>Ga0209488_10003212_pt1 | contig 13182 bp, 11 predicted proteins | sample Rivendell_Oct201_8_FD_188349 | JGI IMG/M metagenome (GOLD analysis project Ga0209488, IMG submission 188349) | Vadose zone soil microbial communities from the Eel River Critical Zone Observatory, Northern California, USA -... | ecosystem: Environmental > Terrestrial > Soil > Vadose zone >...
AATTTCCTGGATTCCGCTTGGCGGCTACGTGAAATTTGCCGGCGACGCGGATGCGTCGAGCCGGCCCGATAGCGCCTCGCTCCAGCAGATGGATGCGCGCACGCGCCAGGGCGCGCTGCACTTCAAGCCGCTCTATCAACGCGCTTTGGTCGCGGCGGCAGGCCCCATCGCCAATTTCATCCTTGCGATCGTCATTTTCGCCGGGGTCATCCTGGCGTTTGGCAAACCCGCCGAGCCGCCAATTGTGGAAGCGGTGACGCCCGGATCGGCGGCCGAAATCTCCGGCATCAAAGCTGGCGACACCATACGCTCCGTAGGCGGAGAGACGATCCATGTCTTCACCGACCTGCAGCGCATCGTCGGCGCCAATGCGGGCCACAGTCTGCATGTGGTGGTGACGCGCGATGGCCGCGAGGTCGGCGTCGATGTGGTGCCCACGTCGAGCGAAGTGACGGACGCATCGGGCGTGAAGCGCGCCTTCGGCCGTCTCGGCATCAGAGATGCGACGGTGGGGGTCGGCGTTTTCGAAGCGCTAAAAGGCGGCGTCGATCAGACCTGGTTCATCATCGCCCAGACGGGTTCCTATCTTGGAAAGATCGTCACCGGTCGCGAGAGTCCCGATCAGCTGCACGGAATTCTGGGCATTGGCGCGGTCTCCGATCAGGCCGCGCGCATCGGATTCGGCGCGCTGATCGGACTTGCAGGCCTCATGTCGGTGAGCATTGGGCTGGTGAATCTTTTGCCCATCCCAGTGCTCGACGGCGGGCACCTTCTGTACTATGCATGCGAAGCGGTTCTGGGTAGGCCGCTGGGGGAACGCGCGCAGGAGGTTGGTTTCAGGCTGGGCTTGGCTTTTGTTTTGTGCCTCATGCTGCTTGCGACCTTCAACGATCTCGTCCACCTGAACCTGTTCTGAAGGCTTCGCGTGCCGCGCCAAAAGCGCAAGCGTGAAAATCAAAAGGCGAGTCGATGATCTTGGGTGGCCACCCTCTTGCCCGCTCCTTTCGGCTTGTTGCCTGGGCATTGATGGCGACGTGCTCGTTCTCGGCGCTGGAGCCTTACATCGCATGGGCTCAACCTGCGCCGCCGCAGCCTGCGCCGCCGCCGCCGGCGCCGATGCCTCCTCAGCCGCTGCCGCCACCTGGACCCGGCGGTCTCCCGCCGGGCCCGGAAATGACCCTCGACCAAGCGGCGCCTCTGGTGACGCCGATGCCTGCGCCCCAGGGCCAGGGGCCGATTCAACGCATCCTCGTCGAAGGCACGCAGCGGATCGAGCCGGATAGCGTCCTTTCCTATCTCTTGCTCCGACAGGGTCAGGCTTACGATCCTGCGATCGCCGACCGCTCGTTGAAAGTGCTCTTCGATACCGGGCTGTTCTCCGATGTGCGCATGGATTGGGACGGGATGACACTGACCGTGCGTGTGGTCGAGAATCCGATCCTCAATCAAGTGGTGTATGAGGGCAATTCGCAGCTATCGGATACCGATCTCAACAAGGAAGTGCAGGTCCGTCCGCGAATGGTGTTCACCCGGGCGCGCGTTCAAGCCGATGTGCAGCGGATCATCGAACTCTACCGGCGCTCCGGCCGGTTTGCCGCGACGGTTGAGCCGAAGATCATTCAGCGCCCGCAAAATCGCGTCGATCTGGTGTTCGAGATCAATGAAGGACCGACCACTGGCGTGGCCGCGATCAATTTCATCGGCAATCGCGTCTTTGCGGACGCCGACTTGCGCGAGCAGATCGCAACCACAACCAGCGCCTGGTGGAAATTTCTCAGCACCAACGACAATTACGATCCGGATCGGCTGACTTTCGATCGCGAGCAGCTTCGCAGATTCTATCTGTCGCGCGGCTATGCCGATTTCCGCGTCGTTTCGGCCATCGCCGAGCTGGCGCCAGACCGGCAGAATTTCTACATCACCTTTACGGTCGAAGAGGGTGATCTTTACCATTTCGGCAAAGTCGAGATTCAATCCCAGATCAGGGACCTTAACCCAAACGATTTGCAGCCGCTGCTGCTGACCAATCAGGGCGACGTCTATGACGCGACCCAAATCGACAAGTCGATAGAGGCGCTGACCTATGCCGCCGGCACGCGGGGCTTCGTCTTCATCGATATCCGGCCGCGCGTGCAGCGCAATCCCGCCACCAAGACCATCGACCTCTTCTACGACATCGAAGAAGCCCCCCGCGTCTATGTGGAACGCATCAATATCGTGGGGAATACCCGCACGCGCGACGACGTGATCCGCCGCGAATTCCGTCTGTCCGAAGGCGATGCGTTCAATCGCGTGCTTGCAGACCGCTCGCGCACGCGCATTCGCGCGCTAGGCTTCTTTAAGGACGTCACGATCAAAGAGGATCCCGGCTCGGCGCCCGATCGCACGGTATTGACGGTGACGGTCATCGAACAGCCCACGGGTGAACTTGCCCTCGGTGCGGGCTATTCATCCCAGCAAGGCCTGCTCCTGGATTTCAGCTATACCGAAAGAAATCTGTTCGGGCGGGGCCAATTCCTGCGTGCCAGCGTTTCGATCGGCACCTACCAGAAGGATTACGATTTCCGCTTTACGGAACCGTATTTTCTCGGGCGGCCATTGGCCGCGGGTTTCCTGATCTACAAAGTCGTGACCGATTTCACCCAACAAATCGGTTACATCTCCGACGTGACGGCCACCGGCATTCAGTTTGGATTTCCGGTCTCCGAGTTCGGCCGCATTTCGCCGCATTACAACTTCGCCTATACGAGCATCGGTTCGGTCGGCACCAGTTCTGCGGTCGTAGCATTGGCGGCAGGCGCATATTCCGCATCGTCGGTCGGTTACACTTATACCTACGATACGCGCGATGATATCGCCAAGGCGACCAAAGGGTGGAACTTTGCCTTCAGCCAGGATGTCTCGGGCCTCGGTGGTGACCTGAAATATCTGCGTTCCGTTTTCGGCCTCGAATATTACCACCCGTTCTTTTTCAATCTTGTGGGCGAGATCGCGTTCAACTCCGGCTACATTACCGGCTATGGGGGTTTAGGCATTCCGATCAATGAGCGGTTCTTCAAGGGCGGACCATCCTTCCGCGGCTTTCAGATCGCCGGTGTCGGCCCCCGGGATATCATTGCCAATGCCTCCCTTGGCGGGCAGCTCTTTGGCATTGGCACTTATCAGGTCCGGTTGCCTGATATTTTACCGGCGGACTACGGCATCAGCCTTTCGGCGTTCTCCGATTTCGGTACCTTGGGCTTGATCCGTGGGATCAGTAAGATATGCACTGTACAGGAATGTGTCCGGGATGATCTGGCCATGCGCGTTTCGGCCGGCATTGCGATCAACTGGAAGTCGCCCTTTGGCCCAGTGGAGATCGACGTGGGTTATCCAATTCTGAAGCAAGGCTACGACAAACCCCAGGCAATAAGATTGAGTGCGGGCACCACTTTCTGACGTGAGGAAGGACGAGTTGACCATGAGCCAGACCTCTTATTTGCGCGCGACAGCGGCGCTCGCTGCGCTCGGTTTCGGGCTTTTTATCGACGGTTCGAACACGAATGCGCAGGCAGCTCCCGCTCCGGCTCCCGCCGCGCCCACTGCCGTGGTTGCACCGCCGTCAGGGGCCCCGGCTCCCGCCGTGGCCGCGGCCGCACCCCCAGGTCCGGGCGCTGCAGCTCCACGCATCATCGTGATCGATCGCCAATTCATCCTGGCGCGTTCATCGGCGGGTCAGGAAATGATGACCCAGGCCCAGAACCTTTCCAAACAATCCGAAACGGAATTCAAGGCCCAGGAGCAATTACTCGTCACCGAGGCCGGGCAGTTGCAACAGCAGCTCGCCATCATGGCGCCGGATGTCCGCGACCAGAAGGAAAAGGAATTCACCACCAAACAACAGGCGTTTCAGGCCAGGGTCTCGCAGCGCCAGGCGGAAATCCAGGCCGGCCTTGGCAAGGCGGGGCACGTGATCGAAGTTGCTCTGGAGCCGATCCTGAAATCTCTCATGGCCGAACGCGGCGCCAATATGGTGTTCGACAGGGGCTCCGTCATTCTTTCGACCGCTGACGTCGACGTGACACCGGTTGCGGTGCAGAGGCTCGACAAGGCGCTGCCCCATGTCAAAGTCGAATTGACCGCGGTACCAGGCGCCGTGCCGGCGCCGCCGCCCGTGGCAGCCGCGCGGCCTGCGGCCCCCGCGGCCGCCCCGGCCGCAGGCGCCCCCCCTGCCGTCCGGAAGTAGGAGCGGCGGCGCCGCGCTAGAAAGGATTGAGGGATGGCGGATCCGCGATTTTACGACAATCGCGGTCCCTTCCGTTTGGCCGAACTTTGCGAGGAGACCGGACTCGACGTGCCGCCAAACACGGATGGCGGAGCTTGGGTTTTCGACGTTGCCGGTCTGGAGCAGGCCGGCCCGCCGCACCTCTCCTTCTATGATGGACGGCGGGACAAGGAAGCCTTCCTCGCCACCAAAGCGGGCTGGTGCCTTGTCGGTAGGAGAACCCGCGATGCGTTTCCCCCGGCTACAGTTCTGCTTCCCTCTACCGATGTGGGCCGCGTGTTTGCGGGGATCGCGCGTCGGTTCTATCCCCAGCATGAGCTCGATATCCAAGCGCAGGAAACCCCTGTTCATCCGAGTGCCAGGCTCGGCGAAGGCATTGTGCTCGGGCCCGGCGCGATCATCGGGCCCGGCGCCGAGATCGGCGAGGGCACGCGCATCGGGGCTTACAGCGTCATTGGCCGTGGTGTGACCATCGGACGGCGCGCGGAAATCGGTTCGCATGTCTGGGTTGGCTTCGCGCATCTCGGCGACGATGTCTTGATCCAGCCGGGCGTGAAGATCGGCTCTTCCGGCTTTGGATTCTTCTCCGGCCCCGATGGCCATCTCAAGATTCCCCAGCTCGGGCGGGTGATCATTCAAGACCGCGTGGAATTGGGCTCCAATTCGACCGTCGATCGTGGGGCGCTCGGCGATACGGTGCTGGGCGAAGGGACCAAAATTGATAATCTCGTGCAGATCGGGCACAACAGCCTGACAGGACGTCACTGTGTGATGGCAGGTCAAGCCGGTCTTTCGGGAAGTGTCGTGCTGGGCGATTTCGTGATCGTCGGAGGCAAAACAGGCGTCTCCGATCACGTCACCGTCGGCGATCGCGCTCGGTTCGCGGGCCTATCAGGTGTTGCATGGGACGTGGAAGGCGGCCGCGACTATGGCGGTATTCCCGCGCGCCCCATTCGGGAATGGCACAAGGAGACGGCGCTCATCTCCAAGCTCGCGCGGAAGGGCAAACGGTCCACCGATGAATGACAGGGCGGAACATGTTTTGCCCCCGTCGCCGCTCGACGTGGAGTACGTCAAGCGGCTGCTGCCGCATCGTGCGCCGTTCTTGATGATCGACAAGCTCTCCGACATCAAACCGGGCGAATCCGCGGTCGGCTGGAAAGCGGTGAGCATCACCGAACCGCATTTTGCCGGGCACTTTCCCGAATATGCGGTCATGCCCGGCGTTCTGATCGTCGAGGCCATGGCGCAAGCGGCGGGCGCGCTTGTGGTGCACACGCTCGGCATTCAGGATCAGCGTCGCGTGGTCTATTTCATGACCATCGACAAAGCGCGCTTTCGCCGTCCCGTCCACCCCGGTTCGCTGTTGCGCATTCCGGTTCGGGTCCTCAGACATCGCGGTCCGGTGTGGCGCTTCGAAGGTAAAGCCTTTGTTGACGAGGAACTGTGTGCCGAAGCCGAATACAGCGCGATGCTTACCGAACATAGCCTTGCTTCGGGCCCGCCCCCGATGACTGGCTGATGGTGAGGATCCATCCTACGGCCATTGTGGAGGATGGCGCGGTGTTGGGCGCAGGCGTCGAGATTGGCCCCTTTTGCGTCGTGGGCGGTCGCGTGCGTCTCGCGGATGGCGTAAGAATCCTCTCGCATGTGGTGATTTCGGGTGACACCGAAATCGGCGCCGGCAGCGTCGTGCATCCACACGCCGTGCTGGGCGGAGGTCCGCAATTTCGCGGCGATCCCGGTACGGACGCGCGCCTGGTGATCGGCAAAGACAATGTCATTCGCGAGCATGTCACGATGAATGGTGGCTCGGTGAAGGGCGGTGGGCTCACAGAGGTGGGCGACCGCGGTTATTTCATGGCCTACAGCCATGTTGCCCATGATTGCCACATCGGCAATGACGTGACATTCGCCAATGGCGTTGCGCTCGGCGGTCATGTCACGATGGGTGATGGCGTCAATGTGGGTGGTCTTGCCGCCATTCAGCAATTCGGCCGGATTGGGCGAAACGCCTTTGTGGGCGGCGTAACGGGAGTACCGGACGACGTCATCCCCTATGGCCTTGTTTGGGGAGACCGCGCCCGGCTCCAAGGACTCAATTTGATCGGGTTGAAGCGGAAGGGCCTGCCGCGCGATCATATCCACGCGCTTCGCGCCGCTTTCCACGCGATCTTCTTCGGAGAGGGCTCATTGACGAAGCGGGCGCACGCCGCCGGCGAGCGCTGGAAGAACGTGTCCGAGGTGGGTGAGATCGTTCAATTCATTCTCGCGGACAGCAAGCGCCCCATCTGCATGCCGCCGCGCGGGCACGCCGCCGACGCCGCCGAGACGGCGTGAAACCGGGATGGCTGCGCCTGGCGCGACGCTTGGAATCATCGCAGGTGGCGGCGAACTCCCCATTGCCATCGCTCAGGCGGCGCAGGATGGCGGCCGCGCCATATTCGTCGTGGCATTGGATGGCATGGCGCTCCCTTCCGATGTGGATGCCTTTCCCCACGGCTTCGTCTCCCTTGGAGAGCTTGGCAAGGCGATCAAGCTTTTGCAGCACGCAGGCTGCGAGGAAGTCACGCTCGCAGGCAAAGTGGCGCGGCCGGAATTCACCAAGCTCAGACTCGATGCGCGCGGCGCGCTGGCTTTGCCGCGAATCATGGCCGCAGCGCTCAAGGGCGACGACGCGTTGTTGCGCACGCTTCTGGCGATTTTTGAAAAGGAGGGCATGCGTGTCATTGGCTCGGCGCAAGCTGCACGCGATCTCCTGGCCCCGCTTGGTCCGCTGGGCAGGCTGAAGCCATCGCCGGCGGATGATGCGGATATCGTGCACGCCTTCCGCGTCGTTGCGGCGATGGGGGCTCTCGACATCGGACAGGCGGCGGTCGTCTGTCAGGGGCTTGTGCTTGCGGTTGAAGCGGCGGAAGGAACGGATGCCATGCTGGCGCGCGTAGCCGCGCTGCCGGCGGCTGTGCGCGGTACGTCCGCCAATCGCAAAGGCGTCATGGCAAAAGCCGCCAAACCCCATCAGGAACGGCGCGTCGATCTGCCGGTGATCGGCGTTCGCACGGTCGAATTGGTGGCGGAGGCCGGTCTTTCCGGCATTGCCGTCGAAGGTGGTGCGGCGCTGATCATGGGACGCACCCGCGTCGTTGAGGCCGCCGACCGCTACGGTATTTTCGTCTATGGCTTCGCGCCGGGGGATGACAAGCGTGAATGAACCGGGCGCGGGCCATGAGCCACGCACCGTCATGTTGGTGGCGGGCGAGCCATCGGGCGATCAACTCGGCGCGCAGTTGATGGCGGGCCTCAGAAAAATCGCCCGCGACCGCGTGCGCATCGTGGGTGTGGGCGGCCCAGCCATGAGCGCGGAGGGTCTGGAAAGCCTTTTCCCGCTCGATGCGACTTCGGTCATGGGTCTGCGCGAAGTGGTGCCGCGCATCCCCGCCATTCTGAAACGCGTGCGCGAGGCGTCCGATTTCGCGCTGCGGACGCGGCCTGATCTTGTCGTCATCATCGACAGCCCCGATTTCACGCATCGCATCGCGCAGCGCGTCAAACGGTTTGATCCGTCCATTCGCACCGCCAATTACGTCCCGCCGCAGGTCTGGGCGTCGCGCTCCTACCGGGCGCGCAAAATGGCGCACTATATCGACGCGGTGCTGACATTGTTTCCCTTCGAAGCGGCGTTTTTTGAACGCTACGGCATTCGCGCCTATTCGGTCGGCTATCCGGTCATCGAGCGCGCCAAGCGCATGGTCGGGGGCGCGGCATTTCGGCAGCGTCGCGGCATATCCGCGGATACGCCGCTGCTCGCCGTTCTTCCGGGAAGCCGGCGCAGCGAGATTCGCTTTATCCTTCCGCCGTTCAAAGCGGCGGCCGGCATTCTTGCGGGCGAGTTCCCGGGCCTTGTCTGCGTGCTGCCCACCACGGGCCATGTAGCGGAACTCGTGCGCGCATCCACAGCCGACTGGCCCACGCCGATCCATGTCGTGCAAACCGATGAGGAGAAATTCGCGGCCTTCGATGCCGCCGACGCCGCCCTGGCCGCGTCGGGAACGGTGACGAGCGAGCTCGCCCTTTCCAAGACGCCCATGGTGGTCGGCTATCGCGTGGGTTGGCTGACCTATTTGCTGGCCCGGCCCTTGATGCACGCGACGTATATCGCGCTGATCAATATCGTGCTCGGGCGCGAAGCCGTGCCGGAATTCATCCAAGGCGCTTGCACGCCCGAGGCTCTTGCGGACGCGCAGAAGGGGCTGCTGACCGATCAGCCGACTCGCGTCAAGCAATTGCGCGATCTTGAAGACGCGGTCCGCCTGTTCGGTGTGGATCAGGAATCGCCCAGCCTGCGCGCCGCTCGCGCCGTGCTGGAGCTGGCGCAAAGCACATCCGTTCCCGCGCCCTCGGCGTAAGAGCCCTATTTCACCTGAAGCTGTTTGCGCAAAAATGCCGTGCTGCGATTGAGCGCGTCGGTGGCGTTCTTCTTGGCGAAATCGGCGCCGAAGCCGTGGCTCTCGCCAGGGTAGATCACAAGCTCGACGGGCGCCCCCAGCTGCTTCGCCTCGGCGGCGAGCTCCTTTCCGGCGTCGACCGGAATGACCTGATCGGCATCGCCATGCAGCACCAGAAGCGGCGGGTAGCGCTTGGCCCGCGTACCCAGCGGCCAGGGATCGGTGCCGTAATAAATCACCGCGGCGGTCACTCTGGGATCAAGCGTGGCTGCGCCGGTCGCCAGAATGCCGCCATTGGAAAAGCCGACCAGCCCGACCTTGCCATTGGAGTCCTTTTGCTTTTCCAGATATCCGGCAAGCTCATCGACCGATTTCGCCCAAGCCGCATAGCGCTGCTCAAACACATCGACGCCGTTCGACATCATCTTGTCGTCGTTATCGCTGTAATAATAGACGAGATAGGCATCCATGCCCTGGTTCGCGAGCGCCGATGCATAGCGGTTGTAATCGGCAAGGCGCCGATCGAACCCGCCGGCGCCGTGCAGCAACAGCACCGATGGCCGTGGAGCATCGCCGGGCGCTTTGAATTGCGTCACATGTACGGCCCGTTCCGTCGAGGGCAGGGTGATCTTCTTCCCCTCGATGTCCGCTGCTGAGGCGAGCCCAGCTGATGCGGCGAATGCGACAGCTGCGATGACGCTGACAAGGAGCCGTTTCATGCCTCACTCCCCTTTGAGGTTCTTGTTGAGGAAGGCAAGCGCCCGCTTGAACGCGTCATCCGCGGACGGCGTGCCGAAATTCTGACCGAAACCGTGATTGGTGTTGGGGTAGGAGACGAACTCCGCATCGGCCCCGACTTTTTTCGCTGCCGCGTAGAGCGCCTTGCCGCGTTCGATGGGTTCGCGCGTGTCCGCTTCGCCATGCATGATGAGAAGTGGAGGAAAACGCTTGGCCTCATAACCGGGAACGCGAGAGACGCCGCCATAATAGATCACGGCCGCATCGATGTTCTTGTCGAGCGGCGTGGCATGCGCCGACAAGTTCCCGCCATTGGAAAATCCGACAAGACCGACCTTGCCGTTGGAATCCGGCATCTTCTTCGCATCGGCGGTGAGTTCGCTCACCAGCTTCGCCCAGGCCGGAAAACGGCGGACGCTGACGCCCGGCGCATTGGCCTTGCGGTCCGCTACGTCAGAATCGCTGTAATAATAAACCATGTAGGCGTTGAAGCCGTGATTGGCGAGCTCGCTGCCATATTGGCGAAAATTCTCGGTGCGGCCTTCCGCGCCGCCCCAGCCCTGCCCCCCATGCAGCATCAAGACGGTCGGCCGCTTGGCGTTGCCGGGCGCCCGGAAGAATTCCACCTTCACGGGGTGTTCCGTGGCCGGAAGGGTCATCTCCTTGCCCTGGACGTCCGCCGCCGACGCGGCGGGAACGAAGCCCGAGAGCACGAGCAGCGTTAGGAGCGCGAACAATGAGCGCGTCAAAGCTTTCATGATTGGTCCGCTTTCAGTTGGGGGCGAGGAAGCCCGCGGGGTGGGAGGCGCCATACGGCAAATGATGGGCGTAACGATGAAAGCCCAAAGAAACCATCATCAGCGCAAATGAGGCCGCGACGGCCGCGGCGACCGCGCGCCGCCATCTGGCGCGGCGGCGATTGTCGTTGGCGGCGCGGACGCGGGGAACCCGAAAGGGTTTTGCTTCGCCCGGATGCATCGCTGTTCTGCCCGCTACTTGCGCTTCTCCAGTGGAATATAGTCCCGGCGATGGGGTCCCGTATAGATTTGCCGCGGCCGCCCGATTTTTTGTTCGGGATCCTCGATCATTTCCTGCCATTGGGCGACCCAGCCGACCGTCCGGGCGAGGGCAAAAAGGGCGGTAAACATGTCGGTCGGAAAGCCCAGCGCCTTCAAGGTGATGCCCGAGTAGAAGTCGATATTGGGATAGAGCTTCTTTTCGATGAAATAATCGTCCTGGAGGGCGATCCGTTCGAGTTCAAGGGCGGTCTTCAGCAGAGGATCGTCGTGTTTGCCAAGCTCGTCCAGCACCGCATAGCACTGGTCGCGCATCACCTTGGCGCGCGGATCATAATTCTTGTAGACGCGATGTCCAAAGCCCATCAGGCGGAAGGAATCGCTTTTGTCCTTTGCGCGCTTCACATATTCCGGCACACGGTCGATGGTGCCGATCTCCTGCAGCATTTTCAGCGCCGCCTCATTGGCGCCGCCATGGGCGGGACCCCAAAGGCATGCAATGCCGGCCGCAATGCAGGCGAACGGATTTGCCCCCGAGGAACCCGCAAGGCGCACGGTCGAGGTCGATGCGTTCTGTTCGTGATCGGCGTGCAGAATGAAGATCGTGTCCAACGCTTTGGCCAACACCGGATTTCCCTTGTACTCCTCGCAAGGCACGGCGAAGCACATGCGCATGAAGTTCTCGGTGTAGCCGAGATGATTGAGCGGATACACGAAGGGTTGGCCGATGGAATATTTGTACGCCATGGCCGCGATGGTCGGCATCTTCGCGATCAGGCGATGGCTCGCCACCTCGCGCTGGCGTTTGTCCGTGATGTCGGTGGAGTCGTGATAGAAGGCCGAGAGGGCACCCACCACGCCCACCATCACCGCCATGGGATGCGCATCGCGCCGGAACGCGCGGAACAGAACGCTGATCTGTTCGTGCACCATCGTATGGAAGGTGATGGTGTGGTCGAATTCCCCCATGATCTTGGGCGTGGGAAGTTCCCCGTAAAGCAGGAGATAGCAGACTTCCAGAAACGAGGAGCGCGTCGCCAGCTGGTCGATCGGGTAGCCGCGATAGAGCAACACCCCCTTGTCGCCGTCGATGAAGGTGATGTCGCTTTCGCAAGAGGCGGTGGAGGTGAATCCCGGATCGTAGGTGAAAACATCGGCGTCGCTATAGAGCTTGCGAATATCGACGACATCGGGACCTTCGGTCGCTTTATAGACTGGAAGGTCGACGCGTCTGTTCCCATAGGTGAGCGTGGCTGTCCCGTTCTTTTGGACGCCGCTCGCGTGTCTGCTCATGTCAGAACTCCGTAGGTTATGGGGCGGTCCTCCCTCAAGGTCCGGTAGTCTTCATATATATATCTATCGCCTTAACGATGCGTGCGCGCGGTCTAAACCGCGTAGAAACCACAGCTTAATCGCCTTGAGCGCGAATGCGAGTCAATGCCTCTTCGCGCCCCAGGACCGCCGCCACATCGAAGATGGGAGGCGAGGCGGTCCGGCCCGTCAGCGCCGCGCGCAAGGGCTGGGCAATATCCCCGAGCTTGATGTCTTCCTTTTCGGCAAAGGCGCGCGTACGGGTCTCCAGCGATGCCGCATCCCATGGGTCCGCATCGAGCTTCAGGGCGAGCCGCGATAGCAGCGCGCGTGCTTGCTCGGTCAATGCGGCGGCAGCGGCCGCGTCAGCCGGTGGTGCGCCGCTCGTGAACAGGAAATCCGCCTTCTCCAGAAGCTCGACCAGCGTTTTTGCCCGCGGCTTCAGAAGCGGCATCGCCGCAACCAGCCGGGCGCGCAGGATCGCATCGAAGACCAGACCGGGCTTCGACCGCCCGGCGAAGGCGATGGCCTCATCCGCGAGCGCGCCGTCGGACATTTCACGTATGTAATGTGCGTTCACGCTGTCGAGCTTCTTGATATCGAAGCGCGCCGCGGAGCGCCCGATGGAATCAAGGTTGAACCACTCGATCGCCTTTTCCGTGGGGATGATCTCCGCATCGCCGTGGCTCCAGCCCAGCCGTAACAGATAATTGCGCATCGTCTCGGGCAGATAACCCAAGTCGCGATAGGCCTCGACGGCCAGTGCGCCATGGCGCTTCGACAGTTTGGCGCCGTCCGCTCCGTGGATCAGGGGCACGTGACCGTAGACCGGCACGGGCCACCCCATCGCCTCGATGATCTGCAATTGGCGCGCGGCATTGTTGAGATGATCGGCACCGCGGATCACATGCGTGACGCCCATGTCGAAATCATCGACCACGACGGCGAGCATATAGGTTGGGTTGCCGTCGCTGCGTAAAAGCACCATGTCGTCGAGCTGCTCGTTCGACCAACGCACCGTCCCCTGTACGACGTCGTGGATGACCGTCTCACCCGATTGCGGCGCCTTCAGCCGCACGACATAAGGCATGTTGTGCTGCTCGGGGCCGGGCTCGCGATTCCGCCAGCGCCCGTCATAACGCACGGAAACGCCTTTGGCTTTCTGCTCGCTGCGCATCTGATCCAGTTCCTGGGGCGTCGCGTAACAGCGATAGGCATGCCCCTTGGCCAGCATTTGCTGGGCCACCTCGCGATGCCGGCCGGCGCGGGCGAACTGGAAAATGGGCTCCTCATCCCAATCCAGCCCCATCCAGGCCATGCCGTTGAAAATCGCTGCCACGGCCTCGGGCGTGGAGCGCTCGCGGTCCGTGTCTTCGATGCGCAGCCGGAATTTGCCCCCCGTGTGGCG
>Ga0209488_10003213_pt1 | contig 13181 bp, 14 predicted proteins | sample Rivendell_Oct201_8_FD_188349 | JGI IMG/M metagenome (GOLD analysis project Ga0209488, IMG submission 188349) | Vadose zone soil microbial communities from the Eel River Critical Zone Observatory, Northern California, USA -... | ecosystem: Environmental > Terrestrial > Soil > Vadose zone >...
AATCGCAAAAGAATTTGTCGCCGGTCACGATCCAATCGCCGCGTTTCGTGCGCGCCGTCAATTCGGGGATGCGCCAATACTCCGCAAATGCGCTCGCGCCACGCACCCAAAGATTGCCGATCTCGCCGCCACTGAGCTGTTCTCCGTTGTCATCCACAATTTTAATTTCGTAACCAGGCACAGCAAAACCACAACTGCCTGGCTTGCATTTTCCGGGAATGCTCGAAATGAAAATGTGCAGCATCTCGGTCGAGCCAATTCCGTCGAGGATTTCGATTTCGAATCGATGTTTCCACGCGTTGAAGATTTCAGCGGGCAAAGTTTCACCGGCTGAAACACACTTTCGAACGGAAGAGAAATCCACGCGATTTTCCTGCCGCTCTGCTTCCCGCAACAACGCGGCATAAAAAGTCGGCACCGCGAAGAAAACGGTCGGGCGGTGGCGCGCCACCACATCGATGACATGCGCCACGCTGGTTCGCTCCGGATTCAACAGCGTGCGCGCACCCGCTGAAAACGGGAAATACATTCCGTTTCCCAGGCCGTACGCGAAAAATAACTTTGATACTGAGAACGTCAGGTCGTCAGCGCGCAGGCCAAGAACGGTTTGCGCATAATTCCGGCTGGCGGCCAGCATGTCCGCGTGGCGATGCACCGCCGCTTTGGGCGTACCCCCGCTCCCGGAGGTGTAAAGCATGAATGCTGGATCTTGAGGCGAAGTGTCCGCCGCCGCAAGTTGTTCGCTGGCCGCCGCGATCCATGCACTCCACTTCGCATAGGACACGCCGTGCAGATTCATTTTTTCGTCGCCGACAACGACAAGCGGTACTTGCGGGAGCACGCTCGAGGCGGGCAAAAATTCGGCAAGCGCTTCGGAATGAATAATCGCCGCTCGCGGCTCGCTATTTTCGAAGTAATGAATGAAGTCGGAAGCGCGCGCGAAGGGATTCACGGGAACAGCCACGGCGCCGATTTTTGCGGCGCCGAAAAAGGCGGCTACAAACTCCGCTGAATCCGGCAGCACAATCAGAACGCGATCACCCCGGGAAACGCCTTGCGCACGCAGCGCATTCCCCGCACGATTGACGAGCGCAGCGAGTTCGCCGTAGCTTACTTCACGCGGTTCGCCAACGATGGCGACACGCTGCGGATGCTGCTCGGCGGGAGCATCCAGAAAATGAGCGGCCAGATTGAAATATTCCGGCAATTCCCCGTGCATAGACCCTTCTGAATGCACTGCACCTTGCCTTCAGTCCACACCGATATCTTCGTTCCAAATTTCAGGATGGTCCGCAATGTACCTGGCGAGAATTCGAACGCACTCCTCGGAGTGCAGGTCGATGACATCGATTCCATTCTCGACCAGCCAATCGATGCCGCCGCGGAAATTTACGGACTCGCCGACGACTACGGTGCCAATGCCAAACTGGCGGATCAGGCCGCTGCAATACCAGCACGGAGCCAGCGTCGTGACCATAATCTTGTCGCGGTAACTTCGCTGCCGGCCCGCCTTTCGAAACGCATCCGTTTCGCCGTGCGCGGAAGGATCGCCTTCTTGCACTCTGCGGTTGTGGCCTTTTCCCAGCAATTTTCCATGGCGTTCGAATAGCGCCGCACCGATGGGGATTCCGCCTTCGCGGAGACCAAGGCGCGCTTCTTCCATTGCTGTCTTCAGCATGGCCAGGTAATTCTCTCGATTCTTGTCGACGCCGGCTCCCATTTTCTCCCGCTCCCGAGATTGCTGATCCCTTTCCTTCATTTGGCGGCGCTCGCCACCGGAAACAGCCAGCACAAGAAAAGGTGGGTGGGCCAATAAAGGAGCGCAACTGCTCCAACAAAAATCACGGCGAGGTGCACGGGGGCAGGTCCCCAAGAGCGATGGAAGAGAGGATCTTGATAGGCATAGTTCATATTGAAACCAGCAGGCAAGAACCGCGCGGCGACGAAAAGTCCCGCCGCAATTGCCGCCTGCAATGCCAGGGCGCGGCGATCGTATCCTGTTTTTCGCATGGCCCAGAGCAGCGCGAGGGGAAGGCCGACGTGAAAGCTCGATAGGAGCCGCGCCCAGAGCGGCACACGCGTATCCCACATGTACTGCGTTCCGCCGACCAGAAATCGTCCGGTTACGAGCCGCCAGCCAATGTCAACGGACCAAAAGAGCCCTGCCGCCAGCGAGCTGACCGCCTGGCTGGAAATCAGCAAAGAGCTTCCCCACCACAATCCCGCACATGCAAGGATTACCGCGACATCGCACAAATGCAGCAGATTGGCCCAGCCCCAAAATCGTATGTAGGCCGGCAGCCACACCACGGTCCAGAGCAGGCCGACCCACCGCAAGACGGGGAACGCGTTTGTGCCAGTGGTCATGCGTCTTCTCCGCTTGATGCTTCCATTGCGGCACAGCCTACCACAGGCGGTTGCTCTTGCATGCAGCGTGTCATCTCCCACCCTTCGAGGCGAGGGGCCGACGGAACAATTGCGGCAGGCAACACCTTGGAGTTTGCGGCAGGGAGCACGACGGCAGGTGCGAAGACCGGGGCTCGCGGAAAAAAGATGGCGATCCAGATGGAGACCCAGTACTGCTAAATCGTTTTAGGAGCTTGACTCCACATCTGCCCGGTAGTATATCCGGGGCATCTTGGCATGAGCCGCCCGCGGCAGCGGGCGGGGAGATGGACTCTAGGACCAGGGGTGGTGTCATGAGAAGAAATTCACTAGCGTTATATGTGTTGTTGGTTCTCTGTATCAGCGCAGCGATTGTTTCCGCACAGGAAATTACCGGCTCGATCGTGGGCACGGTTTCCGACAAGTCGGGAGCGCTGATCGTTGGCGCGAGCGTGTCAGTTGTAAATGCCGATAAGAACAACGTGGTCGTTCGAATCCTATCCACAAATGGGAATGGGGAATACGTGGCGCCGTTCCTGCCGATCGGACACTACGAACTGGTCGCGGAGGCGAAGGGCTTTAAGAAACTCGAGCGCCACGGGATCACGTTGAACGTGAATGACAACCTAACGGTGAATTTTTCTCTTGAACCCGGCGCGGTCACCGAAACTGTCACGGTGGATGCCGAGGCGTCGCCGGTGGAATTGCAGACAGCAACGGCATCGGGTCTCATTACCGGGGCGCAGATCCGCGAGCTGGCAATCAATACGCGAAATTACGAGCAGCTCGTGGCCTTGACGCCGGGGGTGTCTACAAACTTGGCGTCTGACCAGCTCTATGTAGGTGTAAGCAGCCCGACAGGACTTTCAAACCAGATCAACTTTTCCGTGAACGGCGGACGGCCGACGCAGAACAACTGGTCCATCGATGGCGCGGACAACGTGGACCGTGGCGCAAACTTGACGCTCCTTTCGTATCCGAGCGTCGATTCGATTGAAGAGTTCCGTGTTGTCCGCGGGCAGTATGATGCGGAATACGGGCGGAGTTCGAGCGGGCAAATCAATGTAATCACGCGTTCGGGGACGAGCGCATTCCACGGCGATCTTTACGAGTTCTTCCGAAACAACGTGTTGAACGCGAATTCCTTCTTCAATAATCGGAGTGGCATTGTCCGGCCGCCATCGCGGTACAACGACTTTGGCGGCACCATCGGCGGGCCGGTATTCATTCCGGGCGTCTACAACGCGGACAAGAAAAAGACGTTCTTCTTTTTCTCGGAAGAAGTTCGCCGGGTGATCACCTACACTAATTTTGATCCAATTCTTCCTTCGCAGGCAAATATTGCCGGCAATTTCTTGACGCCGGTTTGCACGCAGCACAACCCCACCACGGGGGCTTGCACACAACAGACGACCCAAATCTCGCCCACACAATTCAATGCAGCGGCGGCGGCGTACATAAAGGATATCTACATGAAGATGCGCCTGCCGGCCCTCGGGAACGCTAACGGGACAGGAGTCGATGTGCCATTTGTGGGGCGCAACACATTCAACCTGCGGCAGGAAATTGTAAAGATAGACCACATCTTCAGCCCCAAATTGGCCGTGATGGGGAGATTTGAGAATGATAGTATTCCGACTGTGGAGCCAGGCGGTTTATTTACGGGATCTGCGTTGCCTGGAGTGGCCACAACGAGCACTAATTCTCCGGGGAAACAGTTTTCGATTCGCGCGACATCTACGATTAGGCCCACCATCGTCAACGAAGCCGGATACAACTATTCTTACGGCGGGGTAACCAGCGATCCGACCGGACTCGGAGCAGCGAAAAACTCACCTGACGTGATTACAGCGATCACGCTGGCGTTCCCTGCGCAGGTGCCCCGCGTGCCAGATCTGAGCTTTAATGATTCCACGGGCTTGTTCGGATTCGGATCCTACCGGGACTTTAACCGCAATCACAGCTGGTTCGACAATCTGTCCCTCAGTCATGGCAAACACACTTTCAAATTTGGCTTCCAATACAACTGGTATCAGAAATCGGAGAATGCAGGATCGGGTAACGAAGGAACCTTCTCTTTCGACGACACAAGTCCGACTCCAACGGGAACGGCGGGAAAAGCAACCCTCGAGCAAGAATGGGCGAACTTCCTGCTAGGAAACGTCACATCGTTTACGCAAAATAATTCCGATTTCCATGCGGAGATCCGCCAGCACCAATGGGAGCTATACGCACAGGATAGTTTTCGCTGGAAATCGAACCTAACAGTCACGTACGGTGTGAGATATTCCCGGTTTAACCAACCCACGGACGCCAACGGCCGCGCCACCGGCTTTGATCCGGCGAGGTTTGATACGGCAAAGGCCCCACAGATTAATTCCAGCAACGGCCAAATCGTGGCCGGCACCGGAACGGCGCTGAACGGCATCATTGTCGGCGGGCAAAGTTCTCCGTTTGGGGATCAGGTGGCTCGGCACGACACGAAAGACTTCGGGCCGCGAATCGGTCTGGCCTGGGATCCCTTCAAGACCGGCAAGACTTCCGTACGCGCGGGTTATGGGATCTTTTATGACGCACCTTCCGTCGGAACACAGGAGAATGGTGAGTTCTCCAATCCCCCTTTCGTTCAGAACGTGACCATTAGCGGCACGGTGCTGAACAATCCCGGCAGCGTGGTCCCGAATTTGAACCTTTTGCCGCCGGCGCTTACGGTGCAGCAATCGGATTGGAAACAGCCGTATGTGCAGGAATGGAGTCTGGACGTGCAGCGCGAGGTGAGACCGAGGCTCTTCGTAGACATCGGCTACTTCGGCAACAAAGGCACCCATCTGGTCGGCATTATCGACATTAACGAGCCCCAGCCGTTGGCCTACGTGGCCGCGGGGATTCCGGCGCCCATCACTCGCGGCAGCAGGACGGCTCGTTTGAATGCGGTCCGGCCATTTCTGGGCTATGACGCGATAAACGTTTTTTCTTCCCGATTTGATTCCGATTATCACGCGCTACAGGTAAGCGTTCAGAAGCGCTTCACTGCGAATTCGCAGATTGCGGCGAATTACACTTATTCGCATGGGATCACCAACGCGCAAACTGATTTCCGCACTCCACAGAATACTTATAACCTTTCCGCAGAGCGAGGCGAAAGCCAACTGGACCGCCGCCACGTTCTGACTGCGAGCTATATTTATGAGTTGCCCTTCTACAGGGGTCAACAGGGATTGACGGGGCACGTACTCGGCGGTTGGGAAGTCTCAGGGATCGTTTACGCAAATAGCGGATTGCCACTAACAGCGACGGGTGGCACAAGCATTGATCCCGCGGGCCTGGGACTGCTGGATGCAAACAGTTTTGCAGGCCGGCGCCCAAATCAAGTCAGCAACCCAAATAGCGGGGCTCCGCACACGTTTGCGCAATGGTTTAATACCGCGGCGTTCGCAAACCTTCCAGCGGCCGCAGGACCTCCGGGAAACGCACCGCGTGGTTCTATTCGCGGGCCGGGCCTTCAGCGCTGGGACTTCTCGCTCTTCAAGAACACCAAAGTGCGCGAGGGCATGAATGCTCAATTCAGAGCGGAGGCATTCAATATCGTCAACCACACAAACTTCGATCTAGTCCGTCTTACCAGGCAGTCGGGCAGTTTTGGGCAAATCATCAGCACACGCGATCCTAGAATTATGCAGCTTGCGTTGAAGCTGTATTTCTAGCAGCCCGGGAAAAACGAACTGAGATCGAGCCACGGCCCCGAGCGATTCGGGGCCGTTCTTTTTTTGGATAGCTCGAAACGGGATTTACGCGGCATGCACCAATATGGCGCTTGGCGTCACCACCGCGGGCTTCTAGCATTGCGGCTGATGAGCAAAACAAAGAGCGGCCGTGCGACGCGAACCGGCGCGCTTGTCCCGTGGCTGGGGCAGCACGAAGACGAGATGGCGGCGATGCTGGCCGAGCTGGTGGCCATACCCACGGAGAACCCGCCGGGAAAAAATTATCGCGCCTGCGCCGAGCTTCTCGAAAACCGATTGCGACAACGCAGCCTCGAATGCGAGCGCCTGGAGGCTGGCGATTCGAAAGAGGCTCCGGGCGACAGCCCCGTCTGTCTGATTGCCAACTATGGACGGGGAGAACGCGTTCTGTACTTTCACGGGCATTACGATGTTGTTCCCGCGCAGTCCCGGGAGCAGTTTAAGCCTTTGCGCAAAGATCATTTCTTGTTTGGCCGCGGATCTTGCGACATGAAGGGCGGGATCGTCGCCATGCTCTATGCGATTCTGGCGCTAAAGGAATGTGGAGCTGAATTAGACGGAAGAATCGCTTTGACGCTGGTTCCCAATGAAGAGACGGGAGGCGAAGGCGGCTCGGCGTGGCTGGCGGCGCAGGGACAATTAGGCCGCGGCGGCATCGGCATGCTTTTGGCGGAGCCGACCAGCGGCGTTGTCTGGAACGCGAACCGCGGGGCCATTTCGTTGCGCGTTCGCGTACTCGGAAAATCCGCGCACGCAGGTTTACAGCACCAGGGGGAAAACGCATTCGTGCGGATGGTGCAAGTCGTGGAGCGGCTTCAGGAGTTGAAGCGAGAAGTGGAACAGAGAACCACCAAGTTCAAGATTGGGGCGGATCAAGCGCGCCAGTCGATTCTGATGCTGGGCGGGCAAAGCGGCGGCGGCGCAAACTTCAACGTGGTTCCGGAGGAGTGTTGGTTCACGATCGACCGGCGGATCAATCCGGAGGAAAACCTTGCGGAGGAGAAGTCCAGGCTGATCGCCACACTGGAAAGCTGCAAACGCAAGGGCGTTCCGCTTGAATGGGAGATCTTGCAGGAGGGGCGATCTTCCGTATCCCGTGAAAAGGAGCCGCTCGGCGAAGCGCTGGCTCGCAGCGTAAGAGCAGTTACTGGCAAAGGGGCACGTTTCGAAATGTGTCCCGGCTTGCTGGAGATTCGCTTCTACGCCGCGCAAGGCGTCCCGGCCTATGCCTATGGCCCCGGCATGCTCTCCGTGGCGCACGGTCCGAACGAATATGTCGACGTGCGAAAGATGGTCGATTGCGCCGCGATCTATGCGCTGACAGCGATTGAGATGCTCAAGCCGTAAATTCCGGGAGTGTTCCAAATCGGGAATCCGAGAAAGCCGGAATCATCCGCCAAGCTGCGTAGAATCAATTACTTCCGGTTGACCCGAAATTCCTTGCTCATTTGGTCACCTCTCCCGCCAATTGCCCTAAAGTACTATTCTAGTTGGCAACCCGAATGGCGATGATGCTCAGGTATGCCCACCATCTACTTTTGTCAACCCCATGCAAAGAACCAAGGTATGCTTCGCGCCGTCCTATCCGTCAATGAGTGTGAGCGCGTCGTCAGCGAGCACCCCGCCACCTACGTCGGCGAGCAGTTTCCGAAACTGGGCAACGAACAAGCGGCGGGAAGCGATTTCGCCGTGCTTAACTTCCCTCCGAATGAAGTTCCTGAAGGTTGGCGAGCCGGCTACTACCGGCTGGACTCGGACCTGACCAAGCTCAACGAATCGCTGCTGGCATTGTCGCGCTAGTTCCCAAAGGATTTCCTGGAATGCAGTAGGACCACCGAGAGAGATTCGCTGGGGAGCTATTTCCATTCGCCTGCGGAGGCCAGCAATTGCAGTCCGATGGCGAACGAATTGCGGTCGAGGGGCTCGCAATAGACGACCCGAGCCCTGGCCCGGAAATGACTCGGCAGGGACCACAAATTCAGCCGCTCATCCAGTTTCCACGGATTACTCGAAACGATGCGCGCGCCGTGGGCGCTTACGTTTTCCGTAAGGCCCTCTTGGGCACGATGGCGGACATCCAAGCTGCAGAGGTCCACCCTTACTGTCAGGGGAATGCGTTTTTCCAACCGGCGCGCAATCGCTTGCATGAGACACCCCATTGTCCTGCGCAAAATTGGGAGGATGGGTGCCGGGGGTGGGAACGACCTCGGTATCATACTCCTGCCGGGGCGGAATCGGCAGGAATTCGAGGGCCCGCGAGGCTTCGGCTTCAGAAATCCTGACACGCCATAGATATTGGCGAACCGGATACACGATAGTACTGCAGGCCTATGGACCCCTCCTAGAGAGCGCGGGAAAATCGGGCTTATTCAGAGGATCTTGGTTTGCGGCTCCCTTTGTGGAGCAGTCACCCCTGGGATTGTGGCGCAAAGAGAAAGCGGAGGTCGAGCATGAAACCCTTTAGTTTGTTGAAGTTACCGATGCTCTTGGCGGGTTTTGGAGCTTTGCTGTTCTTCACCCCGACGTGCAAGGCGCAATCGGAAATCAGTCCAGATCATTTCGATGGCACGGACCCGTGGGAGATCGCTGCTCGAAAACCGGTGGCCCCGAAAGCCAAGGCGGCACCGGAACACGGATCGTACCAAGCGCAGAATAATAAGGCCGACTCTGGCGCGAGCCTGAAACTAGCTGCGGTACGCGATGCCTCGAATTCCACGCGCCATAACGCCGTGGCGATTCAGGACAAGCGCAAGGCGGCGGTTCGCAAACCGGATCAGAAGTAACTGCGGCACCCCCTTGCGAACGCGAGGAAGCCGGTTTGCAATGCTAATCTGGGAGAGGACTTGCTGTCTTTAGCTCGCTACCGGCAGCCAATTCTGCAGCACATCCTGAGAATTCGGCAGGACTTCGCCAAACATCAAACCCATCCCGAGATGCGCATGTGAATAGACGACCATCGCCGGCGCTTCGAAGACGTGCGTTTCGGTGAGAATCTTCAAGCGGACGGCGGTCCCGTCCACCAAAGGATTAATCGTATCCACATAGCAGCCGGTGGCGCTGATGTCGCTGATGCGCGCTGCCAGCTGCGCGCCCGCGCTTTCCGCCAATACTTCTGCCGAAGCGATTAGGGGGAATCTAGGCGCTCGTCGGCGTTCTTGGTCCATGACTTTACCCTTCCGCAAAACCGAGAAGCATTCTACCCCCAACGCCCCTCTCTCGGCGCGAAAATTCCGCACTTTCGAAGCTGCTTTCGATTTCTGGATTTTCTCGGGGCGCTACTGGATTGCAAAGCCGCTGCGCGCCCGCGCCGCGCGAGGCGAGCTGCGTCTACAAAAACCAGTGACTTCGACGTCAAAATCCAAGTACTATCTTGCAGGTTCCCGGGTATCCCTGCGTGGGGTGGGAATGCCTCCTGAAGGCGGGCGTCGCAGCAGCCGAATTCCGAAAGAAATTGCAATTCTGTTGGTGGGCAGCGACATGGAGGGCAAGGTCTTCTCTGAGCAGACCAAAACGGTCTTGCTCAGCCGCCACGGCGCTGGAATCGTTTCGCAATACGCACTCTCCGCAGAACAAGAACTGATCCTCCGCAGGATGGATACGGACAAAGAGGCCGTGGTTCGTATCGTTGGGCAGCTCGGCGCTCATGACAAGTGTTACACCTACGGCGCGGCCTTCCTGGACCCGGAGCTGGACTTCTGGGGCGTCAAATTCCCAAGCATGACGGAGTCGGAAAAAGAGGCTTGCCGCGTACTGCTTCAGTGCAGCGGGTGCAAAGCCCGCGAGATGGTTCAGCAAAGCGACCTGGAGTCGGATGTGTACCTCGTCAACGAAGGGATTGTCCGCTCTTGCAAGAGCTGCGGGTCCTCGACTTTCTGGAAACTGGCTACTGACGATGGCGGCGGTGAACCCGTTCCGCTGGAAACCACGGCGTCTGAAGCTGAGGAAAGAGCGGAGCCGGTTGAGATTCTGCTGGCCGAGTCAGCGGATCTAGCGCCCTCACCGCAACTCGCGGCGCGCACCGAAAACAGGCGCAAGCATGTGCGCACCCGAGTGAATTTCAAAGGGTGCATCCGGAGTAAAACCTTTGGCGACGATATCGTGACGTGCGAGGACATTTCCCGCGGCGGACTTCGTTTCAAGAGCCGGAAGGAATACGTTCCGACAACCGAGATCGAGGTGGCTGCTCCCTACTCACCGGGCGCACAACACGCCATTTTTGTCCGCGGGCAAATCGTCCACGTCGTGGAACTGAAGGAGGAACGACGATTCCGCTGCGGGGTCTGCTACGCCAAGTCCTGAGGACGCACAACTAGGGATGATTCTGGAGCGCCTTCTCGAGGGCAGAAGCCACGCGAACGACCGGGCCGTTCCAGAATACAGCCGGCGGTGTCTGCCGCCAGTTCGAATGTGGTGCATAGAGAATGGCTTCATCCCAGAAAAATCCCCGGTCGACGCAGCAATCGGGCTTCGGTTGTCCCGGGTTTTCACGGGCAATTCTGCGAAGCTCTTGCGCGACGAGATGTTGCGGGTCCCAGAATTGACGGGCGCGCTGGTCCGGGATTCTCCCGAGCGTGCTGTGCACTGGTGAACGCAAATCCGTCGGAAGCATCGGCTCCCACACGACCAGCACGCGGAGCGAAGGGTCCGCGCTGCGTTGCAAGATTTGTTCGACTGCGGAGGCCCCCCGCAGACAGGTCGATCAAGTGGGAGAAAGAAGGAGTACCAGCCGGGGCCCTTCCGTAGATTTGTCGAAGGACTGTTCGAACGCCGCGAAATTTGTGGATGTTAGCGTCGCGAGAGGTTCTTGACCGGGCGGCGTGGAAGAATTCATGCTGAAGTACGCCGCGAGGAAAAAAAGGGCCACTACGAGAAGGCCGATCGCCAAGGATTTCTTCTTCACTTCGCCGCCCCGGAAAGGTGATCGGCAATGAATCCTGCGATTTCCTGCGGGAAAACGATCATCGCTACAACGAGCACGAGGGCCGTCCAAAGCAGCACGGTGCTCAAGTAATTCCGTTTCACCGAGCACAAGGTTGCGCGGCGCTGCTGCCAGAATCCAATTCCCAGCAGTACGATGGAAAGCCCCAGGAGCAAGGGCCGAAATCTCTGTACAAACGCGCTCGCTCCTGCCGCCCCGAGCGCGCCTGCGAACCCCAAGGGAAGACAGCACCCTATCGTTGCGAGCGAGCTGACAATCGCGCCCAGGGAAGCGGAGATTCCTGAGCCTTGTTGCATCCCTTCTCTCCCATGCGTGGCTTGCACTTCCTTATTTCCTGAGTTCATTTCTTCCTGGCTTACTTCAGCGAGGCTTCAATTTTGTTCTTGAACTCTCTCGCCTTGGCAATCGCCGCTGGTTCATCCAGGGTAAGCAATTTCTTGTCTCGCATCACCACGCGGCCGCCGACGATGACCGTCTCCACGTCGCTTCCCTTCAGCGCGTACGCCAGTTGCGCATAGACATCGTACATCGGCACGGCGTTCGGCGCGTCCAGCCCGATGAGAATCAAATCCGCTTTCTTCCCTGCTTCGAGCGAACCGATTTCCTTTTCCAGGTGCAGCGCACGCGCGCCCTCGATGGTGGCCATCTCGACGACGGCCTTCGCCCCCAGCGCCCGCGGGTCCATCCTGGTGATTTTCTGGAGCTTCGCGGCCAGGTCCATCTCCTCCATCAAGTTCAAATCGTTGTTGCTGCCGGCCGGGCCGTCCGTGCCCAACCCGACCGCCACGCCCGCCGCGCGTTCTTCGATCACCGGAGCAACACCGCTCGCCAGCATCATGTTGCTGGAAGGATTGTGCACGCAACCCACCTGCCGCTGCGCCAGGATCTTGCGGTCCGTCTCGTCCACAAAAATACAGTGCGCCGCGAGCACGTCCGGCCCGAGAATTCCAAGTTTGTCGAGATACTGCACGGGCGTTGTGCCATTTTTCTCGCGGCTATCGTTCAATTCCTTCTTCGTCTCCGCCACATGAATCAGGATCGGAGCGTTGTACTTCCTGGCCAGCGCGGCGGAATCCTGCAGCGTTTTTTGCGAACAGGTATACATCGAGTGAGGCGCCACCGCGGCATGAATCAGCGCGTCACCTTGCCAGCGCTTCAGGAATTTTTCCGTGTATTCGAGCATCGCCGCGTTGTTCTTATTGTCCGGGGCGGGAAAGTCGAGGATGGTCTCGCCCAGCACGCCGCGCATGCCGGCAGTCTTCGTTTCCTCGGCGATGGCGTCCTCAAAGTAATACATGTCTGCAAACGTGGTCACGCCTCCGCGAATCTGCTCCGCCGCTGCCAGTCGTGTGCCCCAGCGCACAAATTCTTCGTTCACGTTCTTCGCTTCCGCCGGAAAAATGAATTTCGTCAGCCACTCTTCCAGCGTCACGTCATCCTTCAAACCCCGGAGCAAGGTCATCGGAACATGCGTGTGGCCGTTGATGAATCCTGGGAGAATCAGCTTGCCCCGCGCATCGATCTTTTGTTTGATGTTCAGTCCTTTCGGTGCAAATGGAAGACCTGCGCCGGAACCAGAACCAATAGCGACAATCTCATCTCCACGCACAGCGAGGAAACCGTCTTCGAGGATGCGGCGACCGGCATCCATCGTGACGATGGTGCCGCCGGTGATCAACAAATCAACGGACACCGCCTCTTTGGATGGCGTCTGCGCCTGTGCAGAAGCAACCATGCAAAGAACAAACGCGCAGAAAAGCGCGCGCCTTGAGATCGCCTTGTATTTCGCGCCCGGAGTTTCCATTTTCGGCTTTCCCCTTCTTATAGATTGGAGGAGTCAAAGGGTTTAGGGAAGAGATCCTTCATCTGGATTGTTTCCGTCTTGCCTTTGAGGTTCGCCATGATCACGGGAACATCGCCGCAAAATTCCCAGATCAACTGACGGCAAGCGCCGCATGGAGGCGTAAGAACGTCTGTATCCGTCACCACGGAAATAGCATCGAAGCCGCGCTCACCTTCGCTGATGGCTTTGAATATGGCGATGCGCTCGGCGCAAACGGTGAGGCCATAGGTAGCGTTCTCGACGTTGCAACCGCCAAAAATTCTTCCGGAGG
>Ga0209488_10003214_pt1 | contig 13180 bp, 8 predicted proteins | sample Rivendell_Oct201_8_FD_188349 | JGI IMG/M metagenome (GOLD analysis project Ga0209488, IMG submission 188349) | Vadose zone soil microbial communities from the Eel River Critical Zone Observatory, Northern California, USA -... | ecosystem: Environmental > Terrestrial > Soil > Vadose zone >...
CTCGACGACGACCGGCTGCAGGAACTGGTGCCGGAGCTGGCGTTGCCCGACGAAGTCCGGGTCGAGTACCGCGAACGCGCGCGCGACTACCTGGCGGCGCTGCTGCGCCAGAACGGCCGCAGCGGCAGCGGTGGCATCGAATTGACCCAGGACGCGGTGCTGTCGGGCGAGATCGGTCTGCGGCTGGTCGAGCGCGACAAGCGGGCGCGCGAGCAGCGGCTGTGGAGCTGTCTGCAGGTCGCGCCCGGACACGACGTGCAGTTGACGATCGATCTGTCGCTGCAGCGCGTGGTCGAGGACGTGGCCGAGCTGACCTACGACCAGTGGCTCGACAGCGGCAAGGTCGACAGCATCGGCAGGGACAAGCTCGAGGTCGCGGTGGCGCTGATCGACGTGTGGACCGGCGACGTGCTGGCGCTCGGCGGCCAGCCGCTGCGCATCGACGGGCAGCTGCGCGGCCAGCCGCCGGGACTGTCCTGGCGTTCGTCCGGCGACCTCGGCTCGGTGGCCAAGCCGTTCATGCTGCTCGAACAGTTCGCCGCGACGCGGCTGCTGCGGCCGCACAAGGAGCTGGCGGAGTTTCAGCAGTGCCTCAAGTTCTACAAGAAGGTGGCGGGCCGGACGCTGCAGTGCATGCACGCCCACGGCGAGCTGGGCCGCGATCCGGTGCAGGCGATCGCCGAGTCCTGCAACACGTTCTTCTTCCAGGTCGCCGAAGGGCTCGAGCAGGACGGCGTGCAGCGGGCGCTGCGCCGCGTCGGTCTCGTGCCGCCGGAAGCCGGCGTCGACGAGTTCGCGGCCGGCACCTGGCAGCCGCGACCGCCGGAGCTGACCGAGGGCATGGCGCCGGCACCGCGGCTGCGCGGCACCGCGCCGGTGCAGATGCGCGGCATCGGCTACGACGAGCAGGCGAGCCCGCTGGCGGTGGCGCGCGCCTATGCCGCGCTGTGCAGCGGCTTCCTGCCGGCGCTGGCATTGACCAGGGGGCCAGCGCGTGAGGGCGTGCCGCTCGACGTGCTGCCGGCGGAGCTGGAGACCGTGCGCACCGGTCTGCGCGAGTGCGTGCTGCACGGCAGCGCCAGCCCGGCCAAGGTGCCGGGCCTGCAGCGGCACGGCGTGCTCGGCAAGACCGGCACGGCCGAAGTCAGCAAGCGCGGCGACAACAATGCCTGGTTCGCCGGCTATCTGGCGCAGCCGAGCCTTGGCGGCGTGCAGCTGGCGTTCGCCGCCGTGGTCTACCACGTGCCGGACAAGTACTACGGCGGCGTGGTCGCCGGCCAGTTCCTCTGCGCGATTCTCGACCGCATCGCCGCCGACCCGCTGCTGGCGCACCGCTACCTCGACCCGGAGGCGCCGCGATGAAGTTCAAGGTGCTGGCCGAGGTCAACTGGTGGCTGTGGCTGTGCACGGTCCTGCTCGGGCTGCTCGGCCTGGTGTTCGTGCACTCGGCGACCCAGGACCGGCCCGATCTCGCCGACCAGCACGGCAAGCAGGCGCTGTACCTGGCGTGCAGTCTCGGCCTCGGCTGCTTGCTGTTGCTGCCGCACTACGGCCGCGTGCGGCGGCTGGCGTGGCCGCTCTACGTCCTGGCGGTGTCCGGGTTGCTCGGCCTGTGGCTGTTCGCGCCGGTGATCAACGGCGCGCGCCGCTGGTACACGCTGCCCGGTTTTTCGGTGCAGCCGAGCGAGTTCGCCAAGCCGGCGGTGGTGGTGGCGCTGGCGGCGCTGCTGCGCTTCAAGGGCCGCTCGCGCACGTTCGACGGCCTGCTGGTGCCGATGCTGGTCGCCGGACTGCCGGCGCTGCTGGTGCTGAAGCAGCCCGACCTCGGCAGCTCACTGGTGTTCTGGCCGGTGCTGCTGGCGATGTGCTATGCCGCCGGCGCGCCGACGCGCGGCCTGCTGGTGGTGATGGCGGTCGGCGTGCTCGGCGCGGTGCTGGCCTACTTCACGGTGTTCCACGACTACCAGAAGGAACGGGTCGACGTGTGGTTCCAGCACTTCGGCTGGACCGATGCCGACGTGCTCGGCGATCCGCACGTGCGCGCCGTGCTGTGGGACGCCGGCTACCAGCCGTGGCAGGCGCTGGTGGCGATGGGCGGCGGCGGCTACGCCGGCTTCGGCATCGGCCAGGGTCCGCAGAACCGCTACGACTTCCTGCCGTACCGCAGCGAGGACTACCTGTTCGCGGTGGTTGGCGAGGAGACCGGCTGGCTCGGCTGCGCCCTGGTGCTGCTGCTGTTCATGGTGCTGGTGCTCGGCCTGCTGGCGATCGCCGTGCGCACGCGCGAACGCTTCGGCCGCCTGCTGTGCGTCGGCGTCGCCGCCTGGCTCGGCGCGCAGGCGCTGATCCACGCCGCGGTGTGCGGCTGGATGGTGCCGGCGACCGGCCTGCCGATGCCGCTGCTCAGCTACGGCGGCAGCGCCACGCTGGCGGCGGTGCTCGGCATCGCGCTGTGCCTCAACGTCGGCGCGCGGCGCGAGCCGGTGTTCGCCGGCGACGGGTTCCAGTAGCGCAGAGAGAGGGGGATGGTTTTCTCACCGGCTCTCAGCGGTGCACCAGCGACAGCACCACCAGCAGGATCAGGGCCAGCGCACTGAGTACGATGCCGATGATCGTCAACGCCAGCTGGACGTCGGTGATGCCGACCGAGGTGTGGTACGGGTCGAAGCCCAACGCCGCGTCGCCGCGGCGGGCTGCGGCCGGCCGTTTGAGCCGGACCCGGGCGTTGTCGAACTTCTCCACCAGGGTCCAACCCGCCCGCGCCTCCGTCTCGAGGCTCTGGCGCAGGAACCCGGGGTCCTTGAAGCGGCCGGTTGCCGAACGCAGGATCTTGAACTCGAAGCCTTCGGCCAGTTCGTCGGCGGTGTAACCAGTCATCGATTCCTCTTCTTCGCGCAGCATGCGCGCGCGTGCCGCGGCGGCCCCGGCCGCCCCAGCGGCGCCGGCACTCATGCGGCAACCTCGCATCGCTCGGTGTCGATCATGGGCCGGCTCCTCGAGCTGCGTCGCGGCTACTTCTTCAGCAGCCCGTCGCGCACCGCCAACCGCTGTGCCAGCGCCGCGCCCGAGTTCAACGCGCCTTCCATGTAGCCGACGAACTTGTAGCAGCAGTGTTCGCCGGCGAAGTGCACGTGGCCATGGCCGTCGCGCAGCTTCGGGCCGACGGTCGTGACCTCGCCCGGGGCCGGGAACGAGTAGCTGGCCCTGGTCCACGGCTCGCTCGGCCAGTCCATGAACGCGGTCTTGCCGGTGGCGTTGGCCTTGCTGCCGGGCAGCAGCTTTTCCAGTTCGGCGGCATAGGCCAGCTCGCGCTCCTTGCCCTTCAGCGCGCGGCAGGCTTCGGCCGCATGCGCGCCGGAGAACGCGACCAGGCAGTACTCGCCGTCACCCTCCTGCTTGTCGGTGCCTTCCCAGGTCATCGACACGTTGCCGTCGGCGAGCGCGTACTGGCTGAAGCCGTCCTTCTGGTCCCAGATGCGCTGCTTCTGCCCGCTGAAGTACTTCACGTTGCTGCCCATCTGCGGTTTCAGTACCGCCGGCAGGCCCGGGTTGAAGGTGATCTTGTCCCAGACGGTCGGCGGCACCGCCAGCACGACGTCGTCGCACTCGACCTCGCGGCCGTCCTTGCCGGTGACGACCACGTTCTTGTCCTTCTGCTCGATCTGCTTGACCGGTACTTCGAGGAACACGCGGTCGCCGATCTCCTTGGCCAGCGCCCGGGCCAGCGACTGGTTGCCGCCCTTGCAGCGGTAGACCTCGCTCTCCTCGCGGTACTTCTGCGCGCCGCCGCCGCCCTGGATCGAGCACAGGTTGCCGAGGTAGCTCTGCTTGCCCAGCTCCTGGCCGTTGTTGGCGTAGAACTCGATGCCGAGCACGAGCTTGACGTCCGCCGGGGCGTCGAGCTTGTCGAGCCAGTCGCGGAACGAGCGCTGGTCGAGCGCCGCGGCATCCTTGGTCTTCCACGGTTCGTCGACGAACACGCGCTTGCCATCCTCGTCGAGCGCCAGGAACGCCTTGTCGACTGCGTCGTCGAGCGCCTTGCACTCGTCCTTGCCCAGCACCTTGCCGCCGAGCATGAACGGGTTGAAGCACTCGTCCTTCGGGTCGCTGAGCTCGAGGAACTCGAGCCCGAATTTCTCCTTGTAGGCGACCCAGGTCGGATGGTTGGAGCCGATCAGTTCGCCGCCGAACTCGACGTTGCGGCCGGGCAGGAAGTCGGCGACCGAGCGTACGCGACCGCCGAGGCGGTTGCTGGCCTCGAACACGCGCACGTCGTAGCCGGCGAGCTTGAGCTCGTAGGCGCAAGCCAGTCCCGACAGGCCGGCGCCGACCACGACGATGCTCTTGCCGGCCGGGGGCGCGGGCGCATGCGCGAACGCGCTGCGCGACGACAACATCCACGCCGAGGCCGCCAGCGAACTGGCGAGGAACTGCCGCCGTGACGCCGGGTCGACGATGCGGCCAGAGTGGGCGCGCAGGCGCGCGAGCAGGGACCTGGTCATCGGCCTACTCGTCGTTGGTCGGGCCGACCGCGATCAGCCACAGCTTGAAGAACGCCATGACCTGCTGCTTGGTCAGCTTGTTGGCGTTGAGCGCGTAGCTGACCTTGGAGCTGATCGGCGACTTGCCGTCGCTGCCCATCGTGTCGACGTAGCTGATGCGGCCGGTCAGCGACGGGATCGAGTTGTCGACCGCGAAGAACGCGTCTTCCTCGCTCATCTTCTCGAACGCCGCGCCTTCGCCCGTGGCCTTCTTGTTCTTCGCCTCGTTGAAGCGCAGGTTGAAGTCGTAGTAGCCCTTGCCGTTGCTGGCGCGGTCCTTGTCCTCGATCCACTTGATCGAGCCGGTGATCACGTCCTCGTACTCCTTGCCGTCGAGCGCGTACTTGAGGGTGATGCCGTCGGTGTAGTAGTTGCCGGTCTCGTAGTCGTAGTCGAGGCGGCCGCTGACCATCGTGCGCGGGTAGGACTCGGCCGGACCCATCGCCAGCGCCAGGTTCTCGAACCGCATCGGGTCGCTCTTCTTGACCACCACCTGCACGGTGCGGTCGCCGACCACGCGCTTGAACGTGTACGACGCGAGGCTCTCCTTCTTCTCGGCCTTGCCCATCAGCTTGCCGGCGAAACTCTCGTTGAACGCGCGCGCCTTGCCGACCGCGTCGATCGCGACCCGCAGCGCGCTCTCCTTCTCCTTGCCGCCGGCCAGGTCGTAGGCGCCGGACTCGGTGTCGATCGGCACGGTGCCGACCCACTTGCCGACCACCTTCTTCTGCTTGACGTCGCTCGGCAGCATCACCGCGAGGTCGATCGAGTAGTTGATCTGCGCGTCCTGTTTCTTGCGACCGAGGGTGCTCGAGTACAGGTTCGGCAGGCGGAACACCGAGCCGCTGAACTGCGTGGTCTTGGCGACCGTCATCTCCAGCTTGTAGGTGTCCTTGGCACCGAGCGCCGGCGAGCCCTTCTTCAGGTTGCCGGTGGTGTCGAGGTTGGTGCGCGTGGCGAAGTCGATGTCCATCGTGCCGGCGATGACGCCGTCTTCGGTCAGCAGCTTGTCCTGTGCCACGGGTGCCGGCGCCGCGGCGGCGGCCGGTGCCTGGGCGAAGGCGGCGGCACTCAGCAGGACGGACAACAGGACAGTGGTGGTGCGGCGTGGCAGAGCGAGGTCGAGCATGATCGGATTCCTTCGGGGACGGAAAGGGGCGTGCCCGAGCCGGTCAAGGCGAAGGCGGCGCTCCGGGCGAGCGCGCATCATCGAGCGCCGGCGGCTGCAGTTCCACCACGGGCTGTTGGAAGCGCCGGGTCGGGCGCGACCATCGCCAGGCGCCGTGACGGCCAGAGGCCGCTGGCGGCGGCTCCGTTCAGCTCTGCAGGATGCAGTCGGCGGCGTTGGTGAAGCGCAGCGCGGCGCCTTCGGCGACCAGGGACTGGTACACCAGGTGCAGGCCGACCAGCGCCGGGTTGGCCGGGATCGGCTGCGTCAGCGTGCTCTGGCCGCTGGCCGGCAGCGTGCCGACGTTCAGGGTGATGCCGTTGACCCAGTAGCGGCCGACGACCGGCGGCAGCGCGTGCGGCGGGTTGAACAGCGACAGCCCTTCCTGGTTCACATACACGGCGCCGGGCGCGCCCTGCACGGTGACGTCGATCGTGCGACCGAGCGCGAACTGGTTGCCATTGCCGAGGTTGTCGCTCTTCAACTTGAGCGTCGGCACCGTGGTGCCGAACAGGCCGTTCCAGCGCAGCTGCATCGACAGCGGGAAGTTGGTGGTGACGGTGGCCGTGGTGGCCAGGTGGGCGCCCGAACCGGCAGTGCCGAGCGCGTTGATCATCCGCGGCAGGTCGGTGCGGTTGCTCGACTGCACGGTCACGTGGGTGACGTCGGCCGGGGCGTTCGCGACCTTCTGGATGTCGATCACCAGCGCGCTGGTGCCGTCGTAGACGAAGCCGGTGGTGAACGGGATCACGGTCCAGCTGTCGGATTGGTAGCTGAGCGTCAGGTTGGCGACGTCCAGCAGCACCGACGGCGCCGGCAGGTTGTTGGCGAACGTGGCGCTGAGGCTGGTCGCGGTGGTCGGCGACACGGTGATCTTCAGCGACGCGTAGGTGATCGTGGCCGGGGCGTGGGCGGAGTCACTGCCGCTGGCGGCGATGCCGACCAACATCGAGTTCACGACCGGCAGGAACTGCGGCGGGATCAGGATCTGCGAGCGCCCTTCGGCGAACAGACCGGTGGACAAGCGGCCGAGCGGCACGAAGTTGCCGGCATTGCCGCGGGTCGAGTCCTGGGCGTAGGCGGTGGTGGTGATCTGCGCGCCGAGGGCGGCAGCGAATGCGGTGGTGATGACGGCAAGGCGAAGCATGGGGATGATCCTCGAACAGAAGAACGGCTGCGACCGCCGGCGTGGTGCCGAACCAGGAGGGCCGTGCGGCACTCGAGGTCACGTACTGGATGGTCGTGGGGGTCGCGACCAGGGGTCGCTGTTCACAGCGTCTGCAGGAAAGCGACGAGGTCGCGCTTCTCGTTCGAGGTCAGGCCGATATCGAACCGGGTGTCGTAGAAGTCGACGGCGGCAGCGAGGGTGGCGGCCGAGCCGTTGTGGAAGTACGGCGCGCGCGCCGCGAGGTCGCGCAGGATCGGGCCCTTGAAACGGCCGATGTGCTTCCACCGGCCACTGATCAGCGCGCGCCCCGGGTCGGTCACCTGCGTGATGGCACCGGTGGTCTTGTTGCGGAACGTGTAGAGCGGCAGGTCCGGCGTGCGGCGCGCGGCGTCGACCAGGCCGATGTTCAGCGGTGCGACCACCGAGTGGTTGCCGCCGTTCGGCGTGTCGTGGCAGGTCGTGCAGCTGCCGACGACGTTGGTCGGATTGCCGAAGATGTCCTCGTCGTTGATGCCGGACACGCCGCTGATGTTGATCGGCCTGGTGTTGAACAGCAGTTGGCCGCGCGCCACCGCCTGCCGCGCTGCGGCGGCGTTGCCGCGCGCATGGGTCCAGGCGTCGTAGATGTCGAACACGATCGGATTGAACGGTGCGCCGGTGCGGCTGTCGCCGAACAGGTCGTTGATGCCGATGTAGGTCAGCTGGTCGATGATCGGGCCGGGACCGCCGCGGGCGCCGGCGCCGTCCAGGCTGCCGGCGCGGTCGTCCCACACCTGGGCGGTGTGCAGCGCCATCTCGAACGCGACGATCGACTCACGCTGTGCGGCCGTCAGCGGGCTCGCGCCCTGGGCGTGGCCGAGCGTGGCACCATTCGACTGGTCGAGCAGATCGAAGTGGATCGACTGACCGGCAAAGGTCTCGCGGCCATCCCACATGACCGCGCTCAGGAACTTGAGGTTGGTGGTCGGCAGCGGGCGGCGGAACAGCGACACCTCGGCGTCACTGGCGAAGCCGTATGGGTCGTCGACGGCGATCAGTTCGAACTCGGCGGTCGGCGGCACCGGCATGCCGACGCGGATCAGCCCCTTGGTCAGCAGCATGCTGTAGGCGCTGCGGCGCGCCGTCAGCGTCGACACGTCCGCGTTCGGCGAGTTGGCGCCGTCGTTGAGCCGGAAGATCGCGCCGAGGCCGAGGCCGTCGTCGAACACACCGCCGCCGGTCGCCGCGAACACCGCCTGCACCTGGCTCGGCGTGATCGACCAGCCGGCGCTCGGCAGGTGGCAGCTGACGCAGCGGCGGCCATTGGTGCCGAGGTTGCGGAAGAACTCGTTGGTCAGATCGATGTGGCCGGCAGTGCTGATCGTGGTCGCGTAGCCCGAGGCGTTGCGGAACGGCAGGTTGTTGGGCAGGCGCAGCAGGTCGCTCCAGCCCTGGGCGCCGAGGCTGGCGCCGGTCGCGGCCAACACGAGCAGGGAATGGAACGCGATCGAGGCCTGGTGCATGGATGGATTCCGGGTCGGGGAACGGGTGCCGGCCGGTGCGGTGACCTGCCTGCCGCTTGAATGCAGCGGACCGCGGTTCGTGATGCGGAAAAGCGCGCGGAGGCTTTTTCGCGCCCGAGTTCCACGCCGCGCCGCCGCAGTTCGCGGGTCAGCTGCAGCAGGGCCCGGCCGAGCAGCTGCCGCACCGCCGGCTCGCTGCGGCCCATCACTTCGGCGACCACGCGGTGCGGCAGGTCGGCCATGCGCGCCAGCGTGATCACCTCACGGTGCTCGTCCGAAAGCGCCGCGAGTGCTTGCTCGAGTGGCCGGCCGCATGCTCGTTCGGCCTGTGCCCTCCGGTGCTCACGAAGGCAGTGTGGCGAAGCTGCGGCAGGGCGTGCTCGCCCGCAGCTGCGGCGCCTTTCTGCTGCCGCCGCAATCCGCCGGCACCGGGCGCGCTACCCCTTCTTCTCCTGCTTGCTCTTCAAGTAGGCCTCCCAGTACTTGCGGAACTTCTCCGGCACCTTGGGCAGCGAGCCGCGGTTCTTCAGGAAGTTGGTGTACGGCTGCAGGTCGCCCCAGCTGTCGTCACCGGTGCCGCGCTGGCCCTTGTCGGTGTCCTGGTTCGGCGGCCGGTTGCCCTGCACGTTCTCGCCGGGACCCTTGGGGTCGGGACCATCGTTCGGCTGCCCCTGCGGCTGTCCCGGCGGCTGCGGCTGGTTCTGGCCCGGCTTCGGCTGCTGCTGCTGTTGCTGCACGAAGTCCGGCGTCTGGCTGTCGCGCCGGTTGCGCTGGCCGCCGGGCTGCGGCTGTTGCTGCTGCTGCGGGTCCTGCTGCTGCTGCGGTTGTTGCTGGTCCTGGTTCTGGCTGCGGCTCTTGCTCTGCTGGCGCATCTGTTCGAGCTTTTCGATCAGCTCGTCGAGGCCCTGCACCGCGGCCTCGCTCTGCTGCTGCGATTCGCCGAGCAGGGTGGACGGCTTCTTGTCGTTGCCCGACTTCCTGGCCGACTGCTGCAGCAGCTCGTCGATCTTCTTCAGCTGCTCGTCGACGCGCTCGACGATCTGCTTGATCTCTTCGGTCGGGTTGTTCTGCGCCGGCAGATGGACGGCCAGCAGGACCGCGCCTGCGAGCAGGAAGGTGGTTCTCATTTCTTGCCGCCGCGGCCATTGCCGCTTTTCGGTTTGTCGGTGCCCGACTGGTCGTGGCCGGCGTCGTCGCCGTCCTGCATCTGCTGCAGCGCCTGCTCCATCTGCGTCTTGATCTGCGCGAACAGCGCGGTGATGTCGCCGTGGCGGTGCGACAGCCGTTCCACCAGGGCGGTCTCCGCCTCGGTGATGGCTTCGTCGCCGCGGAGTTCGAGCAGCGTCTTGAGGTCGGCGCCGGCCTTGCGGGTGTCGAGTTCGAGCTGCTTCAGCATCTGCAGGTCGGCGATCATCGACACCAGCCGCTGCTGCTGCGGGTTGAACTTGTTCTGGCCCTGATCCTGTTGCTGCTGCTGCTGCCGCTCCTGTTCGCGGCGCTGCCGCTCGCGGTCGAGCGCCGCCAGCAGTTCGACGGTGCGCTTCTCGACGTCCTGCTGCAGCATCGTCGTGTAGCTGCTCGGGTCCGGGTTGCGGCCGGCGAGCCGGCGGGCGACCTCGCGCAGATCGTCCTGGTTGGCGGCCAGCACCGTCTGGAACACCAGGTTGCCGTCCTCGACCAGCGCCTTGTGCACGAAGTCGAGCCGCGCCGCCAGTTCCTGCTCCTGATCGCCGAACTGGTTCAGTTTGAGGCGCGCCGGCCGCGACAGCCGGTCCTTCTGCGCCGCCGCCTGCGCCTCGAGCGTCTGCTGGGTGATCGGCTGCTGCTTCTCGAGGAAGGTCTGCAGCTCCTCCTTCATGCGGAACAGCTGCTCCTCCTGCCGCAGGTCCTGGTAGCGGTCCTTCTCCTCCTCGAGCGCCTTGGCCGCGCGGTCGAGCTGCTGGCGGGCCTGCTCCTGCTGGTCCTCGGCGTCCTCGCTGTCGCCCTGCTGCAGTTTCTGCCTGGCGCGCTCCGCCGCCGCGGCGGCGTCGTCGAGCGCGCGCTCCGCCGGCTTGTTGTTGCGGTCCTTCAGCTCGCGCGCCAGCGCGACGATCTGTTCCGCCAGTTTCTGCTGTTCCTCGGCCAGCTGCTGCAGCGCCTGCTGCTGGGCCGCGGTCGGCTGCTGGTTCTTCTGCAGCGCCGCCTGCGCCTGCTGCAGATCCTTGGCCGCCTGCTGCTGCCGGCCGGCGGCGGACGCCTGCTGGCCGGACTGCAGCAGCTGCTGCGCCTGCTGCATCTGCTGCTGCGCCTGCTGCAGCTGCTCGCCGGCAGCCTTGGCCTGCTGCTGTGTGATCGCTCCGGATTGCTGCGCCTGTTGCAGCTGCTGCGCACTGGCTTCGGCGCGCTGCTGCAGTGCTTTCTGCTGCTCGGCGGCCTGCTGCATGTCCTGGCCGCGGTCGGCACCGGCGGCCTGCAGCGCCTGCTGCAGGGTGTCGCGCGCCTGCTGCAGGTTCTGCCGCGACTGCTGCAGGTCATTGCGGGTGGCATCGCGGGTGGCATCGCGGGTGGCATCGGGTTGCGGCTGGCCGTCCTTGGCCCGGGCGAGGTCCTGCTCGGCCGCGCGCAGCGCCTGCTCGGCGCGCTCGATCGCGGCACCGGCCTGCTGTTCTTCCTGGCCGGGCGCCGGCGAGTTGCGCAGCTCCTTCTGGGCGCGATCGGCGTCGGCCGCCATCGCGCCGGCCTGCTGACTGGCATCGGGGTTCTGCTGCTGCAGTTTCTGCCGCGCGTCCTCGAGCGCGTGCAGCGCCTTCTGCAGTTGCTGCTGGCTGTCGCCGGTCTTGCCGGCGCGCGCCTGTTCGCCGGCCTGTTGCAGCTGCGGCGCGGCATCCTGCACGGCGGCGGCGGCCGAACCCGGCTCCGGCGGTTTGCCGGCGGCCAGCTTGCTGGCGGTCTTGCCGGCATCCTGCTGCAGGCGTTCGGCTGCGGTCCCGTTCTGCTCGGCGGCGCTGGCGCCGCGCTGCTCGGCCAGCTTCCTGGCCTGTTCGGCCGCCGCCTGCAGTTGCTGGCGTTCGGCGGCGTTGTCGGCGCTGCCGGCCTGCTGCAGCGTCTCGGCCAGCTGCTGCCATTCCCGGTCGGTGTGCTCGGTGCCGTCGGCTTCGCGCTGCTTCGGCGCCGTCTGCGCGCGCACCTGCAGGCGGTCGCGCGCCTGCTGGATCGCGGCCTGGTCGCCGCCGGCCAGCGCCTGCTGCAGGTCCTTGGCGTCCTGCTGCAGCTTGTCGGTGGCGGCCTGGTCGCGCACCGAGGACATCAGTGCGCGCGTGCGCTGGATCAGCTCGCCGAGGTCGAACAGCTGGTCGGTTGCCGGGTTCGGTTGCCCCGACAGATCGCGCTCGGCGTTCTGTTCGAGCGGCTGCTGCCGGCGCAGCAGGTCGTCGACCTGGTGCAGGGCGTTCTCCAGGAACGGCCGCCGGTCGCCGGCCTGGCGGGCGTTGCGCTGCGCCGCCGCCTGTTCGTCCTTGGCCAGCTGCAGCAACTGGTCGCCGAGCTCGCGTTCGGCCGGCGTCGGCTCGCGCTGCAACGCCTTCTGCGTGCGCTGCTGCAGCGCCGCCTGCGCGCGCTCGAGGTCGCGCGCCGAACGCGCCAGCGCGGCCGCCTGCTCGATCTCCTGGTCGAGGTTCTCGACCGACTTGCGTTCGAGCAGGATGTTCAGCAGCCGCTCGAGGTCGTCGACGACCTCCTTCTGCTTGCGCAGCGCTTCGCTGAACGCGCTGGCGACCAGATCGTCGCGGATGCCGGCGACGTCGTTCAGCACGCCGCTGTTCTGCAGGTGCTCGAGACCCTGCTTCAGCAGTTCGACCTGCTGGTTCTTGCCCTCGCGCTGGTAGCGCTGCAGCAGGCGCTCCATCAGGCTCTTCAGCCGCTCGCCCTTGCGCAGGATCTCCTCCTGGTCGCGGCGCAGATGCTCGACATCGTTCGGCTGCGTCTGCGCGGTGATGGGAGCGGCGAACATGCTGCCGAGCAGGGCGGTGCCGAGCAGCCAGCGGATGGTCGCGTTCATTTCTTGCCTCGGATCTCTTCGGTGCGGATCTGCACGTCCTTCTGCCGGTCGCGCAGGGCCCGCGTCTCCTGGATCAGGTCCTGGAAATCGTTCCATTCGTCCAGCCGCGCCAGCAGCTGCTGCAGCACGGTCTGGATCTGGTCCTGCAACTTGACGGCCCGGCCGAGGGTCGCCGCCAGATCGTGGGCATCCTTGGCCACCTGCGCCTCGGCCAGGGCGCGCGTCGCCTGCGGTGCCGTGGCGGTGGCCAGGCCGTCGGCGAGCAGCACCATGCCGAGGATCGGATCGAGCGTGGTCGGCATCGCGCCGAGCGCGCTGTTCTGGCGGCGCTGCGCCACTTCGCGGTAGAAGCCGGGCGCGAATGCCACCGCCTCGGCGTGCTCGCGATGCCAGCTGCGGTACAGCTCGATCACTTCGGCCGCCGGCGCACTGGTCTCGATCCGGTTCCACAGGTGCAGGTCGAAGGTGCGCATCAACGCCCGGTGCACGCGCTCGATCGACGACAGGATGCGGCCCTGGCCGACCTCGACGCCGGTCAGCACCTGGGTGGTGGCAGCCGACGGTGCGGCGCCCTGCTGCAGCAGTTCTTCGAGCCGCGCGTGGCGATCGACTTGCAGATCGTGCGATTGCTCGAGCTCCTCGCGCATCGCGCGGAAGCCGTGCGCGATCGCGGCGACCAGCTGGCTCGGATCGACGATCTGCACCGCGCGGCGCGGCAGCGTCGTGGTACTGGCCTGCGGCAGCCGGTTGTCTTGCAGTTCCAGC
>Ga0209488_10003215_pt1 | contig 13179 bp, 12 predicted proteins | sample Rivendell_Oct201_8_FD_188349 | JGI IMG/M metagenome (GOLD analysis project Ga0209488, IMG submission 188349) | Vadose zone soil microbial communities from the Eel River Critical Zone Observatory, Northern California, USA -... | ecosystem: Environmental > Terrestrial > Soil > Vadose zone >...
CTGCAATTAGAGGATGAAGAACCTCCTCTTGAACTATTGCCCGAGTTGAATGAACTCGTATATTACAAAGAAGGCGACCCAACTGACGCGTTTATCTCATTCGTCAACACTCGCGAGCTCGCGGGCCGCTCCGTAACGGTGTTCCATGATCCACCTTCCCCTTCGTTATGGCTGTGAGTCGCGACGCAGTCAGACCTACCCGTTTGCGATCAAGGAATTCTCTTTGCATTCAACTATTTTCCCCTGCTATTCCTCCCTCCTTTACGGGTTCGCGATCATAACCCCTTCGATCAATAAATGTGTTTCCGTAAACAACCGACACCCTGATGAACAGACACCAGTGTCGTATATTTGTCTCCACAATAGTGGAACGGAGTCCAGTCCGGATACGCAGGGGTGGGGTCATGGGATAGTTTGTACCTGCCCATCACGCGCTTCTGGTATGCAAGATTGGGTGGCTTAGCTCCCCGGAGTAAAGCAGTTTGATGCAAAGGTGTGCTTGACGATGGGTAAAGGGTAAAGGGTAAAGGGTTTGTCTGAAGGGGATGGCCCGGAGCGATCAGGTGGTGAAACCCACTGGCACTACGGTGATGAACGTTTCGGGTTTATTGCGCGGAGTTGGGACTATACGCTTCTCACTGTGATCTCCATTTGTGCGAAAACGTCATCCTCCTTGCTACCAAAGGCATTCTATTGCCTTTCTATTCGGATCAAAGTTCGACCAGGAGGGAGAAATAGTTCAATTCGCTGGCCTCGTTTCTCACACGCACTTATGATCACGTGATTATGTCCCCACGTGAATCCCTTCCTCTTCCTCTTAGAAACGGGTACGCCTTTGTACCGCCCCCCTGTTCATCCAAACGGGCACTGGCATGGCTACAACGGGTGCTCTATTGTGCGTTCTGTCTGGCGACCCACATTGGAGATATGGAAGCACTGGCACGGGGCAGCGTCCAAATTCAATTATGTGAAGGTTATCATCTCGTTCGATCCACTTGCACGTCCCAGAATGTCATTATCAAGGAGACGGGTATGGGGGGGTGAGAGATAATCGATAAGTTCTCGGCCCTGCCGTTACTGACACTCTCAGGCCCCAACTTCCTTCGGTACGTTACGCGAAATGAACGACTCCACAGCGCGCGGTCACGGGTGCATCTATCTTGCAGACCGACCGAATTTGTTTCGAAATGATACCCGGTTTGCCTTTCTCTCTCCCTCAATCCTGCTTTTCCGACTCGATTAGAGTAGTCAGGCAGGGTGCGCGGTTTAGTGGGGCAGAGCCTTGGTGGTCTTGGAATGTGGACTCCAAATCCAAACCTTATCTTTTTATTTGATCAGGACCTGAATGAAGTGGCCTGTGGCCCCTGTCAGTGTCGTCGTGGGCGCAAATGTAGGCCCTGACGCACATACAACACGTGAGAGACAATAAAGTCGTCAACGCGCACAAGAGTGGGTTGTCACGGTCCTGGTTATGTAAAGCGATAGATTGCCAAAGGGAAAAAAGAAAGTTCCGAATTCCGAGCCGCGGGAGCTGATACCGAGCGGTGCATTTATCGCGTTTCCTGCTGCTCCATTATTGGCACTTTGGGAAGGTACTCTGGATGGTGGCCGCCGGAGTGGGTCAGGTCATGATTTCCCGCCACACGGAGAAAGGTGGGTCTCTATATTCCTCGCTTCGCTTCTCGCTAGCCCTTGGCCCGTGCGCTAATGACCTTCGAGTTTTTATCTCACGTCACGAATGCGACAAAGAAAGCGGTCCCTAGGGCAAGGAAGCCCTCAATCATCCGTGGTGTCAGTTTCGCATTCGTGGCTTTGAAGTGTCAGATTGTGGGAAAAAAATAAATGTATTGGATGCCGTGAGAAAACATTGGAACGTGGCGCTTACATCAAATACATGCTCGTGGATACAAAAACAAGAGCGATAGATCACAAAGTACACGTATCGCGACAGAGTGGAGGCACGCGCAGCCAGAGATGCAGAAGTCCCTAGGATGGCACATGGGTCGGAGGTGGTGTGCGTGCGCTTCCGCGGCATAGTACGATGGTTCTTAACTTGAACGTGAGGGATGTGCCCTAGCCACACCGATGCGCTGGCCAGCAACACCGTGAGGATGTGACGCATCGTCGTCGACGGAAACGATGACCTGGCCCCCACATGCTTCCCGGCAAGAGCAGGAAAATACAAGCACGCATGCGTTGCCGCTTAAATGGCGACAAGACGGGCTTTGAGTGTTTCTACGCGCGCGCGCAGAGTGCATATGCGACGCGAGACGCCGCAGCAGCGCTGTGATTAGATAAGCGGGAAAAAATGAGAGGGGGCCTAGTGAGTGGAGGCGACGCACAAGAACGGGACACCGTGAGCGTGCAGCTCATTTGCGCACACGAGCGCGCGGGTGGAGTTGTTCACTGCTGGATCTGCGACGATGGAGAACTTGCCGACGAAATTTGAGCCCGGCGGTCGCTTAGAGAGGTCGTTGGCAAGTTCGTCCCACCATTGATATTCGGGGACGCGGACGGACTGTGGTACAGAAGAGGCAGATGTCATCCGTGCTGTTGTGGGATTCCTGTTGTGTGCTGTGATCGATCGCGCCCGTTCGGTTAATGATCTGGAACGCCGGTGGGGGCAAGCGAAGAGCGTGACCTGGGTTTGTTAGTCGTGACGTGATGGAACAATTCCAATAATTGGCACTGACGGTGATTCAGATAGATAGAGGAGCTCACTCTCGAGTTATTTTCTTGTTGCCGCGATGCAGTTGTTGTCTTCATTTGGCAGCTTGTTCACTGCGGCGTCGCATGACTAAACATCGGTTCCGGTAACGCGGCTCGGCTCGGATTGGCTTCGCCCGAGGAGAACGAAATCGAAATCAAATCCACACCCTCTCCGTTCGTCGCTCGTCGCTGCTCTTCCCGCGACAAGCGAGTACTGGCTCACTCTGCGTGTCTGGGAGTAACTCACTTTTCAAGTCCTTCCAGACGCTGGTGAACCCTCTATTTTAAGCACTCCACCCTACGCACTACCAAGCGTCCTCTTCTCACCACATACCAAACCAGGTCATGGCTCGTATCCGACCTTCCCTTCATTCGCTACCTCTTGAGCTCATCGAGGAGGTCATCATCATCTCAACACTTCTTGGTAACACCCGTGCGGCCGCGACGCTAGCTCGGACATGTCGCAAGCTTCACACCCTCGTCTACCGCCAGGAGCATCATTGCCATCTCTGGCGCCAGATGTTCCTCGTCCTCTTTGACGACCCACGCCCCGCTCGCGCCGTGCGTACGTACGGGAGAGCACCCCGGCCTCCAATAGACTCAAGCAACAAAGGAAAGGGTAAACTGAAGAACCGACCTGCTGCTCAGTGCTTTCCTTGGGAGGGCGAGTACAAGCTACGTATCTGGACTGAATCCTTCATCCTCCGGCGCACTCGGCCGCCTCCGTTGAGCTGCTGTCCCTCCTCACCTGATGTGTCACGTGACCTTCCTTCAACCGACGACGACAAGGAGCTAGTATCCACAGTGCTAGAGACCCTCCTTCGCGTTATTTCGACCGCCGCACCACTGCCCTACGACACCCTCGTCCGCATAGCATCCCGCTACAAGTCGTACTGTCCTACACAGCCACACCCGATCTTCTCCCCTCTCTTTGTTGCCGCGCACGCCCGGCCTTGCCCTTGCCCCGTCCTGGGCTCGCGTAACACCACCTGGCTGGCCCGGGTTCTCGCATATGGTTTGCCTCACGCATTGATGTCTCGCCTCACGGCGTTCGACGAGGACGGCCTCGTCAATGTCCATAAGGAGCCCGTCAAGTGGGACGGGCTGTTGGCAAAACTCGTCGCGCAGATTGGCTTGATGGCGACGCCCTCTGCTGAGCGATCGCCGCTCGACACTGGGCTCTACACTCCACTTATGGCAGGGTCTGCCAATGCCAATGCCGATACCGGTGCCATTTCTCTTGGTGTTACCACTGACTGCGGGGGTATTAGCAGCATTTCCAAAACCCCAATTGGGACGTCCGTAATGGAAATCGACCCGGAGGCCGAGGGTGATGATGATGACGCTGACGATCGTGATGAAGCCCTTACGCAAGTTTGCTGGAGCGCCGACAATTTGTCATCTGACGACGGCGAGGACCAGGATTTCGTGCCACAACCTGAGGGTGAGAATGAGGACGAGGGCGCGAGCGACCAAGAGAGCGAAAGTGTCATCGATGGTGATGAAGTGCTTAGTACCACGGGGACATCAGCCACGACATCACAGGACGGCTTGCGCCGCTTGGCGCGCATCCGCGTCTACAATATGGCATACCTCCGACCTTCCCGGGCCTTTGGGCCCTTCCTGCCTCTCAACACACAAAACTCTTCTTCCTCGAATACTCAGAAGCCAGGCTCTAGCACGGCTAAGGGAGAGAACGACGAGGATGCGATAGGATCGCCATCGATCGTTGCTCCGCCCGTCCCGCCGATCCCAGACACCAACTTTTTCCTGAGAGCGCTCGCGGGTGCGGTAGATGGCACGGACCTCGACGACACTGACTCATTACTCTTGGTTGAAGACGCCGATGATGGTGGTGGCGACAACGATGACAACAACGACGAGCGGGATGTGGACGCAAATGGAGACGCGGACGTGACCGCGACCGCGACCGCAGACGGTTCGCCCCCGTCGGAGTCCCCCGAAGGCGGCCGCAGCGTCCCGTCCAGTACCACTCCGGCCTCGCCTATCGTGGCGACCACCCCGTTCGGCTCTGGCGCGCGTTGGACGTACGTGTCAGAGATCCCGGGGGACCAGCTGCGCTTCGACTGGGCGTGGATCGCGGCGGCGCGCCAGGTTATCGAGCTCAATCTGCGCGACCTGCTCATAAGTCGGCACCAGGGCGTGCTCCGCGCGCTCCTCAGCCTCGATGGGCTCCGGTCGTGCTCTGCTCCAGGGTTCCCGCCAGTAGCACCGCCGGAGGCGCTAGACGGGGATGAGCACGAGGGCGAGTGCGGGCCCGTGTTCAAGGATGGAGAAGGATGGGACTGGGCGGGTGTGGAGGGACAGTGGCGGTGCGTCGTGCCAGCTGCTCTTCGGCGATAACGTGTTCTGTGCTGAAATTAGGCTCTTCATCTTTGCTGACATTGACAGACGATGCGTTTGTTGGTTGGACTATCGCGATTTGCTCGGTGCGCGCTCCGTACTACAAGTATCCCCATCCGCAGAAACTAACATACCATATCCACTTCCCCATCAGGCAATAACGTGCGCTTCCGCCCTCCCTCTCCCTCACCTAAATGATCTTCCCCCCATAAACAAACCAAAAAAAAATTTGGCACAGGCGCAACCACTCGAAACGCGCTTTAGCAATCCGGCGCTGTGCGAAGTGATGCGGATCATCCCGCTCACGCTGCGCATCACACACTATACGCCCGCGCCTGTGGCGTGGCCCGGCAGACCGACGATCCACGTCGCGGGCGATTGGCACTCCACGACGACGCTGCCGCCGCATCTCGCGCGCGTGCGCGGCACGGTCGAGATGGCCGCGTCGGGCGACGTGCGCTGGACCCTCGTGCGTGTCTCCCTTTTTTTTTTTTTGACTTTGTGACGGAGACTGATTCTTTTTGTATCGTCGTGTTTTGTTTGTTGTGTTTGTTCTCCAGATATCGTTCCGCGAGGACGGGCAAGGCCAATGGGCGAGTGAGGGCGTGCAGCTCGGTGGGCGTGGGTCAGCCATGGGAGTCATTGGCCTGTGGACCGGCGCGGAACACGAACTATCCGACCCACTCGGTACGTATGCGCAATTTTTTTTTTTCAAACACAATCACCACCACCGCCTTATCAATCAATCCATTCCACTCGTACCCCGATTGTTCCCTCCTGTCGCCCTTTTTTTTTTCCAAGTGGATGCACCTACTTACGTTTTGTTTGTCAGGTCCGTTTTGGGCGTGGAAGGTGGGGCCATTGAATGTTGATGATGGTGATGGTGGTGGGCCTGCACGTGGTCATGGTGCCGAAGGCGGCAGTAGTACCCGGAATGCTAGTGGGGCGAGCGGTGATGAGAGCGAAAGGTAATTGTACACGACACGCCGACGCCCGTTCTCCCGCTCCCACGCGTCGCACGCACGGAAAACGATGGCGTCAGAGCAGCAGTGAACCCTCGTATTTATGCCAGTGACAGTGACCTCAGCAAGTATGACTGACTAGATACCTGCTTCAAGTTGGGGTAGTCGGCCACGTTTCATCTATCTCTACACATACTAGGCTACTCTACATCTATCGTCTTGTCTTCTCATTCAACCTTTCATTTGACACTGGTTCCTCCCAGTGACTCCTCAGCAAATACGCATTCCTCTCTTCTCTTTAGTTTCTCCGTCCACATTGAAGCACGGCAACTTAATCTACTCTTCTGCAACCTGAGAAGTGACCGATGATGACCAAAAACAGATATTTTTTGCATAACCATCACCGTGGCGTGGGTCCACGATAACAAAATCAAATTATGAGTGCTATAAATATATCGTGTTCAAAAGGCCAGTGGAACCTTGGTTGAAATTTTTCGATTGGAAGTGAAAAAAGCAAGGGACGAAAAAAGAATAAAGTCAACCTGATGATCACATGTGCGCTATTTTCTTCCTTTCACATGTACAGCGCGAGACATCATTATGGTGATGACATTCGTTTCGGAGACGGCTTGGGCTATACAGTGTTACGCGGGATCCAGATACGGCAAGAAAAGAGAGAGAACATGTATTGACGAGAGGAGAAAAGAGGTGGCACGTGCAAGAAAAGGAAAGAATGGTGACTAAATGAATGGATGATTAGCCTTGCCGTCGCTTCCGCTCCGAGAAAGAAAAAATGGCACGTACACAAGGAACTCTCAAAAAAAAAAACCCCCGCCTTGAACTAACCCTGTCCACGAAGACCCCTACCACCACCGCTGCCACCGTGAGCAGCAGAAACAGCGACAGAAGCAGCTGCAGGCGCCTTGCGCTCACGCACACGCCGATACTCCTCGTATTCGCGCTCTCGCCTTTGCCGATCGCGCGTAAAATCAAATTTGCGAGGCGCGAATCCCATCCCAACCCCAGGACTGGAGAAAGTCCTCCGAGCACCAGGGCCATTACCTGGACCTGGACCGAGACCTGGGCCACCACCACCGCCGGTTCCACCACCGACAGCATCGCTATCATGACCACCAGCACCAACAGGACCAGAGCGAGCGCGCCAATGGAGCCCGCGATCCGCACTGCCTCCGCCGTGGTGGCCATAGTCCCCCTTTTCTCTTTCCTTGTCCCACGGACGCGAGCGGGAGCGGTGACGCCGATGATGCCGGCGAGAGGGCGAGCGGGAGCGAGACCGGGACCACGATCTTGAGCGAGACCGGGAGCGGGACCAAGAACGTGACCGGGAGCGGGAGCGAGACCGAGACCGAGACCAGGAGCGAGACCGAGAACGGGAGCGCCCACGGCGATGGTGCCCGCGCCCACGATCGTAATCATAGTCGCGAGAGCGCGAGCGACGACGTCGGTAGTTTAGGCGGTGCGGTAGACTGGCATCGCTGCGCGGGCCTATCTTCGGACCTGGGACACCCGGCAATACACCAGGTTCTTGCTTGACGGTTGGGTAGAGGGATAGCTGAGCAGCGACGGTCGGGTGCGGAATCGGAATCGCGTTGGGCGAATCTTGTGTTTGCGGAGCCTCATGATGCTGAGGCTGCTGTGATGGGAGGGAGAAGATGGCCCTCAGCTTTTGCAGTGCCAGTACGGTGTTCAGATTATCATTACTCTGGTCTTCAGACAATGCTCTGAGTCCTTGTGACACCTGTGGTGACGGCGTTTGCATCATTTGCTGCTGTTGAGTGCTTACGTTCGACAAAGCCTTAAGCCCGGCCGAAAGCGACAGGATTTGCTGCAACTTATCAAGAGCATCTAGGTCAATCGGCGCAACGACGCTGCCTGGCACCGGCTGATCGGGCGGCACGTTCACCGTAGGCGCGACGATGGTGGGAGATGCAGATGCAGAGTTGGATGACAGGGCATCACGAGAACCCACGGCACGCAGTGCGGCGAGGCGGTCCATCGGCGTGCGATGCGGGACAGGGACCGTCAACGGCTCTGTCTTTTCGGTTTTTATCCGCGGGGAGGCGAGTGGAGGCGAAACAGGCGACGCAGAGGTCGTGTGGGCCTCGGACTGCGAGGCGGCGGTGGATGACACGACGGGTGTCAGCGAAGGTGTTGGCGTTATGGACTTGTCACGTTCGACTTTCACCGCGGTGCTAGTTACATGCGAAGGCGCGACGGCGAGCGGTGGAACAGGTTGGGGGGCGCTCGGAGGGCGTCCGGTTGTTGCAGGCTGGCGGGGAACTTTGGCAGGGGGCCGGCCTGTAGATTTTCGTGCCACGGGGATGTACTCGTCATCGCTGCGTCCTGCAGGATCGGAGGGAGAGTCGCCGTAATCGTCCTCCGCTCGACGCTTACGTTTCTTTGGCTTTGGTTTTGGCACTGGCGCACGAGCGGGTCCAGAGGACGCCGTAGCAGTACCTGCTGACTGGGACACTGCTGCAGGAGGGACCGCTGAGGTCGGCGTACGAGGAAGCTGAGGAAGCGTCGATTGTGCACTTTTATCACCTTTTCCGTCGCTACGTAGAACGAGCTTTGGCAATTTTTCTAGGATAAACTTGAAGAGCAGTTTACTGACGCGCCCGTTGCTGCGTACATCCTTCTCAACGGAACGCACGTCGGTGCGCATCCTCTCCACGGCGTGACTGAGCTGAGACAAGCTAAGTGTCTCCCGCTTCATGAATATCATGACACCAATCATGGCAAACTCGATAGGAGAGACGCGCTGTGCAAACGGTTTCTTGTAGATATCCTCCCTCGCAAGGGCAAGGTACACTCGGAAGGTGTCGAGCACGCCAGTACGCAACTTGGGCGGGACGGGAGTCGTCCGCGTCAGCCATTTTTCCATGGTTTGGTGCGTTGGTGGTATTTTGCATGCGGGAAGTTGCTCGATGAGATAGACGATCGAAGCTAGACCGTGGAAGTCGCGCCCACGAGCTCGGCCCCAGTCAAAGGAATTACCAAAGCCATCGTCGCCGAGTACCTGGGACTGGATTTCGCGGATGAAGTTGGGCCAAGGCCCGGCAATAGCTTGCAAACGTTCTGTTGTGTGTTAGAGGGCGAGTTGGAGAGGGTTCAATCAACTACCCACCAGCGGGCGTCAGAGCCACGCCGAGCTGGACACGCTGGAGAAATGTGTTCGTAAGCCACGTTTAAACATTGGTGCCGTGGAAGCACACCTGAAAAATTTCACGCTCTTGTTCTTCAGTCAAGCTGTCGTATTCGACGCATACAATCTGTTTGTTTGAGAAAGATTGTTGCAGCGGGGTCGGTAATAGCAAGCGTGCCTGCGGCCCGTATTTCTTGCACCAGTAACGCTTAGCAGTAATACTAAAAGAGAGATCAAAACGTAACCCAATCTGATGGGAAAGGGATTTACTTGTCTCTGTCTGCTGCAGTCAGATAAGGAAGTACAAGAGCGCAAGGAGAATGGACTTACGAGGGATCTACAGGCGGCCACACCTTAGGATCAGTACAACAGCAAGAACCAGTGAAGTCATAAAAGGCAGTAAAAACCGGACACGGGGATGACACTCATGCACCTGAGTTAGGCAGGCACGCCAGAATTGCAAACAACTCCACTGGAAGACACAGCGGAGCAGGAGCCCCCATCCCCCACCGGAGAAGTTTGCGAGGCTAGCGCCCTCCACCCAAGTTTTTTTGGCGGGGAAGTTACATTTTCGGGGAGTCACTGTAGGTGGCATTACTCACATGACCATCCATGAACCTTGCAAACAGACAGCAAGAGTGAGGACGGACAATAGGATTCCATAGAGGGCTCACTTTTGAATCGAGGTTAAACGCTGCTTCCCATCGATGCAAACACGGGTCTCGCTTCCGTCATCCGTGGTCGAAACCGCTTTTGGGAGGATCTGAGCAAGTTGAGACAAAGACGGGAAACGGCGAACTGACCAAAGATGATTGGGGGAATGTAGTAATTGCGAAAGACCGAGTCTATGAGACCGACCTGCTTTTGTTCTGGCCAGACAACATCTTTGCGGCGGGAAAATAAAATTAGATAGGCGGACAGACAAAACGACGGGATTTATACCTCTTTGATAGTCTGGATCTAAGTTGATCGATCCGTCGACGATTTGTTCTGATGAGAGAGTGAGTGGACAATGGCGACGGAAAAAACGAAGGATGAACCGTATAGGGCCCTCACGGAGTAGGAGGTTGAGCGTGGTGGTCTGAGGGAATTGACGATGGTGTACGGAGACCGCTGATCGAGTTTGGGTTTTTTGGCGCTCGACACCTTTGACTTGGCGATGGTGAATTCATCGTCGTCGTCGGACGACGTAATATCCGTAAGGTCAGAGGCATAAAAGTCGGAGAAGGACATAGAGGTGGGTAGCCGGTGGCGGGCGTGAAAGGTGCAGGAAGGGAAACGGAGCGGAGCGGGACACGCGCATTTAGTCTCGCACTAAAATTATTAAAAAAAATTAAAAAAGAAATTCCACGTGGCTGGTCCCCGTCACTGAGATCGAGTGAGTCCAAGGAGGAATACTGCCACTCCGACATGAGATTTGAGAAGACAGACATGAGAGTAGGTTGTAGGGGTTCTGCATCACAAAGTAGAAAGTAGTACACAGTGATAGGCGGCGACAACTGCCGGCAATACGCCAACTCCTGTACCTCGGATCTGGATCGGAATAGGTCACGTGGTTTGCACGTGGTCGCGTCGGTCAACGCGTGCGATTGTCCCAATTCCACTCCAATCGCAGCATACAGCCTTCAATCATGCGCATAGAGGAACTCATCCTCGAGGGCTTCAAATCTTACCCCGTGAGGACACAGATTACGGGATGGGATCCATCATTCAATGCCATCACCGGCCTTAATGGCTCTGGAAAGTCAAACATTCTCGATGCCATCTGCTTCGTCCTTGGCCTCACCAACATGTCATCTGTCCGTGTTCTTTCCCTAATCATTTTCCTTCTCGTAATCACTTTTTTTCTTTTAGATGCGTGCACAGAATCAGCAAGATCTCATCTATAAACGTGGACAGGCTGGCATCACCAAGGCCTCCGTCACAATCGTCTTTGACAATTCGGACAGGGAAAACAGCCCACCTGGAATGGAGAATTATGCTCAGATAACAGTAACGAGACAGGTGGGTCTTGCGATCAACCACACTCTTTATCCGTGGTCTCAAAACCCTCGTCTCCACTTACAAGCACTAACATCCTGCTAGATTGCTCTTCCAAATATCTCTAAATACCTCTTAAACGGCCACAAAGCTCAGCAGAACATCATCCAGACCATCTTTCAAAGTGTGCAACTCAACATCAATAACCCTAATTTCCTGATCATGCAGGGCCGTATCACCAAAGTATGCGCCTACTCTCACCCTTCGTCCGCCGTCTTCTCATTCACTTTTCAGGTGCTCAATATGCGCCCGAAAGAAATTCTCGGTATGGTCGAAGAAGCCGCAGGTACACGCATGTTCGAAGAACGCAAAGACAAGGCCAAGAAGACGATGGGCAAGAAAGAGAAGCGCGTAGACGAGATCACTGCTCTCCTCGCCGAAGAAATAACACCCAAACTAGACACGCTCCGCGCTGAGCGCCGCGCTTTCATGCAATACCAAAAGACCAACGCCGAGCTCGAGCGCCTCGCGCGCGTCCTGCGTGCGTACGAGTGGACCGACCACCGCTCCAGGGTCGAGCGCAAGAACGCCCAGATTGGCGAGCGCGAGCGCGACATCATGCAGGCGCGTCGTGACAAGGAAGGCGCGGTGCGCGAGGCCGGCGTTGCAGAGAAGAATCGGACTGAGGTTCAGGCGCAGCGCGATCGCGAGCTGAAGAAAGGCGGCAAGGTCACGCGCATGGAGGAGGAAGCCAAGGAGCTCGAGAAGGTGGTCATCAAGCTGCGCACGCAAGCAGAGATCAAGGAAGGCACTATCAAGGACGAGGAGGCTGCACGGGATGCGTCTGAACGTGAGCTCAGCGAGGTGTGTGATTGCTTGTCTCGATCATATATTTTTCATGTTAGGTAATGTACAACGTAGCTCGAAGCTTCCCTGGCTGCTAAAAAGACGCAAGTGGATGCTGTAACAGCCGAGTACAACGCCGTCAAAGAAAAGCACACCATGACGCAGACGGCACTCGCCTCTGCTGAAGACCTCCTTCAAACGCTTCTCACAGGCCTTGCTGGTACCTCCGCACAGTCTGCGGGGGGCGGAGGATACATGGGTCAGATTGCTGATGCGCGCGCTCTGCTGGCGCAGGCTGCTGCAGAGGAAGAGCAGGCCCGCGTCAAGCTCGACATGAGCAGGCGTGAGCTAGGCGAGCTCGAAAAGCGGTGGAAGGTCGTGGAACGTGAGGCAGGCCAGGGCGAACGCGACATCAAGAAGATGCGGGCCGAGGTCGAGGCGTTGCGGAAGAAGGCGGATGGGACCGGATGGAACGCGGAGAAGGAACGTGCGCGTGATGAAGCGCTGCGCAAGGCAAAGGACGACGCGCTACGCTGTGCACAGGTATGTTCCCTGCCCCCCTTCCGGGTTGCAAGCAGAGGGCTCAATGTGGGGGCGTACGCAGGAGCGAGACGCGGTGCGTTCGAGGCTCCCACAACTTGATTTCAACTATACCCCGCCGCCCGGGTTTGACACGCGCAAAGTTAAGGGCCTCGTCGCGTCGCTCCTCGCGCTCAAGCCTGAAGACCACGGTAAGAGTACAGCGCTCGAGATCGCCGCAGGCGGCAAATTGTACAACGTCATCGTCGAGAACGAACGCGTGGGCAAGGACCTCCTGGAACGAGGCGGCATCAAGAAGCGCGTGACGCTCGTCCCGTTGAACAAGATCCGCGCGTTCAAGCTCTCAGCTGAAGTGCGCCATACCCCCCCTCCTTTCTCTATACCACTATTAACACCAAAACCTCACCCGCACCCGCACAGAAACTCCAAAACGCGAACCACCTCGCACCGGGCAAAGTGCGACCTGCGCTCTCGCTCGTCGGCTACCCAGACGAGGTAGCCGAAGCGATCGCGTTCGTGTTCAGCGACACGCTGATCTGCGACGACGCGGCATCGGCGCAGGCAGTGACGTTCGCGCGGGAGGTGGGCGTGCGCAGCGTCACGCTCGACGGG
>Ga0209488_10003219_pt1 | contig 13171 bp, 10 predicted proteins | sample Rivendell_Oct201_8_FD_188349 | JGI IMG/M metagenome (GOLD analysis project Ga0209488, IMG submission 188349) | Vadose zone soil microbial communities from the Eel River Critical Zone Observatory, Northern California, USA -... | ecosystem: Environmental > Terrestrial > Soil > Vadose zone >...
GAAGGTGGGACTCCAAACACACGCAAACCACTCAAAGGCGGAACTGCGAACTTGGGCTGCCCGCGGCGAAGCCGCCGTGAAGGCGGAACTCCGAACCAGAGCCCTATCCACACCCCCCTTTTGTAGCTTGACCCTGCCTCCTCATAATCGAATATTGACTGATTGGAGGTGCCGATGGCTGCCTACGACCCCAACAATATCTTTGCCAAAATCCTGCGCGGGGAGTTCCCGTGCTACAAGATCTACGAGGACGAGAAGGCGCTGGCCTTTCTCGACATCATGCCGCGCGCGCCTGGGCACGCGCTTGTGTTGCCAAAGGCATCGGCGCGCAACATCCTCGACGTCACGCCGGACGATTTTGCCCATGTGATGCGGATCGCCCAGAAGATCGCCAAGGTCAGCGTCGGCGTTTTCGGGGCCGACGGTGTCACGCTGCAACAATTCAGCGAGACCGCCGGCGGGCAGGTGGTATTCCATCTCCACGTCCATGTGATTCCACGCATGAATGGAATCACGCTCAAACCGCCAGCGAGCGTTAAAGAATCTCCCGATGTGCTCAAGGAACAGGCGGCACGCCTCCAAGCGGCGCTGGCCTGAAGGTACATGGAGCGCAGGAACCGCGGACAATCACAAGAGCAAGGCTCCCGGGAGCAGAACTCCCGCCAGCAAAGCTCCCGGAATGCGCCGGGGCGCCCGTCTCCAGCCGCCGGCCTGTTCGCCAAGGCCCTGGCGCATTTTCGCGCCGGCGACCTGCAGAACGCCGAACGCGCCGCCCGGGAATTGCTGTCGATTGATCACAGCAATGCGGACGCGTACCACCTGATGGGCATGATCGGCTTTCAGCTTGGACGCTTCGACGCCGCCCGCCAGCTTCTCAAGACCGCGCTGACACTCGACAGCCGCAATGCCGATTGCCATGTCAACATGGCGCAGGTATTGCGCGCCCTTGGGTCTCTTGACGATGCGACCACACACCTTGTCCAAGCAACAACACTTAACCGCAATCATTCTGCCGCCCGTGTGGCGCTCGGCGATGTCTATATGCAGCAAGGCAGGCTCGGCGACGCGCAGGCACGCTACGAGCGCGCGGCGACCCTCGACCCCAATCTGGTCGGTGCTCATTACGGCCTCGGCAACGTCGCAATCCAGCAAGGCCGCATGGACGACGCCGTGGCCCACTACCGGCGCGTCCTGGCGCTCAATCCAAACTTTGCGGAAGCCTACAGCAATATCGGGGTGGCCCTTGCTTCGCTTGGCGACTTGAAAGAGGCCGCCGATCATTACCAGCGCGCCGTAGCACTCAAGCCCGGCCTGATCGACGTTTACCGCAACCTGATCCGCCTGCTGATGACCCAGGGGGAATTGAATCGGGCACTCGAAGTCGCACGTCGTGCGCTGGCTATCCAGGAGACGGACGAAATCAAGATCCTGCTGCTCCAGTGCATCAAGCTCCTGCCGCGCGATGCATGGCCGGCCGGATTGCCCGACTGGATTGCGCGCGCCCTGCAGGAGGGCTGGACGCGACCGAGCGAACTATCAGCACTCGCCGCCGAACTGATAAGGACCAACGAACTCATCAACGGCTGCATCAAACGCGCGGTCACGGCCTGGCCTTTGCTACTGCCGGCAGCAGAGCTTTGGGGCGAACAAGGATTTGCAGCGGTAGTCGGCGACCGCCTGCTGGGCGCGCTCCTTGCGTCCGCCCCCATTCGCGATCTCGATCTCGAACGTTTTATCACAATGGCCAGAAGCGCCGTGTTGGAGACGATCGCCGCACCGGACGCGACCCCTCCGGTCGAGACATTGGGGTTCGCCTGTTCGCTCGCGCGTCAGTGCTTCATCAATGAATATGTTCTTGCGGAAACAGCGGCTGAAGCCGAAACGATAGCGAACCTGCAAACCTCGATTGAAAAGGCCATCGAAGCCTCAAGGCCTGTTTCGCCCCTGCAAGTGGCAGCGGTTGCGGCCTATCGGCCGCTCCGCATACTCCCACTTGCGGAAAAAATCCTGCGCAGGCCCTGGCCGGGCCCGGTCGAAGCTGTAGTCGACAGGCAACTACGCGATCCGCAACACGAGAGGAATCTTCGCAGCACCATTACGGTCCTCACATCCATCGAGGACTCGGTATCGCAGGAGGTTCGCCGCCAATACGAAGAGATGCCTTATCCACGTTGGCTGAAAGCAGCGCTGATCGGCAAACCGGTGAACATCGAATGGTACCTGCACAACCAGTTTCCAGGTGCGCCCATTCAAGATGCCGGACGCCATGGGCCTCTCGACGTGCTGATCGCCGGCTGCGGCACCGGGCAACACGCCATTGAAACTGCGCGACGATTCGCAGGCGCCAAGGTAACGGCCATCGACCTCAGTCTCGCGAGCTTGAGCTATGCGACACGCATGACGAACGAGCTTGGCCTGACCAACGTCCACTATGCACAAGCTGACATCCTCAAGCTCGGCGAACTTGAACAAAGGTTCGATCTCATCGAATCAAGCGGCGTGCTCCACCACCTCGGAGATTGGGCGGATGGCTGGCGTGTGCTCGTGTCATTGCTTCGACCGGGTGGATTCATGCATATCGGGCTTTACAGTGCCGTTGCGCGGGCCGACATCCGCACCGCCCGTGCCTATATTGCGGAGCACGGTTACGGCAGCACGGTCGAGGACATCCGACGGTGCCGGCAAGACATCCTCGCGCAGGAGGATGGGGCGCCGTTGAAGAATGTTGCGAAATTTACCGATTTTTTCAGCACCAGCGAGTGCCGCGACCTGCTCTTTCACGTGCAGGAACACCCGCTGACGTTGCCGGAGATCAAGGCGTTTTTGGAAAAACACGATCTCACGTTCATCGGCTTTGCGGGTATCGACACCCAGGAATTCCGCAAGCGAAACCCGAACGATGGATCTTTGCGCAATCTCGATCTCTGGCACGCGTTCGAAATCGAGAACCCGACGACGTTCGTGGGCATGTATCAGTTCTGGGTCCAGAAGCCCGCGGCTGCTGCACCCGATTAATCGAGAAGTGAATGAACGTAGCCCGGCTTACCGTCATTGGCGCGTTTTTCACGCGCTGGGCCACGATGGCTTATCAGGGATATTCCCGACAGGAGAAGGGTTGTCCTGAATGATGAAACCGGTCGGGGGACATCTCCCCCGACCGGTTTGACATTGAGGCATGCACGAAGCGTGCCTCGCATTTCAATCGCAACAAATGCGTATTACTGATTCTGAGCGCCTTGCTGCTTGGCCTTCATTTCCTCGACCGTGAGGACCGCGGCTTCCTTGGTGCAGAGGTCCTTGAACAGCACGCTGCCATCCTGGAGATATTCCTTGGTCAGGCAGTTGCAGGGCGCTTCGGCAGTGCTCACGGCCGGCCTGGCGGCAACCTCAGTATTGCCCGTGTACCAAGAATAACGACGCTTCGTGTACGTCACCTCTTCCGGCGGCAATACGGCGATGCTTGGCGGGGTCACAATGACGCCCGTAACCGGGGGTATGATGACTCCCGTGATTTTCGGCGGCTTGATGATTCCCGTAACGATGACGCCCTTGACCTTGCCGGGGGGAATGTAGAGGCCGGTGACCTTTCCCGGCGGAATGCTGAGGCCGGTGACCTTTCCCGGAATTTTGAGGCCGGTGATGCCGGTGACTTTTCCCGGAATCTTAATACCCTTGACCATGGTGGGCTGGCCCATGGTCTGATGAGTGCCCGCACTTCTAGCAGAAGCGTGGCCGCCCATGGCAGAGGCGCTTCCAGCTGTTAGCGCCGCGACGGCGAGAGTGAGGCCTGCAGCCAGTACGGATTTTGAACGACGGTTCAGCATTTTAGTTCTCCAAGGGGGTTTGTTGTTCCAGCGGGCTCGATGTCCCAGCGGGTTTGTTGTTCCCATCTCGCTAATTCGTCGATCCGGCCGAGCAACTGGTTCAATCGAATCGTCAAACGATTTGCACCGGCCTGGAAATGATTGAATCGATTGCGCATCCTTGCGGTCAAAAAAGCCGCGTAAACGCGGGCTTCCAAACCCGTCAGCACGGAATTCCGAAGTGGGATCCCGAATTCCAAAGTTGAATGTTGTGCGTTTGAGGTCCCGCTTCGAGCGGCTCCGTCTTCGCGGCTCTTTCATGTCGATCAGGCCAAGAAAAACCGCGTGAACTTCAGGCTCTCCTCAAGCGACTAACGATTCAATCACCCATCGTATCATTTGGAGAGGTTGCACCATGATCCGTCGTATCCTTCCACTGCTGGCGTTGCTGTTGGTTGGCTCCTGGTCCGCCCCTGCCGGCGCCGAACCCTTCACCGAGAAGCAGTTGCAGCAACTGCTGCAAAAGAACCCCGAGACCGGACGTCCGGTGGATTCGATCGGCGAACTCGTTCCCCTGTTGCCCCGGGAGCTGCGCGAGAACTTCCTTTTCGTCTACGAAAGCCGCAGCCCCTTCCACGCGGGCATCTCGCCCGAATATCCGCGCGTGATCCTGTTCACGAACGATGCGCGGCTGGTGCTGACATTCATTGGCGACGAACGACAGCCCGGATTTGATCTCCTGGAAACAATGTCGTTCGACGACGACAAGGCCAAGTTCGAGCTTCGTCCCTATCTGATGCCGGCGGCGGAACGCCGCACCTGGCGTCCTTCGGCGGAAGACGCCCGATGCGCGCGCTGTCATGGCGCCGACCCGCGGCCGATCATCGATTCCTATCCGTTGTGGCCGGGCTTTTACGGCTCCGTGCAGGATACGTTTCCCAATGACCGCATCGGAAACAAAGAGGTCAGGAACTATGCGGCCTTCTCGAAAGGCGCGGCCAAGACGGGCGTCTACAAGGACCTCATCTATCCGTCCGGAAGTCCGGTGAGCCCTTTCCTCGATCCACGTGTCTTCAAAGAGGACACCGTCGAACTCGACGCTTCCGAACTCCCGCTCCTGCCCAATGCGCGGCTCGGCATCGCGCTCACGGAACTCAATCGCGCCCGTATCGCCCGCAAGATCGTTGCTGGGCCGACCTATGCGGCCAACGAGAAAGAAATCCTGGCGAAGCTGATGTCGTGCCGCCCCGGCGAACGCCCGGACCAGAAGGCGATGCAAGCGGTCGCGCAACAATTACTGTCGGAGAACGCCGCGCGGTTGAAGCGGCTCGGCATCAAGGCCGGCGATCCGAAGAAGAGTCGCAACGACATGCAGGAATTGAAGTTCGTGCGCGAGCTTGCCGAGATCGACTGGGTGGCAAAGCGCGCCGGCGTCGACCGGTCGGACTGGTCGATGGCGCGCGAGCCCGGTTCTCTGGCCTTCTTCGACGGCATCCTGTCCGGAATCCACGACGGTAGGAGCTTCTACCTCAAGGAAGATCTGATCTTCGAACTGCTCGGGCACCTCGCCGATCGCGAACCGGCATTTCGTCCGTACTTCCGCTTCACCAACGTGTTCGAGGATCTTGGATATCCATACGGCCATCGGCTGGATCTGGGGCTTGCCATCCAGGCCTGCCCGCTCTTGACCGGAAAGCAGATGGCGTCAACGAAGTAAGGATCGATCGCACGACCGAATTGAAATGGCGCGCCTCAAGGCGCGCCATTCTGTATTCCGCCACCCGATACGCCGCGCTGGGACTAAATCACCGCGCCGATCACCAGCACCGCCTCGCCGGCGAGCACACCGACGAAAACCGATTGGCGCGCCGCGAGGTAAGCCCCAAAGCCGCAGCCGATCGCCGCCACGCGGATTGCAATAGGGATGGTCGCGAGCGCACTTGGTGGAACGACGACGATCTTGGCGATCACGCCTGCCAGGAGCGCAATGGCAACGGCCCGGACCCAGATGAGCAGTTCAGAATTCTCGGCGACGCCATGTCCGACAATGACGCCAAGCATCCGCCATAGGTCATTGGGGAGAAATCCACACAGGATCAACACCAGGTAGGGCCAGAGGTCGGCGAGCGGAGTCATCGCAATGTCCTCCACACCACGTGAACCCCGTAGGCGGCCGAACCCGCAATCAGTCCCGTCCACATGAGATCAAGGCCTATTTGCAAATAGACCAACAGCGGGCTGACCATGAGCCCGAACGCAAGGGCCAGGCGATCACTTAGGATGAGGCAATTGCGCGCCGATGACATAAGAAATGACAAGGGTGTGAGGAACAGCAGCGCCGCCGTCAACAACACCGGCAGCGAGGCGGCGAGAGAATAGCCGATCGCTCCACCGACTTCGCCCGCCGCCATGAACCCGCAGCCCAGTCCGTTGCAGAATGCGATGCGCCGTTCCAGCGGAATCCGCGGCAGCAATCGAAACGACTCCACCCATACGCTCGCTGCCGTAAAATGACCCGGCAGAACGAGATCGCGCATGCGCGTATCCGGCGCGCGCAACAGCGGCAACAGCGATACGACCATGGGCAGCAGACGAACGGCGGAAAGCGTGACCGCCAGGGCCACTTCTATCAGCGGGGCGCCCGCACCGAGCGCCGAAATGATGATCACCTGTGCGGGCGCCGCCCAGATCAGCATTGTCGAAAGCGCGAGCCACGCAAGAGCAAACCCATAATCATGCGCGAGCGCTCCAACCCCCACAAAAGTGCCGATGAGCACGAGGGTGAAAGCGGATGTCCAGGAAGCCCGAACGCCGTCAAGGAAGGCATTCGTGGACCTGTGAGAAGGTGTTTCGGCTGTTGTGGTTGACACGTTCTTGAACGGCTCAATGGAGTCGGGCACGGCATAGGGTTACGATTTGAAGCAGCCCCCCGTCCAAGCAAATGGCAACGCATTGCCAGTTCAAAACCGTGGAATCCGCTCCTGCGCAAGACTTCGCACGCGTCAAGCCACACGACAACCGATGCGTGGATCAATGCTGCTCTGCGCTTTCGTGAGGCACGAGGTGACGGCCTGCCAGCCGCATCGTCGAACGCGTGACGTCGTCACTCCTCAATGACAAAAATCTGACACCAAATATCGATCAGGTTATTCAAGCGATTTGACCATTGATGGTCCCGCTCCCTACACCTTGACCAACGGCACCTTCGGTACCGTGCCGCGCGGCGGCGGGCCCTCGTCGTCCCTTGGACCAGGCGGCTTGTTGCGGCGTGGTCCCGGCCTGCGTTTGGGCTTGGCCGTAGCCGGAAGCTTCTCCGGTTTCGGCGTCACCGGACCATCCGGAAATTCGAAGCCGAGCTTGTCGACACCGGCCTCGTCCTTGACCACCACGACGCGTACGTGCCCGCCTGACTTGAGCTTGCCGAAGAGCACTTCGTCGGCGAGGGGCTTCTTGATCGCCTCTTGAATTTGGCGCGCCATGGGCCGTGCGCCCATCAGTTCGTCGTAGCCGTGTATCTGCAGCCACTTGCTGGCCTCTTCGCTCAGCTCGATGGTAACGTTTCGGTCGCCGAGCTGCGCCTCGAGCTGCAATACGAATTTCTCGACCACCTTGGCAATGATCTCGCTCGACAGATGCGCAAACGTGATGATCGCATCGAGCCGGTTACGGAACTCAGGCGCGAACATCTTGTTGATCGCTTCGAGATCGTCGCCCTCACGCTTGATGCGCGTGAAGCCATAGGCCTGTTTGGTGAGATCGGCCGCGCCCGCATTGGTCGTCATGATCAGGATCACATTGCGGAAGTCGACCTGCTTGCCGTTGTGATCGGTCAACTTGCCATGATCCATGACCTGCAGCAGCACGTTGAACAGGTCAGGATGCGCTTTCTCGATTTCGTCGAGCAGCAGCACGCAATGGGGATGCTGGTCGACACCATCGGTCAACAGGCCACCCTGATCGAATCCGACATAACCGGGCGGCGCGCCGATGAGACGAGAGACTGTGTGTCGCTCCATGTATTCCGACATGTCGAAGCGAATCAATTCAACGCCGAGCGATGACGCCAGCTGCTTGGCGACTTCCGTCTTGCCGACACCGGTTGGCCCTGAGAACAGATAACAGCCGATCGGTTTCTCCGGCTCGCGCAACCCGGCCCGCGCCAGCTTGATCGATGCCGAGAGCGCCACGATCGCTTTGTCCTGGCCATAGACGACGGTCCTGAGTGTGCTTTCAAGATGCTGCAGCACCTCCGCGTCGTCCTTCGATACGGTCTTGGGCGGAATCCGCGCCATGGTGGCGATCGTGGTCTCGATTTCCTTAAGGCCGATCGTCTTCTTGCGACGGCTTTCCGGGAGCAGCATTTGTGCAGCCCCGGATTCATCGATCACATCGATCGCCTTGTCGGGCAGCTTGCGATCGTGGATGTAGCGCGCCGACAATTCGACCGCGGCCTTGATCGCATCATTGGTGTATTTGAGCTTGTGGTAATCCTCGAAATAGGGCTTCAACCCTTTGAGGATTTCGATCGCGTCCGGAACCGTCGGTTCGTTGACGTCGATCTTCTGGAACCGGCGCACGAGTGCGCGGTCCTTCTCGAAATACTGCCGGTACTCCTTGTAGGTTGTAGACCCGATGCAGCGTAGCGTGCCCGAAGCCAACGCTGGCTTGAGCAGGTTGGACGCATCCATGGCACCGCCCGAAGTCGCACCGGCGCCGATCACGGTGTGGATCTCGTCGATGAACATGATGGCGCCCGGATAGGCCTCAAGCTCCTTGATGACCTGTTTGAGACGCTCCTCGAAATCGCCGCGGTAGCGCGTGCCTGCCAGCAGCGTTCCCATATCGAGCGAAAAGACGGTCGCGCCTTTGAGAACATCCGGCACTTCGCCATGCACGATCCTTCGTGCCAACCCTTCGGCAATCGCCGTCTTGCCGACACCCGCCTCGCCGACGAACAGCGGGTTGTTCTTCTGACGACGGCAAAGCACCTGAATTGTGCGGCTGATCTCAGCCTCGCGCCCGATCAGCGGATCAATCTTGCCGTCGCGCGCCTTCTTGTTGAGATTGATGCAATAGGCCTCCAGCGCGTCGCCCTTTTTCTTGGGCTCTTCGCCAGGCTTGGTGTCGGTCTCCTCTTCGGCACCCCGCACGGGACGCGATTCCGACATGCCTGGCCGCTTGGCAATACCGTGGCTGATATAGTTGACGGCGTCATAGCGCGTCATGTCCTGCTCTTGCAGGAAATAGGCCGCGTGGCTTTCACGTTCCGCGAAGATGGCAACCAGGACATTGGAGCCCGTGACTTCCTCGCGCCCCGATGACTGGACATGGATCACGGCGCGCTGAATGACGCGCTGAAACCCGGCCGTAGGCTTGGAATCCTCATTGCTTTCATTGACCAGGTTTTCAAGCTCGGATTCGAGATAAGTTGTGAGGCTGCGACGTAACTTGTCGAGATCGACGTTGCAGGCGCGCATCACGGCCGCCGCGTCCTGATCGTCGATCAAGGCGAGCAGCAAATGCTCCAAAGTCGCATATTCGTGGTGCCGCTCATTGGCGAGCGCCAGGGCGCGATGAAGGGACGCCTCGAGGCTACGCGAAAATGTAGGCATGTTCACTTCCCTTCATCAATCACGATATGGCCCCGGTGTTCCTTCATTTCCAGAGCCGTTACTTCTTTTCCATGACGCATTGCAGAGGATGCTGGTGTTTGCGGGCAAAGTCCATAACCTGCGTCACCTTGGTTTCCGCAACTTCGTAGGTAAAAACCCCGCATTCGCCAATCCCATGGTGGTGGACGTGCAGCATTATTCGCGTCGCGGTCTCATGGTCCTTGTTGAAGAAACGCTCGATCACATGGACCACAAATTCCATCGGCGTGTAATCATCATTGAGGATGAGCACACGATATAGGCTCGGACGCTTGGTCTGCGGCCGGGTCTTGCTGATGACGGCCGTCCCGGGCGCACCCGGATCGCCCCGGCGTTTACGGTCATCACCCGCCAGCCGCAGCACGCTGCGGACCGTACCCAAGGTAGCATTCGCCTTACTCAATGTTAAACTCATAATTAAACTCAAAGCCGTCTTGTGGTTTTATGGCTGGAGGAAAGCGCCTGGCAACGTCCACCATAATAATAAGCCCGGCCACAACGTGCCAGGGCAACCGCGCGCGAGATTGATACGGCGCCAGGTGATTCAAAAATTATTGAATAATTACCGAGATTTAACCAGATTTTCGCATTTGCGTACACGTCATATTCACAGCTGCCCCCCGATTAATACGGCTCAATTTTCAACCCAGGGGACATGCACCATGACGACAGCGACAATTTGACAGCGGGTTTACAATCGGCAGTTTGGTCGATCCAAAGGCGGTAACATCACGATCACATTCGCCTTCGCATCGATACCGCTTTTCGGGATGGCAGGCGCGGCATTGGACTACAGCCGCGCAAATTCGGCCAGGACGGCGATGCAGGCTGCGGTCGATTCGGCGGCTTTGATGCTGTCCAAGGACGCACAGACCCTGTCAACGACAGCGTAAACCAGAAGGGCATTGCTCACGCGCGCCGATCTCACGAATATCACGGTTGCGACAACGTACACTGTTCCCCAACAGGGCAGTTTCAAGCTCACACTCGCGGTTGCGGCCCAAGTCCCGATGACCCTCATGAAGGTCTTCAACATCGACCATGTTGCCCTGAGCGCAAACACCGAAGTTGTCTGGGGTATGAAGAAGCTCGAAGTGGCGTTGGCCCTCGACAATACGGGCTCTATGGCACAAAGTTCGAAGCTCACCAATCTCAAGACCGCGGCTCACAACCTGCTCACGACTTTGCAGAACGCGGCGAAAACGCCGGGCGACGTCAAGGTTGCAATCATCCCGTTCACGACCGGAGTCAATGTCGGTACGCTGTACAACGCCAACAACTGGTTCGACTATGACACGATCAATTGCAACGGCTCCCTGTCCGGAACCGGCTGCGCGGCCAACAATTGGAAGAACTATTGGACTGGCTGTATACGTGACCGCACCTATCCTTACGACACGCAGGACGATGTGCCGAACTCTGCTACCGCGGCAACGCTCTATCCTGCCTTCCCTTCCTCGGGAACCAATGACTGCGGTACGTTACAGCAGCTCATGCCCCTGAGCTATGACTGGACCGCCTTGAACAACAAAATTACTGCAATGACGGCGGCCGGCAACACCAATGTCACGATTGGTATGGTTTGGGCTTGGCATGCCCTCACGGCGCAAGCGCCGATGTCGGAAGCCGCAGCCCCTGCACCCGATCTCGACAAGGTCATCATCCTCCTGACCGACGGCGACAATACCGCATCTTGGAAGAATTCAAACAATTCCGATGTCACCAGCTCATCCGCAATCGACGTACGCACAGCTTTGGCTTGCACCAATGCGAAAGCAGCAGCGATCGAGATCTACACGGTGCGCGTGATCAATGGCAACGCGTCATTGCTGCAGGGCTGCGCGACCACCCCTTCGATGTATTTCGATGTGTCAGCGGCAAGCCAGCTCGACAGCGTATTTTCCTCCATCGCTCAGAATCTGGCCAACTTGCGAATTTCGAAATAACATCCCCTCTTAATCCTACCACAAAGACTGCGGGGCCCGGGCTAATCAGCCGGGCCCCGTTTCACATGGGCATTTCATTTGGCACTTCACATGAGCATTTCACATGAGGACTTCTTAGGCGCGGGTCGATGATGACCTGTATCGTCTACTTGGAAGATGCGGCCTTGGTCGGCCGAGGTTCGTAGGGCTTGAAGACATCGCGGGCGAGACTGGCGTAGAGGTCGCCAAGTTTCGTGGATTGCGCCACAAAGCCTTCATAGGTTGACTTCATATACGCGCCGTGAACCTCGAATGCCTTGTCGGGCGTCTTGGCGGTTAGAAGTTTTTCCGTGGCGCTCGCACCATCCTCAAATACCTTCTTGGAATAGTCCGAGAATTCGGTGGCGATTGCCTGGAACCCCTTCGAACAAGCCCCTAGCGAAGACGTGGTGGCATCCAAGCTGGCCTTGCCAAACGCCTGCATCTCATCAAGTTTAATGTACATCTGGTGCCTTTCCGGGCCGGTTTGGCCACGAAGTACTGTTGTGCGAGATACTGTTGTGCCAGTGCCGCCCGCTGGCGAATGACCCCGGTCGGCAGATCACTATTTATGTTGCAATGCACAATTTTGTCAAGAGGGATGCTGCGCCGCAGTAACACTTCGTTAATTACTTTGAGTTGGCCTGAGCCCCGCTTAACCGTTTGGCAATTGCGCTGCCCTAGCTTGGCTTGTGGGCTTGCACGGGGAAATTGGCGCCACGCGGTGGCGCGGCCTGACGCAGGGCGGCGTCAGATTCGAACCGCTCGCAAGGGGACGTGCGGAGATGACGGCCAGGCAGCGGCCGACGTCCGAAAAACGCCGCTTTTGACCCCGACCTAGAGACGTAAAATAAACTGGGCACGGCCATTCCGGTTGGAACGCCGAATTGACGGGGGACCTGATGTTGCGGAACCAAAGCGATGTCCCACGAGGACTTCGGCCGGCGCTGTTCGGTCTTGCCGCAGCGGCGGTTGCCCCCGCGATGGTCACCGCCGCCCTATGGGGCGACGACGCGGCAGCGCGGCGACACAGCCAGGCAACCACGTCCTACAGCCCCGCCTATGCGGCGATTGTCATCGACGCGAATTCCGGCAATGTCATGCATTCATCGAATGCCGACGCGCTCCGCCATCCGGCGTCGCTCACCAAGATCATGACTCTCTATCTGCTGTTCGAGCGCCTCGAAGCCGGCAAGCTCAAGCTCGATAGTCCGCTCAAGGTTTCCGAACATGCCGCTGGCCAGGACCCGACCAAACTCGGATTGAAGGAAGGCAGCTCGATCCTGGTCGAAGATGCCATCAAAGGCATCATTACTCGCTCGGCCAATGATGCCGCGGTGGTCGTTGCGGAGAACATCGCAAATTCCGAGGATGAGTTCGCCGAGATGATGACGCGAAAGGCACGGACGCTCGGGATGACCAAGACGGTCTACCGAAACGCATCCGGCCTGCCTGATGACGAGCAGGTCACGACGGCACGCGATCAATCCATCCTCGGGCGTGCAATCCAGGAGCGGTTTCCCCGCTCCTACAAATTTTTCCAGATTCGCTCGTTCACCTTCCGCGGCCAGACGATCAGCAATCATAATCGGCTACTGGGACGCGTTGATGGGGTCGACGGGATCAAGACCGGCTATACCCGCGCCTCGGGTTTCAATCTTGTGACCTCGCTCCATCGCGACGGGCGTTACGTCGTCGCGGTCGTTCTTGGCGGCACAAGCGCGGGCAGCCGTGACGCGCGCATGCGCGAATT
>Ga0209488_10003220_pt1 | contig 13167 bp, 15 predicted proteins | sample Rivendell_Oct201_8_FD_188349 | JGI IMG/M metagenome (GOLD analysis project Ga0209488, IMG submission 188349) | Vadose zone soil microbial communities from the Eel River Critical Zone Observatory, Northern California, USA -... | ecosystem: Environmental > Terrestrial > Soil > Vadose zone >...
GGGGCCGGGATCCATCCCGTTCATGCCTTATCGGCAGGGAACCCGCCCGACTTTAGCTATTCCATCACTTCAAAATGCACATGGGGACCGGTCGCCCGGCCCGTGGCGCCGACGGCCGCAATGGCCTGGCCCTGCTCAACGCGATCTCCGACCTGAACGAAATTCGCGGAATTATGGCCGTACAACATACGGCGGCCATCATCTGTCCGGATGACCACAGCATTGCCGTATCCGCCCTTTGCTCCACTCTCCACCACCGTCCCTGAGGCGACAGCACGAATCGATGTTCCCTGGGGTGCGGCGATATCCAGTCCTTTATGGAGCGCCATCGCTCCGGTAAACGGATCCTTGCGCCAGCCGACCTCGGAAGTGATCACGCCGGAAACGGGGAGGCCTTTCATCGGTGCTGCAGCTCCCGCAGAAACGGGTGCTGCAATTCCGACCGGTACACTCAACTCCGGCAACGCATCGAGATCCGGGGTAGCTTCAACCTTCGAAGACGTCTCCCGGACTTTACGCATCGCCTTTTCCAGCTCATCCTTGATGGAGCCGCCAACTTTCGATCCGAGGGTTTCCCCGAGCTGTTGTCGAAACATCCCCCGATAGATCTCCGAGCTGGAGCTGTTTCCAAACGGCCCATCTTCCGCGCCAACACTGTCTTCCATCGCCTTGATCATGACTTCCATGAACATGGACTCCACCTTCGCCGCGACCACTTTCGGGTCTTTGGGATCCAGTGGCGTGTTTGTCAGGGAATTCAAACCAGGGATCATATGATTTCCAACTCCGCCTGCAGAGCTCCAGCGGCCTTGACGGCTTCGAGGATCGCGATGGTGTCGCGCGGCGTCACTCCAAGCGCATTCAGTGCCTTGACCAGATCGTCGACTGTTGCTCCCTTGTTCAATGTCACAAAATTGCTCTTCTGCTCGTCTGCCTTCACCGATGATTGAGGAACAGTGGTTGTCTGCCCCTGGCTGAAAGGCGCCGGCTGCGAAACCTGAAATTCCGTTTCGATCTGAATGCTCAGATTGCCGTGAGAAATGGAAACGGGGGACAGAGTGACTTCACTTCCAATCACCACTGTTCCGGTTCGCTCATTCACGACGACTCTGGCCTTGCTATCGACCTGAACGGTGACCGCCTCAACCGCGGCAATAAAATCCACTGGCCGCTTTTGGTAATCGACCGGCAGCGTCAGCCGAATCGATCGACCATCCACGGGAGAAGCAATCGGCCCACCAAAGGATTCATTGACCGCCGTCACCACGCGTCCAACGTTGGTGAAGTCCATCTGATCGAGAACGAAGTCCAAGCTTTCAACGATTTGCGGAAGTCCGACGACAACGCTCCGTTCGACAACTCCGCCGCCCGGAACTCGCCCGACTGTCGGATGATTGACGGTGATTCCAGTCGCTGAATTGCCGGCCGAGTATCCGCCCAACACCAGAGCGCCTTGCGCAACAGCGTAGGTCTGTCCATCCGGGCCAGTTAAAGGTGTCGGGATGAGAATGCCACCCTGAAGACTGGTTGCGTCACCAATTGACGAAACAGTGACATCGATTTTTGATCCAGGACGCTCAAACGCCGGCAACTCCGCGGTCACAATGACTCCCGCGACGTTCTCCACTCGAAGATTGGAACCGACGGTCATTCCCAGTTTGTCGAGCATGTTCAGCAGGGACTGCTGGGTGAACAGAGTTTGTTTCTTGTCGCCGGTCTTATTGAGGCCGGTAACGAGTCCATAGCCCATGAGCGTGTTTCCCCGGACTCCGCTGACATGTCCGATGTCTTTTATGCGTGAACCCGCGAATGCCGGAGCTGAGAGAAGAAGAATCAGCGTTACTGCAAGCAATCGATTTTTCATGTTCATCACAATCCTTAGAATGGCGAAATGATCTGGAAGAACTTGTAAAGCCATCCCTGGCGATTGGCGTCGGCGACGACGCCTTTGCCGTCGTATTTCACGACCATGTTGGCAATGGACGTCGACGACACAATGTTTCCGGGAGACACATCGTGGCTGCGAACCATGCCGCCAATGGTGAGCGTCTGCTTCTCGCCATTGATGGTGACTTCCTTGGTGCCCTCAATGCGAAGATCACCATTGGGAAATAACTGAACGACCCGCGCAGAAATCTCAGCCTGCAACTGTCCGGATCGCGTCGTGGAGCCCGTGCCGTTGAAATTCAGTCCGCCGGCTCCCTGGAGAATGTTGCTCAGGTTGAGCGTGGAGCTCCTCCCCTTCTCAAGACCAAACAGGGCTGGTGCATTCAAACTGACGTCACCCTTTTTCTGCGTGGCCGTCGTGGCGGTGTTGGTGGCAGACGCACTCTCGATGACCTGAATCGTGAGAATATCTCCCAGGCTTCTTGCCTTCACGTCACGGAACAGGAAGAGATTCGGAGCGTTCGCCGAAAACAGCGACGGGTCCGGATTCTGTAACAGCATCAAACTCAGAATCAGTGTGTTCATTTGGCTCCTTGTGTTGCCTCGAGCAATCGGGGTCCGATCACACGGGCGGAAGTGAATCCGGCACCGGAAAGGTGTTCGACTGAAATTGTTTCGCCCAGATGAGCGGAAGCTCGAGCCCGCATCGTTGCTGCTATCGTCACGGCGCCGTTGCTGGCCTTTACCGTAACGGACTCGCCTTTGTGCACCAGCAGCGGCGCGTAGAGTAAGTCCGCGGTCAATACATCTCCGGCCTGAAGATCGCGTTTTGCCAGAAATCCATCGAGACCGCCGGCGTCGAGGATCTGTTCGCCACGTCCACGTACGGGCATGACCTTCCATTCCAGGTCCTGCACGCGGACTTCGGAGTTGGCGGAAATTGCGTTTCGAAGCGTGGGTTGAGGTCGGCGAATGTCCACAACCGTTTTGATGAAAACCTTCCTGGTGAAGCCGGGCGCACGAATTTCGAGCGATACGAATACCGGAATGGATGGATCCGGTCGGTCGGGAAGGGCTCCCGTGATTTCCAGCTTGCCGGTTGCCAGGTCCACATCCGGAACCTCGGTGGAAATGATGTCGATATCCGCATCGGGAAACTGCTTCGCAAACGTGGAACTCACCACTTTGAAAACTGACACGGGATCGAGCTTCTGCGATTTCCTTCGCACCACCACCGACTCGGGAAATTGCAGATCATCACTGGGCAATCGCGCCGTGCTGAGTTTTGCGATGAGTTCCTGCTTGAGGAAACGGCGCACCAGGCCCGGCTGTGGTGACGAACCGAGTGAAATCGCCGCGCGGGCGTCGCCGGATTGGAAGGCGACAATTGAACCGAGCGTCACCGTATCGGTATCGATTGCGACGTCTGCCGGTACGGCCAGGCAGCATGCAAGGATTAGGGTGATCATAGCTACCTGATCAGGTTGTTGATCTGCGACAGCATGTCGTCGGCAACCTTGACGGCTCTCGAATTCACTTCGTAAGCCCGCTGCGCAATGATCATGTTGACCATTTCTTCAACCACGCTGACGTTGGAGTTTTCCAGGAAGCCCTGATTGACACGGCCGATGCCGTTCTCACCAGGAGCTCCTGTCACGGCATCTCCGGAAGCAGTCGTCTGGGTAAAGAGGTTGCTGCCAGTGGCATTCAGACCGGCCGGATTCGCAAAGCTGGCGAGTTGAATCGACCCCACCTGCTGACTCACGCCGGCAACCGTAGCGGAAACGGTTCCGTCTTTCCCGATGGTGACGGTTTCCGCATTTGTGGGAATGGTGATCTGTGGCTCCAGCGGATCACCATCGGACGTGACAAGAGTTCCGTCGGCATTGATATGGAACGAACCATCTCGGGTATACCCGGTCTCTCCGTTGGGCAATTTGACCTGGAAGAAACCTTTTCCTTCGATAACCATGTCATAGGGGTTTCCGGTTTGCCGGAAGTCACCCTGACTTTGGATTCGATCTGTTGCCACCGGCTTTGTACCCAATCCAAGCTGGAGGCCGACCGGATAGGTTGTCGACGTGGAGGAAGCCGTTCCTGCGGGGCGAATCGTCTGATAGAGAAGGTCCTGGAATTCCGCGCGGCCCTGCTTGAATCCGGTGGTATTGACGTTTGCAATGTTGTTTGCAATCGTGTCGATGTTGATCTGTTGCGCCTGCATTCCTGTTGCGGCGGTATAGAGTGCTCTCAGCATCCTTGCTCCTTTTTGTGACTACGTAAGTTTTCCGAGTTCCTGAATCAATCTTCCGTTCATGTCGGTCTCAAGCGTCTTCAGTGTCCTTTGCACTGTTTCGAAGTCGCGGTAGGCACCCATCAGATGAACCATTTCGTTGATGGAATTCACGTTCGAATGTTCCAGTGCGCCACCGGTAAGGCTGGGTTCGGCGACATCCTGCACTCCGTCGGCCGTGCCGTTCCAGACAAGGCGGTTCATTCCTTCCTTTTGAAGCTGGTCGTTGTTCTTGAAGCTCACAACCTTCAATCTCGAGACTTGGTTGCCGTCAACAGTCACCAGGCCACCGTCCTGAATGGCGACGTTGGCGCCGGTGACATTGATGGCGCCGCCGGATGTGGACATCACCTTCATGCCATCCTTGGTCACAAGGTCTCCGGACTCCGTCAGAGAAAAACTACCGTTGCGCGTGTACCGAATTCCGTTCGGCGTTTGGATTTCGAAAAAGCCGGGCCCGTTGATGGCGACGTCGAGCGGATTTCTCGTGGTGGACATATCTCCGGGCGCCATATCGAGCGAGGTGCCGACTTCGAGAAGCTTCTGCAGTTCCGGATCTTCCGATTCCAGGATCCTTCCGAAATCCCTCTTGAAGCCGATGGTTTCCGAGTTCGCAAGGTTGTTCGTGATGACCTCGATGAGCTTCATGCGGGAATCGAGGCCGTAATACGCGTTTGTGATGGCGTCGCTCATTGTGTTGTTACTCCTCCGCCCGTTGCAGACGGGCCATGCCGAGCAGCACGTCGACTTCACCCTCCGGCAGTCCACACGAACGGGCGATTTCCATCATCGGAATCCCGCGGCGGCCCATGGCCGCAACCTGGCTCCGCGTGTCTGCCGATACGGATGGAGATGTAATAGGAGACGGCCTGGCCACTAAGGGTTCAGCCGCAAGTTTCGTAATCCGCTGCTGCGCGGTTTCAACCAATGACGTGTGCGTCGATTCCGCACTGGCCCAGGCCTTCTGCAGCGCCTTCAGATTGCGTTCGGCGGTCCGAAACTTCGTGTGAACATAGGCAAACAGAAGAACGAACAAAAGTCCGTAAAGACCTAGTTCCACATTGACGATAATCGGATTAAGAGTTAACAGACTGGATGCGTTCACCAACACTGGTAATCTCCGTTATTTTGATTCCATAAAATGCGTCGACCGTAACCACTTCGCCACGAGCGAAGCAGCGGCCGTTAACAATCAACTCCACCGGATCGTCCACGCCGGAATTGAGTTCAATTACCGACCCGATGCCAAGTTTGACAACGTCCTCCAGCAACATTTCGGTCTCGCCAAAGCGAATCGATACCGCGAGCTGAACGTCCATCAGCGCTGCCAGATTTGCCATGTTGTCGCCGCCCCCGTCGGGCTTAACGAGCGATGTGTCCACCGGACTCCTCCTTGTTTACCGGACTTATTACTGAAAATGTTTTTCGCGTTGCGTCGAACTTCGCGCGAGCGAGAAGTTTCTTGCGGCCGGCGACCTTGATCTGCGTCGGCCATTCCGTACGCTGGTCGAGCACCAGTGTGTCCCCAGCGACGAGAGAAACCAGAGACTGCGCGGGAAACAGCGTTTCGCCCGTTTCGATGCTGATACTCACCGGAACCTTGCGCAGCTGCGTCAGCAGGGACCCATCGAGAGTGATTTTTCTCCTGCTGTTCACTTCCTGATCGAAGATGTGAATGATGGGCTCCAGCACCTGCGTGGGGAACGCCAGATTCATCTTCGTTGTGACACCCTTCATCCGCACCTTGAATTTGAAATGGATGACCATTTCGTTCGGCCCTACGACCTGAACCATGTGCGGACGGGTTTCCATGGAGGTAGTCGCGAAATCAATGCTGTATACCGGTCGCCAGCTCTCTTTCAGATTCTCCACGATGATTTTCAGAATCGACTGGATGACCCGCTGTTCGATTTCGGTCATCGGTCGGACATTGGCAATTCCTTCTCCGGATCCACCGAGCATGCGATCGATCATTGGAAACACCGTTTCCGGGCGAAGTTCCAAAGCCGCGAGGCCGTCGAGCGGTTTCAGAGAAAGCGCGGCATAGCAGGTGGGATCCGCGGCGTTCGAAAGGAATTCCGTGTAGGTCACCTGTTCGATGCTTTCCAGCGAGATCTCCACGATCGTGCGCAGGTAGGCGGAGATCGAAGACGTTACATTGCGGGCAAAGCGATCGTGTACGAAATGAAGCGACCGTATCTGGTTCGTCGAAATGCGATCCGGTCGCCGGAAGTTGTATGCCTGTACTTTTCTTTCCATTACCTGTTCAACAATTCCAGTGCGCTGTCAACGTTTGGAGAAAGCTTGCTCAGCTTCGTACGCAGTCGAAGCGTGGCTTTCGTGTGAATTTGCGATACCCGGGATTCATTAACACCCAGCAGCGTTCCGATTTCCTTCATCGTGAATTCTTCGTAGTAATACAGAGACAGGACGAGCCGTTCGCGTTCCGGCAGGCTGTCGATGGCGTCCCCCAGCATTGCGGTCAGTTCATTGGTTTCATATCGCGCATAGGGATCATTGGTCCCGTCATCCGGGTAATAGTTGATCCTGGCTTCACCCTTTTCGTCAGAGTCCCCGGAGGTTTCAAACGAACCGATGGTCAGGCCGTGCAGCTGGTCAACGAGCGCATGAAAGTCTTCAATGTTCCCGCCAAGAGCTTCGGATACCTCTTCGTCTGTCGCAGGGCGGCCAAGCTTCTGCCCAAGTTCTGCATACACCTTTTCCAGGTCCTTGCTTTTCTTGCGAAGCGAACGCGGTGCCCAATCAAGATCGCGGAGACTGTCGAGGATAGTTCCCCGAATGCGCACTTCCGCGTAGGTCTTGAATTTGACGCCGCGCTCGGGCTCAAATTTTTCGACGGCATCAAGCAGACCCAATACCCCTGCATTGATCAGGTCATGCATCTCGATCGTGGCCGGAAGACGCATCATCACCTTGTGGGCAATGTGCTTGATCAATGGAAGCGTGCTGACGATCAGCTCTTCCCTCTGTTGGGCGGTCATGACAACAGCCTTTTCATTATCGTTAGTCAACTGGCAGCACCCACCTGGCCATTTCGCTCGCGGATGGAATCAGGAGGTCCTCGGGAACTCGCTGACCATTCGTGAGGAAGGTAATTCCAACTTCGTTGCGCAGCAGATCGCCCACGACCGCACTGCGTGAATCTGTTTCGTCGATTTTTGTGAGAATGAGCCGCTGAGGAGCAAAGCCCTTAAAGCGGGTCAGAATGTGATCGATGTCGACCGAGCGTGTCGTCGCTCCGATAACGAGGTTCACCCGTGCCTCGGGCAGCTTTAATACCTCTTCCAGTTTGGCAAGCCGCGCCAGATCGGATGGGCTGGCCCCCGGAGTGTCCACGAGGATGAGGTCCTGATCGTCGAGACTCTGGATCAAGCTCGTTAACGTCGAAAGATCCGAGCATGTATATGCCGGAACGTTCAGCAGCGCTCCAAATCGCGAAAGCTGATCCTGGCTGCCCACTCGCAACAGGTCTGTCGTAATCAGCGCCACCTTCTTGTGGTGCTTTGCCGCGGCCTGACCCGCAATCTTTGCGATCGTTGTTGTCTTGCCAACCCCGGTCGGTCCGACAAATACGCTGACGATGCGTGATTTGGCCTGCAGCTCCGCGGGAGGTTCAATAACAAGCATGTCGGCGAGCAATCGCCGAACAACGTTGCGGATTTCGCCTGGCGACGGATCTGTTTCCGATGCTTTGGCAATCAGGCGATCGGCCAGGTCCGCATCGATTCCACGACTGACCAGCTCGCCATATAAACCACTTTCCGAATCCGACTTCGATGGAATCGCTCGGCCCAGGCTTCGAACAGACTTTTTCAAATCGTCCATCTCTTCCAGAAGAAGATCGATTCGTCGATCCGGCGACGCATTGCGGCGCGCAATTTCCACTTCCAGATTGAGGGGTTCCGCCTTCGGTATTGGCTTTGATGCGATCTCTTTCACGACCTGTGTCGAACGCGTTTTCGCCTGCTTGCCGTTTGGCGCATCCTGCGTCTTTGCGACTGCAGCCGCTGTACCCTGCGTCACTGCAGGACGCGGCGCGGCAGCGGCAACCTCCCATTTCGGCTTGCGAAGGAATCCAAAACCTCTGGCAGGCAAAACCTCGCGTGTGCTCAGAATCAGGGCTTCACTGCCGAGATCGCGCTTGATGTTGTCGAGTGCTTCCTGAAGCGATTTGGTTTGGTACGTCTTGACGTTCATTGTGAAACTACTCCAATCGAAACAATCTGAAGGTTGGGCGGTATGTCATTGGGTGAAATCACCGTCATCTGGGGAATGAAACGTTCAATCAGTTTTCGCACATGGAATCTCAGCGTGCTCGAGCACAGCAGCGTGGCGCTCGTGGTGGTCAGCGACTGGCAAGTGGCAGTCAGGGATTGAACAAGCTTTTCGAAAATCTTTGCGTCGATGCCAAGATACGTTCCCGAGTCGGTGCGCGTGAGCGAGGAAGAAAGCTGCGACTCCCACTCCGGCGACAACGTGATGACGGGAAGCTCGCCTTTTTCGTTCACGAGTCCCCTGGTGATGGACCTGCAAAGCGCCGCACGCGTCATTTCGGTCAGCGTGACCGGATCCTTCGTCTGAGGACCGTAGTCGGCAAGCGTTTCGAACACGGTAATCAGGTCGCGAATCGAGACGCGTTCGCGCAGCAGGTTCTGAAGCACTTTCTGAATTTCTCCAATCGACAACGTCTTCGGGACCAGTTCCTCGACCAGCTTCGGATGTGTTTCCGCAACGAAATCGATTAATGCTTTCACGTCCTGGCGGCCGACGAGCTCGTACGCGTGGCCACGGATCGTTTCCGTCAGGTGCGTCGCGAGCACCGTTGCCGGGTCCACGACGGTGTAGTTCATCAACTGGGCGCGTTCACGTTTGTCGGGTGAGATCCAGAATGCCGGCAATCCGAAGGTCGGATCCGTTGTTTGCTGTCCTTCGATAGTTCCGGAAACATTGCCTGGATTGATGGCCAGCAGACGATCGACTATCAGCTCCCCACGAGTCATTTCGACGCCTTTCAGGAGGATCGCGTATTCCTTGGGACCCAGCTTGAGGTTGTCGGAGACGTTGACTGGGGGAACAATGATTCCAAGCTCCTGCGCCGTTTGTTTTCGAATCGAACGGATTCGGTTCAGGAAGTCGCCGCCCTGCTGCGCATCGACAAGACTGATCAGGCCGTAGCCGATTTCCACTGCAAGGCTGTCCATGCGGAGGAACGCGGTCGCCTTATCGGGTGTCGCAATTTCTTCCTTTTTTGGAGATGTGGCGTCGCGAAGGGCTGTCTTCTTTCGTTCGGCGGCGGCGAGAGCCATAGTGTACCCAATGAAACCCAGCGTTGCCGCAAGCATGAAGAACGGAACTTTGGGAAAGCCCGGAATCAATCCAAGCGCAGCGACGATGCCCGCTCCGAAGTAGACCGGCTTGGGATTCGAAAACAGCTGGATGGAAACTTCTTCTCCCAGATTCATGTCGGACGCGGCGCGAGTCGTAACCAGGCCGCCGGCTATGGATATCAGGAGAGAAGGAATCGCGGTGACCAGGCCGTCTCCGATGGTCAGAATCGTAAAGGTCGACAGGGCGACGGTGACCTCCATGCTGTGCTGAAAGACGCCGATGAAGAGTCCGCCGATGATGTTAATCAGCGTAATCAGAACAGATGCCATCGCATCGCGCTGAGTGAATCGAATGGCTCCATCCATGGAGCCGTAGAACTCGGCTTCCCTGCCGACCTCCGCACGCCGCTCGCGCGCCTGCTGAGGATCGATGATTCCTGCGTTCATGTCGGCATCGATGGAAAGCTGCTTTCCCGGCAAGGCATCCAATGTGAATCGCGCCGTGACTTCCGATATGCGTACCGCGCCGTGGTTGATCACGACGTATTGAATGACAATCAGAACCAGGAAGATCACAATGCCGACAGCGAAATTCCCTCCGACCACAAACTGCCCAAATGCCCGAATGACTTCGCCGGCCGCGCGCATTCCGTGATGGCCATTGAGCAGAATCAGTCGGGTCGACGCGATGTTCAGCGACAAGCGAAACAACGTGCTGATGAGTAGAATTTGAGGAAAGGCGGAAAACTGAACGGGTTTCAGAAGGTAGACCGCCGACAGAAGAATCACTACAGAAAGTGCGATATTGGTCGATATCAGCAGATCGAGCACGATTGTCGGCAGGGGGATCAAAATCGCCCCTAAGATGACAATGATCGCGATCGGTAGTGTGAGATGTCCCTTCATGTCGATATCTGTTTCAGCAAGCCGCATGCCACCAGAATAATTCCAGGGACGCGCACCGGAATTCGTTCCGAATTCCGGTGCGCGTCCCTGGAATTGCCGGGAATTGTGTTGGACAAAGCGACTGCAAATCCTTTCAGTTACATGTGTTTACGTGCTTTGAAGACGAATGCGAGAACCTCAGCGACGGCCTTATAGAGTTCACTGGGAATCTCCTGGTCGACCTCGACGCTTCGGTACAAGGCTCGCGCCAAAGGCACATTTTCGACGGTGGGGATGTCATGTAACCGTCCCTCTTCTTTGATTCTCTGCGCCAGCCACTCCACACCTTTGGCAAGAACCCGCGGCGCCCCCATCTCCGGCTTGTACTGAAGAGCGACCGCATAATGGGTCGGGTTGGTGACGATGACGTCCGCATCCTTGACGCGCGCCATCATGCGCTGGCGTGCTCGATCGCGCTGGATCGATCGGATTTTGCCCTTGATGGTGGGGTTGCCTTCCGTGGCCTTCATGTCTTCCTTAACTTCGGGCTTGGTCTGCTTGATGCTCTTTTCAAAGCGGAACCTTTGAATGAAGAAATCCCCGACGGCCAGAATTCCGACCGCGATTCCGATATACGTGATCATGTGCAGGAGCATCGAACGGATCAGGCCGACGGAAGACTCCGCGTTCAGGCCAACGGCCGAAACCAGTTCAGGCCAGTAGAGCTGATAGGTTTTCCAGGTGACGACGCTTGCAATCACTACGAGTACAAGCATCTTGCCCCATTCCAGCGGGGAGACCCGCGACTTGAGCCGCGACAAACCCTGTATCGGATTCAATCGTTCGAATTTCAAACCCGCGCCATCTTTCGCGAAGACCGGCAAGCCCTGGGCGAAATTCCCAACGAGTGCCGCGACGACGGTGGCCGCGAAGATGGGGGCCACGACGCTGAGGAAATAGACCCCAGCCTGACGTACGGTTACGAGCAGGGCGGTATCGGTATCCGCAGTGATCGCGGATTCCAGCATGCGTTCGAAGAACGATCGAAAACCGTGTGAGTTCACATATAGAAACGACAGCGTAGTCAGCGCCGCAAATAATGTCAGAGCGGCGGTCACTTCCTGCGAATATGCGAATTGGCCCTGGTCGAGAGCGCGTTGCCGGCGCCGCGCTGTCGCTTTCTCTGTTTTTTCGGAAGCCATCGTTACTTGTGCAGAATCTGAAGATTCATGACGGTATCGAAAGCTCGTGGAAGAAAAGCCAGGGATGCCCCCAGTATCGTCATTCCAATGAGTAATCGGAGTGGTGCGGTGACAATCATGGAACTGATCTGCGGCTGACTTCGCGAAACCAGACCGACGACCACTTCAATCAATAAAGTCGCCGCAAATACGGGCAGGGCGATTCGCCATCCGATCACGAAGATCTGGCGCGTGGCTTCCATGAGAGCTCCGAACCACTGGTTGGTTTGAAGCAGAGTACCCATCGGAAAAGCTTCGTAGCTCCCCTTGATGGCCCGCAGCATCGCATGATGCTGGTCCGACGACAGAATCAGCACGTAACCAAACAACGTCAGAAATGCCGACATGAGCGTCGATCGATTCTGTGTATTGGGGTCGATGGTCTGTACCTGCGAAAAGCCCAGATAGAAACTCAACAGCTGACCGCCCATGTGAAGCCCAGCAAACGCAATTCGGATACTCATGGTGAGCAGCATTCCGATCAGCAGCTCGCCAGGAATAACAAGGCCCGGGTTCTGATACAGCCCAGGGTTGATCGGAATTGTTGCCGCAATTCCAACGGCCAGAGCGAATACCAGAAGAACCCGCATGGTTTGCGGTATTCCGGGATGTCCCCAGATCGGCGCAAAGAGCAGAGCGCCCCCGACGCGAATCGAGACGACCATCACGTGGGCAATGTAGAAGTAAGGAATGGCAAGAGACAGTGCGCCGCCCATGGCTATTCGTACCCGCTAGTGCACGTACGGTTCGAACGATGAAAGCAGCGCGGTCGTATACGACACCATCGTGCCCATCATCCAGGGAAACACGATGAGAAACACAATAAAGGTCACAACGATTCGTGGAACGAAAGCCAGCGCCGTATCGTGAATCGACGTGACAATCTGGATGATGCTGATAATGATCCCGACGAGCAGGCCGGCCCCCAGCATCGGAGCGCTGACCAGCAGCACAGTCTCCAGTGTGTGTTTTGCGAGCGTAATGATCATTGCTTCAGACATAACTTTTCACCAGTGATGTGACGATGAGACTCCAGCCATCCACCATGATGAAGAGCAGCACCTTGAATGGCAGAGAGACCATCGCGGGTGGAAGCTGCATCATTCCCATGGAAAGAAGAACGGAAGACACGACCATGTCGATAACCAGGAAGGGCAAAAAGAGTACGAACCCGATCTGAAAAGCCGTTTTGATTTCAGAAATCATGAAAGCCGGAATCACCGTCATCATGGGCAGCTCTTCCGGACCCTTGGGACGAGGCGCTTTCGCCAGATCCACAAAGAGTTTGAGGTCCTTTTCGCGAGTCGATTTCAGCATGAATTGTTTCAGCGCTGCCGAACCCTTCTCGATGGCCTGCATTTCATTGATCTCACCCTTCGAGAATGGCGTGTACGCGGTGTCGTACATCGCGGTCAGCGTGGGATTCATGATGAAGAACGACAGGAACAACGCCAGCCCGATCAGGATCTGGTTGGAAGGTGCTTCCTGAGTTCCAAGCGCCTGGCGCAGGAAGTGA
>Ga0209488_10003221_pt1 | contig 13167 bp, 12 predicted proteins | sample Rivendell_Oct201_8_FD_188349 | JGI IMG/M metagenome (GOLD analysis project Ga0209488, IMG submission 188349) | Vadose zone soil microbial communities from the Eel River Critical Zone Observatory, Northern California, USA -... | ecosystem: Environmental > Terrestrial > Soil > Vadose zone >...
ACCAAGTGAGCGCATATTGCAAATGATCGTTGCGCAAACTGACTTTCAATCGGCCTGCGCTCGGCACACCCGAAGTGCCGGTCGGCGTCTCAAGCTCGATGTAGAATGGTGCAACGTCGCCCCATCCTTTTGCGCGTGCCATCGAGATGTGATCGCGTACAAACCATAAATTTTTTTCGGGATCATCCTTGGGCACAAACAGCCCGCGCCCTTCCGACCAGCGCAAGGCGCCGGTGAGTTCCACGCGGCTCGGCGGCGCGTCATGCGCAGCCTGCCGTAGGCCTTCAGGCAGGAAGCCCCGGTTGATAACCACGGTTTCCCCTCCGCCAAGCTTGGCGCGGGCGAAGACCCAATACCCCGGTCCCGAAATATCAGGGCGGAACGCCGACCCGGCAGCGTAGACCAACGCTTCACCGGACGGCTCGATCGTGGCTTCAAATGTAATGCGGTGAAACTCATCCGCAGCCGCGTTGAGCCCTGGCCATTGCCCGGACGGAGGCAGTGCAACCGGGTTTGCGTTAAGTTGCAGATCCAGCGTTTCGATCAGTGATTCCTTCCAGGCTTTGCGCTCAAGCTGCCATGCCCCAAGTCCGCTAAGAATCAAAAAAGCCACAGACGCCACGACGGCCGGCAGCAATAGACCCACACGCCAATGCGGTTTTCCTTCCGCGGCGCTATTCACGGCGGGTCGCCGCCAGAGAGACGGCCTTCGGCCGCCTTGTGGTGATATTGCAACGCGATCATGAGCCCCTTTGCGGGTCGCAGCGGCACTATCGTGGTAATCAGAATTAACGGAAGCCACAGCGCGGCATGGAGCCAATAGGGCGGTTGATACAGGACTTCGACGGTCAGCGCCGAGGCGACAACGATAAAGCCCGAAATGAACATGACGAAAAACGCCGGCCCGTCGCCCGAATCCACGAATGAATAATCCAACCCGCAGAGGTCACAGCGCGGCGCAAGTGTCAGAAAGCCCGTGAACAGTCTGCCCTCACCGCAACGCAAGCAGCGGCAGCGCAATCCCCGCAGGAGCGTACGGCCCATCGTCAAGCTTTGATCGTCCGCCATATCGCTGCCTTTTGCATTGTACTTGCCGCAGAGTACTTGCCGCGGAATGATCACCTTCGCGCGTACCAGCGTGGCGACCGGGTCCAAGAATATCCGCAATCCCAATACAACAAGAGCGCATCCGCGGGTCAACCGGAATGCGCTCCTGGTTAGCGGGAACAAGTCGAACGGACGACCACGATGTGCAAGTACCGATCGTGGTCGTTAATGGCTGCCCGCCCCCGCAGCGGCACCCGCTCCCCACACGTAGATGCATGCGAACAGGAACAGCCAGACCACGTCGACGAAATGCCAATACCAGGCCGCGAATTCAAACCCGAGATGCTGCGTCGGCGTGAAATGGCCCATATTAGCGCGGATCAGACAGACGATGAGGAAGGTCGTGCCAATGATCACATGCGCGCCGTGGAATCCGGTCGCCATGAAGAACGTGGCACCATAGATATTCCCACTGTAGTTGAATGCCGCATGACTGTATTCATAGCCTTGCACCGCCGTGAAGGCGAGACCAAGCACGACCGTCAGAATGAGTCCCCATTTGAGGCCCTCGCGATCGTTTTCCAAAAGCGCGTGATGCGCCCAGGTGACGGTCGTGCCGGACGTCAGCAGGATCAGCGTGTTGAGCAGCGGCAGGTGCCAGGGGTCAAATGTCTCGATGCCCTTCGGCGGCCACAGACCACCGAGCACCTGGTTTCGCTGAACCATGCCGACAAGATCCGTGCCGACCTGATGGACATCGGCAGGAAACAGAGCCGTATTGAAATAGGCCCAGAACCACGCGACGAAAAACATGACCTCCGACGCAATAAAGAGGATCATGCCGTAGCGGTGAGAAATCTGGACGACGAGCGTATGGTACCCCTGATGTGTCGCTTCCCGCGTAACGTCGCGCCACCATCCCAGCATCGTGTAGAGGACGCCGGCCGCACCGAGCGTAAATATAAAAGGCGCGGCGGCGAACCAATGGCGCATCCAAGTGATGGCGCCAACTGCCAGGATGAAAACTGATATCGAACCTACGATCGGCCACGGACTTGGATCAACCAAGTGGTAATCGTGGTGCGGCTTGGCATGTGCGTCGGCCATCTTGACAGTCTCCGTTATCGATAAGCGGCGCCTCGGCGCGCGCTAACGTGTTCAGCTGCGGCCGGGCGCGCCTGCCACGCCGCGCTCGACGCGAGGCGGTTCAGGCTGACGCACGGGATACATGGTATAGGAAAGTGTGATCGTCGAAAGATCGTCGTGCTCGGAATCCTTGACCAGGGCCGGATCGACAAAAAACACGACAGGCATTTCGCGCTTTTCGCCCGGACTGAGACGCTGCTCAGTAAAGCAGAAGCAGTTGATCTTCGAAAAAAAGGCCCCGACGGTCGGCGGAGAAACATTGTAGGACGCCTGCCCGACCGTCTCGCGCGAGGATTCGTTGACGATGAAATAATTCACCGTCACGACGTCACCGATACGCACCATGATTGACGTCTGCTCCGGTTCGAAACGCCACGGCAAGCCGGCCATGACATTGGCGTCGAAGCGCACCTCGATCTGCCGGTCCAGAACCTGACCCGGAGCCGCAACCGCGACCTGCGTGGTGCCGGCAAATCCGGTCGTGCGACAAAACCAGTTGTAAAGCGGCACAGACGCATAGGCCATGCCAACCATGCAGACGACAAAAGCCACACAAGATCCCGCGACCACGTAGTCACGGCGGCGCTCCCCTGGCGCGGCAGACCTCGGCTGTGAGTTTAGCGAATTGATCACTTCCGGCTCTTTAAGTCGTCTGGTTCTGCGTCTTCATAATGGTCGATTCATCACGCCTGGCCCTTTGACCAGTGTGACCACGTAGAAAAGGACGACGAGCACACCGAGCACGATCGCAATAGCGATGGAACGCGCCCGCCGGCTTCGCCTTTGGGCTTCGGTAAGGACAATCCGTTCCGGTTCGTCAGCCATTTCATCCGATGCCCCGCGCCAGCACTCGACCGACGAGGCCGCCAAGGAGGCCGTTGAGTCCGCTCTCGACCAGCAGCACGGCGAATAGCAGGAACAAATAGGCAATCGAGAGCCCGAACATTTGCTTGGCCGCACGCTCCGCCTGCAACCCATGACGTCGAACGAGAACACGCCAAGCGAGCACTACCATTCCGACGCCGCCCAAGAGGGCCGTTACACCAAAAGCTGGCCCCGCATAGCCCAAGGCCCAGGGCGCCATCCCCACCGGTACGAGCAGGAGCGAATAGATCAGGATCTGGCGCCGCGTCGCCTCCGCGCCTGCAACGACCGGCAACATCGGCACTTTGGCGCGCGCATAATCATCGACGCGGAGCAGCGACAAGGCCCAGAAATGCGGCGGCGTCCAGACAAAGATGATGAGAACAAGCAGCAAAGGTTCGATCGAAACGCTCCCCGTGACGGCGGCCCAGCCGATCATGGGCGGGAATGCGCCGGCAGCGCCCCCAATGACGATGTTCTGCGGCGTACGACGCTTGAGCCATATTGTGTAGATCACGACATAGAAAAAAATCGTGAAACACAACAGCGCGGCGGCAAGCCAACTTACCAAAAGCGCAAGAACCGCCACCGAAAAGACCGCAAGCGTCATGCCGAACCCGGCGGCTTCGCCCGGCGCCACACGTCCACGCGGAATAGGTCGCCCCACGGTCCGCGTCATCAACCGGTCAATGTCGGAATCGTACCACATGTTGAGGGCGCCGGCGGCGCCTGCGCCCACCGCAATACAGAGCAGCGCCGTGAAGCCCAAGACGGGGTGAATGTGGCCGGGAGCCACCATCATGCCGACAAGTGCGGTAAACACCACGAGCGACATCACGCGCGGCTTTAGCAGCGCGACATAGTCCCCGACGCTCGCCTCACTCACATAAGGAGTTGAGGCGCGGGGCGCTGATACGAGCCCTTGGGGGGCAGACTGGATTGCGGATACGTCGGTCACGATCGTGCAACGCTCACTTGATCAGGGGCAGATCATTGAACTGGTGGAACGGCGGCGGTGACGACAGCGTCCATTCCAGCGTCGTCGCACCGGGTCCCCATGGGTTGTTGGCTGCCGCCTCCTTGCGGATGAAAGCGAGCGCAACACCGTAGAAGAAGACCAGCACGCCCGCACCGGAAATAAAGGAGCCGATCGAGGAGACCATGTTCCAGCCCGCATAGGCGTCCGGATAGTCGGCGATGCGTCGCGGCATACCGGCAAGTCCCAGGAAGTGCTGGGGAAAGAACACGATATTGACGCCGATGAAGGTCAGCCAGAAATGCAGCTTCCCGATCGATTCGTTGTACATGTAGCCGGATATTTTCGGGAACCAATAGTACCAGCCCGCGAAGACCGTGAAGACGGCGCCGAGCGACAGCACATAGTGGAAGTGGGCCACCACGTAATAGGTGTCCTGCAGTGAACGATCGACGCCCGCATTGGCGAGCACCACACCGGTGACGCCGCCGACCGTGAACAGGAATATGAATCCAAACGCCCACAGCATCGGCGTCTTGAATTCGATCGACCCACCCCACATCGTGGCGATCCAGGAGAAGATTTTTACGCCGGTCGGTACCGCAATCACCATCGTGGCAGCCACGAAATAGGCTTGCGCAGTGGTCGACATGCCGACCGTATACATGTGGTGCGCCCACACGACGAAACCGATGCCGCCGATCGCGACCATCGCATAGGCCATGCCGAGATAGCCGAACACAGGCTTACGCGAGAAGGTCGCCACGACCTGGCTGACGATGCCGAAGCCCGGCACAATAAGAATGTAGACTTCCGGATGGCCGAAGAACCAGAACAGGTGCTGGAACAGCACGGGGTCTCCGCCGCCGTTCGGCGAGAAGAACGTCGTGCCGAAATTGCGGTCGGTCAGCAACATCGTGATCGCGCCGGCGAGCACCGGCATCGACAGCAGCAGAAGGAATACCGTAACCAGCTGCGACCATACAAACAGCGGCATCTTGTGCAGCGTCATGCCGGGCGCACGCATGTTGAATATGGTCGTGATGAAGTTGATTGCGCCCAGGATCGAGGACGCGCCGGCGATGTGCAGCGAGAGGATGGCGAAATCGACCGACGGGCCCGGATGACCGATCGCCGACGACAGCGGCGCATAGATGGTCCAGCCGGCGGCGACACCAGGCTCGCCGCGCTCGCCCTCGACAAACATCGAAATAATAAGGAGCGCAAACGAAAACGGCAGCAACCAGAACGACATGTTGTTCATCCGCGGGAACGCCATATCGGGCGCCCCGATCATCAACGGGACGAACCAGTTGCCGAACCCGCCGATCATCGCCGGCATGACCATGAAGAAGATCATGATCAGTCCGTGGGCGGTCGTGAACACATTGAACATGTGCGCATTGTGGAAAATCTGCAGGCCTGGATACATGAGCTCGAGCCGCATGGCGATGGACAAAAAACCACCGATTACCCCCCCGGCCAGCGCGAAGACCAGGTACATCGTGCCGATGTCCTTGTGGTTGGTCGAATAGACAAACCGCCGCCAGCCAGTCGGATGGTCGTGGTGAGCCTCATGCCCGTGAGCATCGTGTGCACTGGGAGATGTCGTAGCCATTGTGAGGTCCTTCGAACGTATCGTTTCCGCGCGCCTTCGATTGGGCGCATCATGCAGTCACGGGGTCAAAGATTGACCGGCCGCAGCGAAATTGGTCGGCGCACTGTCCTCGCGTGCCCACTTTTTCTTCGCGTCATCGACCCAGGCATTGAATGCCTGCTCGGTCACGACCCGCACCGCTATCGGCATAAAGGCGTGGTCCTTGCCGCAAAGTTCCGAGCATTGGCCGTAATAGATGCCTTCGCGGGTGGCCTTGAACCAGGTCTCATTGACTCGTCCCGGGATGGCGTCGATCTTGATACCAAACGCCGGCACCGCAAAAGCGTGAATCACTTCGAATCCGGTGGTGAGCACGCGGACGGTTTTGTTGACCGGGACCACCATTTCGTTATCGACACCGAGCAGCCGCGGCTGGTCGGGCCGCAGCTTCGCCTGATCGCGCACAATCACGGAATCAAACTCGAACTTGCCATTGTCGACGTAGTTGTAGGTCCAGTACCACTGTCTGCCCGTGGCTTTCACGGTCAGGTCGGCTGGCGGCATATTGAGCTGAAAGAACAGCAGCCGGAATGACGGAATTGCAATCAACACGAGAATGATGACTGGAACAACCGTCCAGGCGATTTCCAGCCCGGCGTTGTGCGTGGTTCGGGACGGTGTCGGATTGCTTTTTGCGTTGAAACGTACGGCGATGATGGCCAGCAATACGAGCACAAAGGCTGTGATCAACGCTATGACCCAAAGCAGGATCGTATGAAACGTGACGATCTCATCCATCACAGGCGTCGCGGACTGCTGCAGGTTCATCTGCCAATTGAACGGTTGCCCGAGTTGGGCCGAAGCCTCGCCCAAGTCCGCCAGCAGGCCACAGATCGCCACCGCAAGAGCGGTCATCCGCTTGAACACGAGCATCGTCGTCGTCGCTCCTTCGATGAGACCATAATGCCCACCGCACCCAAACCCTCGCATGGAACGGTGGAGCCGCCCGCACGCGCCGTCCGCCAAGGGTAGTCCGAGGCGGCGTCACAGCGGGATCTTAAGGGGGAATCCCAGCTCCTCAAACCACAATTCCCGCCGTATCGCAATGCGCCTGATGGAGCGGACGCAACGATATGGGGAGAACGGAAATGCGGGACCCGGTTGGCGTCGATTGCATCCCATATCTCGGCCACATTGAACTGTTGTAAAATGCCTCGAAAGCGGAGGGGCGGCAGCCCGGGATTGCGCGTCCTTGCGCATATTGATTACATTGCGTCACCCTATCCGGTGATCCCGGGGTGACGAAAATTCGAGGTAGCATGAGTTTTTCCAACCCTATACCAGTTCCGCGTGCTGCTGGCCCGGAAGGGCGGATCCCGGCGGCCAGGCAGGTAGCGGCAGCCGCCGCCCTCGCCTTGATGGCAGCAACGGGCATGGGTAACCAGGCGCTTGCCCAAGGGGCTGTCCGTTCCGTCCACGCCGATTGGCAGATCCGGTGTGACACCCCTCCCGGCGCCCAGGCCGAACAATGTGCGCTCATTCAAAGTGTTACGGCGGAAGATCGCGCCAATGTCGGGCTGACCGTGATTGTCCTCAAAACGGCCGATCAGAAGAGCCGCCTGCTTCGCGTTGTGGCCCCGATGGGCGTGTTGCTGCCGTCAGGCCTGGGATTGAAGATCGACCAAGCCGATGTGGGGCGCGCCGGGTTCGTGCGGTGCCTGCCCAACGGTTGCGTTGCCGAAGTGGTGATGGACGAAACCCTGGTCAAGCAATTGCGCACCGGCCAAACCGCGACCTTCATCATTTTCCAGACGCCGGAGGAAGGCATCGGTTTCCCGATGAGCCTCAAGGGATTTGGCGAAGGGTTCGACAAGCTGCCGTGAGGGCCGCCATCAAGGGGGCTCCATCGGGAAGAATTGGATTGGTTGCGTGTCCGGGGCGCAGCGCGGCATCATCGCTACCTCGCCGGCGCTCGGTCGCGGCTCGAAATCGCATCCACCATTTTGGCGACGATGGCCTGCGGGAACCCGTAGACCCGTTTCATATGGGCTTCCATTTCCTGGCTCGACACGAAGCCGACCTCGTATTGAATCTTGTCCATTTCGGCCAAAAAAGCGGGGTCTCGTACCAGCCGCTCGAAGGCTAGCCGCAACGCCGCGACCCGGTCCGCCGGCACGTCAGGCGGCAGGACAAATGGTCGCGACATGAGTTTTGGCGTGAAAATCAAATCCCAGACCTGCCGGACCTCCGGCGTTTGCACGAGATCATAGACCGTCGAGACATCTTTGAGGTCCGGGTGTGGCTTGAGCCCCGATTGCAGGAGGATGCGCACCTTCCCGTCCTTGAGCCAGTCGGCCTTGCGCGATTTGATGAACGACCAGGAAATGCCGTGAACCCCCTGCAATTCCCCGCGTTCAAGCGCCAACAAGGTGTCCGCCGTGCCGGTATAGCCCCGCACCAGCTGGATTGGCGCCCCGAGCAACCTGATCATGGCATTTGACTCGATCTCGCTGTCGGTTTCAGGGCCCAGGCTCCCGGCAATGATCGGCACCGTGAGCAAATCCCGCCCCGTGCGGTGCGGGGCGCTCGACCACACCGTCGTCACGCTCACTTCCGAAGCGACGCTGCCCAGCCAATTGAACCGAAATGGATCGTAATTGGCGGCCTTGTTGCCGCGCAGAATTTCATAGGGGATATGGCGCTGGACCAGACCGATCGTGAGCCCGTCGCGCGGGGACACCGAATAGAGCGTGTTGGCAGCCGGAAGGCTCGCTGCGGCCGGCATGTATTTGATCACGATATTGGGCTCGCCCGGAATGAAACGGCCAAGATGCCGTGCGACCGGCCGCGCATAGGTGTCGTAGCCGCCGCCCGTATTGGCGCCGACCAGGAGAGTGATCGTCTGCTCGTGATAAAAATCCGCAACCGGATCGGCGGGGGCAGCGGTGACTGAAAACGCTGAGAGGGTCAGTATGGCTATAAAGAGCCGACTGAAGGCGGAACTCCGAACCCGCCCGTTCGGAGTTCCATTGGTCAAGCCATTCTGCTTGGAATCTCGGAGCATCATCGCCCTCGCAATGGCCGCTGTCGCAGCATATCTTGCCTGTAGTTCATCCCCACCGCGCGCCGGAACCACCGCCGGAAGCATTGGAGCCGATCATGACCACGATGCCAACTAGTTCCCTTATCGATCGCGCGGGGTTGGACCGTGACCGGGTCAAGCAGCACCTCAACCACGGACTCGAGGGCGCCGATGATGGCGAACTGTTCCTCGAATATTGCCAATCGGAAAGCCTGTTGTTCGACAACGGCCGGCTCAAACATGCCAATTACGATACGTCGCAGGGGTTTGGATTGCGCGCCGTCAAAGACGAAGCGGTCGGCTATGCTCACGCCTCCGACATGTCAGAAGGCGCCATCGCACGGGCCGCGGATGCGGTGCGCGCAGTCAAAGGCGGATACTCCGGTCATTATGCCGCAGCCCCCGGGCGGACAAATGCCAGTCTCTATGGGGACGAAAATCCGATCGAGGCACCCAATTTCGACGCCAAGGTAAGGCTGCTCGAAACCATTGACGCCTATGCGCGCGCCAAGGACCCGCGCGTGCGGCAGGTTTCCGCCTCGTTGGCCTCATCGTGGCAGGTGGTGGAAATCATTCGCCCGGATGGACAGACCTATCGAGACGTGCGTCCGCTTGTGCGCATCAACGTGGCGGTCGTCACCGGCAACGGGACCCGACAGGAATCCGGCAACTACGGCTATGGCGGGCGGGAAGGATTTGCGGCTTTCATCGACGAATCGCAATGGCAACAGGCGGTGGAAGAAGCAGTGCGCCAGTCGCTTACAAATCTTGAAGCCGTGCCGGCGCCGGCCGGCGAAATGGACGTGGTCCTCGGACCGGGCTGGCCGGGCGTCATGCTCCATGAAGCCGTGGGTCACGGGCTCGAAGGCGACTTCAACCGCAAGAAGACGTCCGCATTCGCCGGTCTGTTGGGAAAAAAAGTCGCGTCCAAGGGTGTGACCGTGGTGGATGACGGCACGATGTCGCAACGGCGCGGCTCGCTGTCGATCGACGACGAGGGCACGCCGACGAGCCGGACCGTTCTGATCGACGACGGAATCCTGGTCGGATACATGCAAGATCGCCAGAATGCCCGCCTCATGGACATGGCACCGACCGGCAATGGACGGCGCCAAAGTTATGCCCATGTGCCGATGCCGCGCATGACCAACACCTACATGATTGCCGGCGACCGCGACCCTGCCGAAATCATCGCCTCCGTCAGGAACGGCATCTACGCGGTGAATTTCGGTGGCGGCCAGGTCGACATCACGTCCGGCAAATATGTTTTCAACGTCACCGAAGCCTACCGGATCGAAAACGGCAAGTGCGGAGCCCCGCTCAAGGGCGCCATGCTGATCGGCAACGGACCGACTGATCTCAACCGCGTGAGCATGATCGGCAACGACCTCAAGCTCGACACCGGCGTCGGCACCTGCGGCAAGAACGGCCAGGGCGTCCCGGTTGGCGTCGGCCAGCCGACTTTGCGGATGGATAGCATCACGGTCGGCGGAACGGGATGATATTCACAAGTAAGCGATGGCGCGGCCGCAGGCTGCGACCATAACCCACATCATGATCGACAATGCACCGGCAATACGCGCTCGGAGCGGCACTGCGTCGCCGGGCGCCAGGGCTTCGACCGCGTGTCTTGCCCCGAATTCATAAATCGCCACGTTGGCAAGAGCCGCGGCGATCAACGCCATCTTGACCTGGAACGCAGCATTATCCGCCACCTTGCTGGCGTCGGCTGAAAACAACATGAAACCGGTGGAAATCATGCCGATGAGCGCGACCACCGCTATGCGGCGCACCGCAACAACGAGTGACGAAAGCGGAGCGGCGAGCGCTCCGCCCAGCAACCGCGTATCCATGACGGCCACGGATCCGGCGAACAACACCAGAAATACGATATGTCCGATATTGGCAGCCGGATAAAGCAGGTGCGATCGACGGATCGCCGTTCCAAAACCCGACTGCTCAAGCGCAACGATGACGTCCCACACTGGTGCACCGTATCCCAAGTTCGCATCACATTACGGCGCATCCTTTTGCGAACTTTGGAATCAAAGGTGCACACCAGCGCGTTTACGCGCGTCTGGACGCGCTATGCAATATTAACGCATCTCGTAGGTCTTGCCGTCGATCGTGATCCGCTCCGCCCGCATTTCGGCTGCGCCGGATGACGCCGGATAGCCATAGGCCGAGATGGTGGCGCCGACCGCGACAATCTTTTCGGTCGCACCACGGCTGGTCATACGAAACGGAGGCGCAAGCGTGACCGTCCAAACCTTGTCGCTGCCGCGCACTGTGGCGGTCGCATGCGGGTTGTCGAACTTCATCGTCATAATGGCGCCTGCGACCGTGACGGGTTTGCCTTCGGTGTAGCTGCCCCAGCCATGATGCGCCAAGGCCGCGCCGGTTGCGGCGGCGAGCGCTGCACAAATCGTGATGGTCCTGATCATTGTTACCTCCAGGTGTGAACTTGGTGTGTGTTTGGCGTGTGTGTCTAATGTGTCTGTCCTGGCGAACCTTTGCCGACAACCAAGTTAAGACTCAACCAATGGCAATTCTGCCTGCCAACACGACAAAAATAACATCAACTTTCCGCGATCAACGGGGGTAAATGCATGCGCCGCAGGGCGCAATAGCCACAAGGGCGCGTCACCGCTCTGCCAACTTGCTCACACGTATGGTCGCGCCCTTGTGGCGTATTGCCCCGATCCGCGACGGCGCAATACGCCTTGCCGCTGCGCCGAAGAGTCGCGCGGCGTGGCTATTGCGCCCTACGAATACACGCACGGCACGCAGCCCTCGCCCTCAATACATGCACTCGGCATAGACCGGCGTTACGCTGCCGCCCCAGGCACCACGGTATTTTTCCAATAGTTCTTCCGCCGGCGTGATGCCGCGGGTAACCGATTGGACAAGTGGCGCAAGATACTGCGTTTCGTCACGGCCATTCGGATCAAGCCGGTTGCGGCGCTTGAGCCCACGCTCGGCCAGGCCCAAGGTTTGCCGCGAAAGTTCAAGTAACGAGCGATTGCGTATCGTCGCCTTGAACCCAAGTCGCGGCACGTCGTCGCGCAGTTTCTGCCGCTCCTCCGTAGTCCAGTCCTTCACCAGCGACCAGGCCTCGTCGAGCACGTCGTTGTCATAAAGGAGCCCGACCCAAAATGCCGGTAGTGCGGGCAGTCGCCGCCAGGCACCGCAATCGGAGCCGCGCATTTCGAGATAGCGCTTGAGCCGCACTTCGGGAAAGATCGTCGAAATGTGGTTGGCCCAGTCGGATATGGTAGGGCGCTCGCCTGGAAGTTCCGGGAGCCTGCCCGCCATCAGATCGCGAAACGATCGGCCGGCGACATCGATATATCGGTCGCCGCGCTTGACGAAATACATCGGCACATCGAGCGCATAGTCGACCCATCGTTCGAATCCCATGCCGGACTCGAACGCCCATGGCAGCATACCGGAGCGGTCCGCATCGGTGTCGCGCCAGATCTCCGATCGGAACGAGACAAAACTATTGGGCTTGCCTTCCGTGAAAGGCGAATTGGCAAAGAGCGCCGTCCCGACCGGCTGCAGCGCCAGCGCGACGCGCAGTTTCTTGACCATATCGGCTTCGGAGGAGAAATCGAGATTCGTCTGCACCGTGCAGGTGCGATACATCATGTCGAGCCCGAGCCGCCCGACCTTCGGCATATAGCCGGTCATAATGCGGTAACGCCCTTTCGGCATCATCGGCATATCGGCACGGCTCCAGGTCGGCGTCATGCCGAGACCGAGAAAACCGATGCCGAGCGGCGACGCGATCGCCTTGAGCTGTTCCAGATGCTCCTTCAATTCCGAACATGTCTGATGCACGGTCTCGACCGGCGCGCCTGACAGTTCGAACTGTCCGCCTGGCTCGAGCGAGATCGCACCACCTTTGGCCGCGTCGAACAGCCCGATAATATTGCCGCTCTCCGTGATGGGCTCCCAGCCCATGGCGCGCTGCAGACCCTCGAGCAGCGAGCGGATGCTGCTTGCCCCCTCATAGGGCACCGGGCGATTGTCCGCGACCGTGAAGGCGAATTTTTCGTGCTCGGTTCCGAGCCGAAACTCCGATGGCGGTTTGATCCCGGCTTCGAACCACGCGACCAATTCGGCGCGCGTTTCGATCGGGGTCATGTCGACTTGGTCACGAGCCATCAGGAGCAGCCATTACCGGAATACGGGACAATTTGGCGGAATCGCCAAAAGGCCGCGGACCTTACACGGGGCGCAAGAGAAAGAGCAATGTCTGGTTAGGGCGGGGCAATCATCCGATAAGCAACCGGCACAACGCAGAGCGCGAGCACCGTAAAAATCGCACCTGTGAAAAACGTCGTTGCAGGCCCGGCCACGTCCCACAGCACGCCCGCAATCACGCTCGCCGCCAATGTGGCGAGACCGGTAATCAAGTTGAACAGCCCGAAGGCTGTGCCGCGCAGGTCC
>Ga0209488_10003222_pt1 | contig 13167 bp, 11 predicted proteins | sample Rivendell_Oct201_8_FD_188349 | JGI IMG/M metagenome (GOLD analysis project Ga0209488, IMG submission 188349) | Vadose zone soil microbial communities from the Eel River Critical Zone Observatory, Northern California, USA -... | ecosystem: Environmental > Terrestrial > Soil > Vadose zone >...
GTGCGCGCAGCGCCCTCAACGCCCGCGGCGTGCCGTTCCGCGAAGTGCAGGTCTGGGATGCACAGACCAACGAGGCGATGAAGAAGGCCACCGGCGCAAACCTCGCGCCGACCCTGATGGTGGGGCGAAGCGTGCATCAGGGCTTCGACCAGGGCGCCTACGATGCTCTTCTCGATTCCGCGCGCTACCCGAAGGCCGGCGCGGTGCCGCGGCGCAATCAGGGCGCGCCGCAATTGCCCGAGGGTTATGCGCAGTCCGATCGGGAGCAGCAGGTACCGAAACCCGAACCCGTGAAGCCGCAGGCCGAGGAATCCACCAGGCCGGCCGGCCCTTATGCGCCGGGCGCGCCCCGTCAGGGCTCACGGCCGCCGCAGAAGTAGAGCGGGAAGCTCAGCTCTGCAGCGCGTTGACGAGCTGCCGCGCCTTGTCCTTCGCCTTGGCAAGGTAAGTGCGCCCGGCGCGATACGCAACCGCGCCGAGGGTCTGCCGGAAAGCGGTCACGCTGACCGTCTCGCGGCAGCCGGTGGCGAGCAATTGCTTGTAGCTGTGCTCGCCGCGTAGAAAATCGAACACCGCGTTGCCCTCGCCGATGGCATGCTCGAGCGCGTGCCCGAGCAGCACGTTGCCAAGACTGAGCTTGGCGTAGGCAGGATCGAAGCCGGCCTGCACCATGAAAATATGCTTGCGGAACCGGTAGCAGTAGATCATCGCCGCGATTTGGCCGTCGATTTCCAGGCAGTAGAGCCTCAGCCAGTCGCGCTCGAGGCATTCCTTCATGGCAGCCCGGTGCATCGCCATGTACTCGCGGCTGGCAAATGATTTGCTCTCCGCGCCCCAGCGCTTGCGATGCAGCTCCGCGAGCTTGTCGAGCGCGCCCCCCAGGTTGGCCGCGTCCTGCCAGACGAAAAAACGCGTGCGGTGGGCAGCCGCGAGCTTGCGGCGCAGGCTGAGGATGTGCCAGCGGCGATGGCCGCTCACCGAAGCGAGATAGCTCTTCCAGTCTCCGGCAAGCTCGAGGTAGGCGATTTTCTCGGACTGGCCGAGCGCACATTCGGTCTGCATTCTTTCCGCTTCCAGCTTCATCGCCGAGGGCAGGAGCGAGCGCGAATCGATGTCGGTCAGCTCGATCACATCGACGCCTCTCATCGTCAGCACCGCACGCGCGAGCGCGCTCGCTGCGGCCGTCTCGCAGCCTCTCGCGAAAAAGGGCCCCAGGTCGTCGGGATTGGTATCGCCGCCGCTGCCGATGACGCGCAGCCGGCGCACCGGCAGCCCGAGGATGGCAACGGTCTGGATATAGAGCGGCAGGATTGCGATGATCGCGTTGCCCCGGCTCGCCACGAGTATGCGCAGCGACTCGCCATGGCCGTAAATCTCCGCCCAGGCGTACTGCCACATCCAGGAATTGAAGACGCTCGCCACGCCGGATTCCGAATGCAGGCGTTCCCAGTCGGCCGCGATGGCGGAAAAGCCTTCCTGGGAGCTGATGGTCCGCACCTGTATGTCCGCGGCGGGCGGGCGCGGCGCGAGCATGGGCGGGACGCGAATAGGAGCGGGCCGCGCGGCGCCGGAGCGCAAGGCATTGATATCCATTTCTGGCTTTTCCACTTGGTTGGAGCGCGAAGCTTGCGCCACGAATGTGTCACCGGCATCGAGCCGGCCCGATAGAAAAATAGTCCTGCCGCTTCAAGAGGGCGCTAGTCCTGTAATAAATTATGGCCGGATGCGCCTGGCCACCTGGAACGTCAACTCCCTCAAGGTCCGCCTGCCTCATTTGCTCGACTGGCTCGCGTCGGTCAAGCCGGACGCGATGTGCCTGCAGGAGACCAAGACCGAGGACGCCAATTTCCCGGTCGAGGCGCTGCGCGGCGCGGGCTACCAGTCCGTGTTCTGCGGGCAGAAGTCTTACAACGGCGTCGCGATCCTCTCCCGCACCGGGCTCGCGGACGTGCAGCACGGCATTCCGGATTTTCCGGATGATCCGAAGCGCCTGATCGCCGCGACGGTCGGCGACATTCGACTCATTTCCGTTTACGCGCCGAACGGGCAGGCCCCCGGGTCTGAGAAGTACGTCTACAAACTGATCTGGTACGCGGCTCTGACGGGGTGGCTGAAAGACGAGCTCGCGCGCCGGCCGCGGCTTGCCGCACTGGGCGATTTCAACGTCGCGCCCGAAGATCGCGACGTGCATAACCCGAAGCGCTGGGAGGGCCAGATCCACGTCTCGGAGCCCGAACGCGCCGCGTTTCGGCGGCTGCTGGAGATCGGCTTCGCGGATGCCTTTCGCCTCTTCGAGCAGCCTGAAAAGGAGTTTTCCTGGTGGGACTACCGTCTCATGGCGTTCCCGCGCGGCTGGGGCCTGCGCATCGACGAGATCCTGCTGTCGTCCGAGCTCGCGCGCCACTGCGTTTCATGCAAGATCGACAAGGCGCCGCGGGCGCTCGAGCGCCCCTCTGATCACGCGCCGGTGTTTGCCGACCTGGATATCTAGTCGATCAGCTCGTAGGCGGGAAGCGTGAGGAACTCTACGTACTCGCCGAGCGTGATGGTCTCGAAGAGCTTTGCGCCCTGCTCGTACTTGCCGGCCTGGTACGCCGCGTCGCCCAGATAGCTGCGGACCTTAGGCAGCTCCTCGGCGAGAAGCTGCTTGAAAAGCTCCGCGGTCACCTTGCGCCCGTCGTTTAGCACACCCTTCGGCGAGCGGATCCACTGCCAGATCTGCGAGCGCGAGATCTCCGCGGTCGCGGCATCTTCCATCAGGTTGAACACCGGCACGCAGCCGTTGCCCGCGAGCCAGGCGCCCAGGTACTGGATGCCCACCGAGATGTTGTTGCGGATGCCGGCCTCGGTGATCGGCTTCTCGGGCTGAAAGTCGAGCAGCTCCCCGGCGGCGACTTTGACGTCGGGACGCTGCCGGTCGTACTGGTTCGGCTTGGGCATGTGCTCATCGAACACCTGCTTCGCGATCGGCACCAGTCCCGGATGCGCGACCCAGGTGCCGTCGCAGCCGTCGCTCACCTCGCGCAGCTTGTCCTGGCGCACCTTCTCGAGCGCGGCCGCGTTCGCCGCCGGATCGTTCTTGATCGGGATCTGCGCCGCCATGCCGCCCATCGCGGGTGCGCCGCGGCGGTGGCAGGTCTTCACGAGGAGCAGCGCGTAGGCGCGCATGAACGGCGCGGTCATGGTGACTTGCGAGCGGTCGGCGAGGCAGAAATCCTTGTTGGAGCGGAATTTCTTGATGCACGAAAAAATATAGTCCCAGCGCCCGATGTTGAGTCCCGCCGAGTGCTCGCGCAGCTCGTACAGGATCTCGTCCATCTCGAAGGCCGCGAGCACCGTTTCGATCAGAGCAGTGGCTTTTATGGAGCCTTGGGGAATTTTCAATTCGTTCTGTGAAAAAACAAAAACGTCGTTCCAGAGCCGGGCCTCGAGATGCGACTCCATCTTCGGCAGGTAGAAGTACGGCCCCGAGCCGCGTGCGAGCAGCTCCTTGGCGTTGTGGAACAGGTAGAGCGCGAAATCAAACAGGCTGCCCGAGACCGGCCGGCCGTCGACCGTGACGTGCTTTTCGTCCAGATGCCAGCCGCGCGGCCGGGGAATCAGCACCGCGGTCTTCTCGTTGAGCTGGTACTTCCTGCCGTTCTGCTCGAGGCTGATCGTGCGCCGCACGGCGTCGCGCAGATTGAGCTGGCCGTCGAGCATGTTGTGCCAGGTCGGGCAGTTGGCGTCCTCGAAATCGGCCATGAAGGTGGAGGCGCCGCTGTTGAGCGCGTTGATCACCATTTTCCGATCCGTCGGGCCGGTGATCTCGACGCGCCGGTCCAGCATGTCCTTCGGCTGCGGCGCCACGTGCCAGTCCTTCTCGCGGATATTTTTTGTTTCCGGAAGGAAATCTGGAAGCTTGCCGGCGTCGAACTCCTTCTGCCTCGCCGCGCGCGCCGCGAGCAGCGCCTTACGGCGCGGCCCGAACTGGCGCTCGAGCTTGGCGATGAACTGGAGCGCTTCGGGGCCCAGGATCTGCTTGAACTCGGGCGACATGCGGCCGGATAGCGCGGCTTCCTTCGAATCGGCGACGGGCATTGGCATGCGGTCAATTCTATGGATTGAAATTCTGCACCGCAACATGCAATCGCTAGCCGATGGGAGTACGCTTTCCCAATTAGTGAGCTTGTATTTCATATTGTGAAATTGGATGGAGGATCCCTCATGCCGACCCCTTACAAAATCCTGATCATGGGTGCCTCGTACGGCTCTCTGCTGGCAACCAAGCTGCTGCTCGCCGGGCACACCGTTAAGCTGGCCTGCCTCCCGGCCGAGGCGGATGTCATCAACACTTCCGGCACCCGCGTGCGCATGCCGGTCAAAGGCCGCGACGGCCTGGTGGAAGTGGACTCGCGGAAGCTGCCCGGCAAGTTGTCGGCCGGCATTCCGGCAGAAATCAGGCCCTCGGACTACGACCTGGTCGCGCTCGCGATGCAGGAACCGCAATACCGCTCGCCAGGCGTGCGCGAGCTGCTGGACGCGGTGGCCAAGGCGCGCGTGCCGTGCATGTCCATCATGAACATGCCGCCGTTGCCTTACCTGTCACGCATTCCCGGTGTGTCGGCGAAGGCGTGCCGGGACTGCTACGCCGACCCCACGGTCTGGGACAGCTTCGATCCGTCGCTGATGACGCTGTGCAGCCCGGACCCGCAGGCTTTCAGGCCGCCCGAAGAGAAGGTCAACGTGCTGCAGGTCCGGCTGCCGACCAATTTCAAGTCGGCGCGCTTCGATTCCGACGCGCACACGCGCATGCTGCGCCAACTCGAGTCCGACATCGAGGCGGCGCGCTTCGACACGGGATCGGGCAAGATCGAGCTGCCGGTGAAGCTCAAGGTGCACGATTCGGTTTTCGTACCGCTCGCGAAGTGGAGCATGCTGATGGCGGGCAATTACCGCTGCATCCAGAAAGACGGCATGCGCTCGATCAAGGACGCCGTGCACACCGACCTCGAGAAATCGCGGGCGGTCTACAACTGGGTCGCGAAGCTGTGCATGTCGCTCGGCGCGGACGAGAAGGACCTGGTGCCGTTCGAAAAATACGCCGCCGCAGCGCAGGGACTTGCGAATCCCTCCTCCGCGGCGCGCGCCTTGTTCGGCGGCGCACCTAACATTGAACGCGTGGATCGGCTCGTGAAAACCGTCGCCGCGCAGAAGGGCATGCGCTCCGAGGCCATCGACGAGATCGTCGCTCTGGTCGACGCGCGGCTCGAGGTCAATCGGCGGGCTGCCGCCCGCCCGCCGACAAGTAAAGCCGCCCTGGGTTAAAACCTCAGCCGGCGTCGTCGCCTTCGATGCCGAGCTCCTGGATTTTCCGGGTGATGGTGTTGCGGCCCATCCCGAGCAGCCCCGCCGCTTCGATGCGCCGTCCGCCGGTGCGGGCGAGCGCCTTGGTGATCAAGGCGCGCTCGAACTGACGGCTCAGCTCGTCGAGAATCCCGGTTTCTCCGCGCGCCAGGCGCCGCTCCGCCTCCTGCTCGAGCGCTGAGAGCCAGTCCGAGACCGCGCTGGTCGCCTGGTCCCGGAAATCGGCCGGCAGATCGCCGGTATCGACCACCTGTCCGGGCGCCATCACAGTAAGCCAGTGGCACAGATTTTCGAGCTGGCGCACGTTGCCCTTCAGCTCGAGACGCGACAGGTGCTGGAGCGCCTCGTCCGCAAGCCGCTTGGGCTCCACGCCCAGCTGGCGCGCGCTCGCCGTGAGGAAATGACGCGCCAGCAGCGGTATGTCCTCGGCGCGCTCGCGCAGGCTCGGCAGTCTGAGCCGGATGACGTTCAGGCGGTGGTACAGGTCCTCACGGAACGCTCCCTCGCGCACCCGCTGGTCCAGATCCTGGTGGGTCGCCGCGATGACGCGTACGTTGGCCTTCAATTGCACATGGCCGCCGACGCGATAGAACGTGCCGTCGGAGAGCACGCGGAGCAGCCGGGTCTGCAATTCCGCCGGCATGTCGCCGATCTCGTCGAGGAAAAGCGTCCCGCCTTCGGCCTGCTCGAAGCGGCCTCGACGCTGCTGCTGCGCGCCCGTAAACGCGCCGCGCTCGTGACCGAAAAGCTCCGACTCGAGCAGGTCCTTGGGCATCGCCGCGGTGTTGATGGCGACGAACGGGCGCGCCGCCCGTGCACTGTGGCGGTGCAAGGCGCGCGCAACAAGCTCCTTTCCGGTTCCTGATTCGCCCGTGATGAGGACCGTGGCGCTCGACTGCGAGAGCCGCCCGATGGCGCGGAACACCTCCTGCATCGCGGGCGCGTGGCCGAGAATCTCCTGCGCGCCGGAAACCGGCTCGATCGCCTCCGCTTCGCGGCGGCTCTCATCGAGCGCGCGCCGGATCAGATCCACAGCCTGGTCGACATCGAACGGCTTCGGCAGGTATTCGTAGGCGCCGCCCTGAAATGCGGCGACGGCCGAATCCAGGTCCGAGTAAGCGGTCATCACGATGACCGGAACCGCTGGATGGCGATCCTTCACCGTCTGCAGCAGCTCCAGCCCCGAGAGTCCCGGCATTCGTATGTCCGAGACCAGCACTTCCGGCACGTCTCCGGAGAGTGCGTCCAGCGCTTCCTGGGCGGAAGCGAACGAATTGAATGCGATGCCTTCGCGGCTGAGGGCCTTCTCGATTACCCAGCGGATGGAACGGTCATCGTCGACAATCCAAACAGGTTTCATGTCAATGGCAGCAGGATCCTGAATATTGTTCGGCCAGGCCGGGACTCGAACTCCACGACGCCCTGGTGGTACTGGACGAACGTCTGTGTGAGTGAAAGTCCCAAGCCGCTTCCGCCTTCCCTCCCGGACACTAACGGATTGAAGATCCGATCGTGGATCTCTTCCGGTACGCCGGGCCCGTCGTCGACTACCTGCAATTCTAGTGCCAGCCTATGGCGATGCCGCAGAATGGTCTGCTGCCGCACCGAGCGCGTTCGGAAGGCAATTGTCTGCGCGCCCGCCTGAGCCGAATTGCGCGCGATGTTGAGCACTGCCTGAATCAACTGCTCGCGATCTCCCAGGACCTCCGGCAGGCTCGGGTCGTAGTCACGATGGATCTCGACGCCGAACTCGGCTCGCACCAGGCTTCTCACGCGCTCCAGGACTTCATGGATGCTCACGGTCTCGATGCGGGGCGGGCGATGCGGAGTGAGCATGCGGTCCATCAGGCCCTGCAAGCGGTCGGCTTCCTTGATGATCACCTGCGTGTACTCGCGCAGCTCGCCGCCACGCGCCCCGGGAAGGCCAAGCTGGTCGAGCTCGCGCTCCAGGAGCTGCGCCGAGCCGCGCAACCCGCCGAGCGGATTCTTGATCTCGTGCGCGAGATTGCGGATCAGCTCACGGTTCGATTGCTGGCCGGACACCAGGCGCTCTTCGCGCGCCTGGCGAAGCTGCTGCTCGATCGGCCTGAGCTCCGCGAGCAGCGCGAGACCCGCCGTATCGATGCGCGTGACGACGCACGAAAGAGGCAGCGGCTCGCGGCCGGAGCGGCTGTAGGTGACGTTTTGGGCTGAATAGTCCCAGTGCGTGACGCGCGCTTCGTCGAGCGAATGCTCCAGCTCCGCGCGCTCGGAGAAGAGCGCGAGGAACGGCTGGCCGATCAGGGTCTTGGCGCCGGTGGCGAACAGGTTCTCGGCGGCAGGATTGGCATAGCGCACGATGAAGTCGTCATCGAGCGCCACCACCGCCGTGGCGAGCAGATCCAGGCCGGAAAACGAGGGCACTTAGCGGGAGGAGTTCCCGATCTCGCGCTTGAGCGCTTCTATGTTTTTCTGGTGGAGGTCGACGTTGTCCTTATAGGGCTGCAGCCGCTCGATCACCCGGGCGTAGTTGCGCTCATCGCCGTTGCGGATCGCTTCCTGCTCGGCAAGCGCTTGTTTCGCCTGGGCGAGCAGGCCCTCTTCCGTGGCGAGCTCCTGCTCCAGGATGCTGCGCTGGCGCCCCTTTGCGAAGGCGCGATCGGACGCGGATTCCCTCGGGAACCCGCCCGCGCGCGGCGCCGGAACGGGAACCGGCTTCTGGGCCGGGACGACGTTCACCTCGCGCGAAACGAGCTCGCACTTCTTCCCGTCCATGTCCTTCTTGTCGCTGGTGTAGAGCGGCCGGCCGCCCTTGTCGGTGCACTTGTAGATCTCGGTCACCTGGGCGAGCGCAGGCAGCGTGGCGGCACCCGTCAATGCGCCGAAAGCCACAAGAATCAATGGCCTAACTGAACACATGAGGCAGAGTCTACCCTCAAAAAAGAAAAAGGGGCGGTGGAACCGCCCCTTCTAAACGCTCCAGCGCCGCTCTGGCTTACGAGGCGTAGTACATGTCGAACTCGACCGGGTGGGTCGTCATGCGGAAGCGCGTGAGTTCCTCCCTCTTCAGCCCCATGTAGGCCTCGAGCGTGTCCTCGTCGAACACGCCGCCCTTGGTGAGGAACGCGTGGTCGTCCTCGAGGCACTTCAGCGCTTCCTCGAGCGAGGCGCACACGTGCGGCACCTTCGCGGCTTCTTCCGGCGGCAGGTGGTACAGGTCCTTGTCGATCGGGTCGCCCGGGTGGATCTTGTTCTGCACGCCGTCCAGGCCGGCCAGCAGCATCGCCGCGAACGCCAGGTAGGAGTTGGCCGTGGGATCCGGGAAGCGCACCTCCACTCGACGCGCATTCGGGCTCGATACGAACGGAATGCGGCACGAAGCGGAGCGGTTGCGCGCGGAGTAGGCGAGGTTGATCGGCGCCTCGAAGCCCGGAACCAGCCGTTTATAGGAGTTGGTGCCCGGGTTCGTGATCGCGTTCAGCGCCTTGGCGTGCTTCAGGATGCCGCCGATGTAGTGCAGCGCGAAGTCGGAGAGCCCCGAGTAGCCGTTGCCGGCGAACAGGTTCTTGCCGCCCTTCCACACCGACTGGTGCACGTGCATGCCCGAGCCGTTGTCGCCCACGACCGGCTTCGGCATGAAGGTCGCCGTCTTGCCGTACGACGCGGCGACGTTCCACACCGTGTACTTCAGGATCTGCATCCAGTCGGCGCGCTGCACGAGCGGCGCGAAGCGCGTGCCGATCTCATTCTGGCCGGCGGCCGCCACCTCGTGGTGGTGCACCTCGACCTCGACACCCTGCTGCTCGAGGGCAAGACACATGGCGTTGCGTATGTCCCACTGCGTGTCCGCGGGCGGGACCGGAAAGTAGCCGCCCTTCACCGGCGCGCGGTGCGCCATGTTGCCCGACTCGTAGTCGATGCCGGTCGACCAGGGCGCCTCCTCCGACTTGATCTTGACGAAGCAGCCCGACATGTCGACGCTCCAGGTGACGCCGTCGAAGATGAAGAACTCGGGCTCCGGGCCGAAGTAGGCCACGTCGCCGAGGCCCGTGGACTTCAGGTACGCCTCGGCGCGCTTCGCGATGCCGCGCGGATCGCGGTTGTAGGGCTTGTGCTCGATCGGATCGTAGACGTCGCAACTGATGTTCAGCACCGGCTCGTCGGTGAAGGGATCCATGCGGGCGCTCGAGGCGTCGGGCATGAGCAGCATGTCGGAGGCCTGGATGCCCTTCCAGCCGGCGATGGACGAGCCGTCGAACGCGTGACCCTCCTCGAACTTCTCCATGGTGAAGTACTTCGCCGGCACCGAGACGTGCTGCTCCTTACCGCGCGTGTCGGTGAAGCGGAAGTCGACGAACTTGACCTCCTTGTCCTTAGCGAGTTTCAAGACGTCTGCGGGCGTCATCGCCATCTAGGGCCTCTCTTGAGCTTGTTGGTTTAGGTGTAGGTCTATCGCGGGGAGCAGAATCCATGCCAAAGAGGCGGCGACCTCGCTCCCCATTCCGGAGCAAGTTCGAGGCGGATTCTAACCAAGGAAAACGCACCGCATAAGGGCATCTTCAGACCATCTGCACGGAACCGGTGCGCGGAATGCCCGTCTATAATTTTCGGCCATGACCGATCCCAAAAGCATCAAGCAGACCGCCGCCGAGCGCGCGAAAAAGTTAGGCCTCCCTTACGCCGGCGCCCTTTTGCCGTCCGAAGCGCACGCGCTCGCCCAAGCCGGCGCGAAGATCGTGGACGTGAGGACCAAGCCGGAGCTGGCCTACGTCGGCCGCATTCCGGGGAGCCTGGCGGTGGAATGGCAGACCTACCCGGGAAACAAGCCCAATCCGGAGTTCATCGGCGAGCTCGCCGCCAGCGCCGGGAAGGACGAGACGCTCATGTTCATCTGCCGCTCAGGCGCCCGCTCGCATGGCGCCGCGGAAGCCGCGGCCCGCGCCGGCTGGAAAGAGTCCTACAACATCCTCGAAGGCTTCGAGGGCGACAAGGACGGCGAGCAGCACCGCAACACCGTCGGCGGCTGGAGAAAAGCCGGGCTTCCCTGGACTCAGACCTGAAAAATAGGGACAGACCCTATTTTTCTCATTCAGGGCTTCCAGTCGACCCAGCCGAAGTAGGCGGTCAGCAACACCACAAGTCCAAAGACGATCCGGTACCAGGCGAACGGCTTGAAGTCGTGCGTCGCGACGTAGCGGATCAGCCAGCGCACCACCACGAACGCAGTGACGAATGCGGCGAAGGCGCCGACGCCGAACATCGGCAGATCGCTCCGGGTGAAGAGATCCCGGTGCTTCAGCAGGTCGTAGGCGCCGGCCGCGACGAGCGTCGGCACCGCGAGAAAGAACGAGAACTCCGTGGCCGCCTTGCGCGACAGGCCGAACAGCATCCCGCCGATGATCGTGGCGCCCGAGCGTGAAGTGCCGGGGATCAGGGCAAAGCACTGTGCGATGCCTACTTTCAGCGCATCCAGCCACGTCATGGCCCGCGTGTCCTCGAGCCTGGGCTTGAAAGACCTGCTCTCTACTATGAGGATCACCACGCCCCCGACTATGAAGGCCAGTGCAACGGGCAGCGGGTGGAATAGATAGGCCTTGATGTATTTGGAGAACAAGAGCCCGAGCACCGCGGCAGGAATGAACGCGACGATGAGATTGCGATAGAGCTGTACATCCACATTGAAGAAGCGCCGCCGGTACTCCCATACTACCGCCAGCATCGCGCCGGTCTGGATCACGATGTTGAAGACGTTCCAGCGCTCGTCGTCCGCCCCGAGCAGCGCGCCCGCCAGGATGAGGTGCCCGGTGCTGGAGACCGGCAGGAATTCGGTCAGGCCCTCGACGATGCCGAGGATGAGCGCCTTGATCAGGATAGCGAGGTCCATCGCGGATTGTTCTTTTCCTAAAGGTCGGGATTACAGGTCAGGATTCTTGCAGGAACGCCTTGATGCTCTGCCAGAAGGCGGGCGCGCCGTCCGTACTATTGTGCCCTGCGCCCTCGATCTCGACCCAGCTTTTCCGGCCGCCCCAGGCGTCGTAGAGCCGCCTTGCATGGATGACAGGGATCACTTCATCGCGCGAAGCGGCGATGCACAGGAGCGGCACCTTGATCGCCGGCGCGCGCGCCGCCGAATCGAATCGATGCCTGAGCAGCAAGCCCACCGGCAGGATCGGATAGTGATGCCTCGCCACCTCCACCAGGCTGTCGAACGGCGTCACGAGAATCACCGCAGCCGTTCTTCTCTCCGCGGCAAGAAATACGGCCGCTCCGCTTCCCAGGCTGCGGCCGAACGCGATGACTTCCTTCGCCCCCAATTCCTTCACCGCGTGGTCGTACCACCGCAGCGCGTCGGCTGAAATGGATGCCTCCGACGGTGAGCCGCCGCTGGCGCCATAGCCGCGATAGCTCACAAGCAGCCACCCTACGCGCGGCGCATGCACCCTCGTCGCTTCGATCATCCATGAAACGTCTTCCGCGTTGCCGCCGAAGTAGAGGACAAGAGGCTTGCCCGGCGCGCCGTTGACGTGCCAGGCGTGGAGCCTGTTGCCTTCGGCTTCGAGGACTACTTCTTCCACTTCCGGAAACCGGCTGGCGATTTCCGCGCGCCGCGATTCCGCGAGGGGCTGCGGGAAGAAAAGCAGCCGGTCCTGCATGAGATACATCAAAAGCGGAAAACCGACGACTGCGATCGCAAGCATCGCCGCAAAAATAGGGACAGATCCCATTTTCCAGCGAGTTAGGCGCAGCACGGAATAATGGGGTCCGTCCCTATTTTCGCTCAGGACTTCTGATAGATCTCGGCGCCCTTCTTCACGAACTCGACGGACTTCTCGTGCATGCCCTTCTCGACGTAGTCGCGCACGTCCTGCGTGATCTTCATCGAGCAGAAGTGCGGGCCGCACATGGAGCAGAAGTGCGCGACCTTCATGCTGTCTTTGGGCAGCGTCTCGTCGTGGAAGTCCTTGGCCGTGTCAGGATCGAGGCCGAGGTTGAACTGGTCCTCCCAGCGGAACTCGAAGCGCGCCTTGGAGATCGCGTTGTCGCGGATCTGCGCGCCGGGGTGGCCCTTGGCGAGATCGGCCGCGTGCGCCGCAATCTTGTACGCCATGATGCCGTCCTTCACGTCCTTCTTGTTGGGCAAGCCCAGGTGCTCCTTGGGCGTGACGTAGCAGAGCATCGCGGTGCCGTACCAGCCGATCTGCGCCGCGCCGATGGCGCTCGTGATGTGGTCGTAGCCCGGCGCGATGTCGGTAGTGAGCGGCCCGAGCGTGTAGAAGGGCGCCTCGTGGCACTCCTTCAGCTGGATGTCCATGTTCTCTTTTATGAGCTGCATGGGCACATGGCCGGGGCCTTCGATCATTACCTGGACGTCATGCTTCCAGGCGATTTTCGTAAGCTCGCCCAGGGTCCTCAATTCCGAGAGCTGCGCTTCGTCGTTGGCGTCGTAACCGGAGCCGGGGCGCAAGCCGTCGCCGAGCGAGAAGGAGACGTCGTACGCCTTCATGATCTCGCAGATGTCCTCGAAGTGCGTGTAGAGGAAGCTTTCCTTGTGGTGCGCGAGGCACCACTTCGCCATGATCGAGCCGCCGCGCGAAACGATGCCGGTCATGCGCTTCGCCGTCATCGGCACGTAGCGCAGCAGTACGCCGGCGTGGATGGTGAAGTAGTCCACGCCCTGCTCCGCCTGCTCGACCAGCGTGTCGCGGTACATCTCCCAGGTGAGGTCCTCCGCCTTGCCGTCCACTTTTTCCAGCGCCTGGTAGATGGGCACGGTCCCGATAGGGACGGGCGAGTTGCGGATGATCCACTCGCGCGTCTCGTGGATGTGCTTGCCGGTGGAGA
>Ga0209488_10003223_pt1 | contig 13166 bp, 11 predicted proteins | sample Rivendell_Oct201_8_FD_188349 | JGI IMG/M metagenome (GOLD analysis project Ga0209488, IMG submission 188349) | Vadose zone soil microbial communities from the Eel River Critical Zone Observatory, Northern California, USA -... | ecosystem: Environmental > Terrestrial > Soil > Vadose zone >...
TTGCATCGGGGCGCTCCATCGGTTGGTTTTGGAAGCAACGATGGTGCCACACCCTCGTCGCCTGCCCCATAGCATCTCTCCCCAAAGGGGAGAGGGAACTAGACCGAGATCGTATGAACATTATCGAGTCACATCTCCACATCAACGAACTCACATCTCCGGCAAATTCTCACACCCGCTTCATATCGTAGTCCGGTCTTTGTCCGGTTCCGTAGCGGCGTAGCGCGCCTGCTTCTCCGACCGCGTTGGGGCGCTGGAATATCCAGTTCTGCCAGGCGGTCAAACGCGCGAAGATTTTCGATTCCATCGTTTCGGGTCCACCGAACCGCAGGTTCGCTTCAAGACCGGTGAGACCATCGGGCGAGAAGCTCGCACGCTCCTGCAGGAAGATGCGTACTTCGTCCTCCCAGTCAATGTCATCGAGTGCGAAGGTTACAAGGCCAAGCGCGGCAGCAGCTTCGGCGTCGAGCATCTGCCCGCGCGCGGCCCCGGCCTTTTCGAGATCGGCTGGGCTGCCGAGGAAGCGGCTGGCAAGCCGCGACAATCCGTTCGACATCGGATAGCGGCCGAAATTGACGTCAGCGAGTGCGATCGTCGCCGGCACCTTGTTATCGCCTTCGCGATTACCAATGAGCATGTAGGAACGGTCGGTCGCGAATGCGAGTTCGGCAAGCGTACCGGCAAAGCATGAGCCGGGCTCAATGAGCGCGACCAGCGAACGCGACGTCAAATCAACGCGTTTGAGCACGCGCTTCCAACAGTGCCTGATCTCGCGCACCAGCCAATGATCCGCATGCGTATCGAGAAAGGCGTCGTAGGCGAGGACCTGTGCGGGATCGCCCAGGGTCTTGAACACGATGGCCGCGGTGTCAAACTCGTTGAGGCGGATGTCGAGTACGGCATCGTCAAGTTCGCGCGCGATGCGCAGCGGCCAGAAATCTGAACCCAGCGCCAGCATTTCGTCGAGAGATGTGGGCGGCAGTGTCTCAGGACCATGCAGTGTGATCACGGCGAGACGCTCGGCACGCCGGAGTTCGACCGATACCACGCTATATTCGACACTATTTTCTGTTCGTTCGCGTTGAAGCGGTTTGAGCGCAATCCCTTTTGCCTCACCGTGGCGCGCGGACTTGCCCGCGAATTCCTTGGCGCGCGCCACAACCGTTGCCTCAAGCTTGGACCCCGGCACGACTTCATCGACCAGCCGCCACTCGACGGCGCGCTTACCCTTGATGCCTTCCTCGGTGGTGCAGAAGAAATCCGCATGATCGCGACGCACTTTGCGCTTGTCGGTGACACGCGTGAGCCCGCCGGTGCCGGGCAGGACGGCGAGCAGCGGCAGTTCCGGCAGCGACACTGCCGAAGAACCGTCATCGACCAGCATGATGTGATCTGCCGCCAGCGCCAGCTCGTAGCCGCCCCCGGCGGCAGTGCCGTTGATGACGCAGATGGTCTTGACGCCGGAATGCTCGCTCGCGTCCTCGATGCCGTTGCGAGTCTCATTGGTGAATTTGCAGAAGTTCACTTTGTGAGCATGAGTTGCCCCCGCCAGCATGCGGATATTAGCGCCGGCGCAGAACACGCGCGGTTTGGCTGAGCGCAACAGCACCACCTTCACCTGCGGATGTTCGAAGCGCAATCGATCCATGGCGTCGGCGAGTTCAATGTCCACACCGAGATCGTAGGAATTGAGCTTGAGCTCGTAGCCTTCGAACAGCGCGCCCTTTTCGTCGACGTCCATCAACAGCGTCGCCACGTCGCCGTCGACCTTGAGCTTCCAATGGCGGTAGCGCGACGGATCGGTCTGGAAGTCGATCCGCGTTCCGCCATTGGCCAGCTTGCGCTCTCCATCAGCCATTCATTTTCTCCTCGCACCTGCTTGTAGGATGGGTTGAAGCCACAAGCACGCATCTTGCGTGCTTGTGGCAAAACCCATCGGCGGTGGTGATGGGTTGAGCGATTACGCGTAAAGAACGCGTAATCGCTCAGATCCTACAACCTGCATCAGCCATTCATTGTCTCCTTGACATCACCTTCGCGGTGATCACGCAACAACCGGTTGGCAAAGCCGGACACTTCCGCCAGCAAGAGCTCGGGCGCCTCGCGGTGCGGCGCGTGCCGAACGCCGGGCAGAAGTGCGACGTCGACCGGACAATAGCACTCTTCCTGTGCAACCTGGATCTGGCGCACGGTGCCGTATTGATCGTCGGCCCCTTGCACGATCAGGATCGGCACCCGGATATAGGCGAGCACGTCCGTGATGTCGAAGCGACGGAATTGCGGATCGAGCCAGGCATCGTTCCAGCCCCGAAAGGCATTGTCCACATTCTGGTGCCAGCGCGAAAGTTTCTGGCGAAGCCCGGTGGTCCCATAGGCGATCTTCGCCTGTGCGATTTCGGCAATACCCATGTCCTCTGTGAAAAAATGCGGCGCGATGAGCACGAGGCCGCGCACCCGATGGTCCTGGATCGAGCCCGCATAGATCGCCGCAATCGAGGCGCCATCGCTATGGCCGACAAGAAGTCCGCGCCGAAATCCAATTTTCTCGAGCAGTCGCGGCAGCACATCGCGCGCTTCCCCTTGCATGAAATCGAGCGGGCGCGGCAAGGCAGCGGGCGAGGATTGTCCGTAGCCGGCACGCGAATAGACAAACACGCCGGCGCCCGTTGCGCGTTGCAACTGGTCAGGAAAATCTCCCCAGAGACCGACGCAGCCGAGCCCCTCGTGCAGCAGGACGATGGTAGCGGCCTCCCCAGGCCGCGGGCCGATCATGCGGTATTCCAACCGCATGATCGGCCCAAGTTCCAGAAGTCCTTCGTCGGCGAGCATCACCGCGCCGCTCCATCGAGCTGGCGCCGCACGATCGCGCAGAGCTTCACCGCGCTTTCATCCACCGGGTCGTTCGATGTGTCGAGTTCGGCCAAGGCCCGCGCGTAGTCGGCACGCCGCGCATCGAGAATGGCGACAAGATCGCCCATCGCCTGGCGGTTTTTCGCCATGGGGCGAAAATCACCCTGCTCCATCACGCGCCGCATGTGCTCTTCCGGCCGCGCCTTGATCCACACCGTATGGGCACGCTGCAGCAGCAATGCATAAGTTTCGGGACTCGACACGATGCCGCCCGCAGTCGCGATCACGGCAGCGGCATGTTCGGCGATGACACGTTCCAGGCAGGCGTGTTCGTAACGGCGGAAGGTCGCAAGCCCGGCCATTTCGATCAGGTCGCCGATCCTGGCCCCGTAGGCCTCTTCGATCACGCGGTTGAGTTCAATGAACGGGCAGCCAAGTTCATCGGCGAGCCGCCTGCCGAGCGTCGACTTGCCGGCGCCGCGCAGGCCGACGAGCGCAATGCGCTGCGCACGGTCGCCCGCGAGATTCTTTGCGGCCCTGCTTTCGATCAAGTCAGCGATGGCGGGAAGCTCGTTTGCCGGCATGCGGCCGACGAGATCAAGAATGCGATTGAGCGCCGCCGCGCGGCCCTTCGGGCGCGGCAGCAGATCGATGATCGGCACATCGAGTGCTTCCGCAATCGACTTGAGCACGATCACGGACGGATTGCCCTGCCCCGCTTCGATCTGAGCGAGATAGCGCTCGGAGGTGTCGGAATCCTGCGCCAGTTGGCGGCGCGTCATGCCGCGCCTGGCGCGGCCCTGGCGCACCAAGCGGCCGAGCGCAGCCGCGAATGTGTCTGCGGCAACGCGCGTTTCGCGGGTGGCTTGGTCTCGTGTCTTGCGGCTCGGTTTCGAACTCGACATCAGTGCCAACGATGGTATGAACTATAATTCATGTAATATAATTCATACCATTCAGCACGTCAAATCGGGGGCCGATTGAAGCTTCCCTGACCGAAGCAGAACGGCACGGCTCGACCAACGGAATTCCGGCGCACGGAGTGGCAACATGCTTTTGTCCCACGGCATGGTGTGTTAAGGTCACGGCATGCTGAGCGGGTGGAGCCACGTTGGCCGCCGCGATATCAGTAACCGACGCTGGGAGGACCTGTGGGAACCTTCAGGATCTCGGTTGTTGCCGGTTCGGCTTGCGCTGCTTTATGCGCCGTATTGGCGCTGTCCAGTTCGGCTTATGCCCAGACGCCCGATATTTCCGGAACTTATTGGGCGACCGAATATCGGGCCAAGATCCAGATCATTGGCGGCGGTGAGCTGCCGCTCACCGCGGCTGGCAAAGCCGCCTACGAAAAGAACATCGCGGGGCTGAAGAACGGTTCCATCATCGATAACGCGCGCAGATACTGCGTGCCGGATGGGTTGCCACGCGCGCTCGCTACGCCGTATCCGTTTCAGATCTTTCAGGCGCCACGTGGGCAGGTCACGATAGTCCATGAACTCAACCATCAGGTCCGCGTGATCGCGATGGACAAGCCATTGCCTGGCGAGGACGAACTGACAACCCTCCCGCTCTACAACGGTCATTCGGTCGGCCGCTACGAAGGCGATACGCTGGTTATCGAAACCGCCGGCTTCAACGAAAAGACCTTCGTGGACGCCACCGGCGCGCCCCACACCGACGAGTTGCGCACCGTCGAGCGCATCCGCCGGATCAGCCCGACGCAGCTTGAGGATGTCATTACCATCCACGATCCGATGTACTACACCGGGGATTGGCAGGCGCGCTTCGTCTACACACTGCGCGACGATGTTTGGCTCGAAGACTATGTCTGCGGCGAGCCACATCGCAGCCTTTCCTCCGTGGCGGGCGTACGTCGGCCATGAGGGATGCGCCACCAAGGACGCGGTGTGGCAGCACTTGATGTTGGTCGTTCTTTGTTAAGCGAAGATACCAGAGAAACACTCAACTGGAGACGCCCTATGAAACGCAATGTACTTGGTCTCGCAGGAATCGCGGTTGCCATATCTGCCGTTACCATGTCTGCGATCCCTGCTGTGGCGCATCACTCGTTCGCCATGTTCGATGCCCAGAAGTCGACGACCCTGGAAGGCACCGTCAAGGAATTCCAGTGGACCAATCCCCATAGCTGGATCCTGCTGATGGTGAACAATGCCGAAGGTCAGGAAGTACAATGGGCCATCGAGATGGGCGGCCCGGCCGGCTTGGCGCGGCAGGGCTGGCGTCCGAAGACGCTCACGCCCGGCATGAAAGTCAAAGCCGTGATCCACCCGCTGCGTGACGGCGGCAGTGGCGGGCAGTTCATGGCAGTCACGCTTCCTGACGGAAAGCAGATGGGTTCCGTCGACGCCCCGGCGAGCGCCGAGGCCGGTGGTGCCGCGGCCCCGACCCGGTAGAGCTAACGCCGAGGCTAGGTTTGGGCGCGCGAACGCGGCTCCCGCGAACGCGGCCATTGGGATGATTTATTTTCGACATTGACTCTCTGTGTCGCAGAGGAGGCCCCGATGTTCAGACATGCAGGAAACTTCACACGAGGCGTTGTTGCCGGCACCGTCTACCTGGCCGGCAGCTTTTCGGCGATGGCTCAAGGTACACCACCCGATTTTGCACCCAATTCAAGTATCGGGTGGTACGCGTACAATCGCTTGTTCATCCCGCCGGCGAGCGGGCCCGGCCCGGTGATGCAGGACCCCGCACGGCCTTATGTTTCGAATGACGAGTTCCGCGTGACCGGAAGGCAGCCGACCGAGCGCGTGGCCGATCTCAACAGTCCCATCCTCCAGCCTTGGGCGAGGGATGTGGTGCGCAAGCGCAACGAGCAGGTTCTTGCCGGAAAGGTCGTTATCTCGCAGACCGCAAGTTGCTGGCCAAAAGGCGTTACCGCATTTCTACTCTCACCCATGACCCAGCCGATGTTCATTGTTCAGGGGCGGAAGGAAGTGGTGATGATCCTGACAAGTTTTAGCGATGTGCGCCGCATCCACCTGACGGACCGGCATTCTGCCAACGTCAAGACATCCTGGTACGGCGAATCCATCGGGCGTTACGAAGGCGATACGCTCGTCGTCGATACGATCGGTATGGACGACCGGACGCCTGTGGATGGATTTGGAACGCCACATACCAAACAGCTTCATGTGATTGAGCGCTTCCACTTGATCGAGGATGGCAAGGTGCTGGAGGCGAACGTTCACGTCGAGGACCCGGGTGCCTTTACGACGCCCTGGAACGCCATCCAACGTTTCCGGCAATACGAGGCGGCAGTGCGCAAGGTTCCAATCGAACGTCTTGCTCAACTGGCGAGCGCACCGGAAGGTCCCCTGCTGGAGATGAGCTGCGCCGACAACCCGAACTCCTTCTTTCCGGGCGTGGTCGCCCCGCCGATACCGCAAGCGATGGTGCCGGATTTCTGATGACGCTCGGCTGAAAGAACACCCCGGATGTCGCCATACGGGCAGCGACCAATGTGCGACGGATCATTCGTTCTCCTGATCGCCGTCACCGCCTGTCCTTCTCCAGCAGAAGCCGCCGATAGGCTTCCGCCAGGATGCAGCCCTGGATCGCGAACTCAAGAAATTGCAGGGGGAAATAAGGAAGTTCGGCCACGAACGCTGGAAGGATGTTGGCGCGCCAAGGGATCATTCCTTGCGGCGCCAGATGGTCAAGACCGAACCACGCGATAACTTGCGAACCAAGCCTCCACATCCCGCCGACTGTTGCCGTAGCCAAGAGAGAAATGCAGAAGAGACGTGCCGGCTGCAGCCGCACTAGGTTCCAATGCTCGCGCAGATCGGGCCAACCGCATCTGGCCACCACGACCAGCAAGCCAAAGAACCAGGCCAAGAGGACGCAGTTCACGAGCCAAGCCGCAAAGTTGAAGGCATAGGCGTAGGGTTCGAGATTTTCCCATTGGTAGCCGACAACATCCTGCGGAAGGACCAGCCAACGCAGCATTGGGACAGGCGCCGAATCCACCATAACATTGGCTAAGAACCATGCCGCAACGATCGCCGCCGAGACCCAAGCTTTCCTTCCGATCTCAAGGTTGATTGCGCGAGCAGGAGGCTCGCCGTTAAGCGCCCATCGCAGCAGCATGAGATAAGCCATGGCGGCGAAAGGTGCCCACACGATGTTTCGCGCCCAATCCGGGGCCCGTCCCAGGCGCAGCTGATCCTGCACGACAACCTCGAGGATCAGCACCGCGACCGTACCCAACAGCCACGGCAGCCAGTAGATCCCCAGCACACGCGGCAACGACCGGATCGCACGTCCAAAACCGCTCACGGCCACGTCGAAAATCGGCAGCAAGTCTCACCCTCCCCTGTCAGCTTGCAGCGCCGTTCCTCGTCGTACTGTTGGCACACTAAAAATGCACGATGGCGCATCCGGACTTCGGAGTCCGTGAACGCTACTTCCCCGGCACCATTCCCGACGCAATATAGACCTTCGCGGCCTCTGGTCCGGAAAGGTAGGCGAGCAGCGCCTTGGCGGCTTCGGGCTCTTTGGCATGCGCCGACAGATAGCCCACGAGACCCGTTGCTGTTGAGATGTCGCGCGGCAGAGCGCCGACGGATTCAACACCGGGTTCGGTAATGATTTCGCTGATGAAGGTCACGCCGACATCGACCTCGTTCCTGGCCAGCATCTCCATCGCGCCGCGGCCGCCTTGCGAAATCCTGATCTTCGGCTTCATTTCCTCCGCAATGCCAAGCTTGCGCAGTGTCTGGTTGAAGCTTGCACCAGCCGCCGCACCCGTTGCTTCATTCGGAAAAGCAACAGCCTTTGCGGCGAGCAACATGCGCTTGACCGCATCGGCGGTCGAAATATCAGGCTTCGGCGCGCCGGTCTTCACAGCGACACCCACGGGCGCGATAGCAAGAGGTGTTTCACTTGCCGCAACGACGTGGCCCGAAGCGACCACCGGACCCAAGGGCGGCTGCACCACCGGCACATCGAATGCGTCGCCTTTGATGACGCGTGCCTTGGTGCCGCCACCCGAACCAAACGTCGCATTCACTTTGTGTCCGGTCCGGCGCTCGAAGTCCGGGATCATCGCCACGATGGCAGCCCTGATGCCGCCGGGAGCCACGAGCGTGATCTCGGCGGCGCCGGCGTGAGTGACGCTCACAGCCAGTGATGCCAGCACAATCGAAATTTTGTTGTGAATGTTCATGAGCCTACTCCGGGTGAGTTGCCCGCCGATTGTAGCGCGTCATCTGGATGAAAATATACGGCGGATTCTGCCCTGCCCAACTCACCCCGGATTGCACGCCCGCTCGCGCCAGCGCGATCGGGCGTTCCATCCAGGCTACAAGTTCACTTGAAATTGGTCGCCCACAGGCCTTCGAGCCGCGAAATCGCCTGGCTCGGCAGCGGGCCTTTTTCGACGGCCGCGACGGCCTCTTCGAGCTGCACAAGTTCCGAGATGCCGATCACGCGCGTGGTCACGTCGCGGTTGCCAAGCACAAAGCGCAATGCGGTTTGTGCCGCCGTGCCATGGCTGTCACCGACCATCTTGCGGATCAGATTGGCGCAATGCATTTCATTGTCGACGTCAGTCCCGGACGCAAACACTGCAAGTTTTTCCGGTCGCGTGGCACTCGCCAGCGGGCCGCCGGCCCAGACCCGGATATTGAGAATTCCCATGTTCTGGTTGAAACATTCCCGGATGATGCCCGAGAAGTCCTGCATCGTCCAGATCTTTGGCGCGCGCGACCAGGCGGCGCTCGGGTTGATGGCGTTGTAGTAGACTTGCGCGCAGTCAAAGCGGCCGCTTTCGATGACTTCGAGGCAAGCCGGAGATTCGCCTGCCGCCGTAATGCCGGATGCCGTGAACAGACCCTGCGACTTGAGACTATCGAATATGTCGGCAATGCCACCGGTGCGCAGCACCTGATGGACCGACAATTGCGGCCGGCCGCCGATGGCGGTGCCGAGCTGATTGTGCAGTTGAAACAACGCAACGCTGTCCGTGCGCAACCGTTTGAGGCTCTGCTCCAGGCTGCGCTCGATCGCGCCGCGGATGTCCATAAGGTCGTCGGGCATTATGAGGACCTTGGTGGAGACGTATGGACGTGGCTCAAGCGCGGCCAGGTGACGACCAATCGCCTCCTCGGAGGCGCCGCCACCGTAGAGCGGCGCCGTGTCGATCAGGTTGATTCCTGCCTCGACGGCGCGCATCAACGCGCTGATCCGCGTCGGTTCATCCGCCTTGATCAGGATGCCGCCGGTAACGCCCGCTCCGAAAGCAATCTCGGAAACCTCAAGGCCCGTACGGCCAAGCCAATTCTTTCTCATCGTGCCACGAAATGTCCAAGATTGCGCTGCGCTTAGGTTACCAAGAGGTTACTTGCCCCGGCAAAAGATTACCATGATCAGATTACCATCCTCTGAACTCGGTAAACGCCCGTCTCCAATGGGTCATTTTACCGGTGCCTCCGCCCGCAACTTGAAGCGCTGGATCTTGCCGGTAGCGGTTTTGGGCAGTTCGGCACGAAATTCGATCCAGCGCGGATACTTGTAGGGTGCGAGCTTTGTCTTGCAATGCTCCTGCAAGTCGAAAACCAATGCTTCGCCGACCAATCCTTTGCCGGACTTCCAGGCCGATTTGAGAACCACGAAGGCCTTGGGCTTGATCAGTTGGTCTTCATCGGGCCACGCCACCACGGCCGCCTCGAGCACGTCCTCATGGCTTTGCAAGGCGTCCTCGATCTCGAACGGCGAAACGTAGATGCCGCCAACCTTGAGCATGTCGTCGCGGCGGCCGCAGTAGACGTAGTAGCCCGCGTCGTCCTGCAGATATTTATCGCCGGAGCGCGTCCATTCTCCGAGGAACGTCGCGCGCGATTGTTCGCGATTGTTCCAGTACATGACCGCGCTTGTCGGCCCGCGCACCTGCAGTTCACCCATCATGCCGGGCACGGAAATCACTACGCCGTCGTCGTCCACAAGGCGCACGTCGTAGCCCTCGACCGGCTTGCCGCTGCTGCCATAGCGCACATCATAAGGGTGGTTGCTCAAATAGATGTGCAGCATTTCGGTCGAGCCGAGGCCATCGAGAATGTCGACGCCATAGCGCGCGCGCCAGCGCCGTCCTACTTCGGCCGGAAGCGCTTCACCGGCGGAAACGCAGCAGCGCAATCGCACTTCCTTGGCAGTCGGCGCAACGGAACTTGCCAGAAATCCTGCATAGAAGGTCGGCACGGCAAAGAAGACCGTCACGGCATAGCGGCGCAGTATGAGCGTCACCGCCTCCGGCGTCGGTCGATCCGGCAACAGCACCGTGGTGGCACCGGCCGACAGCGGAAACGTCATCGCATTGCCGAGCCCGTAGGCGAAAAAGAGTTTTGCCACTGAATAGACCACGTCGCCTACGGTCAAGCGCAGAACCGATGCCGCATAAAGATCATTGGTAAGCCGCAGATCGGCGTGGACGTGCACGGCTGCCTTGGGCTTGCCGGTCGAACCCGACGTATAAAGCCAGAATGCGATGTCGTCGCAGGTGGTGGGTGGCGGCCGGTAGCTGCCAAACGCCCGCACACCGCCCAGCAAATCTTCGAGCCGCTGACGGCCATGGGGGTTCTCGCCGGCGACGATCACGTGCAGCCCGAAGAACGAGCCGATGATGTTCTCGAACTTTGGGTAAAGCTCTTGCGAGACCACGAGGACACGAGCGCGGCTGTCCGCCAAAATAAAGCGATAGTCCTCTTCGGTGAGGAGCGTATTGACAGGTACTGCAACCCGGCCCGCCGCAAGCGTCCCGAGAAAGACCGCCGGCCAGTCGAAACTGTCGAGGAGGCACATCAGGACGCGCTCTTCCGGATGCACCTGCATCCTTTCAAGGAGCAGGCTGAACGCCTCGGCGCGGTCGCGAAGCTGGCCAAAGGTCCACTGCCCACGCTGGTCGATATAGGCCACACGCGGAAGCCAGCCCTTGCCGCGAAACCGGTCGAACAGGTCCAGCGCGAAATTGTATTCGCGCGGGATCGTGGCGGGCGATCGCCCTGAACCTGGCCGCGGCGAGACCGCCATAACGACTTCTCCCTGCCTTCGTTTCCCTTGCGAGACCTCGATCTTAGCCCGGGTTGGAGCCACTAGCGCGATTTCGCGCGTCTTTCGACGCGCTACGGCGCGTTCTTTAACGCGTTATGTGTAAACCCGGGAACGGTCGATCCGGCGATATAACGCTCCCGGGTTTCGCAAGGGCTCAACCCGGGCTACAAGAGGCCACAACGTAGCGCCTATGAAGGGCCGCCCCCCGATAAGACTATACAATTCCAGGCTACGAATGCGCCCACGGGCGCTTATCTTTCAAGTTCGAAGGAGATTTCCCATGGACGACACCGTCCGCAAGATCACCGCGGAAGACATCAACCCGCGCTTCAACTGGGGCCGCGCGCTGCCGGCGCTGGGAATCATGGGGGTCGATTTCGAGGAGCGGGTCGATTACCGCCGCCTCCACAAATACCGCTTGTCGCGCGTCAAGATAGCACTCGACAAGTCCGAACTCGGCGCGCTCCTCGTGTTCGACGTCAACAATATCCGCTACATCACCTCGACCAAGATCGGCGAATGGGAACGCGACAAGCTCTCGCGCTGGGCCCTGCTCACGCGCACCGGCGAGCCGATCCTGTGGGATTTTGGTTCTGCGGCCGTCCACCACAAACTCTACACGCCCTGGCTCGCGCCGGAGAATTGCAGGGCCGGTCTGATCGGATTGCGTGGCACCGTCAACCCGGCCTTCGGCTTGATGAAACGTCATGCCGAAGAGATCGCTTCGCTGATCCGCGAAGCCGGCGTCGGCGACATGCCAATCGGCGTCGACATCATCGAACCCCCGATGATGTTCGAACTCGAAAAGGCGGGCCTCAAGGTGCACGACGGCCAACAGGTCATGCTGGAAGCGCGCGAGATCAAATCTGCCGACGAGATCGCGCTCCTCAACCGCGCCGCCGCCATGGTGGACGGCGCCTATCACCTGATCTACGAGCAGCTCAAACCGGGCGTGCGCGAGAACGACATCGTCGCCAATGTCAATCAGTTCCTCTACAAGCACGGCTCCGACGACGTCGAAGCCATCAATGCCATTTCGGGCGAACGCTGCAATCCGCATCCGCACAATTTCACCGACCGCATGATCCGCCCCGGCGACCAGGCGTTCTTCGATATCCTGCAAAGCTTCATGGGCTATCGCACGTGCTACTACCGCACGTTCAATGTCGGGCGCGCAACGCCGGCCCAGCACGATGCCTATAAGAAAGCGCGCGAGTGGCTCGACCGGGCGATCGCCATGATCAAGCCGGGCGTGTCCACCGACAAAATCTGTTCGGTGTGGCCGAAGGCGCAGGAGTTCGGTTTCCCGGACGAAATGTCGGCCTTCGGACTGCAGTTCGGCCACGGGCTCGGACTGGCGCTGCATGAGCGCCCGATCATTTCGCGCGTGGTGTCGATGGATCACCCGACCGAGATCAAGGAGGGCATGGTGTTCGCGCTCGAAACCTATTGCCCGGCAACCGACGGCTATTCGGCCGCACGCATCGAAGAGGAAGTCGTGGTGACCGACAAAGGCTGCCGCGTGATCACGCTCTTCCCGGCCGAGGAATTGCCGATCGCGAATCGGTATTGAGGCGCGCGCGGGTTTTTCACAGCCTTAGATACCCTCTCCTGCTTGATTGCATCTTTTAGGATGCGAGCGTGCGTGCGCTCCCAGGACTGCATTCGCGCGCATTGCCACATGCGTCGAGCAGTTTTTCAGTAATAAAATCAGAATCTTGATCGACCGCACCAGCGTGTCCGGCGCGCCAAGCGGGCTGCGTAGGAACTCGTCGTGAGTTGCCCAAAAGCCATGCGTCATAAGATCTCACGTTTTCGTGATTGTAACTCGTAACTAGATCACGAACAAGTGATTAACTTATTCAACGCTTGGGGAAGCGTCGATTGAGCAAAGCGGGGGTGTTACTTGGCCAATTATCGCGTCGGCTGCAGGGTCAGCAAAATTCATCGATTTGGATTGCTTTGTTCCGTCGGGGCCATCGGGTTGCTTGCCCTCTCGCCGGTCCCGTTCGGCGTTTCTGCGGTCGCGCAAACCACGACGGGGCAAGAGACACCCACGCCGGCCGCCCCAGCCCAAACGACGCCTACCCAACCCCCTGTAGCACAACCCCTTCCGCAAGTTACAGTCGCCCAGCCGAAGGCGCGTCCCAAGAACACGGCGCCGCGACCCAAGGGCCAGCCGGCGGCGCGGCCACTACCGCAACCCACGCCTGTCGTGACGCCGGCTACGGTCGTGACGCCGCCCA
>Ga0209488_10003224_pt1 | contig 13164 bp, 11 predicted proteins | sample Rivendell_Oct201_8_FD_188349 | JGI IMG/M metagenome (GOLD analysis project Ga0209488, IMG submission 188349) | Vadose zone soil microbial communities from the Eel River Critical Zone Observatory, Northern California, USA -... | ecosystem: Environmental > Terrestrial > Soil > Vadose zone >...
TGCTGGCGCAGACCATCGGGGGTCAGCGCCGCCTCCTCTGGGATCCGCAGCCCGACCTGCTTCGCGAAGTCCTCGCTTTCGGTCCGGATGGTGTGGCGGATGATCCGGTTGCGGTCGCGTCCGCCCCCGCGCGGACCCTTTCGCATTTCCGGCGACACTCGCGCCGCGACGCCGTCGAAGAACGCCCAGCATGCCCGCAGGAGCTTGATCTTGCGGTCGAACTCCGCGTCGGTCAGCGGCCCGTGCTCGGTCGACGAGGCCGAGAAGGAGATGCCCCAGAAGTCGACCGACCCGGGGCCGACCCTGTCCTCTACGATCTCCAACGGCCCGGCCGCGTCGAACTCGCGTGCCACGCCGGCGAGGTCCGCGATCGGCCGATAGCGCTCCCGATAGCCCTCGAGTGTCTCGAGGGCGAGCTCGGCGCTTTTCGCGCCCCGATTCCAGCCTGGCCAGTCGAGTGCGAAGGCCACCGACCGCTTGTCCTTCGGGCCGCGTTCGACGACGGTGCGGACAGGCATGCATTGAGTATTGCATCGCTCGCCGCGACCCATGCCGGGCCGTCTGACTGGACGGGCACGGTCGCTGACAACGACCGGGCGACGTCGGATCGGTCCAGAGGCGTTCGTAGTTGGGGTGAGAGGCCACCCACTGGGGGTGTGGCGGACTCGCCGTCGTAGGCGGCCGGGGTGAACCCTTCGAGGAATCGGATGGATGCAGCCAACGAGAACGGCCAACGGAGAGATCTCGAAGCTGGTGGTGGTCGTCATCTCAGCTGTGGATGGTCACGGCGTAGCCGTCGGCGTCGGCGAAGGTGAACGTGCGACCGAAAGGGCCGTCGAACGGCTCGACCACGATTCGGACGCCGGCCAGGACCAATGCATCGTGCAGATCCTGCGGATCGTTCGCCTTCAGCCAGATGGCGACGCCCCACCCGAGATGCTCGACGGCGTCGAGGTCGACGGAAGGCTCCCGAAGGGCGAACGGGATGGGTTGCGTGGCGAAGACCACCGCGTGGTCAGGGCTCACCGGAGCACGAGTGAGGCCGAGGTGCTCGGTGTAGAACGCTGCGGAAGCCTCCAGGTCGCGAACCTGGAGAGCGATGAAGTCGGGGCCGAGTACAGTCATGATGTGTCCTCCTGGACGAGAGTGCGGCCGGTACGGACGTATCAGCTCACCTGATACTATATCAGGCAGACTGATAACGCAAGGAGGTGGCGGTGCGCGAGACGACGACGGCCAGGCCCGGCTACTTGATCAAGCGGGCGCAAGTGGTCCTGCACGACGCGATGACGGGTGCACTCGCGCCTCACGAGCTGACGGTGCCCCAGTTCGCTGCCCTTACCGCCCTCGGTGAGGAGCCGGGGCTGTCGAACGCCGACCTCGCTCGTCGGGCGTTCGTGACTCCACAGACCATGCACGCAGTGCTGCAAGAACTCGAGGGTCGACAGCTCCTCGTGAGGCGTCCGCATCCGGAACACCGTCGCGTCCTCCAGGCTGAACTGACTTCGGTTGGTCGCCGCACCTTGGGTGCTGCGGCCGACTCGGTCGACGCGGTCGAGGACCAGATGCTCGGCCAGCTCTCCGACTTAGCCAGATCGCGACTCTCCGCCGCGCTCTCCTCCTGCATCCACTCACTTGCTGCAACGCCGTCGGGATCCGTCCCTCGCCGGCTCCGCTGACACGAGAAATGTCTGCGTAGTCGCAGTCCTGCACTTGGCCCCCCGGACACGATAGAGGCGACCAGGGCCGAATGCCCTGATCGCCTCGTTGAGCGGCCCGAGGTCGCCCTTGTCAGGTCGAAAGACGCTGACTAGTTGTGACCGAAGTTGTGATCGAGCGCCCAGTTGGCGGCCTTGATTCCAATCTGGGTGCCACCAACGTCCGCGAATCGGAAGTGAATACCCGAGGACACCCGGGCATTGATCGCATCGGTGTTCATCACGGTGGCTGAGTGGTAGGTCCGAGTGATCGGCACACCCAATGGGCCGCCAACCGCCGTACCGGGAGACGTGATCCTGAGGTCGATGTCGCTGCCGATCACCCGCGTCAAGGCACGACCGGCTGCGCCGTAGACCGAGCAGAGACCGCTCACCCAGTCCGGATACGGCGGATTCGCGATGAACGGGGTCCACGTTGTGTCGGGCATCGTGGCGGGGTTGCCGTCGGTATCCGCGAGACGGATGGCGCTGATCGGGCGCCAGAACCCGTACTTCACCTTGGCGTACCACACGTTCCCGAGCGTATCGGCGATCGACAAGTCAACGGCCGCGAACATCCGCGCGCTGTCGCTGATGTCCAGGTGATGTCTCGACGCGAGGCTTCGCAACCCGGCCTGGAGCGGAGCGGCGGCTGTGTCGAAGAAGAACCGGGCGGTCTCCGTGTCGTGAGCCGATCGGTCGGCAAGGCTCGCCGTCGCCGAGCCCTTGGCCTTGACCTCGTTCCAGTCCGCGGTATAGACGGCTGAAGTCATGTCCGGCGGAGGACCGGGATCGAACTGGGACGTCGAGTTCAGCGTGAACGGGTGCACCTGGGACAGCCACGGAGCCAGGAACGCCTGGGGCGGACTACCCTGCCCTCGCCAAACGCCGGGGCCCACGGGAATGTTGAACGTAACTGATGGGTCACCGAGTCCGTCGTGCGCCCGCAGCTCGATGATGTTCGCCGCAGCGGCCTCCCCGTACCGCTTGCCCGCCGCTTTGCCAATTAGCGGCAGCTTGGCAAGCGTCGCCGCGTACGAGGCGTTGAGGGTGGCCGCGGAGCCCGGGAAATAGTGCACGAGGATGCGGTGTGCAGCGGCCGCGGCTGCGGCGGCCGGAGACGCGGTGCGAGGACCCAGGCGGCTCCACTGATACAGCTGGTAACGCCGCGTAATCCCCTGGACGGCGTTGTAGACGGCCGCCTGCTGGTATGCGAAGTAGTTGAAGGCCCGGGCCGTTCCACCGATGGTGGCGGTGCCGACGATCAGATCGACGCCGATCTTGTTCCACTGGTTGATGACGCGGGGATCCCGCGACGTCCAAGCCGTTGACGCATCCGCGAACGAAGCGACGGTGGTAACAAGGAGGGCCGCCGAAACGATGGCCGTAATGGCCGCTCGCTTTCTCGGGCCATGGATTGACAGGGACCGCTCGCCGTGGAGCCGCATGGTTCACCTCCTGCAGGGCGCGCAGCCCCACGAACCCATCGGCCCGGACCCGCGATGGCCGGCATTCCCTCGTTCCCTCGTTCCCCTCGACCGTAGCCGCTGGGCCAGCTGGACCGACGGCCCGGGCATACCACACTTGGGGGCGGCAGGTCAAACTTCAACAGCCCGATCGGCCTGGTGCGGCTCGATGATGGCCCGATATTCGAGGTCGGTCCCACGCCGCGGTCGACACGGATTTCGCATTCTCACCCGACGCGACGAGATAACCAGGGCGCCTGTTGGGCCTCCGTTAGGTCGCGCTGGTACTCCGTCAACCCTTCGTCGAGCTGGCGCCTCGTCCAAGCCATCAGAACCCTCAATTGACGCTATGCGCCGAGTATGGCGTCGCATTGGGTGCGCCGGAATCATAGAGCGATTCGGGACGTACGGCCGTCTTCCACCGGCCTAGTCCGCAGCTTTTCGGCCCACCAGACCGCCGAAGGTTGACAACGGGTGCGATACTTCAACCACTCCCAAATGAAACGTTTCAAACGCCCGGGGCCAAACGGCTGAAACGTTTCAGAGTCAAGGCTTGAGCGAGGCAGCAAACGTGCCAGGCAAACACTCCAGGTACACCATCGTGGATGTCGCCGCGCGAGCTGGTGTATCCGTGGGCACCGTCTCGAACGTCCTGTCGTCCGCACCACGCGTACGCGAGAGCACCCGCAGCCGCGTTCAGGCTGTGATCGAGGAATTGGGGTTCAGGCCGAATCGGGTCGCGCGGTCCCTGATCCACGCGCGGACGATGTCTGTCGGCATCATCGTTCCAGACATCGCCAACCCGTTTTTCGCCGAGCTCGTGCGTGGAGCTGAGGGCCCTCTCGACGAGGCTGGTTTCGTGGCGTTCGTCGGCAGTTCAGACAACGAAATCGAGAGGGAGCTCCGCTATCTCGAGAGTTTCTCGGATCGGCAGATCGATGGCCTGATCGTCGCCGTGACAGCAGGGGCAGGCTCACCTGTCAGCAGCCTGGCCAGCCAGCTCGCCGCAGTGGCGGTCGACCGAGTGACCGCCGACTGGTTGGGCGACGCCGTGGTTGGCGATGGGATGGCAGGGATGCGACTGGCAGTCGATCACCTGCTAGGCCTGGGGCACGTTTCGATCGGGTTCATCAACGGAGACGCTGCGCTGTCGACGGGTCGCGAGCGCAGCGAGGGATTCACTTCAGCGCTCGAACGACGCGGCCTGAAACCCTCACCGATGCTCGACGGGACGTTCACATTCGCAAGTGGGATCGAGCAAGGACGGCACCTGCTTGAGCGCGACGACCGGCCAACGGCAATCTGCGCGGCCAATGATCTCGTCGCTCTCGGTGCGATCGCGGCTGCCAACGAGCTTGGCATCGACGTACCCAGAGACCTCAGTGTGGTCGGGTTCGATGACATCATCCTGGCGCGCGTCACGTCGCCGGGTCTCACGACCGTACACCAGCCCGCACTCGAGATGGGCCGCGCAGCCGCCGGCTTGCTGATCGGGCGAATGAGCGGGGATGAGATCGCCCCCCGACACCTGGTTCTGCCGCCGTCACTCGTGATCCGCGGTTCCACCGCCCCGGTGGTGCGGTCCACATGAACCCCGAGATTGTCGTCGTCGGCTCGCTAAACAACGACGTCGTGCTCCGCGTGCCTAATCTTCCGCGTGCCGGCGAAACCGTGACTGGCGCCACCCTGTATTACGCGGGAGGCGGGAAGGGTGCCAATCAGGCCCTCGCCTCCGCCAGGCTGGGAGCAGCAGTCGCCTTCGTCGGGTGCGTCGGCCAGGACAGCGCTGGCGAGGAACAACTCGCCTCGCTTGAGGCCGCTGGTGTCGATTGCGATCGCGTCATGCGCTGTCCCGAACCGACCGGTCTGGCCCTGATCCTGGTCGATGACAAGGGAGAGAATTCGATCGCGATCGCTCCGGGCGCCAACGGCCGGTTGACGACGGAACACGTGGAGCTGGCTCTCCTGAACCTCGTCAAGGCTTCAACGATCGTGGTCGGTTCCCTCGAGGTCCCGCTGCCGTCGATCGTTCACGCTGCCCTGATCACGGCGATGCGTGGCGCCACCTTCGTGCTCAATCCCTCGCCGGGGCGCCACCTGCCGCCAGATCTCGTCCGCCAATGCGCGGTCGTCGTCCCGAACGAGATCGAGCTGCTGCAGCTGGGTTTCGATAGCCCTGCCGACCTCATCGCCGACGGCGCAGGGGCCGTGGTTGTCACCCGCGGTGATCGAGGCGCCTCGGTTCGTACCTCGTCGGCCTCGTGGGAGCAGCCTGCGTTCCCCGTTGACGCCGTCGACACGACGGGAGCAGGAGACGCCTTCACGGCGGGCTTGGCCGTCGGGCTGGCCGGCAGCCTCGGCCTCGAAGGCGCTGTTCGGCTCGGTGCGGCGGCGGGCGCCCTGGCAACGACGGGTGTCGGAGCCCGTACGTCGTACCCGGACCGGCGTGAAGCGGATGCATTGATGGGCGGCGCGGGCCGGCCATGAGAAGCGCCTTTCGATCCGCCCCGTTCCTGATCGAGGGCGGTGGAATTTGTTCGAACGATCGGCCAGGCATGTCCACGGGAGGTGGAACCCTCAAGGAATGAGACTGCGAGCGATCTTCGAAACGACATTGAGAGGAGAGATGATGCAATCGCGACTTGGGAACAGAACCGCCCTGGCGGTCATCGCGGCGCTCACCGTCGTCGGGTGTTCGACGGGCGTCTCGACGCCACATGCCACCACCACGCCGACCCAGGCGGGCAGCCCAATTCTGACCACGCCGGGCACCTCGGTCCCGAGCGCGTCCGCCGCTGTCGCCCCGCCGAGCGGACGGGTGGTGCAATGGGGAGACTCAACTGGAATCGTGAACAATCCGGACTACAAGACTGGGGTCATCGACGTATTCAACGCGACCAACCCGACGATGACGCTGGAGGACACGATCCGGACCAACATGGACGCCGCGCTGAGGACGGCGCTTGCGGCCGGATCCGTAACGCCAGATGTCGTAAATATGGCTGGGCCGACCGAGGGCGTCGAGCTTGCCCTCGCCGGCCAGCTTCTGCCTCTGGACAAATACGTCGCCCAATACGGCTGGGACAAGATCCTGACGCCCTGGTCGCTCGCTCTCGGCACGGTCAATGGGCACGTGTACTGCATCCCCAACAACATGGAGACGCTGGTCGTCTACTACAACAAGACACAGTTCGATAAGAATGGCTGGGCGTTGCCGAAGACCTACGCCGACCTCATTGCAGTCGCCGACCAGGTCAAGGCGGCCGGATCGATCGCGTTCATGCAAGGCAACGCTGAGTACAAGCTCGCCGACCAGTGGTTCCAGGGAGAGTGGCTCAATCACGTTGCCGGCCCGGAGAACGTCGCAAAGGCGCTCAAGGGAACCATCCCCTGGACCGATCCCACGATCGCAGCCGCTGTTACTGAACTCAAGAACGTCGTAAACGGCGGCCACTTCACGGGGGGTCTGAGCAAGTACTACACCACGACTTTCTCGGCGATCGCGGCGGCTGTTGCATCCGGCAAGGCCGCCATGTCGGTGGACGGGACCTGGGACCTCGCGGTCTTCCAGGATGCGTTCAAGAAGACCGGCCAGGAGCTTGGCTGGTTCGCAATGCCTGACTCGACGGGCAACCCGGTGCTCGACATCAGCATCGGCGGCTGCGACGGGATCAACAAGAACAGCACGAACCCGGACGCGACCGCCGCCTGGGAGAACTGGCTGCTGACAGATGCTGGGCAGGTCGCTCTCGCCAAGGCGCAGAACAACCCGAGCCCTTTGGCGACCGTTAATGCAGGTGCCATGGCGCTCTACGATCCGATGCGCGCAGACATCCTCACGGCTCTTGTCCAGAAGACCGCCACCCCGGGACAGTACGGCTACACGGACTGGACATTCTTCTCGCCCAAGATGGAGACCTACTGGGAGAACCACATCGAGCAGGTCTGGGCGGGTGCGCTGTCGGTGCCTGATTACCTTGCCGCGACGCAGGCGGCATACGAGCAGGACAAGGCCGCGAATGCGCTCATGCAGCTTCCCTAGTCAATCCCTGTGATGGTTGTCGGAAACGCCTCGTCCTTCGGTCGACGGCGGCTGCCATCGGGCGGTCGTCGTCGATCCGAATCGCTTGGCCCATGGCGGTTCGTGCTGCCCCTGATCGTGTTCCAGGTCGTAGTGGTCCTGGGGCCAGCGATCATGGCCGTCTACTACTCGTTCACTGATTGGGACGGCTTCAGCTCGGCGCCATTCGTGGGCCTCGACAACTACCGGCAGCTCATCGCCGATCCGGACTTCCAGCAAGCGTTCACGCACAACGCCTTCTACATCCTTCTCATGCCGATCCCGTTCCTGCTTGCCCTGACGGCTGCGAGCCTCCTCATGCGAGTGGGTGGTCGAGCCGGGATGGTGTACCGACTCGCATTCTTCATCCCGTTCATGCTCCCCAGCGTCGTCAACTCATTCGTCTGGAAGCTCCTGCTCGATCCGACCCAGGGGCTCCAGTCGATCCTGCCGGCAATCGGCGTTCCCAATCCGGGCTTGTCGTTTCTGGGCGACACTTCCACCTCGCTTGCCACCGTCTGGTTCGTGGATGAATGGCACTTCTGGCCGTTCCTTGTCGTCGTCCTCTTTGCGGCGATGCAGTCGATTCCGCCTGATCTCTACGAAGCCGCTCGGGTTGAGGGTGCTTCCTGGTGGCAGGAGTTCAGGTTCGTCACGGTACCAAGCATCACTTCGACGCTGGCGTTCATGTTCATCATCGCCTGCATCTGGTGCTTCCTGGTGTTCGACTACCCCTGGGTCCTGACATACGGTGGCCCGGCGGGATCGTCCGAGACGATCGGCACCCTCGTTGTCAAGACCGGCATACTCGCCGGCCGCGGCGGGTATGGCGCCGCGATGGGCCTGATGATGACCCTGTTCGCGGCCATTCCAGTCGGCATCTTCGTCTACCTCCGTCGCCGTGGGGCGGAGATATGAACCGACGATCTCGCCACTTGCGCAGGATCGTCCCGACGCTCCGCCGTCACGCCTTCCTCGTCCTGCTGGTGGTGTTCGCCCTCGGCCCACTCGTGGTCATGGTGTTCAACGCCTTGAAGCCGATTTCCGAACTCGGCTTCAACCCGCTTGGTCCCCCAAGTCAATTGGCACTCTCGAACATCGGAGACGCCTGGGCACGGGGCAAGTTCTCCACAACGCTGCCGAACTCGGTGGCGCTGGTCTTGTTGACTCTGGGTCTCGGGGTGCCGATCGCGGCCTTGGCGGCATTTGGGTTGAGTCGGCCTCGCATCGCTGGAGCGTCCGTGCTCATCGTGTACCTACTTGTCGCGTCGACGATCCCGCTGCAGCTGTTTCTTGTGCCGCTGTTCTTCGTCTGGAGCAAGCTGAGCGCTACCAGCTCGCTGCCCGGCTTGGCCGTCATCTACGTCGCCATTCTCACGCCGTTCGCCGTGTTCCTGATCCGTTCGTACATGGTGAAGATCCCGCGCGATTTTGAGGAAGCGGCTCGCGTTGACGGGGCCGGCGACCTTCAGGTGCTCTGGTACGTCGTGGTGCCCATGGCGTGGCCAGGAATCCTGGCAGCGTCGTTGATCATGGCCTTGTCAGTCTGGCAGGAGTACCTGCTCGCGACGGTGTTCTTGCTCGATCCCGACACGTTCACGGTGGTGACGAGCTTCTATCAATTTCAGACCCAGTTCTCGACCGACTGGACCCTCGAAAGCGCCGCTGCGCTGATCACCATCGTGCCGGTCGTGGTCATCTTCCTGGCGCTGCAGAGGCGCTTCATCGGCGGCCTGACGCAGGGAGGTCTGACGTCTACCTAGCCGCGGGTCTGGCGACGCCGTGAGCGGCCGCTCGGCATTGCTGCAATCCGGTGCAGCTCCAGTCAAGGCAGAACTCTTGGAGCGTGGGTGATATGAGATGAAGTGGCCATTCCTACGACCGGCGCGACACCGCGTCCGGCGTCCATGAGCGCCCCCCTCCACGCCGGCGATGCGAGCCGTCTCGGGGGCCTGTCCGATCTACCATCCGACTACGCCGGCCGGGTTTATGCCGGTGTCCTCGGCAAGGTGATCGGCGTCTACCTCGGGCGCCCCATTGAGGGCAAGACGTACGAGCAGATCGCTGCACGCCTCGGGGACGTTGACTACTACGTGCATGACGCGATGGGCGTCCCGCTCGTTGTCCCCGACGACGACATCACCGGCACGTTCACGTTCGTCCGGGCCATGGAGGACCACGGCGACGATCCGGCGATCCGTGCGGAGCAGATCGGCCAGTCGTGGCTCGACTACCTTGTCGAAGGGCGAACCATCCTGTGGTGGGGCGGGCTCGGGAACTCAACCGAACACACCGCCTACCTCCGTCTCAAGGCGGGAATACCGGCGCCGCGCAGCGGTTCGATCGAGGTCAACGGCCAGGTCGTCGCAGAGCAGATAGGCGCGCAGATCTTCATCGACGGCTGGGCGATGCTCCACCCAGGCGACCCGGGAGCGGCAGCGGATCTTGCGCAGCGAGCCGCATCCGTGTCGCACGACGGAGCGGCCGTTCACGCCGCCCAGGTCCTTGCCGCGATGGAGGCTCAGGCCTTCGTAGAGACGGACATCGGCCGCCTTCTCGAGGTCGGCGTGTCGGTCATCCCAGCCGATTCCATCATCCGGCGGCTCATCGACGATCTCCGGGAGTGGCACGCCGTTGAAGCCGACTGGCGAGCAGCGCGGCGCCGTATTGTCGATCGGTACGGCTACGATCGGTATGGGGGCAACGTCCACGTCGTACCGAACCACGCGCTCATCGTGATGTCGATGCTCTACGGCGAAGGTGACTTCGGGCGGACCCTCAAGATCGTCAACACATGTGGCTGGGATACGGACTGCAACTCGGGCAATGTCGGGTGCCTGATGGGGATCCGCGGCGGGCTCGCCGGCGTCGATCACGGCCGCGACTGGCGTGGACCGGTCGCCGACCGGCTCTTCCTGCCCACAGCCGATCCCGACCGGGCGATCTCGGACGCGGTGCGCGAAACTGATTTGATCGTCGGCATCGCCCGCCGCATGCGCAAACTCGAGGACGTTCGGCCGAAAGGCGGAGCGCGATTCCATTTCGAACAGCCGGGATCGGTGCAGGGCTTCATGGCCGACTCCGCCAGCGAGCTGCCAGCCGACGCGGGAGCCGCCAGGCTCACGCTGGAAAACGTTGTCGGGCACTCCCAGGCCGGCGCCCGGAGTCTCGCGCTCACGTACGAAGGGCTCGGGTCAGGGCGATCCACGCGAGCGATGACGCCCACGTTCTTCCCGGCGGACACCGGCCAGTTCGGCACCTACGCTCTTCTCGGTTCTCCAACCCTGTACCCCGGTCAAACGATCTCTGTCCGGTGCGAGTCGGACACTCGGAATCCCGTACCGGTTGCCGTTGGCCTCGTCATTCGGCACGCGGGGCCGGACGATCGACGAACCCTGCGCCGGGGTCCGTTCAAGACAATGAACCCTGGCGACGTCGCGACGATCGACTGGCAGGTCCCCGACCTCGGAGGTCAGCCCGTTGTGGACGTCGGTCTTGAGCTAGGGGCGACCTCTGCGGATGACGTGGCGCAGGTAAGCGGTGCCGTGTACCTCGACTACATGACGTGGGCTGGGGCACCAAACGTCCGCCTCGGTCGCCCGGTCGACGGCGGCACCGAATGGCGTCGCGCCTGGGTGAATGGTGTTGACGACTGGCCGGACCGAGGGGAGGAGCCGTTCAGGATCATCCAGAACCGTGGCACAGGCGCCTTGATCCAAGGGACTCGAGATTGGCGAGACTACGGAGTGGAAGCCGACCTACGGGTCCACATGGCGATCGCGGGTGGCCTCGCCGTTCGAGTCCGCGGCCTGACGCGCTGGCTGGCTCTCATGGTCGGCGGGTCCGGGACTGTATCGCTCATTCGATCTTCCTTCGATCACAGGGTGGTGCTCGCAGAGGCACCTGGCAGCATCGACGCGACACTCCCGCACCGACTCCGCCTGGAGGCGTTGGGCTCGCGGATCCGAGGCTTCGTTGATGGCCAGCTCGTCTTCGACATCGCGGACGCCGATACGTCCAGCGCGGGCGGCGCCGTTGCGCTCATCTGCGAAGAAGGACGGATCGAGAGCGGAGACGTGACCGTGGCCCCGCTGGCCGGGACCCACGAGACGAGCGGACCGCCCGCCCACGCGAGCCCTGGTCATCCACTGGTCGACGCACGCTGAAGGCCACGACCCAAGGTGGCAGGACGGCCAGAACGAAGACGCGCCGGGCCGGATTTGTGGGTCAGGCGCCGCGCGAATGATGGGAGAAGAGGCAGCGATGTTGAAGGGCGTTCATCCGGCGCTCACGCCACGTCTTCTGGCGACGCTGGCCGAAATGGGCCACGGAGACGCGATCGCTGTCGTCGACCGCAACTTTCCGGCCTACGCTTACGGCAAACGAATCGTTGATCTCCCGGGGCTCGACTCGACCACGGTCGCAGGGGCCGTGCTGTCCGTCCTCCCGGTGGATACGTCTGCGGAGCCCGCGGCGTTCCACATGCTCCCTGCTGATGGTCAGCCGGAAGGCATCGCCTGCGGCGACTTCCGAGCCAGGCTCCGCGAGGCCGAGTCGCGCGAGGTGGCAATCACCGGACTCGAGAGGTTCGACTTCTACCGACAGGCGGCGGCCGCCTACTGCGTCGTGTCCACCGGCGACGATCGTCCCTATGCCTGCTTCCTCATCGTGAAGGGAGTAGTCGCTGCGGGGTCGGACACGTAGCGGTCCGGAGCCGCGAACAGGCTCCATGACATGGTGCGGCTCGCCGCGTGCGGTCGGGCCTCGAGCTGCAACCACGCGCTGGACCGCGGCTGCTCAGATGGGGATCGCGGAGCCATCGGAGAGCAAGGCCGCCTCGTAGACACGCATCACATCGAGCGCCATTTCCAGCGATCCGGTTTCTGCCACTTCACCATCCAGAACGCATCTCAGGAAGTACATGAGTTCTCCCCAGATGCCCTGCGTGACCAACGAGTTGTTCTCCAGGGTAGAGAGTGTGTTCTGGGGCTCCCAGACGATGGCGCCGTGTTCGTCACCGGGCGGGACATAGTTCGCGGTCACGCCGTACTCGAAGGGAATGCCGCGCTGAAGCGTCACCTTGAGACTGTTCTCGATCTGGAGATGCCAATCGACGGAGAAGAAGCTGTATTGCTCGTGGGGCAACGGCCCGCTGGAGAGGTGGAATGTTGCCTGCACCCCGCTCCTGAAACGGATGACGCAGACGCCCTTTCCTGTCGATGTGCGATACGTGATCACCTCCGAGGGCTTGCCGCCCGCCGCGACGAGGAGGCTCAGCGGGTGACAACCGTTCGCCAGCCAGTCAGTCCGGATGCGCTCCCGGAGAATCTTCTCTCCGTTCGCCGGGATCTCGGTTGGGTACACCGCGAGCATCGACTCCAGCGCTCCGGACTGCGGCGACCGAATCACCTCGAGAGCCTTCTGTGCGCTCGGCATGAAGACCTTCTTGAAGCCCACCACCGCAACTTGGCGCCCCTGGCGCGCGATCATTTCTTCGACCTCAGACGCTCGGATCGCAACAGGCTTCTCCATCCAGACGTGGAGGCCGGCCTCGAACGCCGCAAGCGCGAGCTCAGGATGGGCGTGCGGCCCGACAACCAGGAGTACGGCGTCGAGTTCTCCGCTTTCGAACATCTCGTGAGGATCGTCGAATGCCCGGCAGCCGAACTGCTGCGCGGTGACAGCCGCCAGCCCAGGTTGTGTGTCACAAACAGCTACAAGCTGGACTGGCAGGTACTGAAGAGCCGGCAGGATATTCCGATAGGCGTGCGAGCCGACGCCCACCACGCCGATCCGGACCCGGGAGCTGTATTCACGCTGATAGCCCATCACTGCACTTCCGGAAATAGACCGCGTACGAACTCGATGTCTCGCTCGACGATGTGCCCGTAGTCGTATCCCGGTTGACGGGCGCCGTGAGACGGGTTCAGACACAGGACCG
>Ga0209488_10003228_pt1 | contig 13145 bp, 12 predicted proteins | sample Rivendell_Oct201_8_FD_188349 | JGI IMG/M metagenome (GOLD analysis project Ga0209488, IMG submission 188349) | Vadose zone soil microbial communities from the Eel River Critical Zone Observatory, Northern California, USA -... | ecosystem: Environmental > Terrestrial > Soil > Vadose zone >...
AGAGTCGCTGCCGCATTCCCGATCAGCTTATCCGCGCTGATTGCCGCTCACGCCGCGCAGCGACCGATTATCACAAAGTGGTTCGACTCGCTTGGCGTGAACTTATTCTGCGCTCCAATCCTTACCGATCGGAGACTCTTCATGAACACCGCAACCTTCCGAGAATCCTTCCTCGACAAAGTCGGCCTCGTCGCATTGATGGCCGCTGCCGCGCTGACCGCGCTGGCGCAGATCGCGCTGCTGTTGCAGTGACCTCGCGACGCGTGCCTCGCGTTACGGGTTGGGGTACTCCGTGATGACGCGTTTCAGCGCGCGCATTTTCGGCGTATCGGTTTTCGTCACCCAGTCGGTGACGCCCCAGCTGTCTCGCCAATCCGCGGACGAGATCGCAAACCACATGAACGTTTTGAAATTGCCGGGGCTGGCATCGAAACTGCTTTAGCAAGTTGTAACCGACTTGCTCCATGCGGGATTCACGATACGGGAAAACTTTCCGATTCGTCGTCGCGACTGCTCTCGCGAAGCGGAGCCCTCTTCCCTGGTGCCCGACCTAGCTTGACGACGATCCGCGACGGTGGTACCTTTCTATCACAAGGTAGCTTTCTTAAATGTATGACTCTCGATCAAAAGTTCAACACGATACGTAAAGGGCTGCTTGAGTTTCTGATTCTCAAGATCGTTTCCGTGGATAAGGTATACGTTGCCGACATGTTGCAGCGGCTGGGTGACACCGAATTCGCGACCCAGGAAGGCACGCTGTATCCGTTGCTGAGCAAGATGCGCCGCGAGGAATTGGTGAGCTACGATTGGCAGGAATCGGATGCCGGACCGCCCCGCAAGTATTACAAGGTGACCAGCGCCGGCAAAAAGCAGCTCGCCGAATTCAACGACTATTGGAAGTCCCTTAATACCTTCATCAATCAACTGGGCCGCTGAGTATGAATAAAGTAATTACCGTCAATTTGAACGGCAACGCCTATCAGATCGACGAAGACGGTTACAACGCGTTGGGCGAATACATTAGCCGCGCCGAGGAACAGCTCAGAAACAACACCGACCGGCGCGAGGTGATTGCCGACTTGGAACAAGCCATCGGCGACAAGTGTGCAAACTTTTTGCGCCCGCACAAAACCGTCGTCACCGCCGCCGAAATTGAGCAAATCCTCAAGGAGATCGGTCCGGTCCAAAACGCCGACGGCGAACCGGTTAAGTCCGGTGAATCCGCATCGCAGTCGCAGGCGCCCCCACGCCAGCCAAGAGACGATAGCGCTAGGACCTCTGCTCCACATCGAAGGCGGCTATACCGCATTCGCAGAGGCTCCGGGTGGTCCGGCGTATGCAGAGGGCTCGCCGCCTATATGGACACCGACGTCATTCTGGTAAGAATTATTTTCATACTCGGTACGATCTTCTCGGGCGGATTCGGTTTGCTCATCTACATCATCATGATCGTCCTCGTGCCGATTGCCTACACCGACAGCGAACTCAACGAAGCGCATGGCGCTCCGCCGGAATTGCGGCGCAGTTAAGGTGAGTCCTTTCCATCTCGCGATCCCAGTTCATGATCTTGCGGCGGCGCGCGCGTTCTACGGCAAGCTCTTCGGCTGCCCCGAGGGCCGCAGTTCGACCGAGTGGGTCGACTTCGATTTCTTCGGTCATCAGCTCGTTGCGCATCTCGACACGGCCCGCGAGCCGTTGCACTTCAATTCCGTCGATGGCAAGGATGTGCCAGTCCCGCACTTCGGTGTCGTACTCGAATGGAACGCATGGCATGCGCTCGCCGAACGACTGCGCGCTTCCGGAACACGCTTCGAGATTGAGCCGGGAATCCGGTTTGCAGGCGAAGTCGGAGAGCAAGCGACGCTGTTTCTCTACGATCCCTCCGGCAACGCACTCGAATTCAAGGCGTTCAAAGATCCATCGCGACTATTCGCGACGTGAGTCGCCGCCGCAGGGCGCCTCAATCCTCATTCGACGATTCGGTTCGGATGCGTGTAGATCACGTGTTGCCCTTCTCCTGCGGACATAGTGCGTGCAAATCCGACCAACGTCATTCCGCATTGCCGTGCAAGATCAATGGCCAGCGCGGTCGGCGCCGACACTGCGATCAAGAGGGACACGCCGGCCGTCGCGGATTTCAGTACCATTTCATAGCTCGCTCGACTTGTGATGAGCAGGAATCCGGAGGTGGGATCGGTTTTCGCGCGCAGGAGTCCGCCAATCGTTTTGTCGAGCGCGTTATGCCGGCCGACATCCTCGCGCGCGATCGCAATGCCCTGCCCCGCTTGAGCCCACGCAGCGCCATGCACACTGCCGACGATACGATTGAGTTCCTGACGTTCACCGAGCGCGCGCAAGGACTCATGCAATTCCTTCCGCGTAATCCGCACGTCGGCGACCACGCGATTGGGTTTACGCATCGCCTGCTCGATGGTTTCGACGCCGCAAAGGCCGCAACCTGTGCGTCCGGTTAGATTTCGCTGCCGTTGCAACAATGTCGAAAAACGTTCGGGCGCGATACCGATGTCGACTTGGAGTCCGTCGGCCACTTCTTTTGCATCGACAGAACGAATTTCCGCGGCGCTGGCAATACCCTCGGAGACCGTGAACCCGAATGCGAGATCTTCCAAGTCGGCGGGCGTCGCCATCATGACGACTTGCGGTACGCCGTGATAGACGAGCGAAATAGGCGCTTCCTCGGCGACTTGGTCCGTTACATTTTCTTTGTTGCCGCCGCGCATGCGGACGACGCTAACTTCGCGACTGGTCTTGGACGGGCGTGACATCGGCGGTCACTGTCCGGGACGGCTCGTTTGCCGCCAGGCTCGCACTAGCAAGATCACGCCCAACAAAACGAACGGGAGACTTAAGTATTGACCGACGTGAAGGGTGTTTGCCGCCTCGTAGGTGGCCTGCGGAGACTTGAAATACTCCAAGCCGAAACGCGCGGCGAACACCAACAAAAAATACCAACCGGTCAGAACTCCGTCATGCGCGGCGCGTTTACGCCGATAGAGCTCCAACAGCACGACGAAGATGGCAACGTAGGCGACCGCCTCGTAGAGTTGCACGGGATGCAGCGGCACCGCACTATTCTCCTTATTCCGCTTGAAGATCACGCCGAAAATGCTGTGCGTTTCCGTGCCTAGGATTTCCGAGTTGAAAAAATTGCCCACGCGAATGAAAGCGCCGGCTAGCACTGCCGGTATGGCGAGACGATCCAACAACCAAAGATAGTGCGGCCGCCCGGGAGCCCGGCAGTAGAGGTAGACGCCCGCCAACAATCCGGCCGCGCCGCCGTGACTGGCGTAACCGCCGAGCCAAATCTGCGGGATTTCCCAGGGATGAGCGAGAAAGTACTTCGGATCGTAGAAAAAGCAGTGCACCAGGCGCATGCCGATCACGGTGCCCAAGAGCACGTACCACAGCAACGAATCGAGTTCGGAGGGGCTACGTCCTTCGCGCCGATAGATCCATTGCATGAGCAGCAGGCCCACAAGGAATCCGCCTGCAAAGAACAATCCGTACCAACTTAGTGCAAAAGGTCCTAAGGGAACGATGATTGGATTGATGTCCCATGTCATAACTACACAACTTTCGTCGCTTGCTGCAAACTGTGATGGTAGCGGAATCAATACGTCGCATGAATAATTAAGAAGCTAAGTAAAGTAGATGACGGTTAGACGTTGATTCCCCGAGCTAGTTGAGTCCCCGTTACAGCGATCCCCCCTCGTCGCGGACGGAAAGCTCGATCAATCGCCGCCGTAAGGTCGAAAGCGAGCACGCAGCAAAAAGACGTCAGCGCCGCGAACGCATCGACCATGGTTGAGTGCTGCGGCCGTGGTCAGGGTTTCACCCTACAACCTCGGCCGAGCTTAAGTGGACTTACATTTGTGTGCGGGTTGTGCTCAAGGAGGAAACATGGCGCAACTTCTACAGCGGAGGGCACATGCATCAGTCCAGGTTGCCGGCATCCGCCGTCATTGCGGGTAGCGATTCGCCGTCGGCGTCGGAATCGCCCTCCGGACTGTGGCCGCTGGGCGCCATCGACCGAGCATCGCTTCTAGTCGGCCGGCTTGAACCCTTCCCCTCCTCCGCATCGAACGTATCCCCTATTCTCGACACGGCCGAGGTCAGCGCCATTTCGCAGCAGGTTGGCGCGCTCCAAGACCCGGTCGCCTTCTGGGTCAATCTGTTTGCCAGCGCGCCCATCGGATTTGCGGTTTGGAAGTCCGATGGACGAGTGATGATCGCCAACAATGCGCTCCGATCAATCTTCGGCAGCACGCCGCCTGCTGACTATAACGTGTTCGACGATAAGGTCGCCACCGACCTCGGTGTCGTGGCAGCAATTCGCCGTGCATTCACCGGGGAAACTATTTCTTTGCCGACGTTTTGGTACGACCCGCGCGAATGCAAAAACGCCACGGTCAGCGAAGGCCGGCGCATCGCCGTTTCGGCGTCGATGTTCCCCATCACCAATGCGTCCGGCGCCGTCGAGTATGTCGCGGCCGTTTATCGCGACGACACGAACACCACGCTGGCTCAACAACAGCTCAAGGCGCAAAGCGAACAACTCGAAAGGCACATCATCGGACGAACCGCGGAGCTGGAGGAAGCCAACGAGGAACTCGAGGCCTTTTCGTATTCGGTATCGCACGATTTGCGCGCGCCGTTGCGCGCCATCGATGCGTTTGCAACCTTACTCGCGGATGACGGCGAAACAAAACTCGGCACAACGGGACACGATTGCCTGCGCCGCATTCGCGCGGCCAGTCAGCGCATGAGCGACTTGATCAACGATCTGCTCTCCTTCTCACGGCTCGGCCGCCAGTCGTTGGAAGTCAAGAATGTCGCGACCGGGCTGCTCGTCGAGGAAGTCCTCGAAGAGCTCATGATGTACGCGCGCGGCCGCGAAATCGAAATCCGCATCGAACCCCTACCGCAGTGCCGCGCCGACCTCAATCTGCTGCGCGAAGTGTTCATGAATCTCCTCGACAACGCCATCAAATTCACCCGCAAAAACGCCGCGCCGCGCATCGATGTCGGAACGCGAGTGCAGGACGGTCAATTGGTTTGGCACGTGAAGGACAACGGCGTCGGTTTCGATATGGCGCACTACGAACGCCTGTTCAATGTATTCAGCCGACTGCATACCGTGGAAGAGTTCGAAGGCACCGGCGTCGGGCTCGCGCTCGTCAATCGGATCATCAAACGTCACAACGGCGAAATCTGGGCCTACGCCGAGCCAGGGAAAGGAGCCACGTTCTACTTCACTCTAGCCGAGTGAGAAAAGGCCGACTGGCCACTGGCAAGCTGGGTGGCTGGCCAGAATAGGTCCGCAAAAGAGCTTGTATTTCCGGCCAGCGGGCCAGCTTACCAGTTAGCCAGTTGGCCCCATGTCGGGTACATTGTCGGCCCCGACAATGACCGACTCTCCTCATGGGCCGCATATTCGAAGTTAGAAAGCATGCGATGTTCGCGCGCTGGAACCGCATGGCAAAACAGTTTGCCCGCGTCGGCAAAGACATCACCATCGCCGTCAAAGCCGGCGGCCCCGACCCGCATTCGAATGCCGCGCTGCGACGCGCTATGCAGAATGGGCGCGCGGTAAACATGCCCAAGGACAAAGTCGAGTCCGCAATCAAGCGAGCCAGCGGCAAGGATGCGACCAACTACGCCGAAGTCATCTACGAAGGCTACGCTCCGCACGGTATTGCGTTGCTCGTGGAAACCGCCACCGACAATACGACACGAACCGCCGGCGCGGTGCGCAGTATTTTCAATCGTTACGCGGGAAACCTAGCCGCCAACGGCAGCGTCAGCTTCATGTTTAAGAAGATGGGCGTGTTTCGTTTAGATCCGGAAGGCATCGATCAGGACGATCTTGAGTTGTACCTTATCGATCACGGTCTCGAAGAAATGGGTGAAGGCACCGGCGAGAAAGGCGAAGCGCAAATCGTCATACGCTGCGCGTTCAACGATTTCGGCCACGTGCAGAAGGCACTCGAGGACCGCAAGCTCGTTCCGCTCTCGGCGGAACACGAATACATTCCCAGCACCGGCAACGAATTGCCGGAAGACAAAGCAAAAGAAGTACTGGAACTCATCGATGCGCTCGAACAGGACGAAGACGTGCAGAAGGTGTATCACACGCTGGCATGACGACTCCGCAAGCGCGGAATGAGATTGGTCCTATTTGAACGCCAGTGCGTTCCGCACCGCCACCGACACCTGCGACGCTTCGTACACCGGCGTAGAACACGCTCCGTCGGTGCAGGCAAATGCGGCAGCGCGCTTCAATTGCGGATACTCAGTCTCCGGATTCGGCAACGGACCTTCGGCGCGATCGAGCCAATCGATTTGTAGATAGTCGGCCGGATAACGCAATGCCGCCGCATGCAACGCCTCAGCCGCGGGATCGTGCTTGCCCCCGACAATGGCGATGTGAATCGGTGCGCGCGCGAGTTCGCGATCCGCTAAGAGAATCTCCGACCGCAGTTGTTCGGGAGCGCCGCTGGCAAAAGCCGCCAAATACTTCATTGCGTGCTCTGCCATCGCGCGGAAGCGAGCCTCTCCAGAGTAACGATTGACGAGGTTAGCTACACGCGCAAGTGCGGCGTTGTGCTCCGCGCTGCGCACGGCCTCGCGAAACACGCCGCGACCGTTTGCCGGCAAGGGTGCGGCGATATATCCGGAATCTGCATGCCGCAGGTACGTGTCGATGAAATTGAGCGCGTCACGCGCATGCTGCAACCATTCGCGGTCGCCGGTGGAACGATACAGCGCGACAAATCCTTGAGCCATCGCGACGTTGTCATCCAGAAAAGGGCCGCCGCGCTCTTTGACTCCAGGGCCGGCGTCATGCGAAAAACCGCCACCCACCAAGGCGCGGCGCTGTAACGCCCAGCGCGCGGCGCGCTCTGCCGACTGCAGCGCATTGCGATCACCGGTCACATCGAAATACTTGCTGAGTGCACGAATGACCCAGCCCGTCTCGCGAGCGTATTCGTGCATGTCGATTCTCGGTGTGCCGAGTCTTAGCCGGCCCGCCGCATCGCTCGCGTAGAATTGCCGACCGGAAACGGCAGCCGACACATCGGCATCCTGACTCACGTAGAAACCGCCGTCCGCAGCCGTCAAAAATTTATCGATGTAGTTGTACAGCGCGGTTGCCGCGGCCAAATAGTGCGCGGCGCCCCAGCGTGCATAGCTCTCCGCATACAGGCGCAGATTGTCGGCCTGAAACGCGATGAGTTTTTCGTAGTGCGGCGAACGCCAATCCAATTCGTCCGAGTACTGGTACACGCCACCCCACACCGGATCGATCAAGTTCATATTTGCGTTGAGCGTTTGACGTGCACGCTGTTCGCTGACAACCACTCCATCGTCCGCTTGCGCAAACGCAAGCTCCATTGCCGGCGCGTCGACGTACTTGTGTATGCGTCCCCAGCCGCCATTGCGATCGTCGTATAACTCGTCGTAAACGGATTGCAATGAGTTGCGCCCGTTTGGCGGGAGAGTTGTTGCCGCGCTCGCTACGATCGCTGCTTCCTCGCGCACCGAAGGTCCCGGACTGGGATCCGCAACGATTGCTTGTAACAGCGAGGCCATTTGCGCAGGCGGAATATAGCCTCTGCGCTTGACGATCTCCGTACCGTCCGCCGCCAGTACGATGGTCGCCGGCCAACCCCACTCGCCGTAACGGCTGGTCAAGTCGGGCGCGTTGTCGGCGTCGATACTCACCGCGATATAGTTCTTGCCAAGCAGCTTGCGCACCTGCGCATCCCGATAGGTCGTGTCATCCATCACGTGGCACCAATGGCACCACACCGCGTGCAAATCGAGGATGACGAACTTGTGTTCGCGAGTCGCTTGCGCAAACACCGCGTCGTTCCATTCCTTGTGCCATTGAATCGGCGTCGCGGCCTGCGCGGCGAAGGCGGCTGTCAAACTCACCCATATAAACAGCAAGCGTAAGCGGCCCATGGTTGTCTCTCGATATAGCCTGCACCCAATACGAGCTAGTTCAACTATCGGATGCACTCCCGGGATGTGACAAAAGCCACTGTTCGCGAGTCGCGGCGTACTTGACCGCCTGTCGCTGCTTTGCGGTTCCGCCGCGCAAGATAGACTCGGGATAGACGAAGTGCTCCTCGAAGGCCATTCCACATTTCTGCATCACACGCTGCGACGCAACGTTTTCCCGCAACGTCCGCGCAGTAATATTCTCGAACTGCGACACCCGAAACCCATCGTCGAGCAACGCTAATGAACCTTCGGTCGCATAGCCCCGACCCCAGTGCCGCCGGTGCAATCGATAACCCAGTTCCTGTTGCTCGGGCGCGAATCGATCCGGCCGCAAATGAAACCAGCCGATAAATTCGCCCTCCGCCTCCGCAGCCCAAAACCCGGCGTGCGGGTCGCCTCGGTAATATTGAATCCACGCGGGCAGCACCTTTTCCGCGATGGTTGCACGCGGCGTCGGTTCGCCGTAGGAAATGTAGCGCATGACTTCGGGATCGCTGTCGAGCGCAACCACGTGATTCACGTCTTCCAAAGTGAATTCGCGGAGCCGCAGCCGCGCGGTTTGCAGGAATAGTCGCGAGTCCGGCATCTTCGGGCCGTGCCCCGAGGGCTGGGAAATGGCCGTCAATTATATCTTGCCGATCTGGGACTGCTGTTTGATTGGGTCCGTTTCGCCGGCGAGCGTTACGCGGCGCTGCTTTTCGCACCGGCATCGGCCGGTCGCTTGCGCACCAACACGCGCACGGATTCATGGAGCAAACTGGTGCTGAAATTGCGCATGCGTTCGCAGAAACTCTCGGTCACTTCGAAGCCGCGCGGCACCAGCAGCACGCCGAATTCGCTGCGTAAATCGTCCATGATGGTCATGCCGACGTTCACCATCCCTAACTGGAGCTGTTGCACTTCTTCCGCATGCGCGTTGGCGCCGAGGCTTTCCGCCAATTTCGCCATCAAGGCTGCGTCGTGTTTGTCAGTGCGCTTGCGTAGAGAACCCATCGCGACATCGGCGGATACGCCTTGCGCAATCAAGGCATCGTAATCGAGCACCAGCGACAACAACCGCGCACCGGCCGCGACCGGATCCTGTCGTTGCAGCAAATCGCGCGGCTTATCGAGCGCGGCCAGAATCTGCAGCACCGGCTCCAACCGCGGAATATGACTCAATAGGCGCTGCGCCACTTGCGGAACGGCATCCGCAAGTTGCTGTTCTTCGGTCGTGAGGCGCTGGCCGTAGTAGAGTTTTTCGGCCAACCCGACCGACAAGGAGAGATATCCCAACTGCGAAAGCATCGCAGCGGCTTCCAACTGCCAGAAGTTTTTGTAGCCGAGACTTTCGGCAAACTCGATGGCAGTACGCTTCACGCGACTCGCTCGGCCGAACGCAACCGGATTGGTGATGGCCAGCACATCGATCAGAGCCTTGATGCACCCGATCAACGTCTCCTGGAGCAACACGCGTTCGGAACTCACCAAGTGATGATGCTTTACCGCTGCTGCGAGCGCTGCTTTCAGTTGTTCGGGAGCACACGGCTTGGTTAAAAAGCGAAAAATCTGCCCTTCATTCACGGCGTCGACCGCGGCGTCGCGTCCCGGCTCGCCGGTCAGGAGAATGCGCGTCGTCTCGGGATACTGCTGCATGACGGTCTTCAGCAAGACGGCGCCGCTCATCACCGGCATGCGCATGTCCGTGCAAATAACGGCGAATGGCCCCGATTTTTTCAGTATGCCGAGGGCCGCCTCACCGCTGGCCGCAATATGGACCTCGTACTCGCGACGCAATGTCAAAGTGAGCGAATCCAGGACTCGCGGCTCGTCATCCACACACAAGATACGCGGCAAAGTGGTTTGCATCGTCACTGCTGATCTCCAGCGGCGTTGTCCGCCGACTTGATTACGCGCACGCACTCTTGCGCGTGACTTAGGGTGAAGGGCGCATGGATCGACTGCAGGTGGGCCGCGTCGATGGTGACGCCGTCTGTACCGGGTTCGCCGGCCAGCGCTGTCGCGACGGCCAACAAACCGACCAGATCGAATTCCGCCGGCGCAACGACATTCGGCTCATGATGATGCGCAACCGCTTCGACGACCGGATACGGAAATCCCCACAGTGCAAGTAGATAGGCGCCCACCTCGGCGTGCGACGCACCGATGATCGCGCGTTCCGCCAGAAACAACGGCGTTTCCTCGTCGCTCGACAGTTTGCGCGCCCGACGCAGCTCCTCCGGACACTCGGCCGCGAGGACCAAGTAGCCGATGTCATGCACCAGTCCGGCGACCAACGCGTCGTCGGCCATCGCCGTACCTTCCGCCAGCGCGCGCGCGACCGCGGCGACCAGCAACGACTGCGATTGCAGATGTTCGAGATTGCAGCCGCTGCGCGCCGCAGCGGATGTCCACTGCGAAAACACTTCCACCGACAATACCAAGTTGCGCACAGTTGCAAGGCCCAGATAAGCGACGGCTTGTTCTACTTTGAAAATCCGTCGCGCCAGTCGAAAGAAGGACGAGTTCACCACTTGCAAAAGCTTGGCGACAATCGCGGTGTCCGCGCCGATTATCTTCGCGATCTCACTGGTTGCCACGTTCGGCTGCGCCATTGCTTCGCGCAACATCGAGTAAACCTTCGGCACCGACGGTAATTTTTTGACACGCCCGACGAGCGCACGCAACGCCGGTCGCGCCAGCAATTCCTGCACATCCAAGCAGCGGCTCAACACGCTGTCGAATTGCTCCGCTGCGCAGGGCTTGCTTAAGTATTGATGCGCGATCGGCACGAGGCGGATCGTGTGAGCCTCCTGCGAATAGCCCGACAATACGATGCGAACGGTTTGCGGCCAACGCTCGCTGGCGATGGCAAGCAATTGCGCGCCGTCCATGGTCGGCATGCGCAAGTCGCTGCAAATCAAATCGTACGAGTGTTTTTCCAATGCCTCGAGCGCCGCCGCTCCGGACTCGACGAAATCCATCTCCCATTCGCTGCGCCGGCGGCGCAGCATGGCGCGAATTCCTTCGAGCACGGACACTTCATCGTCGACGAAGAGCAGGTGCTTCATGACACCGCCTCGATGCCGGTGCTGGGCCGCCCGGCGATCGGCAAACGCACGATAAAACGCGATCCGGCGCCGACCTTACTCTTCACATTGACCGACCCGCGATGCTTGTCGATGACGATGGCGCGAGTGATCGCAAGTCCTTGCCCCGTCCCCTTGCCCACTTCCTTCGTGGTAAAGAATGGATCGAAAATCTTCGGCATATTCTCCTTCGCTATACCGCGGCCGTTGTCCGCGATCACCACCTCGATATTTTCTTCGGCCAGCCGCGTCGTGATCGATATTTTCCCCTGCGTTGCATCCTTGCCGCTTTCCGCAATGGCATGCGCGGCATTGACGATCAGATTCAAAAACACCTGATTGAGTTCGCCGATGTTGCACATGACATGCGGCAGCTCGCCAAATTCCGTTTCGACCTGAGCCACATACTTGTATTCATTTTTGGCGACGATCAAGGTCGTCTGTAATGCATGATTGATGTCCGCGGGGCTCTGTTCGTCGACCGACGGATGTGCAAACTCCTTCATCGCCCGCACGATTTGCGCCACGCGCGCGACGCCATCCATGGTTCGCGCGAAAGCCTTCGGCATTTCGACCGTGTGGAACTCAATGTCGCCGGCACGTTCGGCGGCGTCCAACTCGTCTTTGACCTGCTGTGGCGCGGCTCCCGCCACTAAGCGATTAATGCCGTCGCGGTAGGCATCCAACACCTTTTGAAAATCGCCTAGCGCCGACTGCAGGAAGTGCACACTATCGCCGACGTACTGAATCGGTGTGTTGATTTCGTGGGCCACTCCGGCGGCCAATCGGCCCACGGCTTCGAGTTTTTGCGCGATGCGCAACTCCACTGCCATCCGTTCGTGTTCGCGTAATTCGGCGAACAGCCGCTCCTGCAATTCCTTGCGCGAGTTGTTGGCTATTACTTGCGAAAACTTGTCGTCGATCACGCAGAGGTAGTGAGTGATCGTACCGTTCGAATCGCTTAGCGAATTGAGCAGCACATCGTTCAACAGCACATCCGGCCCGATGCGTACGTCGCAGGACTGGCGCAGTTCGCCGTAGTTCTCGAGCACGGCCGACTGTCCCAAAAGATCTTCGACCGTGTGTTGAGTGTGCCGAGCGAGGGGCGTGTTGACAAAGACGATCGGCTGCGCGGGATTGCGCATGTCGATTGCAAAACAACCGCGCGCCGCCAAGTCGAGCGCGCGATCGCGAAGTTGCAGTTCGCGACGTAGTTCTTCGAGCTGCGCAGGCAAATCCGGCGCTGCGCACGCTGGCGCAATCGCGACTGCGGATTCCGCATTGGCTTGCCGAGACATAAATCCTACTGCGCCGGTCGGTGCTGCTCGTAATGGAGAAAAACGCACGTCTACGGACAAAGGATCGGCAAATTCAAGGCATTCTGAACCGCTGAGGCTGAAAAACGGTGCTAATTTTGCGGCATCCGCAACGCTGTTGCGGCATCGAAAACCTTAAAGGGATTCGGGATTCGCCTTAAGTGCGATGAAAATCGGCAGCCGCTGCCGGCGGCCGCTTTGCTAAGGCCCGGGAAATCTCGCAATAATGGCCGCAACCAGGTTGTCCGCGTCCGTGTCCTTGATGTCGACGGCGGACACCAGCGATTCATAGGTGCCGGTCCAAACCTGCGTGTTCCGTTTCGCATCGATGATGTCGATGGTCATGACGGCGGCGACTTCAGTGCGCTTCCCCAATGGAATGCTCACGCCGACGCCTCCGCCAACATTGCCTGAACCCCCACCGGCGCCGAGACCAAGCCGCATGCCGGATTGTTTGGGGCGTTCGTAGGCATTTAATGCATAGGAAACGCGAAAATCCGGTTGCGCTTCCGAGAGGGCGTAACCCTTGGACTGCAACGCTGCAATTACCGAGGCAAGCACTCGCTGCCCTACCAGCGAGCTGGTTTTTTGCTGCTCGTTTGCGGCGGGCTCTAACCACGCGAAGGTCTTATAGCTGGAGAAATCGACGTGCGAATCTCTATCGACACGAACCTTCGGCGCACTCGCGCATGCCGCGAGAATGAGGAGCAGCGTAAAGTAAATAGGAACT
>Ga0209488_10003229_pt1 | contig 13144 bp, 7 predicted proteins | sample Rivendell_Oct201_8_FD_188349 | JGI IMG/M metagenome (GOLD analysis project Ga0209488, IMG submission 188349) | Vadose zone soil microbial communities from the Eel River Critical Zone Observatory, Northern California, USA -... | ecosystem: Environmental > Terrestrial > Soil > Vadose zone >...
TTGTGCAGCGTGGCATGCTGCACCACGACTCCGCCGACGCTCACCGGCTCGAGCTTGGCAACCGGCGTGAGCGCACCCGTGCGCCCGATCTGGATCTCGATGTCGCGCACGATGGTGGCCGCCTTCTCGGCCGCGAACTTGTGCGCGATCGCCCAGCGCGGGCTGCGCGACACGAAGCCGAGCCGCCCCTGCCAGTCGAGGCGGTCGACCTTGTAGACGACGCCATCGATATCGTAGTCGAGGGTCGCGCGCTTGAGCTCGATGTCGCGGTGGAACGCCAACAGCTCATCCACGGACTTGCAAAGCTTCCCCAGCGGATTGGTCTTGAAGCCGCTCGCGGCGAACCACTTGAGCATGCCCGACTGCGTGTCGGCCGGCATCGCGCTCATCTGGCCCCAGGCATAGGCGAAGAAGTGCAGCGAGCGCGACGCCGTGATCGCGGCATCCTTCTGGCGCAGCGAGCCGGCGGCCGAATTGCGCGGATTGGCGAAGACCTGCTCGCCGGCCGCGGCCTGGCGCTTGTTCAGCTCGAGGAACTCGGCCTTGGTCATGTAGACCTCGCCGCGGACCTCGCAGACCGGCGGCGGGTTCTTGCCCTTGAGCTGATGCGGAACTTCCTTGAGCGTCTTGATGTTGGCGGTGACGTCCTCACCCTCCTCGCCGTCGCCGCGGGTGGCAGCGCGCACCAAAACACCGTCCTCATAGCGCAGCGACATCGACAGTCCGTCGATCTTGGCCTCGGCGGTGAGGGTGAGCGCCTCGTCCTCCTTGAGATTGAGGAAGCGGCGGATGCGGCCGACGAAATCCGCCACATCCTCCTCGGCGAACGCGTTCTGCAGAGACAGCATCGGCACCGCATGACGCACCTTGGCAAAGCCCCGCGCGGGTGCGGCGCCGACCTTGCGCGTCAGACTGGCGAGCGTGCGCAGGTCGGGAAAACGGTGCTCGATCGCCTCGTAGCGGCGACGCAGCGCGTCATACTCCGCATCCGACACGGTCGGAGCATCCCGCTGGTAATAGGCCTCGTCGTGCTTCTTGAGCTCAGCCTCGAGCCGGGCATGCTCGGCCTTGCCCTGCGCGGGGGTCAGCGCATCGACGTCGATGGTGCCGGAATCGCGAGCCATGGCCCGCTTTTACGCCATCGTCGTAGGGCGGCCAACCGCGTCGGAATGCCGATGTATTTCCCATTGCGGCCCGGCTAGGATTACCCAGGGGCAGCCCGTTTCGGCGGGTCTGCCCGTGCGTTCACTCGGGGAGGATACCACCATGTCGCCTGAAGACGTTAAGCTCGCCAGCCGCCGCAGGTTCCTGCAGTTCCTGGCCGCGAGCCCACTCCTTGCCGCCTCCGACCTCGCCGCCTTTGCGGCCGAGCGGCCGGGGCTCCTCCCCGACCCGATGCTCTGGGCGCCGCGTGCCCTCGACAAGCTCATCTCCAATCCGAAAGAGGCGATCAACGTCTTCGACTTCGAGCCGGTGGCGTTCAAAAACGTACCGCCTGCCCACTTTGGCTACATGGCTTCCGGCATCGACGACGAAACGACACTGCGCGCCAACCGCGAGGGCTTCCAGAAATTCGTGCTGCGGCAGCGCCGGCTGGTCGACGTCAGCAAGGTCGACATGAGCGTCGAGCTGTTCGGGCAGAAATACGACTCCCCGATCGTGATCTCGCCGACCGGTGGCCATAAGGGATACCACGCCGACGGCGAATCCGGTGTCGCGCGTGCCGCCAAGGTCGGCAATCATCTGCAGATTCTGTCGACCCAGGCGACCACCTCGGTCGAGGACACGACCGCCGCCCGCGGGGCGCCGATCTGGTTCCAGCTCTATGCCACCAACAAGTTCGAAGTGGCGTCACACCACGTCAAGCGCGCCGAGCGCGCTGGCTGCGTAGCGGTGGCGGTGACGGTCGACCGCAGCGGCGGCCGCAACCAGGAGACGCTGTTCCGTCTGCAGCGCACCGACACTCGCACCTGCCGCGATTGCCACGACAACACCAGCCTCACGGCGGCCCAGAGGAGCAAGCCGGCCTATGAAGGCGTCGACCTGTCGGGCCTCAACAACATCCAGTCCTCGTCGATGAGCTGGGACTACATCAAGCGGCTGCGCGACCAGACCAAGATGAAGATGGTGCTCAAGGGCATCATGACGTGGGAGGATGCCAAGCTCGCGGCCGAAGCCGGCATCGACGGCATCATCGTGTCGAACCACGGCGGCCGCAGCGAGGACGGCGGAGGGTCGACGATCGAGGCGCTGCCGGAGATCATACAGGTCGCGGGCTCGATGCCGGTCTTGATCGATTCCGGCTTCCGCCGCGGCACCGACGTGGTCAAGGCGCTGTGCATGGGTGCCAAGGCCGTCTGCATGGGCCGGCCCTATCTTTGGGGCCTCGGCGCCTTCGGGCAGCCGGGCGTCGAGCGCGTGCTCGAAATCCTCCGCGTCGAAACGCGCGCCATGGTCCAGCAGATGGGCGCACCGTCGCTCAAGCATCTGACGCCGGCAATGATACGCAAGGCTTAAGGCACACGACGAACCAATCCATGCTCCGCCGCGCGGAGCATGGCGACCGGAAGCATAGCGACAAGCATGGGAGCAGCCATGCGCAGTTTTGCGTTTCCTGTATTTGCGCTTCTAGTATTTGCCGCAGCCGTGTTGGGCGCGAGCGGCGCCGCTGCACAGGTCACCGTGCTGCGCGACGCGACCCTGATCGACGGCAGCGGCGCTGCGCCGGAGAGCAACGTCACGATCGTGATCGAGAACGGCCGGCTGCGCGACATCGGCCGTGACGCCGCGACACCGGCCGGCGCGACCGTGATCGACGTCACGGGCAAGTTCGTGGTGCCGGGCATCATCAATGCCCACGGCCATGTCGGCCCCGCACCGCGCGATCCGCAGCTGCGCCAATATGCGCTCTACGGCGTCACCACCACGACCAGCATGGCGGCCGATCCCGACGACATCGTCGACTTCAAGGCCAAGCAAAAAGCCGGCGACCTGCGTGGCGCGCGCATCCTCACCGTCCGGTATCGCTTCACGACCCTTCCCGGCAATGGTTCCGACTACAAGACGCCCGAAGCGGCGCGCCAGCATGTCGACGAGATCGCGACCCGCGGCGCCGACTTCATCAAGGTCTGGCTCGACGCCCAGGGCGGGCGGATACCCAAGCTCTCGCGCGAGTTCGTCGCGGCGGTGCTCGACCAGGCGCGCAAGCACGGCAAGCTCACCATGGCGCACATCGTCGAGCTCGCGGATGCCCGCATGGCGGTCGACGAAGGCGTCAACATGCTGGTGCACAATGTGCGTGACCAGGATATTCCGGCGGATTTCCTCGCCACCCTGAAGGCGCGCAACGTCTCGGTGATCTCGACGTTGGCGCGCGAGGAAGGCATGTTCCGCGCTGCTGGTGGCACGCCTGACGATCCATTCTTCGCCAAAGGCCTCTCGCCACAGCAGCGCGGCGATCTCGCCAAGAAGCTCGACGCGCTCGCCAAGGATCCGGAGCGCGCCGCCTCGATGCGAGCGTTCGAGCAGGACAAGGTCAACGTCAAGCGGCTGTGGGACGCCGGCATCCGCTTCGGCTTCGGCACCGATTCCGGCGGCGCCTCCGAGCGCTATTTCATCCAGGGGTTCTACGAGCACCGCCAGATGGACCTGCTGGTGCAGGCCGGCCTGACCCCGATGCAGGTCATTCAGTCGTTCTCGAAGAACAATTCCGAGATGCTCGGCATCGACAAGGACTTCGGCACGCTGGCCAAGGGCAAGGCCGCCGATCTGCTGGTGCTGACCAGGAATCCGCTCGATGAGATCGCCAACATGCGTACGTTCGAGGCGGTGTATCTCGGCGGCAAGAAGTTCGAATAGGCGCGCAAGTAACGACGCGTCTTGAGCGTGCAACGGGAGGTGACGGTGGAACGCTATCGTTCATTCGCTATTGCGTGTGCATTTCTGGTAGCGGCACTGCTTGGGGCACTCTCAACATCGCCGCCTGCGGTCGCCCAGCAAGCGGGATCGCCCTCTGCATCCTACGACCCATCGCTGCGGGCGCTGCAATACTATCGCTACAAGCGGCTGGCCGAGAGCGGGCCCGAGCGCGGCCGCGAGCTCTATTATTTCAAGTGCTGGCAGTGTCACAACGAGTTCCAGAAGACCGCGCCGCAGCTCAAGGGGCTGTACGAAGGCGGTCGCCAGGTCGCCGGCGAAATCGTCACCGATGCGGTGCTCGCCAACAAGATCCGCAGTGGCGGGCCGGCTATGCCGGCGTTCCGCCACGAGCTCAACGATGCCGACGTCGCCGACATCGTCAGCTTCCTGCGCGAGACGTGCTGCTGGGATCCTGACAACCCGCCGCGCAATCCGAACTATGTCGCGGCGCCGGTGAAAACGCTCATGCCCGAAAAGGGCAACGTGCGCGGCGGGCCGTGGGGCCTGGTGCGATCGGCGGCAACCACCGCGCAGGCGCTGCGCGGCGGCGTCGAGGGCGGCTCCGAAGGACGTCCGCTCGAAGGCATCATGGTGCAATTGCGCGGCGCGCAATCCAACATCACCACCACCGTCTACACCGACGCAAGCGGACGGTTTGAGTTTCCCAGGCTGCAGGCCGGCTCCTATACGCTGCGGATCGCCAGGGCGCTGGAGTTCAAGCCGTATCAGAGGAACGCAGTCGCGATCACCGACGGCGCCGCGAAGCTCGACGACATCGTACTCGAGCGCGTCTCCAGCGGCGAGTTCGTGCCGGCGACGTTCGAGATCGAGGCGCAGCTCGCGGGCGCCGAGCTCGTCTGGAATCTCGACGGCACCGCGCAGGAGAAACGCACTTTCAGTTATGGCTGCGGATCCGGCTGTCACACCTACGGGCAGATCCTGCGCAACCGCTTCGACGAAGCTGGCTGGCGCGCCATGGTCACCAAGATGACGCACAACACCGGGTCGCTGCTGCTGCAGGAAGCGCGGCCCAACCGCGTCCCGCCGGAGGAGCAGGACGTCATCGTCAAATGGCTCACCAAGGTGCGCGGGCCGAACGCCAAGGACATGGACTACCATCTCCTGCCGGGGCCGCGCGGCCCCGCCACCAAAGTTGTGATCACGCAATACGAGCTGCCGCGCCTGCTGACCGCGCCGCACGATCCGGTCTCGGACTCCCGAGGCAACATCTGGTTCAACAGCCACCGCACGTCGTACATCTCCAAGCTTGATCCGCGCACCGGCACCGTCGAGGACTTCAAGATCCCGTCGACGCCCGGCGCCAATCCGGGCCAGCACTGGATCACCGTCGACAAGAACGACATGGTCTGGTTCTCGGAGAACTGGTCGCACAAGCTCGGCCGCCTTGATCCCAAGACCGGCGACGTCAAGCATGTGCAGTTCCCGCACTTCGGCCGGCCGATCAATGCGCCGGGCCTCGGCAACCTCGCGCTCTCGCCCGATGGCTACATCTGGTACGCGCGCGGCAAGGCCGTGAACAAAGTCGATCCCAACACCGCGCAGGTGGTGGGTAAGTTCCTGCTCAAGAAGGTGACGTCGGCCTATGGCAACGAACTCAGCGCCGACGGTCGCTATTTCGCAGGCGGCTCCTGGCCGGAGGACTGGGTGACCTTCCTCGACATTGAAAGCGGCGAGACGATAGAGCTGCAGACCCGCACGCCGCGGGCCGCACCCAAGCGCGGCGGCTTCGATCCCGATGGCAACGCCTGGTTTGGCGGGGCCGGCGGTTATCTGGTGAAATACGACGTCAAGACCAAACAGCTCGTCGAATATCCGCCGCCGACCGCAGGCGTATCGTTCTACGAATGCCTGCCCGACAAGAACGGTGAGATCTGGGCGGGCGAGATGTATGCGGGCCGCATCGTCCGCTTCAACCCCAAGGCCAATCGCTGGACTGAGTATGTCCTGCCCGAGCCGATCTCGCACAACCGGCGCACCTGGATCGACAACTCGACCGATCCGGTCACGATCTGGTACGTCGACCACGACGGCATCATGGTTCGTATCCAGCCGTTGGAGTAGGTCGCCCGCGACCATAATCCGATCATGCCCGATAGGGTTCATGGTCTCGCCTTGGCAGCGGCGCGTTGGCGCCAAGACCGTTTCGCGCTGATGCTGGCCAATGCTGTCGAAGCAATCGACGAGATGGCGCGACGAGATGTAGTGACGAGATATCGTTCACTTTCGAATGCACTCGTCCGCATGGCTGTTGCGGCTTAGCAATTGGCCCACATGATTCACCACAAGGCGCTGTGATTTAATTACGACACTATCGTAGAAAGTCATTTGGCATTTTGCTTGCAACTTGACCAAACACGATAGCTGGTACCCAATAGCTCAGGAATTTTGATGATTATTCTAGGCGATTTGTAAGGAGGTCCGCATAGCCTCGTCTCAGTTGCTCGGGACTCGTTTCGCGAGATCTGGTTCAGGTCTGCTGCAGCAGCAGCATTCCCGATGTGCAAACTGTTTTCTTGCGAGGTGTCTGAGCAATAGCTGAGCTATTTCAATCAAATAAGAACGCGTTCGATTCAAAGCGGCTCGTTGTTGCACGGCGATTGAGTGTGTGAGTGAGGGGGAGAGTTGAGTATGCGTACCATCGCCAGATGGCTCGGCTGCGTTTTCGCGGCGGGGCTTGCAGGATGTTCTCTCTATCCCATTCCTGACGACGTGACCTCGATTGGCACGGAGGACATCATTCGCCATGCGCGCTGCGAGATCAGATCCGCGGTCATCGACCTTGTGATCCAGCAGGGAACCGATAACGGACGTGGCGCTCCTTTGGAGACCGAGGATCAGGTTATCGCATTCGTTAAAGCAACCGTGGCTAAAGCGAAAAAATTCGAGAGCTTACCTCCATCCCAGAAAGCCAAGAAATTCAATGAACCCGAGACATTTGTACTGACACTGGCAAACGTTGCGGCCGTTTATACTTTCGATTTCAACATTATAGAGAATGACAACGCTAGCGGAAACGCGGCGTTCAAGCTTCCCTTCACAACGCCGAAAGTGTTTGATCTTAGCGCCAACGCTTCGCTCAACTTGACGCGCCAAGGGCAGCGGAATTTCAGCGCCCAAGACAAGTGGGGCGATCTGATCACCAAACCTGAGCGGTGCAGAGATGTTCGGCCGCGGCACGGAAATATTGTTTATCCACTTGACGGATCGATCGGGGTTGGTCGGGTCGTCAAAACGTTCGTTGATATTGCCACCCAAGGGGGAGCCAAGGATAGTTTCGTCGACACGCTGATTTTCACGACGCAGGTTGGCGGCGGCGCCAATGCCTCAATCAAGCTGGAGGCCGTGCCTCACTCGTTCCGCCTCGTGTCGGCGACGGCCGGCCTCAACGCTTCGCGTGTGGACGTTCACAAAATGATCCTAAGCCTCGTGTTTCCGCGCGATAAACCAGAGGCGATCACCGGGGTCGAACGCCGCCCTGGAGATCTGAACGCGCCATTCCAGCGGCCACCCGAATGGCGCGCGCGTTATAATCTTTGCGTCGCGGATGCTCGCCAAAGGGAGGACACACTCAAGCTGTTGCGTTTGGAGGCCCCTGAGGTTTATTGCATCACTTACGCAGATGCCTTTGACCCACAATATGGTGGCTCTCAGGGGTCGAAGAATGTGACCGTCACTTTGGAGTCACAGCCCCAATTTCGGCCTCGAACCACGGAAGAACGACCTCCAGAAGGCAGGCCTCAACCTCCGCCCGCCAGCCGCGTGCCGAACGTGCGTCCGAACCGGCAGCAATGACGTTGCTCGGCATTCGTTGATACAGGATTATGCTCATCCCGCCGCCTTGATCAGGCGCTCGGCGGCGGCGCGTGCCTCGGCGGTGATCTCGGCGCCCGCGAGCATGCGTGCGATCTCCTCGCGCCGCCGCTCGGGCGCAAGCTGCGCCACGCGGGTCGCCACCCGCTTGCCCTTGTCGAGCGCATCCTTGGAGATGAGGAAGTGCCGGTCGGCACGGGCCGCGACCTGCGGCGCATGCGTGACCGCGATCACCTGGGCCTGCTTGGCAAGCCGCGCGAGCCGCACCCCGATCGCATCCGCCACCGCGCCGCCCACGCCAGTATCGATCTCGTCGAAGATCAGCGTCGGCGCGGAGCCTCGATCGGCCAGCACCACCTTGAGCGCGAGCAGAAAGCGCGACAGCTCGCCGCCGGACGCCACTTTCATCAGCGGGCCCGGCCGCGTGCCCGGATTGGTGCGCACCCAGAACTCGACCCGGTCGATGCCGTGCGGGCCACCGGCCTCCGGCTCGGTCTCGATCTCGCTTGAGAACGTGGCGCGCTCGAGCTTGAGCGGCTTGAGCTCGGCATTGACGGCCTTGTCGAGCTTCTGCGCGCATTTGCGCCGTGCCTGCGAGAGCGCCGCGGCCGCCGCTCGATAGAGCTCCAGCGCCTCGCGCGCGGCTTTCTCGAGCACCGCAAGCCGCTTGGCGCCGGCATCGATCAGCGCGAGATCGGCAGTGTGGCGCGCCGCAAGCGCGTTGAGGTCGTCAACCGATACGCCGTACTTGCGGGAGGCGGCGCGCAACGCAAACAGCCGCTCCTCGATCCGTTCGAGCTCGCGTGGGTCGTGATCGGCCGTGCGCAGCGCATGCTCGAGATGCCCCCGCGCCTCCTCCAGCGCATTGAGCGCCACGTCGATGGCGCGCACGGCCGGCTCGATCAACGCTGGCACCTGCACGGCGCGCCGCTCGAGCCGCCGCACCGCGGCCGACAGTGCCGGCACCGGCGACTGGCTGCCCGACACCGCGTCGTGCGCATCGCGCAGGTCGCCGGCAACTTTCTCCACCTGCATCATGGCGGCGCGCTTATCGGCGAGCGTGGTCTCTTCCGAACGCTCCGGCGCAAGCCGCGTCAGCTCCTCGACCGCATGCCGCAGCCAGTCCGCCTCGCGCCGCGCGCGCTCGACCTCGGCGCGGTGCGCCTGCGCCTCCGCCTCCTTCGCGCGGCGTTCGCCCCACAAGCGCTCGACCTCGCGCGCCTGCGCTTCGAGGCCGCCGAAGGCGTCGAGCAGGCGCCGATGGGTCGCCGCATCGACCAGCGCGCGCTCATCATGCTGCCCGTGAATCTCGACCAGCGCAGCACCAACGGCCTTCATGGCCTGCACACTCACCGGCTGGTCATTGATGAAGGCGCGGGTGCGGCCATCAGCAAGCTGCACGCGGCGCAGGATCAACTCGTCCTCGGATGGAATGCCGTGCTCATCGATCAGCGCGCGAACCGGATGGTCATCCGAGAGATCGAAGGCCGCCGTCACCTGGCCTTGCTCGGCCCCATGCCGAACCAGGGCGACGTCGCCGCGCGCACCGAGCGCAAGCGCAAACGCATCAAGCAGGATCGACTTGCCGGCGCCGGTCTCGCCGGTCAGCGCAGCAAGGCCTTTGGTGAAGTCGATATCAAGCCGCTCGATCAGAACGATGTCGCGGATGGACAGCCGGGTCAGCATGGGCGAGGGACATAGGGAATCCAACAGGTCGGCAAGGATAATGCCGATTCTCTTGCCTGTCGTCTCTTGCCTGTGGTCAGACGCCGAAGGCCCGGCTGATCCAGGAGCCCTTGTTCACCGAAGGCTCAAGCCCGCGTGCGCTCAACAACGCATAGGCGTCCTTGTACCAGCGGCTGTCGGGGAAATTGTGTCCAAGCACTGCGGCGGAGGTCTGTGCCTCGCTCACCACGCCGAGCGCCAGATAGACCTCAGTCAGCCGCAGCAGCGCCTCCTCGACGTGCCGCGTGGTCTGATACTTGGTCACGACTTCCTTAAAGCGGGTCGCCGCACCCGTGTAGTCGCGCCGCTCCTGGTAATATCGGCCGACCAGCATTCTCTGGCCGGCGAGTTGATCGCGCCCTTGCTCGATCTTGCGCTTGGCGGATACCGCATACTCAGTATTCGGATATTTGCGGACCACCTCGTCGAGCATGGAGATGGCCTTCTCGGTCCGCTCCTGGTCGCGCGAGACTTCGCGAATCTGATCAAAATAGCTGGAGCCGATCAGGAATTGCGCATAGGCGGCATCTGGACTGCCGGGATGAAGCTGGATGTAGCGCCGCGCCGAGTTGATGGAATCATCGTATGCCCCGGCCTCATAATAGGCGTAGGCCGACATGATCAGCGATTTGCGCGCCCACTCGGAATAAGGGTGCTGCCGATCGACCTCCTCGAAGCGCTTGGCAGCGCCCTTGGTGTCCCTCTTGACGTTGAGGAGATAGAGACCCTCGTTATAGATGCGATCGGCCGGCTCATCGAGCACCGGATCGTCCTTGGGGCCAAACAGGCCACCAAGGCTCTCGCAGCCCGCAAGCGCGGGCGCAACCAGAGCCAGTGCCAGAATCCGAGCAAGCCCCGGTACTCGTCGCATACCAAGAAAAGACTGATCCGCCGATCGCGAACGCCAACCCATGGATGCTCTGTATCCCCTGCCCGCGGTCCCTGTCATCGGCCCGAGCGCGTCTATCCCGTTTAGCCGATAACCCCTGATAGGACCAACGAAATATGTGGACAATCCGCCCGGAATGTGGCGAACCGTGACCCCTGGTCAGCAGGAAGCTGTGGGTTAATTCAGGACACGTCTTTTTTAATTCAGGACACGTCCGGAGCGTAGGCGACGGCCACATGACCGGTCGCCACGTCCGCATGGCCACGCCCTGGCCGTACCGTGTCGGCCTCCACCATGATCCAGGCGCTCTTGTCCGCCATCAGCGCGGACAGCACCGCATGGTTGAGCTTGTGACCGCCCCGAACCGAGCGATAGGCGCCCACGAGCGGCAAGCCAGCCAGCGCCAGGTCGCCGATGGCATCAAGCGCCTTGTGGCGGACAAACTCGTCCGTGTAGCGCGTACCTTCTGGGTTGAGCACCCGCGTGTCACTGATCACGACGGTGTTCTCAAGTGACGCGCCAAGCGCATAGCCGGCGCTCCAGAGCTTGCTCACATCCCGCATGAAGCCGAACGTGCGAGCCCGTGCGATATCGCGCCGGAAGACATCTGCGGTGCAGTCGAAGGCGAACTGCTGGCGCCCGATCAGCGGATGGTCGAAGGCAATCTCGGTCTCGATTCGCAGACCACGACCATAAGGACGCAGCTCGCCAAACGACTCTCCGAAAGCGGCCCGAACCGGCTTGAGCACGCGGATGAAGCGGCGAGGCTGGTCGAGGGCCTTGATCCCGACCTGGTCGATGGCGGCCACGAACTGCGCCGCGCTGCCATCCATGATCGGCATTTCCGGCCCGTCAATCTCAACCGCTGCATTGTCCACGCCGAGCCCGCGCAATGCGGCAAGCACATGTTCGGCGGTGGATACGAGCGGGCCCGACGCATCTCCCAGGACCGTCGCAAATTCAGTCGCGGTGACAGAGTGGATGTCAGCGCGGATTTCCCGCTCGCGCTGCCCTTTCAACCCCGTCCGTACAAATGTGATTCCTGAGCCTGCATCAGCCGGCTGAAGCGTTACGGTGACGGGCTGTCCTGAGTGAACCCCTACCCCAGACAGCGCGGTCTGATCGCGCAACGTCGTCTGTCGCCCCGCTCTCATAAACCCATCCCGCCTACTTGCGCGTCCTGAAGCTCCAGGAACACGCCCCCGACGACGCTCCTGCGCCGCCTTCCGCAGCTAACTGGGGATTGAGCTCGTCATGCGGGTCAACCGACCCGCATAGTCCCCCGACACAACGAAACCCCTTCGACACCGGGAGCTTAGCGGCCTTCACCGCCAACTCAACTCACGCTTTCTTACTGACTGTTACCTAGAAGCGGCCGTAATCACGCCCTTCCGACGACGCAAATCACGTCTCAAGCGCTAGTACAACTGCACCGCCACGCCATCCCCATGATTTCGCCGCCTTTTCGTTAAAATCCCGATAATACAGGTGAATTCAACGCGTTATACAGCCTACTCTCGCCCTTATATGTCCCCCTACAACGCAACCCCTTAATGTGAACGTTTACCCCCGAACGTGCGGCAGGCATGGTTACGTCGCCTGCCGGCGCAAGAAGGCGGGGATATCGAGCTGGTCTTCTTCTGGCGAATTATGCACAGGAGCTTGTCGTCCAAGCGGGTCAAGCCCCTGATGACCATGCCTTTTGTTGCCGTATTCGGAGGCTGAATCCGCCGCAGAACGCGAATCACTTTGGCGTCCGGCACCTGGCCGGGATGACGGGCGCGGTGATTCGAGCTGAGCCGGACGATGGACATCTCCTGATTCGGTCTCGCCCGGCATGTCGCGACGGCCCAGCCCCACCGAGGCAAGCCGCTGCAACAGACCCATCCGGCGCCTTTCGGGAAGGTTAGCGGCCGAAGCCTCACCACGAACGGCCCGCAGCTCGTTCTGGCCAGGCATCGGCAAGTCTTCAAGCCGTGGCATTGGCCGCCCGACCCGACCTGTGCGATCGGGGGTTGGTGGAATGAAAGCCTCTTCAGGCGGCAGGTCCTCCTCCATGTCTTGAGACGCCGGCTCCAGCAGCATCGGCGGCTTGGGCGCCATTGGCCGGATCGTCACATCATCCTCAGCGCCACCAAGCGGCAGCACGGCGGCAGCCACCGCGGCCCTGGCAGCCGATTCGATCGCGTCCGAGCTCGAGGTGGGCGAGCCCATCGGGTGCGGCGCCACTGGCGTGGCCATCGGCGCGCGGGTCTCAGCCCGTTCGACCCGCTCGGCCAGCCGCAGCTGATCCTGCCGCAGCTTCTGGGCAAGCTCCGCCAGTCGTGAATCCGCGCCAGACTGATTGCGCGGCGCGACAGCATTCTGATCGATGCCAGTTGCCACCACCGAGACGCGGATGATGCCTTCGAGATTCTCGTCGTAGGTCGCGCCCACGATGATGTTGGCGTCCTGGTCCACCTCTTCGCGAATGCGGGTGGCCGACTCGTCGACCTCGTAGAGGGTCAGATCGCGGCCGCCGGTGATCGAGATCAGGAGACCTTTGGCTCCCTTCATGGAGGCGTCATCGATCAGCGGATTCGAAATCGCGGCCTCGGCCGCCGCCAGCGCCCGCTTCTCGCCCGAGGCTTCACCGGTGCCCATCATCGCCTTGCCCATCTCGCGCATGACCGCGCGCACGTCGGCAAAGTCGAGATTGATCAGGCCTTCCTTGACCATCAGGTCGGTGATGCAGGCGACGCCCGAATAGAGCACCTGGTCGGCCATCGCGAAGGCGTCGGC
>Ga0209488_10003231_pt1 | contig 13140 bp, 14 predicted proteins | sample Rivendell_Oct201_8_FD_188349 | JGI IMG/M metagenome (GOLD analysis project Ga0209488, IMG submission 188349) | Vadose zone soil microbial communities from the Eel River Critical Zone Observatory, Northern California, USA -... | ecosystem: Environmental > Terrestrial > Soil > Vadose zone >...
CGGAAACCGTCGCACCGGTATGAGCGACGCTTCCGGCCAGACGGCGTGGAGCTACGATCCGGTGGGACATATTATTACGGAGCGCCGCACCATTGGCACTGTGACTGATAACACGTCATACGCTTACAACGTCGATGGCTCGACAGCGTCCATCACCTACCCCAGTGGCCGTGTTGTGGCCTACACCTATAACAACGCACAGCAAACAGTTTCTGTGGTGGACACCACCAGTTCCACTAATTACGTGACCTCAGCCACTTATGCCCCTCATGGCCAGCTTGCCAGCGCTGTTCGGGGCCAGGTGAGCGGCGGCTTCGCCGGAATCACGGAAACTTACACTTATAACAATCGACTCCAGGTAGTCACCCATCGAGCAACATCCACCGGTGGTACGGCCCTGGATCACGCCTATAGTTATGATCTTGGCGGCGGTGTGAATAACGGCAATATCGCGTCCATTACCAACAACGTCAACACCGGCCGCAGCCAGAGCTTCACGTATGACAACCTGGACCGGATGGCTACTGCCCAGAGTCAGGCGACAACAGGAACGGATTGCTGGGGCAACAGCTACGGATACGACCGCTACGGCAACCTGCTCACCATGGGAGTCACGAAGTGCACGGCCCAGAGCCTGAATGTTACAGTGAATAACAACAATCAGATCGTCGGATTTACTTATGACTCTGCCGGCAATCTCCTCAACGATGGCAGCAAGGCTTACACCTGGGACGCGGAAAACCGCCCGAAGACAGCGGCTGGCACCGCTTACACTTTTGATGGCACAAATGCCCGCGTAAAAAAAGGCACGAACGATTTTTATTGGTTTTCTGCGGCTAGCTGTAAGCATCCGCTGTTTGGCCGCAGCACCAGTGCGGGCGTTTACACGGATGAATTTGTTCACTTCAACGGTCAGCCCGTTGGCTACCGCGATGACACGGCGGGCACGGTTTACCACATTGTTACGGACGAAGCCGGCTCGGTTCGAGCGATGACTAATTCCACCGGTGTGAAACAATTTGAGTCAGATTACTACCCCCAGGGCGGTCAGCGGGTAATCACAGCAACGAAAGATAGCCTGCTGAAATTTCAAGCTAAACAACTCGACACCGAAAGCGGTTTGGAAAACGCCGCGCGGCTGTATAGTTCAGCTACCGGGCGGTTCCTCTCTGTAGCGGCAAAACCAGCTAAAAAGACACCGCAGCCACAAGCCCTCAATAAGGTATCGGCTCCGGCGGCGAAACCGTTGAACAAGACGACCTCTTCAATAGGAGCTATCCTTTTAGCTTTGCGGGCTGCCCTTTCACAATACAGACAGTGCGCTCGAAATGTGGAAACTCTCTTTGGTGATGACAGTGATTTTTTGGGCGGTTTCGGCGATGCGGGTTCATGGGTCGAAATTATCTGCGGCTTGCCAGATGTTGATCTTCTTGCTGTTTTGGCAGGGAATTGCAAAGAAAGAACTCAGCCCGGTCCTTTCCCCCCTCCTTTCGAACCATGTGCGAACAATGGGTTTGAGTTTGCTGGGCCATCTTGGCAGTGCACAGGAGATAAGGATTGTTGTCTTGAGAAAGAGCGGGTATTTACCGATGCGTGTGAGGCGAAAAAAGGCCTTAATGGCCAAACCTCCGGGAGTTTGTTCGGGGACCTCGAAGCAGCCTGCTGCAAGAGAAAAAAGTAGGTTGTAGAATACTGGGATACTTCGGTTCTAAAACCGCGAGCAGTGCAAAATGGGAGGGTACAATGAAGATCCGCCGCGATGTTACTTTCATTTCAAGCGTGCTGTTCACGATACCGCTTGGATGTTTGATACTTCCAAGTTGGGCCAGTGCCAGGGCCGGAGGGCGTGCGGCCCAGGCTGAATTGGGCCCAGCTTGGGGTGCTGTTGCGGGGCTATTTCACCAACTCGGCATAACGTCATTAGCCGTTATCCTGATCGCTTTGATCGTCACATGGGCGGGGTACATTCACAGGGTTCGTTGGACCTGGTTTGTCATGTTTACCATCGTTTGGGGCTGGGCTTTTCCGCTCATGATGTGGCCGTTTGTTACTCAATGGGAGAAGATATCTTTCTCCCAGTTATTAACGAGTGCGTTAAAAGAGTCCGGACCAGCACGAGACGGCATGGAGCAAATTGTGATTTTTGTTCTGATGCTCATTGCCTTATTTTTGCCAATCAAGGCCTTCGTCCGTGGAGATAAAACACTGGGAGCGACTGTGTAATCCGCCAGTGTCATCAGCGGGTTTTTATTTCCGAGACGACCAGCCAAAGTGTCCACGCCTTTTGCGGAGAGCGCGAATGATGATGGTTTGTATTTTGCGCAAGCGCACGCCAGGGCGGGTGGCCCGCCCTTCCTGCTCTTGCCTTTTCTCGACATTACAATATTCTGGGTGCCCTACCCTTTGCTCGAGAAGCCGCTTGCTTTTTGCGGCGGCGAGGGAAAGGGTGGGATTAAAATAATCGCCCATGCCCAAAGGATTGCGGCGCTTCCATGCTAGCGGTCAACGACACTTTATCACCTGCAGGTGTTACCGTCGTCAGCAGTTCCTGGGATCGGCACATCGCCGCGATGTGTTTCTCAAAAACCTGGATGAAGTCAGACAGCAATATGATTTCGTCGTGTGGGGTTATGTGGTGATGCCGGAGCATTTCCATCTTCTGATCAGTGAACCTGCAAAGAGAAATGTTGCTCTGGTGATGCAGGTGCTCAAGCGGAGAGTTTCCCGCCGATGTCGCAGGAAGAAGAAATCGACCGCGCAGATGACACTCTGGAAAGCCTGCCGCTACGCGCCTTCTGGCAGCGACGATACTATGACTTCAACGTCTTCAGCGAGCGCAAGCATGTGGAGAAGCTGCGGTACATGCATCGCAATCCCGTGCAGCGTGTGTTGGTAAAATCTCCGGAGCTGTGGGCATGGAGCAGCTTTCGAGCATACTGGTTGGGAGAGCGGGGCCAGTCAAGATCGGAACTTAGTCTATCCCACCCTTTCCTGCGCAAAAGGGTAGGGCACCCCCGGTTTGGTGAGGGAAAGTAAAACAGAAGAAGGGTGGGCCACCCGCCATTGGCGTAATCGTGGAATGCGATCCTAGAGGGCCAGTGAACTGAGTGGCCGTAGGTGATGGTTAAGGGTGGGAACTTGAGAGCCTAGCGCCAGAGTTGCCCACAGATCGGAGGTAAAAGCTGTGTCCAAAATCATTCTGGTCGGCGTTATCATCGCCTCCATTGTGCTCGGCATTCTTTGGGCCCGATCGAGATACACTGTGTTCAAAATAACCCTTACTAGCCCAGTTCTTCGTCCTGCAACATTGGCGGGAACCGTGATAACACGTTCTGGGTCCGCTGCCGGAGTTCGTGTGAGCTTGATACCCCAACCTGAAAACAAATACGATCTTCCGGTGGTACAAACGAACAGTGACGCAAACGGTGACTTCAGTTTTCCCAAGGTATTTCCTGCATACTATCGATTAGTCGCCACTGCTCCAGGCGACAGCGGCTCAACGAAGAGCGCGGAAATGAACATCGCCCTGACCGAGGGTGAACAGAAGAAGGTGAATCTAAACTTGGATGGAGCTTTGAATCAACCCTGATGTACTAAAAACCGGAAAACCGGGACATCCAGCGCGCTTACCGGCTTCGTCAGCGGCAACAGGCGGGTGGCCACCCCTTCTGCCTGTTTTTCTCGACATCACGATACTCTGGGTGCCCTACCCTTTCACGAGAAGCCGCGCGGGTTTTGCGGCCGCGAGGGAAAGGGTGGGAAATTCCTTCTTCGGAGACGTGACCGGCGCTTTGTCCCGTTCCACTCATCCGTCGCGCCCGGTCTTACGAATCCTGCGTCGTGCTCTGCAGCGGCGATGGCCGTCCAGCGCTAAGCAATGCGAGAAGGTTTGTAAAAATAAAATGAAACCAATAATTGTATTGTTCTTATTCGTAGCAGGCTCGATGGTATGCGGACAGGTCGAACGTGCTAAAAGCGGACGGATAGCGCTACCCAACCCTGGCCTGATGAGGTGCGAGAGTGCCCTTTTGTGGCAAGATGAGAAGGGGGCCGCAGTTGACTATCCGCTCCAGATAAGTATGGACCACTTCGATAAGGACGGTTGTCCCCAGGGAGTAATGGCTATATACGACAAAACCATATCTTTCGATGAGGTAAAGGAAGCGCTTGATCGGCGTTATGCCAAGTGGGCTAGAGAGGGCAATGACCGAATCAAGCTTTACCGAGTCGAGTCTGAGAAATTCGCAATTCAGGTGACGACCGTTGATGACAGCACCGAGGAGACTGGGACTGTGGAGGAAAAGGGGATGACGCGCGTTATCTATTTGACTTTCGGTAGAAAGTTCACCTCTGGCCCTCGATGAAGGAAGGCGAGTCCTTGACGGCGCGGGGCAGATGCCGGCCCCGCCTTACCCTGTTTTTCCTGTCCCGCAGTCAGCCAACGCGCCCAGCCAGACTGTGTTTTCCATCGGTTATGACTTCCACGTGGGCAACGGCACATCCGGCGCAGACAACGGCAACGTTTTTGGCATCACCAATTACAAAGACACGACGCGCAACCAGACGTTCACCTATGACTTGCTGAACCGCCTGACTTCAGCCCAGAACGCGGGTACGAACTGCGCGGCCAGCACCGTCAACGGCAAGAGCGAATACTGGGGCAACAGCTACGGGTATGACGCGTGGGGCAACCTGCTGCAGAAGAGCGTCACCAAATGCGGCGCGGAAAACCTGCTTGTCACCGCCGACGCGCACAACTGGATTCACGCTTCCGGCACCGATTACCAATACGACGCAGCGGGCAACATGACGTTCAACGCTACAGCACCGACTCAAACTTATTCATATGACCAGGAGAACCGCCTGACCGGCGCGGCCGGGTTTACTTACACTTACGATAGCGACGCCAACCGCGTACGCAAGTCAAACGGAAATCTGGCGGCCAACGGCACACTCTACTGGCAGATGACGCCGGGCGTGGTAGCCGAAACCGATCTCGCTGGCACCTTGAAATCTGAGTACGTGTTCTTTGACGGCGAACGTGTGGCCCGCCGCGACGGTGCAACCGGCACCGGTGGCGTTTTCTATTATTTCTCTGATCATCTCAAGACTGCGTCGGTCATCACCGACTCCGCCGGCGTGATCAAGGCCGAATCCGACTATTACCCCTGGGGCGGCGAACTCCAGTTCGTCAACAATGACTCCAATGACTACAAGTTCACCGGCAAAAAGCGCGACACGGAAACCGGCCTCGATTACTTCGGCGCGCGCTATTATTCGAACGGACTGGGACGATGGATATCGGCCGACTGGAGTCCCACGCCAATTCCGGTGCAGTACGCGGACTTTGGTGATCCGCAATCGCTTAACTTGTACGGATTTGTCGGCGGCAATCCGGCGAGCAAGGCCGATCCGGATGGGCATTGTCCGCCATGCCTTGAGGACCATGTAGTGGAGTTGGTAGCCGAGGCTTTTCCGAAGGCGGCAGCGGCATTCGGCACGGGCTTAGAAAGGGCAGGAGAGGCGGTTGTCAAGACTACCGAAGTCGGAGGGGAGGCAGCTGTAAGCACCGTCGGCGTTGTGTTGTTTGTGCTGACCGCTTCCCAGAATACCGCCAGCGCGAAGAAGGATGAGCAGCAACCCCAGTCTTCGCAGGGACAAGGTTCAGACACAGAACCAATCGGGACCTGAACCCGCTGCTGCTGCCGGAGGCGCCGGTAAAAAGGGTGGCGGCCGTAATGAGCAGAAGGTAAATCAGGACCGCAAACAAAGCGCCGAGAACAAACTCAAGGATCTTAAAAAAGAAAGGGATGAGCTAAAATCAAAGCCAAACAAGACTCCGGAAGACAAAGCTAAACTGCAAAAAACAGAGAAAGCCATTAATCGAGAGATTGATCGCCAGAAAAAATCAGAGAATCATTCCAAAAAGGATAAAGGAGCTGCCCAGCGATGAGTTATCACTCTCTTTACACCGTGATTCTCGAATACAGAGGAGGGACTTATATTTCGCAGGTTCGTAGCGAGTCCCCCGAAGCAGCAGTTAAGAAATGGTCAACTACAATAAGTGACCAAAACCTTAGAATGTGGGGACTTGATCGGGCTGAGCTAGTCTTGCTATCTAACGACAATCCACTTCCGCTGGAGAACTGCTTGAATATTTGGTGCTTAACAGGTTCTGCAAAAAACCATCTGATGTTGCTTAACCTTATTGCAACTGAAACAAAAAACCGCGCCCAGCAATGACGCAACCAGCCCGTGGCGCGTTCGCCGCTCCCAACACCGAACACACAGCCCACTACGCCGAGCACACAGCCTAACCCGCAGACTCCTCCTGCGCCACAGGCGGCGGCAGAGCACGATAAGAACAAGCGGAAAAGCACCGAAGACAAACACGAGAAAAAGCGGCCCGGCACATCGCCCGCGCCTAACTACAAGCCTTATCGGACGTATGAGCAGCCGAAAGATGATAAGAAAAAAGACAGAAAAAAACCGCCCTATCACCGAAAAGATCGCGACAAGAAGAAAGAGGGCAGCTAAGGGACATTTAAAGATGAAAACTTACACGTGGAAAGAAGCTTTTGAAGACGCATGTGAGGGTGCAAAGGCAGGAGTCTCCCGCTATCAAACTTTTGTTGGTTACTGTTATGACATGGGTAAGGGCGTAGCGCGAGATGTGAAAATGGCCACGCGTTGGTACGAGAAAGCAGCCCGGAACGGGAACATCGACGCCATTTTCAATCTTGCTGTGGTCAACGATAAGGGTCAAGGTATGCGGCGCAATGCCCCCCGTGCTGTCCGCCTCTACCGGCAAGCAGCGTTGCGTGGCGATCTAAAATCCCAAGCGAATCTGGCAGTGATGCTGCTCGACGGAGATGGCGTTAAGAAGAACACTACCGAGGGGCTGCACTGGTTGCGGCGTGCTGCTCAAAGAGGAGACGCCAAGGCCCAGTACAATCTTGGTCGGGCCTATGCGGAAGGCGAAGGCGTTCAACGGAGTGTCACACATGCTAAAAGGTGGTTGTCCAAAGCCGCCAAAGGCAGACATGCCAAGGCACGTCGGCTCCTCAAATCGGTGGAGCAGAAGGCCAAAAAATCCAGTAGGTCCAAACCAAGTCGGTAGTGTTACACGCTCTACTGGTATATGACGCTCTGAATCGTCTAACTTCTGGATGGTCCTCGGCCAACACCGGAGCGTACTCCTGGGGAGAGAATTACTCTATTGACGCCTGGGGCAATTTGCAGACTTCCCCCATGGGAACGAAGGCTCACGGCGGCACGTTCCAGTTGAGCGGCAACGCGCAGAACCGTCCCACCGGCATGGCGTATGATGCCGCGGGAAATCTTATGTCGTATGTTTCCGCCACATACACCTACGACCAGGAAAATCGTCTCTCCTCTACCGCCGGCATGAGCTATACCTATGACGGCAACGGCGAGCGCGTGCTGAAATTCAACACCAGCACCGGCGCTGCAGTAAAGCGTTATTGGTCCATGGGCGGCAACACTCTGGCGGAAGGCGATGGTTTGGGAAATCTAACCGCTGAATATATTTACTTCGGCGGCAAGCGTGTCGCCCGCATTGATCTCCCGGCCAACACCGTGCATTACTATCTTTCGGATCATCTCGGCTCAACCAGCATCGTGGCCGGTGCGGCAGGAGCAATTGAGGAGGAATCAGATTATTATCCGTTTGGAACTGAAGTTGTCGTTACAGGCGGGGTGAATGAACTGAAATTCACGGGCAAGAGGAGGGATACGGAATCGCAACTGGATTATTTTGGAGCGCGGTATTATTCAAACATATTCGGTCGCTTTTCGAGTTCTTGATCCGGTTACTGCAACACCCGAGCATGGGGTAAACCCGCAACGCTGGAATGCGTACACCTATGGGATGAACAATCCTTTATTTTACGTCGATCCCGACGGTCGAGATGCGATTGCGGTCAATTTTCTCAACGCGGTTCCGGTTGGGGGGCATGAAGGCCTTATCGTGGTGCACTCCGATGGTAGCGCTACATATGCGCGATTCGGTCCGAAAGGTGGTAACAAACCATTTGGCCCCGGTCAAGTTGATACTCAAACTTTAAAGCCTGTCCAGTTTAAAGCTGATGGATTGCCCACGGATGCGTCATATAAACAACTTGCTGCCGAAGTTGGGAAAATCGGTCAGCCTGCCGATGACGTCGGGTTCAACTACTTCAAAACGTCCGAAACAGACAGCATCCTTCTCCAGGACTGGATAAGAAGGATCAAAGAAGCTTCGGATAAAGGGCAAGCTCCTGATTATGATGTCACGAGGCAGAATTTGTGCGACTTTCTGTATCGTGGTCTCATCGCGGGACATGCGATCAATAAGGACCAGCCTGTCAACCGCACTCCGAACCGGCTATTCATGATTCTTTCGCTCCTTGCAACTGAGAATTATCCGAAACCTGGGTGGGCACCGCGGCCTCCAAAAGAAAAGGTAACTCATAGATTTAAACCCCCTTGTGGGGAAAAGGGTCAATCAAAATGCTAAGAACTGCGCATCTGCTAACTGTCGAGGCTGGTACTGGATGATACGGCCGAGGAGGGCACTCATTGCTACCGCTGTGACTGCGGCGGCTTTTGTAGCGGGCATTTGCGGGCCCTATTGGTGGTCCAACACTATTCCCAGTCGTCCGAAAGGAGTCGCTGCTAATGCGGTGTTCCTGTGGGCTCCTTACGTGGGGCTCCCAGAATCGAGGCGAGGATGGTGGCTGGTCTGCTGGGAAGCGGACGCGCGCAATCATTGCAAGCTCGATGGTGTAGACGGCAGCCTTGAATATGAAGGTGAGTTCGTTTCATATGGCCACAAAGGGCCAGTACCAGCCAACCAACTTAGAATAAACCCAACCAAAACTCGTGAGCATAAAGTTTGGGTGGGAGACGCTCTTGTTCCGTTGGTCAGATTCTTATACCCGCCAGCCAGTATGAAGAAGGGAAACGCCTTCTCGATCAACTAAAACCAAGCCGTCCGTAACGCCTGCTGATGGTGGTCGGCTTAACAATTTCAATTTTTTTTACTGATAGAAGCGGGTATTTTATGAGAGGACGCGCCCAAGCAGGTATTGCGGTTTGCGTGGCGGTGGCCCTCCTGATATTAGGAATCGTCGGGGCTTATTGGCGGTCGAATACGGAGCCGAGGAACCCGAAGGGAATATCTGCCAACGCAGTATTTTTGTGGGCTCCGTAGGTAGGCGTTCCGGGCCCAAGAAGGGGCTGGTGGCTATATTGCCGACAGAAATTTGAGGGGAGCATTTGGTGCACTGTGAGTGAAATCGACGGAGCAACCAAGTATGAAGGCGAGTTTATTCCATATCGCAAGGGAGTCATAGTTTCGCCTGATAGCTTGAAAATCGACCCAATAAAGAGCCGTGAGCTTGGAGTCTGGATAGACCACAAGAATATACCGCTGGTCTTTCTAGAGAATGGCGAGATTTTAATATCCGCAAGCAAGTATGACGAGGGCAGACGACTTCTTGATTCAGAAAAAGCGCGAATCCATCCGTGACCACCTTGATCTAGCTGGCTCTCGCGACAGGCGGCCGTAACCTCGCGGGAAAAGGGTCAATCAAAATGCTAAGAACTACGCATCTGCTAACTGTCCAGGCGGAAAACAGGACGGACACGGTGGAGGTGGGAAAGGAACGAACCCATTTCCAGGACTTAAGCCGCCTACACCAGATGGTCAATGAGGACATTTAACCATGACTGAATTTAAATTCAAATATCACTATATTGAATCAAAACGGCTTAGCACTTTCTTCAGAGTAGCATTCTTTTTGGTGCTTGCGACTTTCGTAATGGTGGCCGGAACTCTTTTACTGCTTTCGGATGTATCTTATAAGTTTGGAAGCGGTCCGCTTTTTACCGCTCTCTTTTGGTTGTTTTTCTGCTTTGTCTTCGTCTTAATGTGCGCCAATTTCTTCTTGTGGATTGGAATGTTACAGTTTTTGTTGAAATACGACGGTAGGGCGGCCAAATTGTTTTGGGTTTTTATTGTTTTTTTTGGTCTGTCATATGGAGCAGCTCTCTATTATTTCTTTATATTTAGAAAAGTTATTGCCAGGCTTGCTGTCGGATCCTCACAACGGGATGTGAGCCATCCCTCAGCGGCAAAAATATGACCCTTGATGGTAGTCGAGTACCCACACTTTTTGATCTAGGGTTTGTGCCAAACAACTGTTCCGGGTTTACAACAAGCGCTTTCAGCCGGTAAACATGTCGGCCAACGCGCCCAGCCAGACTGTATTCTCCATCGGATACGACTTCCACCTGGGCAACGGCACGTCGGGCACGGACAACGGCAACGTTTTTGGCATCACCAATTACAAAGACACCACGCTGGCCATGTCGGCCAACGCGCGCAGCCAGACTGTCTTCTACTCAATCCTCACTACCCGCTCGCTGACTTTGGGGAATTTATCGAACACCGCCGGATCGTGGCCGGGGACGATCAGTCGAGGCGAAGCGACGAGTTGTTTCATACGGTCCTGGGCGCGCAGGTTGGACGCGGCGTCGAGCGTCTGGGCGATGGGGACATGCTTCTCAAGATTCTCGTAGAGATACATGTTGTCGCTGGCCAGAATGACGATACCGGCTTTGGTGTTGACGCCCACATACTGCGACTGGAACGTATGCTTTCCGCCCGTGTAGCAGGTGATGCCGGGAAGAATTTCCTGGGCGTCGCCATTGACCAGGCTGACGCGCCCGGCCAGGTTGAGTTTCACGGCGGCCAGCACGTCGTCCGGCTCAATGCCGCCGTGGGTACGCGGGCCCTGCCAGGCTTCACCGGTGTAATAGGTGTATTCATCTTTTTGCAGCCAGATGCGCGCGCGAGGGAAAAGGTCCATGCCGTCGGCGTGGTCCCAGTGCATATGTGTGATGACCACGTCAGTAATGTCTTCCGGCTTGAGCGCGGGCTGGCCGGCGGGCATGATTCCAGGCTGGCCGACTGCTTCCGATGTTTTGATGAAGCCATCAACTTTGTATTCTTTGAAGAACTGCGGGCGGTAGAAGCCGGAATCGACCAGGATGTTGCGCCCGTTTCCGCGGATAAGCCAGACCGTCATGGCTATCGACAGTTTGCGCTGCGGGTCGGCGCCGGCAATGAGCGCGTTGACGGGAAAGTCGGGGATCGACGCGTAACGGATGGCAAAAACCTCATACACCGGCGCGGCGGCTGTCGGAGAAGACGTTGCAGACGTGGCTGGCGACCTTTGTGCGATCCCGGATATAGCTGACAGGAAAAACAACGCCGCAATAACCGATTTTGCTATCATTCTGGCTCCCTTTTGGGTCATGATCCGCCTGTTGAAGAAAGTGTAAGGAAATAAGAGTGCATGAATAGCTCGCGAATGTCGAGAATTCCAAAAGTGCCTTCCCTGCTGCGCCGCATCAGCTTCAGTTTTCTGCTGGGGTTTGGCCTGTTTGTGCTGGGAGCGGGACTGCAAGGCGTCTTGGAGCGGCGCGGCATTACCCGTGCCACCATTTACCTTGACGACCTGGTGCTGGGGCTGCTGGCGGGATTGATGGCGTTTGCCTATGAGCATCGGCGGTCACGGGATCTGCGGCAAAAGCTGGCGGTAATTTCCGCCATGAACCATCATGTCCGCAATGCCCTGCAAACGATTGCCTACGTGCCTTACACGGAGCAGGCGAAGCAGATGCTGTTGATCCAGCAGTCAGTGAACCGGATCCAGTGGGCGCTGAATGAGATTCTACCCGGGGAAAGTCACGAGGCCCGAAGTTTCCCGCCGACAATGGCCGTGACTGAGAAAGCCATGGAACCGGAGCCGCAGCGCGAAACTTCCGCCCAAGGCTGAGACGGAAAAGGCAAGTTGGGTTGTGCGGAAGCGATAGTGAAGGCAAGCAGCTGCAAAATGCTCGTACACTGATACAATAGTTGAAGCCGCAACTTGAGGCGGTTTTTGCGGGCGTGAGCGAGGCACAGCCGAGCGCGAGTCCGCAGCCGAAATCCTGAACGAAGTCGAAGGACCTCAAGAGAGATTTTCCCATCGCGTTTTTACGGAGAGGTGGCCGAGTGGCTGAAGGCGGCGGTTTGCTAAACCGTTATAGGGGCTAACACTTCTATCGGGGGTTCGAATCCCCCCCTCTCCGCCAGCCAGTCTGTAGCTCAGAGAATCTTTCTCTCATACCCTCCCAACAGCCCCCTTTCGGGCATGTCTTCCCGTCAATCAGGTCAGAATCTATCAGCAACTCCCTAGGGCCTTTCCCTTTTTCGGGCCTCTTTCTCCGTGCCGCAATTGATTCGTCCTTTCTTGCATTAACTCCATTATCCATTGCTCCGGCTGCTTTCCCAGGGAACTCTGATCTGCGAGTGCCCCTGACGCCCAGCCACCAGCCGAGTAAGCCCGAAGCCGGCCTCGGTTCGTCCGACTGTTCTTGGATTGGCGAAGGACCGGCGATTCCTGAGCGCTATTTGGGTGGTTGTGGCGCTCCCGATTCTTCCCTTGGTGAAGGGAAACTGGTAGCTGCCGGAGGGGATTAATGAGGGGCTCTATAAAAAGGGGGCAAACCCCTCATAATTCCCGGGCACTTACGCTTCCAGCCAGTGTTTATGCGGGTAAACGCGAAAACGGCAAAATAATTAATGTCGAAAAAGTGCGTCACCGCGCCGTGCTTTGTAGCGGTAGCAAGGATAAGTATCATGTATTCTGCATTTTGGAGCCCGAAGTGTCGAGCAATTTTAGCGGCAGCGGGTCGCCTTGTCGGCCGCGCGCTACGCCTGGGAAAATCAAAAATCGGTGCCAGCTACAGGAGGCAACGAGGCCAAGTTCGACTCTGCGAATCCGTACCTGGGTGAGGGCTTCAGCCAGCAGCATCGGCTGGGACGCTTGGCGGCTACCAACTGAAGGGCACCCTACGGCTATGAATGAGCGGGCAGCTCAACCCCTGCGATTGAGACTGCCAGGCCGCGCACTCTGGCGATGAGAGGAGGACGGCGGTCCTGGCGCTAAGCTGAAACCCTTAAAAATTCCACCTGATGCCACCATCGTAGGTCCTGCGGTCAGAAGCATCGCACTGCACATCAAACAGTGCAAGCGGACGAGGCTTGATCTTTTTGGCCGCTGTCCGTCCAATGTAGCGCTACGGACC
>Ga0209488_10003233_pt1 | contig 13139 bp, 11 predicted proteins | sample Rivendell_Oct201_8_FD_188349 | JGI IMG/M metagenome (GOLD analysis project Ga0209488, IMG submission 188349) | Vadose zone soil microbial communities from the Eel River Critical Zone Observatory, Northern California, USA -... | ecosystem: Environmental > Terrestrial > Soil > Vadose zone >...
AACCGTCGGCGCGCTGATCGTCCTGTTCATCTGGAACCGGCTCGTGGTCCATCGCGTCATTCGCGATCCCGGCACCGACGGCCCGAATACTGCGCCCCCGCGCCGCTGGCTCTAGCGGCCTCCCCGCCTCAAATGCGATCCGGAAACCGGATGATGAAGTTGTCGCGGTTCGGCATCTTCACCTTCGGCAGCGTCTCGGCACTCATGACGTCGGCCTCGCCGATCAGCTTGTTCTCGGCGAAGATATAGGCGACCAGCGCATAGACCTGGTCGGCGCTCAGCGTGCGCGGTTGCGTCGCCGGCATCGCGCGCCGGATGAAGTCGAACACGGTGGTGGGATAGCCCCAGAAATTCGCGATCGTCTTCGTCGCCTCGATGCGGTCGATCGGCGGGGCGCCGACCACCGAGCCCAGGATCCCGCCCCGGCCGTTGTCGCCATGGCAGGCGGCGCATTGCTCCGCATAGACCGTCTTGCCCTGGGCCGCCGTGCCGTTGCCGGCCGGCAGGCCCTGCCCGTCGGGCAGGATGCTGATGTCCCAGGCCGCGATGTCGGCCTCGCTGACCGGACGGCCGAGATTGGGCGTCTCGGCGAGCGCCGCGCCCGCGCCGAGCACGAGCGCCAGCGTCGCGGCGCGCCCCGCGGTCCTACGCATAGACATGCTTGACCTCCCCTTTGGGGCCGACGCCCCAGCTGGTGATGCTGTTGTAGTGCTGGTTGGGGAATCCGAGGACGTTGGGCGGCGTCTTGGTCTCGCCGCGCAACGCCACGAATTCGGCGCGCGTCGGCTGCACGGCGCCGCTCTCGTCCCAGGCGCGGCTCTGCAGGACCGCGGGCGCGCCGTCCCACCTCCACGGCATGCGGAAGCGGGTGAAGGCCTTGGGCAGCACCGGCGTCTGCAGCGCGGCCTCCGCCCAGCTCGTGCCACCGTCCGCCGACACCATCACCTTGGCGATCCGGCCGGCGCCCGAATAGGCGATGCCGGAAATCTCGTAATAGCCCGGCTCCTTGAGCGCCATGCCGTGCGACGGCTGGGTGATGAAGGATTTGACCTCCTGCAGGAAATAGAAGCGGTAGGCCTTGCCGCCCGGCAGCAGCTGCGAGTAGGTGCGGGTCTCGTAATAGCTCATCTGCGGCTGATCGGTGAGCTTGATCCGGCGCAGGTATTTCACGTTCATGTTGCCTTCGTAGCCCGGCAGCAGCAGGCGCATCGGATAGCCGTTGCCCGGCATCAGCCGCTCGCCGTTCTGGTAGAGCGCCACCATGGCGTCATCCATCGCCTTCTTGAGCGGCGTGCTGCGGCTCAGGCCCGAGACGTCGGCGCCTTCCGCGATCAGCCATTTGGCGGCCGGATCGACCCCGGCCTCCTCCAGCAAGACGGACAGCTTGACGCCGGTCCATTCGGCGCAGGACGCGAGGCCGTGCAGCGCCTGCACGCTCTCCTGCAGCGGAACGGGGGAGAACATCGGCGCGCTGTTGCCGCCGCATTCCAGGAAGGTGATGCGCGTCGTCATCGGGTAGCGCGCCAGCGTGTCGAGCGTGAAGACGAGCGGCTGCTTCACCATGCCGTGGATCACCAGGCGGTGCTTGTCCGGGTCGATGTCGGGCGTCCCGCCCTGATGACAGATGGTGAAATGCAGGCCGTTCGGCGTGATCGTGCCGGCGAGCAGGTGATGGGGGGTGCGCGCGTGCGAGGTGCGCGGCTCGTTCTTCGGATTGCTCAGGGTGCGCGCGACGGGTTTCTCGAAGCGCGACGCCACCTGGTAGGTCGGAAGAACCGCCCCCTGCTCCAGGCTCCAGGGCGCGTCGGTGAGCGGCTCGGCGGCGGCGCCGGTCAGCGCACCGCCGGTTCCCATGGCGCCCGCCAGCAAAACGCCGCGACCCAGCAGGGCGCGGCGATCGATCAACCCGTTGCCGGCGACGATTGGCGCATTCTCCAATCCGTGCCGGGAGCGCTTGCTTCCCATGATGTCCTCCCTCGAGGCTTTTTACGATCGTCGCACCATCGTTGGACGATCGGCTTGCGATCATCCTAGCATTTGCGGCCCCTCGTTGCATCTGCCTCCGCGGGACGAGATGAGATTTTGATGCCGGGCGTCTGGCCGGCGCGCATGTTCCGTTGCAGACTCGCCGTGACGCGCGCGGGCAAGCCGGACAGCCGAGGGCGCGCCAAGGGAGGAGCCATGTCGACACGTCGCGACATCCTGAAATGCAGTTTCGCGGCCGGCGTTGGCGTCGCGCTGGCGACGCCCACCTGGCGCGCGGCTCGCGGGCAGACCTCCACATCGCAGCTCGAGCGCAACAAGGCGGTCGTGCGCCGCTTCAAGGAAAGCCAGGGCACCAAGGACGAGGCCGAGGCCATGCGCGAGGTGCTGGCGTCGAATTACAAGCGCTGGCGTGCCGGCTTCGAGCACATCGGCGCCAATGCGCGCGACCAGGGTTTCCCCGGTCCGGGCTCCTATCTGCGCGGCGCCTTTCCGGACCGCACCGATACGATCGAGGCCGTGGTGGCCGAGGGCGATAGGGTCGGCATGCTGTTCAAGGTGCGGGGCACCCACAAGGGCAATTTCTACGGCATCGAACCGACCGGCAAAGCGATCGACGTCTACGAGCTCGGCATCTTCCGGCTTGCCGACGCGCGGATCACCGAAGCCTGGTTCCTCGGCGACGACGCCGGGCTTTTGATGCAGCTTGGCGCCAAGCTGCCGCCGCGCAAGGACGGCCAGCGCATCGTGCCGCCGGTGACCGCCGGGGGCGAGGATCCGGATGCGGTGGTGGCGCGCCTGCAGGCCGGGCCGCTCGCCACGGCGCAGGATCGCAACCGCCTCATGGTGGCGCGGTCGAAGGGCGCCGCTCCGCCGGCGAGCGACCGCGCGGCGGATTTCCGCCAGACGCGGGTGGGGTTCCAGCATTTGCGCGATTACGGCAATGCCAAAGGCGTGGCCGATCAGACCATCACCACCGCGCTGCCGGGCCGGCGCGACCGCATCGACGTCTTGATGGCGGAAGGCGACGAGGTGTGGATGCAGTTCCGGGTGGCCGGCACCCACGCGGGCAATCTTTATGGCTTGCCGGCCACGGGAAAGCGGGTGGAGGTACCGGAGATCGGCATCATGCGCTTTGCCGACGGCAAGTGGAAGGAAGCGTGGTACCTGGCCGACGAGCTCGGCCTGCTGCTCCAGCTCGGCGCGGTCGACATGCTGCTGGGCTAGTGCGGCGTCCGCGCCATTACAAAATGGCGGCTCAGCGGGACTTATTCACGAGTCCGGTTTGCCTGCGCGGTCGGGAGCATCCGTGGCCGCCGGCCCATCCAGCCGTTCGGGATGGTTCAAGAGGTCGCGCACGGCGGCGAGGAAACGGCCCGCCTGATAGGCATCCACCAGCCGGTGGTCGGCGCGCAGGAACAGCGGCATCACGCCGGTCGACGCGAATTGGTCGCCGCGCGCCACCACTTTGCTCTCGATCGGCCCGAGCGTGAGATTGAGCGAATCCGCCTGGTCGGGAAACCGCGTCGGCTTGTAGCTGCGCATCGGCGGCGCGCCGGCAAACGACAGGTCGTTCACCATCGCGCCGCCGCCGCGCAATTCGTCCAGCCTTCCCACCGACGGCAGGTGAAAATGGCGGTCGAGGAAGCCGTAGATGCGCAGCAGCTGGCGCAGCCACAGATCGGGGACGCGGCGCAGGCGCGCGAGGTCGCGATCGCGCGGTCCCGTTCCCCGGCCGGCCTGCAGCAACCGCTGCCAGACCTCCTGGCCGATCTGCTCGAGGCTCTTGGCGTCTGCCTCCCGGACCACCAGCAGATCGATCTCGCGATTTCCCCGATGGTAAAACCCCATGCGGATATTGACGCCGCGAAACCCATAGACGCGGCGCCCGACCACCCGCACGTTCATCTCCGGGAATTGCGCCAGCGCGAGCGCGGTCGCGCGGATCAGCGCGTGCGCCGTGGTGAGCAGCACGCGGCCGCCGCGGTTGCGCTCGCGCAGGAAAGAGGTGAGCGCGTCGGCGTCGATCTCGGTTCCCCACACCATCACCGGATCGACGTGGCTCGCCCTCGGCGCATGGAGATAGAAGCGGTTGTAGAGCGGGATCCGGCGGCCGGGAATCGGGCGATCGTGCAAGGGCCATTTCATGGTCGTAGGCTCAGGCCGGTCGCGGCGGCGCCGCCGCAAATTGCTCGCGCACGAGATCGACAATGGCCGAGACCGTGCGGAAGTTCGCCGGGCTGACATGGCCGCTGTCGAGCTCGATCCCATACAGGCCTTCGAGGTGCAAGATCAGGTCCGTCAGCAGCAAGGAATCGAGCAGGCCGCTGTCCAGAAGGTCGGTGTCCGGCGTCACGGCCGCGTAGCGCGGGCCGCGTGATTGCACGAACTGGAGCAGGTCCGCTTGCAATTGCTGTCGATCGGGTTTCATCGGGGCTCGGCTGTCTCGCTGATGGCGCGGGGATCAGGCAACCGGAGTCCCGGCAACCCGCAGGCCGAGCGCCGCGCGATCGACCTTCTGGGCCGACGTGAGCGGCAAGCGCTCCAGCACCTCGAACCGCAGGGGCAATTTATAGGACGGAAGCTCCTGCTGACAGGCCGCGCGGATCTTCGCCACGTCGATCGGGTGATCGTCGCGCGGGGCGAGGAACAGGACGAAGCGCGTTTCGTCGCCGCGCGCCATCGGAACCGCGACCGCATGCGCATGGGGAAAGCCCGCTTCCACCATCCCCTCGATCTCGGCCGGATGCACGCGATGTCCCTGGACCTTGACCAGCAGGCTCGCGCGCCCGTCGAGATAGAAATAGCCCGCGTCGTCGCGATGGGCGAGATCGCCCGTCCGCAGCCACCCTGCGGCGCTCATGACCTCCGCGGTGGCGGCCGGATCCTGCCAGTAACCGAGCATCACATTGTCGCCTCGCGCGCACAGCATGCCGACCTCGCCCGGCGGGAGCTCGCGTCCCGCCTCGTCCATGACGGCGAGCGCGACGCCCGGGATCGGCTTGCCGATCGACCCGCGGCGCGCGCGGAACTCGGCCGGGGGCAACGACGCCAGGCGGGCGGCCGCTTCCGATTGCCCATACATCACATGGAAGGCGGCCGGCGCAATGCGGTCCGCGACGTCCGCCGCCAGATCGTGACGCAGCTCGCCGCCGGCGACCGCCATGTAGCGCAACGCCGGCAGCGGCGCTTCGCCGAGCCGGCCGTATTTCAGCAACATGCCGTAGACCTCGGGCACCGCCGAAAAGCTGGTGGCGGCGAGCTCGCGTAGCGTCTCCACGATGGTGGCCGGGAACGTCAGCGCGCCGCCCAGCAGCAGCGTGGCGCCCGCCAGGACATGCGTCTGCAGCACCGAGTTGCCCAGGGCGTGGCAGAACGGGACGATCACCAGCGCCCGGTCCTCCGCCCTGATCGGCAGATCGTGCAGGATCGAGTCGGCATTGGCCAGCAGGTTGCGGTGGCTCAGCATGACCCCTTTGGGCGTGCCGGTGGAGCCGGAGGTGAACAGCAGCATGGCCAGGTCGTTGCCCTGCCGGCGCGGCGGGGCTGAGGGCTCCTCGCCGCCGGCTCCATCCAAACGCAACGTCGCGGTCGCGGACTCCTGTTCCTCGGAATTGATGTCCTGGCGCCGGCTGATCAGCACGTCGGGACGGCAGAGCGCGTGGATCTCCTGCCGGCGCCGCCGCTCCAGCCCCACGGGCAGCGGCACCACGACGCCGTCGGCCAGCAGCGTGCCGTAAAACGCCGCGAGATATTCCGGCGAATTGGCGAGCTGGAGCGCGACGCGGGCCCCCGCCGCATGGCCGGGCCGCCCGCATAAGTATCGCCGCACCCCATCGGCCGCGCGCCACAGCCAGCCGTAGGAGACATCGCCCGCCTTGGTGGCGACCGCCGGATGGTGCTCACGTGCCGCCGCGACATCGCAAAAAGCGCTGGCCAGGTTGCTCGCGCGCGACAGCGCGGGCGCGCCGGCGGCCGCGCGCATCGCCGCCCCGGACGGGGCCGCGCCCGCGGTGTCGAGTTCCAGCAGAAGGGTGTCCATGCCGCGTGGGCCTCCGCGCGCGAGCTCGCGCCGACGACCCCCCATTAAACACTATTTTGCATCGCCAAAAGGGCCGCCGCGCCTGCGCCGCGTGGGAGCCAAACGGCGCAGCTGCGTCCGAGGCTCAATCGCCCGGCGGCCGCGCACACACATAGACGTCGTTGCCGTCGATCCGCACCGCATAGCGGCGCAGGTCGACTGTTGCCGGCGGCGCCAGGCAGCGTCCGGTCGCGATATCGAAGCGCGCCTGGTGCAGCGGGCATTCGATCACGCCGTCCTCGACGAAACCTTGCGACAGCAAGGCGAATTCGTGGGTGCACACGTCGTCGATCGCATGGACCTGGCCGTTCAGCCGGTAGAGCGCGATCGGAACGTCGCCGAGCCGCACCGGCAACGCCGCGTCGTCGGCCAGCTCGGAGAGCGCGGCGACGCGACGCCAGAGCCCGGAGTCAGGCATCGCGCCTATTCGGCCGCCGTCACATGCAGGGCGGCCTGTTCCTCGTCGTGCAGGCGCGCCAGGATGCGCCGCGCCTGGATCACGCCGGTATCGGCGTTGATGTCGAGTTGCGGCGGATTCGGGATGAGATCGAGGCTGCGCTGCTGCGCCGAAAACACCGCGACGTCCTCGTAGAAGGCGGTCTGGATCTGCTCGAAGATGCGATTGGTGAGCTCGGCATTCTCGACGTCGAAGTCGTGCGCCTGGCCCCAGAAATAATGCGAGGTCTTGTCGGTCTCCGGCGTGATGGCGTTGAGGTTGCGCATGTTGATGCCGCCGACGCGCTTGCCCTCGGGCGCGCCGGTGCCGGTCGGGGTCGCGCCGACGTCGAGCCGCAGGAAGGCGGGCGGCACGAAATCGATGATCTGCCAGCGGTCGACATGCGTGGTGAAGCCGCCCACCTTCACGAAGGTCGGCGGCGCGGGCTGGTCGATGATCCAGCGCGTGACCACGACATTGTTCGGCGCGCGCGTCACCTTCACGACCGCATGCTCGGCGAGCGCGGCGTTGCCGATCGTCGTCTCATGCACGAAGGCCAAATGGGTGAGGTCGAGCAGGTTGTCGACGACGAGCTGCCAGTTCGCCTTCACGTGCAGGTAGGAGGCTTTCGCGCCCCAGGCGGGATCGTCGAGCCAATGGAAATCGGTGATCTTGGCGGGATCGGCGAGCGCCGGATCGCCCATCCAGATCCACACCCAGCGATAGCGCTCGACCACCGGATAGGTCTTCACCTTGGCGCTCGGCGGGATCTGGTCCTGGCCGGGAATGCGCACGCATCGGCCGGTCTGGTCGTATTGCAGGCCATGGTAGTGGCACTGCAACCGGTCGCCCACCAGCTTGCCCATCGAGAGCGGGAGATGACGATGCGCGCAACGGTCCTCGAAGGCGACCGGCGTGCCGTCCTCGGTGCGGAAGAACACGATCGGCTCGCCCAGGATCAGGCGGGCCAGCGGCTTGCGGCCGACTTCGGAATCGGTTGCCGCGACGTACCAGAAATTCCTCAGGAACATGATGCTGTCCTCCCGACCGGACCGTGGCGCGGATCTCGGGTCCGCGTTTGCGCCACTATAGCATGTCCTTGATCGCCTGGATGAGGTTGCGATCGACGCTGATCATGTCGCCCTCCGGTGGCAGCGACAGCGTGGCGCGCTCCGTTTGCGAAACCGCGCGGCCCTGCAGGATCACCCGTCCGTCGGAGGTGAGATAGATCGAGGCGGCGGCCTGCTCCTCGTCGTCCTTCCACACCAGCTCGACCCGGAATTTCACGGCGCCCTCCCCGTATCTGTCCGTCGCCCATGCGACATTTCGATTTTTGACCGGACTGCATTCGGGTCCAAGCGGCGGCCACCGTCGGGCGGATCGATTGTCGAGAGCGTTGTCCGGTCAAGGACTGGATCATTGTGACGGCGCGGGCAGAAATACGCGAGGACTTGCGAGGAGAACGACAGAGCGAAGGATCGCACATCAAGCAAGATGACGAAGTCCTTCGTCATTCCATCAAGAGTATGTCGGCACGGTTCGGGTGCCACAATGGTTCGGTGCGGTGACGGCGGGCCGCAAGAATGCACTTGACGAGAGCATGGTTATCATCCTATAGCCGTGGTTGTGGTACCGTCTTCCGCGTGCTCGACGTCATTGCGGCGTCGCGATGGAGGAACGAGTGACCCTTCCGGACCGGATATCCGCGCAGAACGTCAGCGTGATCGCCCGGGACAGTGGTCGTATCCGCCGGACCGCCGACCGATCCGCTGAATCAATCCGGTCTCGTCTTACATCCCGATGCCGTCGCCGTCTTGCGCGCCCAGTTGGCGCGGGGTTCCACATCGCGCCGCTGATCAGAACGAACAAAGCCGCGCGCCGCCAAGCATCGCACGCGCTGGCAATCGAGCATTGGTGGTTTGAGGCGCGGTTGCAGCCCACGCCGAGCTGCGACGCCATCCCGCCCATTGAAAGGCACTGCCCGATCTTGAGTTGAAATCGTGGAGGCTGCGATGACAGCACTTTCGCGGCGTTCGTTCCTGGAAAAATGCGGCTACGGCGCGCTCGCCACCGGCCTCTCGTCGATCTGGCCAGAACCGGCCGAGGCGGCGTGGGGCGACATCCCAACCGGCGTCCCAGGACTTCCCGATGTCTGGCCGGCCTCTTACCAGCCAAAAAAAATCCTGGAGGTCTTTTGCTTCGGCGGCCTCTCCCAATGGGAGAATTTCTGGGTGTCGGAAGACGTCGCCGCGATGAAGAATTGGCGCAACTTCCAGGCGGCCGTGCAAGGCGTGCACTGGCATTGCCCGACGGACGCAATGCCGGCAATCAGCCCGGCCGATCAGGTCAATTTGTTCGCCACCGCGTCGGGGTTCGGCGACCCGTCCGTCCCCGTCTATTGGGGGCCGGCGACTCAACCGCTGTGGCGCTCGGACATCTTCAATCGAGCCCGCGTCGTGGTGGAGGCCCACGATCTGCTGCCGCATCCGGCCGCGACGCCGCTGAACCTGACCGGGCACCGCCTCGGTCACCCGCGCATGGCCGGCACGGGATCCGCGATCCAGCATCGCGCGATGAGCGCCGCGCCGCGCACGACGCCTTATTCGTTCGTTCTCGCGCCCGACAATATTGGCGGATTCGATTTCGGCCCGTTGGCGGCGGTGGCAAACGGGACCCATCCCGGCTATGCGCAGCCGATGATGATACGGATCGGCGATCCGTCATTCACCGCCCTGCTGCAACGCAGCCAGATGAGTCCCGAGGCGGATCAGCTCATCCGCACCCATCAGGCCCGCTATCGCGACCATCTGCGTTTTCACAATTTGGGAGACGCGATTCGTTCGGCCGGCTTCAGCTCATACGATACGGCGGTGAATTTTCTGCTCCATGCGGCGGATTTGACTTCGCTGCTGAGCGGCGGCGTGCTGACCGTCTCGAATGGCCGCCTGTGCGGCACGGCGGCCGCGGCCGAGCCGCCGCAGCTGTTGAACCGGACGCTGACGGCGATCAACACCGCGACGCTGCTGCTGACCACCGGCGGCGCCCGCCATGTCTGCGTCTTCGACGGGGGATTCGACTTCCCCCTGGTCGGCAACAGCTATGACACGCATTCCGGACCCGATCTCCATATCTCGAGGACGTCGTCGAATCTCTTCAATCTTTGCTCCGCTCTTGCCGCGAAGATCGATCCGCTCGGAACAAATCCGACCATGCTCAGCCTCACCGACACCATGATCGTGATCAAGACCGAGTTCGGCCGCGATCCGGACATCGAAGGTGGCGACGGCGGTCGCAACCACTGGCCTTTTGGCTATGTCACGGTTTTGATCGGCGGGCCGATCACCGCGAAGTCGATCGGCGGAAACCTCGACATCAGCGGGGTCGCACCGGCCACGGTATTCAGCCCGACCGACGTGCAGGGCGCGGTGCTGCTGGCCGCTGGGGTCGATCCGTTCGCACCGGAGAATTTCGGCGTCGGCGATTTCACCTCGACCATCAGCGCCGGCACCGAGCAGGGCACGCGGCTTAATCTGAAGACCAAGATCCTGAACGTGTAGCAGCGCGTTTGACTCAGGAGGCGACCATGCGGCAGCCGGGCAAATTGATGAATCTGGTTATCGTGATCGCGTTCACCTCGGCGATCTCGGCCTGCATGCCGGCGCCTCCGGTCGATGACAACGGCGACCTCGCTTTCATTCGTCAGGCGATTCCGAAGATTCTCGGCCGCAAGGCGAAGGGCTCGGACGAGATAGAGGTTCTGCAGGGCGTCAACCTGCTGCTCGGACGCGAGGCCGTGGTCCGCATGCTGATGGAGCAGCCGGAATTCATTCCCTACTGGACGAATGTATTCGTCGACAGTCTTCGGATGCAGCGCGCGGGCGATCGGGCGCAGTTCCCCGCCTGCTTTGGAGATCCGATGCGCGCCAGCGTGAGCGCGAGCCTGGCGACCTTCGTCCGCGCCAATCCGCCCAATTCGACGGCTCCGGGCGGCGCCTTCAACATGATCGATCTGATCGCCTCATCGATCGCGGCGGACGATCTGTCGCCATTCCTCAAGGCCTATCCGATTCCGCTCACCACACGAGTGCCATTCGGCTCGCCGGACCAGCAGCGCCTGGCGGTCGGAGACGCCTTCAACCACGCGATGCTCAATCATCAGATCGACTGTTTCGGTTGCCATAGCAGTGACGGCTCGGTCACCAACGGCGTCGGTTGGGACCGTACCTTCGCGATTCCGCTGCAACTCGAGGCCGCGGTCTATGGCAGCAATTACACCGACCCGGGCGACACCAAGGCCAAGACCTATGGTGTGTTCCGAGGCGATCAACTCAGCGGCACGACGGTCGCTCCATGGGGCATCGCCAACGCCTGCGGAGCGATCCGCACCAACCTCGTCGGTCTGCCCGCCATCGACAGTTTCTTCGCCGGCGCGATGGGCACCCAGCTCGGGTTGATCGATGTCGTGACGAAGTTCAAGACCGGATCCGATGCGCTGAAGGCGACTGGCGTATCGCGCACCACCGTGCCGGACCAAAATCCGACCGTGCCGGGCGATCAGGCCTTCGCCTACATGGTCGCGGCCAGCGTCGCCGAGAACGTCTGGGAGCAGCTGCTGGGCGAGAAGCTCACCATCGCCAACTACTACCCGCGCAATCCCGATCAGCGCGGTGCGCTGTGGAACGTGACCGAATTCGTCTTCATCCCGTCCGGCTTCTCGCTCAAGGATCTGATCGCGCGGATCATGACCGGCAAGTTCTTCAATCGCACCGCGCCGGATATCGGCGGCGGGACCACGCCCTATCGCATGCAGATGATCTTCGACCCGTGGGTGGCCAAGGATCAGAGACTGCCGGACCCGACGCCGGACCCCAAGGAACACAATAACGGCCAGGGCGAGCTGGTGCACCGCTACTCGCCCGACAGCTTGTTCCGATCGGTCGCGGCGGCACTCGACTGGCCGGGGCCGAAGCGGTTTCCCGACGGCAGCTATCCGAGCAACACGCTGGTCAAGGCCATGGGGCAGTTCAGCTCCGACGCCGAGCAAGGCACGCGCGGAGTGGACTTCCAGGGACTGCTGACATGGGAGTCTCAGCATGGGGTGTGCCAGAAGCCGGCCGGCGTCACCACCGACTGGGTCGACCGGCTGGTCACCTCGATGCCCGCGTTCGACGCCGCAAATCCCGGATTTCCGCTGACCGTGGCCGATCTGGTCGAGACCATGAAGGATTGGCTTGTCGGCGAGCAAACCATCTCCTCCGTGGCGCCGGTATCGCCGGATCCGATGGTGCCGGTGCTGAGCGAGCAGGCGGCGCTGTTCGCCCTATTCGGCGTTCCGCTGAATTCGACGGCCGCCTCGGTGCCGAGCCTCCAGTCCAAGCTGCGCAAGTATTGCGGCACGCTGCTGCAATCCCCGCGCTTCCTGCTGGCCGGTCTCGAACCCACCACCGGGCTGGCGGCGCCGCGTCACCGCATCTGCAACGGAGCGCCCTGCACCTTTGTCGAGATCTGCACCGCCTACCAGGCCACGCTGGCGACGATGGGACATTATATCGACTGCGCCAATCACGTCGTCCTGCTCGGCCAGCCTCCCCAGCCCAGTCCCGTCAGATGCGGGCTGGATTGCATCCAGGTCTCATCCCGGGCGGCGCTTTTCTGCGAGCGCAATCCGCTGGCTTGCGTCATTCCGGCGTTTCCACCGGGGTTTCCCGAGCCGCCGATCTGCGGATCACAAGGCTGTCCGCCGCCCTGGTCCGACATCCGCAACCCCACACTGATCGTGATGCCGGCTGGCGGCGCCGCCGTTACCTTGGCGCAGAATGCCAGCATCAAGCCGCTGACCGACGGGACCTACCGTGCGCTGAAGGTCGGCGAGACCCTGCGGGGCGGCGACGTGCTGCGCCTGCCGCCGGGCGCCGTGTTGGAGGCCAAGGCCGGGGATCGAGTCTTCGCGACGCCCAGGAACGGAATCCCCTCGAGGTTCGGTGGCAAGCTGCGCCCGATCGACAGCGAGCTGCTCGACGCCGCTGGCCGGGCGACCCATTCGATTTCGGTCGAGGCCCTGCTCGACAAGCGCGCCAACGTCAACGCCCGCGATCGCTTCGGCGAGACACCGCTGATGAAGGCGGTGGCGGCGGGAGACCTGGGCACGATCGAACTGCTGCTCAAGCGCGGCGCCGACCCGACGGCGCAGGACACGCGCGGCTTCACCGCCGCTGATATCGCAGCTGTGCGCAAGCAGGCCAACGTGGTCGACTTCCTGGCCAAGCGCGGGCTTGCCGCCAAGGGCGACAACGAGCTTGCCGCGCCGCGGGCCCCGGTCGAGGAAGCATGGATCGTGCTGGTTGCCGGCGAGGGCACCCCCCCTGGCGCTGGTCAGGCCCGGATGACGCCATCCACGGCATGGGAACTGACCGAGAAGGGCGTTTTGGGCACCAAGGGGAGAGACATCAACGACATCCAGAAGCAGCGGGAGACCAACAAGTTCGTCGGCCGCGGTCAGGGCGGCACGCTGCCGCGAACCGCCAAGGATGCCGCCGAAGCGATCCGGCTCTACATGGAACGGGACTTCGCCAGGGAGCATAAGGCTCTAACGCCCGCCAAATAACGCTCAGCTAGCGGCAACGTCGCGGACAAGCCACG
>Ga0209488_10003234_pt1 | contig 13137 bp, 11 predicted proteins | sample Rivendell_Oct201_8_FD_188349 | JGI IMG/M metagenome (GOLD analysis project Ga0209488, IMG submission 188349) | Vadose zone soil microbial communities from the Eel River Critical Zone Observatory, Northern California, USA -... | ecosystem: Environmental > Terrestrial > Soil > Vadose zone >...
TCATCGCACTCACAAAAGCGGCAGCGTGGCCCATTGTGGTGTTAGTGCTTTACTTGCAATTGCGCGTGCCGATTACGAAACTCTTTGAAGAGTTTCCTAAGACCTTATCGCAATCGAGCAAACTCAGTCTCGGAGTTTTTGCCATCGAAATACAACGATCAGTGGCGCTCTATGATCCGCAACTTGCGGAAAAATTGAAGGGACTCTCGGAAAGTGATATCCAGGACTTGCAAGACCTCTATCCCAACGGTTGGAGCTGGATAGGATTAAGTGTTGACCAAAAACATTACTATTTGACACCGGACGACAAAATGGATCGATGGAAAAAACTGGAAAAACGCGGTTTAGTTACTTTCACCAGGCCACCAGACGTATTTTGGACGGAGATAGACCGTTACCCTTGGACAAGCAGGACGACAGAAGAGCGTGTCCTGAAAGCGCCGACGAAGACACAAATCGCATTCATCTCAGGCCAGGCAACAATACTCTCCACCGACGGGAAAAAAGTGATAAAGACGGCGCTCGGGGTGCTGGTGCGTGCGATGGGCGAACAGAGTAAAACGCCTGCAGATTGTCATCCGTGAGGCGCTCAAAATCTCTAAACCAAAAGCTCTGGACTTACGTCTCGGGCTGAATAATCGCGTCCGCGACAATCCGCGGTAAGCTTTTGCTTTTCCTCGCAATCTTCCTGATCAGTGTGATCTGTGTAAATCAGTGGTAAGTTTTCCGCTCCTACCAGTACGTCAAGCTCACTTTATCCAGCCAAACCGAATAAGGCGTCCCGATCAGATTGGCGTCGGACTGATACGCAATGTCAAGGCCGCTGTTGGAATCGCCGGTATGCGGCATGCTCAGGTTCACCACGCCCCGCTGGCCATTCATCGTCACCGCGGTAAAGATCACGCTGCCGCCGGGCTGGCGCTCAAACTCCCATACCACGTGGGTCCAGGTATTGGCCGCCGGAGTAGCGCAGGTCACGGAGGAAGCCACCCACTTGAATCCGACCGGGTCCCAGACGCGCCAGGTGTGTCCGCCCGCCAGATCGCACTGCGTGGAAAAGTTATAGCGTCCGCCGTTGGCGCTCTGGGTAACGTTGAACTCAAGCGCCTGCGCCGCGCCCGGATTGTCCACGTAAAAGTTCAGGTCATAGATAAAGTGTGTGGCGTTATTCTGCGGTCCCAGGGCTTTGAACCACAGCGCGCCGCCAAAAGGTTTAGTCCCAGGCAGCAACTGGAACCTGGCTGAAGAGCCGCTCAACGATGGCGCGGCAATCCCTTGCGCCATGGAAAAAACTGCTGCTGGAGTGCCGGTGCATGAGCCGAAGCAGTTCTGCCAGCCGCCAAGCTTCTGTATGTCAGAAATGGTTTTGGCGTTGGGGTTGGCGGGGGCTGGGGGCGCCCCTGGCGCAGGGCTCGGCGAAGCCATGGCGTTTGATGTGGACGAGTGGCCTCCGCATCCGGCAACCGCGGCACAAGCCGCAAGAGTAAAGACGACAAGACTCGGGCGTAGCAGTTTCTTCAGTTCTTTCATTTTGGGGAACTCTCTCCGAGTAGCACGATTTAGACGGTGACGTTCTGTACAGCCTATAGAGAACCAGAGTAGATGCGGGAAATTTATCGTGCTGCGGCTTTGGGATTAGGAGAGCAGTCTTACTCCGGGCCTTTCGTGCCGCTCGATGTCTCCACCGAACGCAGAGGCTTGACCGAAGTGCGAAAGAACGGTCTTTGACTTTGGCGCTAAGTCGCATCCGCATGCTGCGGCAGCATGAGCAAATCGTCTTCGCGACAGTCCTGCGCTAGTGATAAAGACGGGACGAAATGTTTTCATCGGAACACAATGAAAGTGTTAAGGCGCGAATGTTTATTTTATGCAGCAACCCACACGTGCAGTGCTGGTTCCAATCCAGCAACATGGCCGATCGTTAGTCCCTCAAGGCAAAACTGGTTCCCCCTGGTTCTGAGGTTCACATGCGTTCTGCTTCCGGTGGTAGTGTCTTCTTCTTTAGATCTTTGTTTTCCGCGCTGGCTTTGATGATCGCGCTGGTGCTTGCGACACCCGGTTTTGCCCAGGTGTCTTTCAACCCGTCAGTCCACAGCAGCCCAAATATTCCGAATGATATTTTTCAAGTCAAGCTCAATCAAGTCGGCAAGCCCGACCTCATCACTACCCAGGCCGGCAGCAACAGCGTGAGTGTGTTCCTGAATGACGGGAACGGAAATTTTCCCGCAGGCCCATCCGCGACTTACCTGACTGGCGGCGTCGCTACCAACTCGGTTGCGGCGGCCGATTTTAATGAAGACGGCTTCCCGGACCTCGCCACCGCCAACTGCGGCAACTCCCCTGATCCGCCGCAAACGCCGGTTCCATCAAGCGTTTCCATCCTGTTTAATAATGGTGATCGCACTTTTAAACCGCACCAGGATTACCCGCTGCCCGCGTGTCCGGATTCAATCGGCACCCTTATCGCGAGTCCTGAATCTCTCTCCAGCCTGATCGTTTCCTATGGCGGGTCGAACATTACGCTGCTGATGAATAACGGCCTCGGACAGTTTTCTGAGCGCACGATCGCTGGTCCCGCGGGATCACAGATCAGAGGAGTTTCAGCCGCTGACTATAACGGCGACGGTCTGGACGATATCGCGGCAATCATGAATGGAAACTCGGTGGTGATCTTCTATCAGAACCCCGATGGCAGTTTCCAGGCGCCGACCACCATCTTTTCCAAGACAGCCACACTGATAGCGGCGAACACGGTGGGCTTCAACGCCACGGGCCGGCCAGACCTGCTGGTTCCGTTTACTAACGCGCCCGGCGAGCCTCCGGGAGTGATTGCCTTCACCAATAATGGTGGCGGCAATTTCAGCGCTCTCTCACTGCACGTGGATGCTATTTACGGAGACATGGGCCACAAAGCGGCTGAAGGCGACCTTCAAGGCACCGGCCTGCACAGCATCATTTTGCCCGTGGCTTATTCAACGCAGACGTCGCTCTTCAGCGCTTTTGCCGTTTTCACGCAGCCCAGCAAAGGTGTTTGGAATGGCCCGATCTACCTTGCGGGCAACTTTAATGGCACTGCGGCGGCTGCCGCCGTGGCCGACTTCAACAGTGACAACCGTCCGGATATCGCCGGCGCCGGCGGCGAGGACAGCCACATGTATGTCTTCATGAATACCACCTCCCCGCGCGATTGCGCATTCTTCGCAGGCGCAGGCGTTCACGTTTGTTCACCAACGCCCGGAGCGTCAGTAAAATCACCGGTGCCGGCCTCGATCTCCGCCAATGGAACCCCCTTCCCAATTGTGGCGATCAAGGCTTACTTCAACGGGACCTTGGTATCAAGCTCAGAAACCAATACGCTTAACTTCACGATTGTTGAACCTCCGGGCAATTATCAACTGGCGGCAAATGCATGGGATTCCAATGACAAGGTCTATCAAACCATTGTGAATTTCACCGTACCCGCGACCGCAACGTGCAGCGTGCCAACAGCGGCCGGCGTTCACATCTGTGCGCCGACACAAGGTTCAACCGTCTTCTCGCCGGTTGCCATTTCGGCAGCGGCCAACGGCGGGACCGCGAAGATCTCCGCCATGAAAGCCTACATTGACGGCAAACTCGTTGCGTCTTCCAGCAGCGGGACCATCAGCGGATCAGTGCCGGAAGCTGCTGGTACGCACAAGCTGGTCGTCAACGCCTGGAACACTGCCGGCAAGCTCTTCCAGAGCAGCGCGACCTTTACAGTTCATTGATTGAAGTAAAGATTGCCTGCTTAAGAAACTTCGGCGCCCTTCTCGTCTTCACGAATGGGCGCCGATGGTTTCTCTTTTCACGCCGTTCCGCGATCTCCCGATGATTTGACACCTTCGGCAAACCCTTTAAAATAGATGAGTATTTCCCGTCGCAAGCGCCGGTTGTTTGTCTGGCGCCTCAATCAATGCCGAAGTGGCGGAATTGGCAGACGCGCATGGTTCAGGTCCATGTACTCGCAAGGGTGTGGGGGTTCGAGTCCCTTCTTCGGCACCAGCTTTGATTTTATCGCACGCTTCAATCCGCTGGTTGCCGCGGCGCTTTGTCGTTCACTTAGCTTAGTGAGGTTGGTCTGGGCGAGAATGCGCCCTTTACATCCTGAGTAAGATTGCAAGAAGGATTTGGTGCGCCGTTCTCTCCTCATGCCGATCAGAGTAGCTGTCGGATTGATGTGCCTGCAATCGCTGCTGTGGGCGAAGGGTCCGCAAACGCTGCCGCCCCCCATCCTCCAATCGCCCCAATCGTTCTATGTCGCCACGTTCGCGCATGATTCCTGGACCATCGTCGACGTCCAGCCAGCCTCCGGGGTTGATACCAGAGTTCGCTTTATTCGTGTTTATCCTGCCTGCGGGACCTATCGCATCGATGAAAGCGAATACCTTTTTGAGAATGTCTCGGTGGCCGGACTAGCCGCAGGGGCCGACATCTGCGCTGATGAAGGTGCTGTCGCGGAAATCATCCAGTCGTCTGAGAAAAAAGGCGAAGACTTGTTCGGGGAAGAATCCCAGGGAACAGCGGCGCGGTGCGGCAGCCAAGTCTACGTGCATAAACTGCCGCCTGTTGAGTCATTGCGTTTTTCCCGGGTAGAGACGCGGGCGCCGCGGGTTGCGGCGCTGTGGGCACTCTCGCAGCGAATTAGTGAGAGATTCATGAAAGAAGCCGGGCGGGACCTTTTCTTGCATTCCCCTTGGGAATCGCGCCCTGCTGAAGAGCGGCAGCGGGCGGAAGCAGCCGCGGTTGAGATACGTAACGGCGATTTCGACCTGGCCACGCCCGAACTTCCTGATTACCGGCGCATAGATGGAAGATCCAAACTGTCAGATGTCATGCCTGACCCGCAAGAATCCACGGCGCCCGAACACAATTCAGTAGTCGTGCCACACCAGGATATTCAGGGGCTTTTGATACACGAAGTAACTGTTTCCTACCCTCAGATGGCGAACATTGCTCACATCGGTGGAGATGTGGAGGTGGAAGTCTCAATTGATCCGGAAACGGGAAAGGTAATTTCGGCGGTTGCGAAGTCCGGACATCCTATACTCCAGCAGGCCGCAACCGAAGCTATCCGCCAGTGGGTGATTATCCGTTACTGCGGACCCAATCCTTTGAGTTTGACGGTTCACTTCGAGTTCCACTGCCCACCTCTGATCGAGGCGGAAAAGGCCACTTCAGCGAACAAGATTAAAAAACGTTCCCATAAACCTGCGCGCAAAAAGCAGCCGCGACAATAGTTATCTGTTCAGCCAATAAGTGGTTTGAGAAAATCCGGGATGCTGCCGCGAACGGCCGCAGACCATCCCGAAATGGCCAACACTTATTCGCATCACAAACACGCGGCACTCCAAAGTGCGATAGTTTGCTGGCGATCCTTACAGCGCGTTCTTACCGGCCCTCTTGGCTTTCGCCCAGCGGGCTTTCATTCGTTGGGAAATACTTCGCCTGCCAGCTTCGCTCATCTGGCCTCGTTTGCGTGGTCCGGCGGATGAGGCCCGTCGCGTGCGGCCTCCGGTGAGGGCTTCTATAGCAGCGACTACTCGGTCCCGCTGCTGAGTGAGTTCTTCAATAATAGTGGGGGTGTCCATGGCGTTGAATTATAAAACAACCCGAATTCCTAACACGCGGCGATTCACAAAAGATTTACTTGATTAGGCAGATTTTTTGATTGCCTGGATTGCCGACCTCCACACTGATGAATATGCATTAATGAATATTCATGACGCATGGGAATCAGAAATTACGGGGAAATAGATGCGGAATGACGAAGAACCAGGGCGAGAAAGCCCGAAAATCCAGCTTTTTACTGCTTCCCCGCCGTACCCTCAATGCCGCGCGAAGCTGTGGTGCTGGGGGCGCCGGCAGGAGAAGCTTTAGGTGGGCCATTGAGTAATTCAGCGGAATAATTCGGACCCAGGCCCAGTTTGATCAACGCACGTGAGTCGGGTACAACTTTGGTTTGCCAGCCATTGTCACCCTGATATTTGACCAGGGCTGCCTGGGTGCGTGCGTCCCAGGTCCCGGTAGGCTCGCCGGTCAGATATTTTTCCCGGATCAATGCCTGCTGGATCTCCATGGCGCGCTCAGAGTTGATACCCTGCTGGCCCTTTTTCTTCCAGGAGCCTTTGCGCTTGCCCTTGTAGTGGCCGTGCTTCGCCGACTTACTCGCCGCCTTGGTTTCGGCCGGGGCGTACCCCGAGCAGAGCACCAGGGCAAAACTCAAAATCACGAGTTTTTTCGCGGCTAAACGCAAACGATCCACCTTAGAAGAAATATCGATTGGTTCTGTCTTACAGGGGGCTGAACCACGTGTTCGAACATCATCCCATGTTTGGATGCCGCAACGCCAGTAGTTTGTTGTGCAGCTCAGGATTACCGAAGTCCAATGAAATCAAAGTCTTCTGGGTTGTCGTACATTTTCTTCAATCGTTATTGCTCCAAAAAAATACAGGGTTTACAAGGGTTTTGGCCGGGGCCGCCATTCATGGCTGGCCCGGCAAACATTGCTCTTGAATCTACGGAAGCGTTCCGGAAATGAACGAGTTTCCCCCACCAGTGCCACGCCCGGAGTGGACAAGGAACACTACATCCTGGCCGCTCTTTAATTGCGACGTGATCTTGCGGAATTCTTCTTCGCTATTGACCGGCTGTTTGTTGATCTTCAAGATAACCAGGCCGGGTTGCAGCCCCAGGTCGTCGGCAAAGGAGCCGGGCTTCACGTCAACCACCTGTACGCCCTTGCCCTCTGCCGTTCCCATACGCTCGGCCATTTCCGGAGAGACTACCTTGACTGTGACGCCCAGCTTGGTCGGCATGGGCTGGCTATCTTCAGGGGTATCGTCACTGCTGCTCTGGTCCGTGCGATCGCCAAAAAGCTTGGCGCGATCCGCCACTACCACGGTCGCCTGTTTTTCCTGTCCATTGCGGAGATAGGTGACATTCAGCTTGTTGCCGGGCCGGGTGGCGGAGATCAGGCTGACCAGTTCGTCGCCACTTTTGATCGGCTTGCCATTGACCGCCGTGATGGTGTCTTCACCCTGTAGGCCGGCCTTGGCGGCGGGGCTGTCCGGACGAACGTTAGTGATCGGTACCCCGTTTTTCGCTCCGTAGATGCGCAGTACGGCCGGATTCGCTACCGCGCTAAATTCCACGCCAATCGAACCGCGGGCCACTTTGTGATCGCCTGTCCGCAACTGCTCATAAACATCGCGGACGACGTTGGATGGCATGGCAAACCCGACGCCCTGATATCCAAAAGACTGTGTATAAATGGCCGTATTGATACCAATCACTTCGGCGTTCATGCTTACCAGCGGGCCGCCTGAGTTTCCGGGATTAATGGCCGCATCGGTCTGGATAAAGGATTGGAACTGGCGTCCTCCGGGAAGATTGCGCCCTTTGGCGGAAACAATGCCAGCCGTCACGGTAGCTTCCAGGTCAAAGGGGCTGCCGATGGCCAGCACCCAATCGCCCACGCTCATTTTGTCGGAATCGCCCAGGCGCGCCGCGGTGAGTGGCTTATCTTTTGGCGGATCGATCTTGATCAGCGCCAGGTCCGTTTCCGTGTCGATCCCAACAACTTTAGCGTCATGCAGCACCGTCGCCGGTTCGTCAAATAGTTTTACCCGGATGCGGTCGGCCTTATCCACCACATGAAAATTGGTCATGATGTAACCGTTCGCATTCAGAATCACGCCTGAACCCAGCGAGCGCTGGCGTCCACCGCCACCGCCGGGGCCGCCGAATGGACTCTGCGGACCCTGATCATCGTCGTCACCGCCCGGACCGCCCTGCTGCCCGCCCTGTTGTCCGCCAAAAAAACGATCAAAGAAATCCTGGAACGGATCTTCGCTGCCATTGCCGTGCGGGACGCGATTGCGATTGTTTCCGCGCCGGCGCACCTTTGGCGTGGATTCCGTACTCACGTTCACCACCGTGGGCTCAACTGCGCTAGCCACCTGGCCGAAGGTATTGCTCAACTGCTGCGGTGACTGCATCGCCGGCAAGAGGGAACCATCGGGAGCAAAATTGCCTTTGACTCCGCCCCGGCTCAGGATCGTGCCAATCAGGATGCCGACCGTCAGTGTCAACAGGATCACCAGTGTGGAGAGCGCCCGTTGCGTGCGCATGCGTGACATCAGGGCGCTAAAACGCGAGTTCATACTTCGTCTTACCTCCGGCTAAGTTCTCCAATCATTATAAATCCAATGCTTCCACCGGCTGGTGGTTCCTTTTGGTTTCTGGAGCGCTATCACTTAGACGTAGAAACCACCGGCAGCGTTATCCACCAGAGCTGGCCGGTGACTCGGCTACACTTGGCTCGTCGTCCGGCTTCTCAACGTGCCCCAGAAGTTCGGAAACCAGCACTCCGCCCAGGATCAGCAGCGCCCCGGCCCCCGCCCGAAGTCCCAGCCGTTCGTGCAGATAGATAAAAGATGTCAGCCAGGCAAAGACGGGCTCCGTGGTGAATATCAGCGCTGTGTGAGTGGCGGGGGTAAACTGCTGTGCCCAGGATTGCACGCTAAAAGCCACCGCCGTGCACAAGATCCCGGTAATCAAAATCGCGGCAATCACCGTTGCCGTCGGGCGGAAATACGGATGCTCCAGCAATGGCGTGCTCACCGTCATCAAAATGGCAGCCGTACCCACCTGCAAAACGGCGACCTGTTCAAAAGGGAACCGCTGGCTCGCGCGTCCCACAAAGATGACGTGGAATGTAAAACAAATAGCGCAACCGATAGTAAGGATGTCGCCTAGATTGACGTTGGCGAAGTCAGCCAGCCCGGTGCCCCCGCCGGGGACCGTCATCAAAAACAGCCCGATCAACGCGAGCATGATTCCTGCCACCCGCCATAGATGGATTCGCGTCCGCCAGATTGCCACCAGCGCCAGCGGCACCAGCACCGATGACGTTCCGGTAAGAAACGCCGATTTCGATGGCGTTGTCAGCTTCAGTCCGCTTGTCTGGAATGCGTAGCCGAGATAAAGAAAGATTCCCACCACCACGCCCGCGATCAGGGCGGGTTTGGTCAGCACGGCAATTTTTTTTCGATAGAAAATCGCCAGCAATACCGCCGCCACTACCATGCGAGCGGAGTTCAGCACCAGTGGGGAAGCATCATTGAGAGCTTCTTTCACCAGCACAAAGGTGCTGCCCCAGATGAAAGCAATCATCACCAGCAACAGGTGTGCTTTAAGAGAACGGGAAATCTTGGTCAGGTGGCGGCTTCCTCTTCTGCTTTGCGAACCTCGGCCTGGGTATGCCGGGGAAATTCAAAAACGCACTCGCGCGGCTTTTTATCCATGCGTAAACCCTGAAATATGGGTGCTCTCATTTTAATTCCGCCGCGCTCGCCCTCATGTGTCCATTCAGAGAATTTGATCTCCGCCACCAGTTCCGGCTTGACCCAGTGCGGCCGTCGTGTGCTTTCAATCTTTTCGCCAAACGGATTTTTGTCGGTCTTTAATGCATCTAGCTTCTTCCACAGCGCAGCGTGCGTTGACCCGGTGAATCCGCTGCCTGCGTTGCCCACATGCACCAGTTTGCCATTTTCGTCATACAGCCCCAATACGATAGAGCCAAAGTTTTCCCGCGATCCTTTGGGATCGGTGTATCCGGCAATCACGCACTCCTGCCGCCGCGTAATTTTGATCTTCAACCACTCGCGCGACCTCTTCTGCACATAAACACCCGCGCGCAGTTTGGCGACGATGCCTTCCAGCCCCTTGTCGCGCGCCACGCCAAAAAGTGCGGTGCCTCGCTCAGCGTAGTGGTCTGAGTAACGCAAAAATCCTCTCTCCGCCGGGATCATTTGCTGGAGAAGCGCTTTTCGCTGCTCCAGTGGCGATGCCATCAGGTTGTGTCCGTTGAGGTAGAGCAGATCAAAAGCATAATAGACGATACCGACTTGCGTATTGCGCGACCCACGCGCCTCCGGACTGGTCATTCCTGTCCGCTGCTGCATTAGGCTGAACGACGGGCGGCCTTCTTCATCCAGCGCCACCACTTCACCATCGAGGATGGCGTTCTCCACCGGCAGCGATTGCATCGCCTGCGCGATCTCAGGAAATTCGCCCGTCAGGTCATTCTGGTTGCGCGAAACCAGCCGCGCCCGCCCGTCATTGACGAATGCAACCGCGCGATAACCGTCCCACTTGACCTCATACAGCCATTGCGGATCGTCGAACGGTTCTTCCACCAGCGTCGCCAGCATGGGATGAATTTCCCGGGGCATGGCTGCGCGCCGGGCGCCGGCGGTTTGCGCCAGCAGTTTATCTAAATCTTGTGCGATTATTTTCTTAGGCTGCTTGCCGTTTACGCCGCTCTGCGAGTCTTTTTTTTTACGCTGCTTTTCTTCCTCGTCGTGCTGGCTGAATGGCGCGGGTACCCCATCCTTTCCGCGTTCTTTGCGGAAAGGGTGGGTTTTCGGCTCCCACCCTTGGTCTTCGTCAACGCGGTGGTTTTCGTAGCCGGCTTCTTATCGTTCTTCACCAGCCACTCCGCACCTTTACGGAGAGCGGCTTTGCGATTGCTCTGCCATTCATCCGAACCTTCGTCGCCGGCGATCTCGCTCAGGCTCCGCTTGGTCAGGACCGAGTAATCGAGCTTATCGATGTTGAATCCAGGCTTCATTGCGTCATCTTTCTTCTTGATCAGCAGCCACTCCGTGCCTTTCGACCCTGGCCTGCGCGAGCGCATCTTGGCCAGCACAAACTCGCCTTTCAGTTTTTCGCCATTGAGCTGAAACTTCAGGTCGCCCTTGTTCAGCATTGCATGCTCATCGCCCAGCGGCTTCCATGTTCCCGTGTCCCACACCATCACGGTACCGGCGCCATAGTTGCCCTCGGGAATTTTGCCTTCAAAATGGAAATACGAAACCGGATGGTCTTCCACCTGCATCGCCAGTCGCTTGTCGCCGGGATCAAGCGATGGTCCCTTGGGTACGGCCCACGATTTCAACACGCCATCCATTTCAAGTCGAAAGTCATAATGCAGGTGCGATGCGCGGTGCTTCTGCACCACAAAGCGGTGCTGCTCGCCGCGGCCCATTTTGCCTTCCGGCTCGGGCGTCTCGCTAAATCGGCGCTTCTTGTTGTATTGCTCTAAAGCCATAAAAACTTTGATGCACGTGTAAACGCGCGTTCTGGCTAATCGGTTAATGCGTGTGAAACAATTGCCGTCTAAATTGTACGGGAGAAAAGCATGGCAAAAGTTGCCGCCGAGAAACCTCTGAGTCAGGCCATCAAGGAACGCCGCGCCACCCCCAGCTTTGAGGACGTCCCCATTCATAGCGCGGATCTTGAAAAGATTATCCGTGCCGGACTGGAAGCGCCCAGCGGTTACAACGTGCAACCGTGGCGCTTTGTGGTGGTGCGCGATGCCGAGCAGAAGAAAAAGCTGCGCCAGGCCGCGTTCGGACAGCCAAAAGTCGAACAGGCGAGCGCGGTAATCGTTGCCTGCGGCGATCCCATGGGATGGAAGGATGGTGACCTGGAAGAAATGCTGCACATCAGCGCGCAACACGGTTTCAATGATCCGGCTGAGCAGGAGAAAATCCGCAAAACAGTCTCTGGTTTTCTCGGTGGACCCGCCGGAAAAGCCGCCGGCATTGAACCGACTTTTGATCTTTGGGCCAACCGCCAGACGATGATCGCTTTTACCACCATGATGTGGGCCGCGGAAACCCTGGGCTATGACACCGCTCCCATGGAAGGTTTTATGGAAGACCAGGTAAAAGCCTTGTTGAAAATTCCTGAGCGCGTCCGGGTAGTTGCTATGCTTGCCGTGGGACGCCTTAAAGGCAAGGATAAGCTCTATGCCGGAAGATTCGAACCCGCGCGCTCTGTATTTGCCGAAACATGGGGCGAGAGCATCGAGTTCTGAGGTCGATTGAAATTAGGTTATAGGTGGTTCGTCATCCCGAACTCCGTAAATGAGGACGCGTTGTCTTCAGCGTCCGAATAGGAGTGAGGGACCTTGTGGTTAGGCAAACACACGGCAAGGTTCATGTCAGCCTGCTTGCGCGTCGATGAAAACGCGCGCAATCATTACGGCCGTCGGGATGACGTTTTAAAAAACGTGTCCCGACCTATCGTGAATTTGGGGTAAACACAGGAAGCCAATGGAATTCTCAACTGAACGCATCATCAAACTTGCTGACGCGCAAGACTCCATTCCTACGCGCGACGGTAAACTCTATGCCGAGCTTTTTCGGCATGGGACCCTAACAGTCGAAATTTACGCGCCCAAGGGTACTGACATGCAGCAGCCGCACACGCGCGATGAACTCTACATTGTCGCTTCTGGGAGCGGCTGGTTTTTTGTCAAAGGCCAGCGTGTTCAGTTCGGTCCTGGCGACGCGCTCTTTGCCGCCGTGGGCGAAGTGCATCGCTTTGAGGATTTCACTGAAGACCTGCTGACATGGGTAGTCTTCTACGGTCCTGAAGGTGGTGAACGTGCGTAGCTGCGCGATGGTTATTCTGACCGGACTACTTTTCTATGTGTTCTTACCGGCACAGGTTGCGCCACAACAGCAACCGACTCCGAGCGCATTCGACGCGCAAACTGCTTCGCGCCTGCTCCTGCAACTCAGCGAGGCATTGCAAGGTCACAGCCAGAAACAATTCCTTGGGCTGTTCGATCTGGATAAGATGAAAGATGGCGCGTTGTTCAAGCAGCAGGTCAATTCCTTCTTCGCGCAGACCGAATCCATCCGCGTGCACCTCAACCTGGCGGACACATCTTTTGATGGCGATAAAGCCAATATTGCCGTTGACGCCGAGATGGAGGTCCAGCCCAGCAACGGCGGAGTTCCCTCGCGCAGAAAAGACCGTCTCAACTTTGTGGTTGCCAACGAGGGAAAGAGCTGGAAGTTTGTCGATCTCCAGCCGCGATCGTTTTTCTCCCTGCCATGAAATCCGAATCAACGCCGCCTGAGCAAACGCCGCCGCGATCGAGCCCGCGTGAATATCCTGACCGTCCCATCGTCGGCGTGGGCGCGGTGATCGTCGATCAAGGACGAGTCCTGCTGGTCAAACGCGGAAGCCCGCCGCTGCTGGGGGAATGGTCACTGCCCGGAGGCGTCGTCGAACTGGGAGAGACGTTGCGCGCCGCCG
>Ga0209488_10003235_pt1 | contig 13136 bp, 10 predicted proteins | sample Rivendell_Oct201_8_FD_188349 | JGI IMG/M metagenome (GOLD analysis project Ga0209488, IMG submission 188349) | Vadose zone soil microbial communities from the Eel River Critical Zone Observatory, Northern California, USA -... | ecosystem: Environmental > Terrestrial > Soil > Vadose zone >...
GCCGCGGCCGGCAAAGGGCAGCAATATCAGAGCCAGGTACATGGCCGAGCCCACACGCGCGATCCGGCCAATCTCTGCCCGCTTCTGGTCCGTGAGGTTGGACACTTGAAGCGATAATTTCGCATAGTTTGGACTCTCCGCGGCGCGCAGAACCTGATTGCCCGCGGTGACATAGCCCGAGAGCGCCAAGGTTGGCAGCAGCAGGCCTACGCCGACAAACAACGGCCGCCAGCCGGCGTACCACGTCTTGGTGCGCAGCCAGAAATGGACGCCGATGCAGGCGTGGATCCACACCGTCAGCACCGCCATCACCTGTAACACGCCGAGCCATGGCGATAGCTGCCATTGCACAAGCAGAACCGAGCTATAGTGGCTCGTGACGCCTAACAGACCCTCGGCGACGCGCGTGCCGATCACATGGAACATCAGCAGCAGCGGGATGCAGAGGCCAAGACCGAGCTGCCACCATTCCCAGCGCGAAAGCCGCAGATTGCGCCGCACGTAGATCGACCACAGCGCATTCGAATAGTGCGCAAGCAGAGCCGACGCCAGAACGGCGGTTCCGATTACGCTCCGCCACGGATACATGAGGATGTCGAGGGCTGCCCCTGCCCGCTCGAAGGAAACGAGCAAGAAGCTGTGCGCCGTTAGATGGCACACCACGAAGGCGAGCAAGACGAGGGCGCTGACGGGACGGACTTTGCTCCGCAACGGCCCCAAGTCCCAACCCCTCGTCACGTTTTCCGGTGGTTCGACCGAGATCTCCGCCTCGCGCTCAGCACTCGCCGCTTTGGCAAGCGCGCTGCCTTCAACTCCCTTTTTTGCGACCGGGCCAGGAGAGCGCATGAGTTTCCCAGCCATCTTGCTCAGGTTCACGAGGATCGATTGGTTATCAACCCTCGATGTGGAGCGCCTTCGCTAACGGGACCAGCTCATTTGGCTCTTTATTCCCGCCAATGAGGACCAATGTAATGCGGTGGCTTCGATGTGAAGGGTCGCCACGGCCTGTCAAATCTGACTCTGACATTTCCGGCCAGTCGAACACCTTGCCGTGAACTCCAAGAATGAAATGGAGTCTAACGAGTCTTCTACTCGGGTTATGACGAGCCGACTAATGCGGCGCCAAATGCGGGATGCGTGCCGTGGCACAGGTGCTCGACGCTATAGGACGTGTAATCGCCCGCTATCTGGAAAGACCGGTGCAAGGCTACGAACCTTTCACCTTCAGCGATCCGGTGGCATTACGTAAATCGCTCGAGCCGGGCGACGTTCTCTTGGTCGAGGGCAATAGCCACATTTCTCGCGTGATCAAATATCTGACGCAATCGACCTGGTCGCACGCTGCGCTCTATGTCGGCCCGGTCGAGGGCGCCAACACCCAAGAAGGTGAGCCACACGTGCTGATCGAAGCCGAAATCGGGCAAGGGGTCGTATCGGCGCCGCTTTCAAAATATTACCCGTACCACACGCGCATCTGCCGGCCGATCGGACTGAGCCTGGAGGACTGCAGGACCGTCTGCAGCTACGCCATCGAGCGTATCGGGTTCGACTACGACCTCAGGAACATCATTGATCTCATGCGCTATCTCATTCCGCTGCCAGTGCCGCAGCGCTGGCGCAGGCGGATGATCGCGCTTGGTTCCGGCACTCCAACCCGGCTCATCTGCTCCGCGCTCATCGCGCAAGCTTTCGAGGCCGTCCGCTATCCGATTCTACCGAAGATTACGCAGCTCGAGAGCGAGGCGGCACGACGGGATGTTTTGGAGATCCGCCATTCTTCGCTCTACGCGCCGCGCGATTTCGACATCTCGCCGTACTTCAAGATCGTCAAGCCGACGCTCGAGGAAGGTTTCGATTATAGACGCGTAGATTGGGCCGATCTGCCCGCGCAAAGCGATCAATACGTGCGGATATCAAAGACGGATTGTAAGACCAGGCAGCAGCGATGTGCCAACTGATCCCATGTTCGCGGCGACCCGGTGGTCTGCATTAGGCAAGTTGTCGCGGTGTCCGCAAGATCGACGTGGTGGTTGTCTACGAGGTCGACCGTGCCTGACTCGGTCGCTCGCCGCTCACGAATGCGTGTCGAGCCTTCGCAGATTGTTGAACATCGGAATAAACGCCGCCCGCGCGAGGTCTCCTTCGGTAAACGGTCACATCAGGAGCCTCGCCATGTCCGAGCTCGATTTGACGGAGCAGCACGCGCGCGAGCGCTTAGGCTTTGCCGCGCGGGTACCGATTTCAATTTCTCGAGACGACACCCGCGACCCTGCGGATCACCGCATGTTGTACGTCCTCGGATTCGGGATCGCGGGCGCGATCCTCACCAATGCGCTCGTGTTCATCTATTTTGCAGTGGTCTACGCGTCAGGGTGAGGGTCCTGAACCGAGACAGCGCAAGAGTTAACAAACCGCCGTTTCGGCCGCGCCGCGCCGCCGCCACCGCCGAAACCGCCGCGGCGCGCTTGCACTTCCGCCGCACGGGCCGCAGCCGCGACATAAATGTGATTCGCAATGCGAGCCGTGATTCGTCCGCGGCAGTGCGGAGACGTGCCATGAACGCCATCGAGCTCGAGAGGCGCTACAGCGCCCATAATTACGCGCCGCTTCCCGTCGTGCTGACGCGCGGGAAAGGCGCGCACCTTTGGGATACCGCCGGGCGGCGCTACGTCGACATGATGAGCGCCTATTCGGCGGCGAGCCACGGCCACGGCCATCCGCGCATCCTGGCCGCGCTGACCGCGCAGGCCGAGCGCCTCGCCGTGCCCTCGCGCGCCTATTACAACGACCGCCTCGGGGCGTTTCTCGAAGCGCTGTGCACGCTCACCTCGCTCGACGCCGCGCTGCCGATGAACACCGGCGCGGAGGCGGTCGAGACCGCGATCAAGGCCGCGCGCCGCTGGGGCTATCGCGTCAAGGGCATCGCCCGCGACCGCGCCGAAATCATCGTCGCCACCGGCAATTTCCACGGCCGCACCACGACCGCCGTCTCCGCTTCGACCGAGCCCGACTATCGCGATGACTTCGGGCCGTTGACGCCCGGCTTCCGCGCGGTTGCGTTCGGCGATCTCGCCGCGGTCGAGCGCGCGATCACGCCGCAGACCGCCGCCGTGCTGGTCGAGCCGATCCAGGGCGAGGCCGGCATCATCGTGCCGCCGGCGGGCTTCATCGCCGGCCTGCGCCGCGTCTGCGACGCACACCGCGTGCTGCTGATCCTCGACGAGGTGCAGTCCGGCTTGGGCCGCACCGGCGCCTGGTTCGCCTTCGAGCACGAGGGCATCCGTCCCGACGGCCTGATCCTGGGCAAGGCGCTCGGCGGCGGGGTGCTGCCGGTGTCCGCCTTTGTCGCCCGCCGCGAGGTCATGGACGTGTTCACGCCGGGCTCGCACGGCTCGACCTTCGGCGGCAATCCGCTCGCCGCCGCGGTTGGGCTCGAGGCGCTGCACGTGATCCGCGACGAGGGACTAGTCGAGAAGAGCCGCGTGCTCGGCGCCCATATGCTCGAACGCCTGCGCGCGATCGCGAGCCCGGCGCTCAAGGACGTTCGCGGCCGCGGCCTGTGGGTCGGCGCCGAGATCGATCCCGCCGTCGCGGGCGCGCGCGCGGCATGCGAGCGGCTGCTGGCGAAAGGCGTGCTGTCGAAGGAAACGCACCAGACGGTCGTTCGCCTGGCGCCGCCGCTCGTCATCGCGCGCACGGACCTCGACTGGGCGCTCGATCGCTTCGAGGAGGTCCTGCGCGAGCTCTACGGCACGCGACGCACGCGGGCGGCGTGAACTTGTGTGAGTTCAACGAGGGGAAGGCTACTGAAATGACGATGCACAACACTCCGACCGCGCGTTTCCTGATGTGCCGGCCCGAGCACTTCGCGGTCAGCTACACCATCAATCCGTGGATGAACCCGATGCGCTGGGCGCGCGATGCCGGCGCGCACGCCGCGGCGGAGCGCGAATGGATGGCGCTGCATCGCAAATTGGTGGCGCTCGGCGCGGCGATCGAATTGGTCCCGTCCGTCCCCGGCCTGCCCGATCTCGTCTTCACCGCCAACGCCGCCGTGGTGCTCGACGGCAAGGCGCTGCTGGCGCGCTTCCGACATGCGCAGCGTCAGCGCGAGGAGGCGCATTTCGAAGCCGCCTTTCGAGCGCTGCGGGCGCGCGGCCTCATCGACGCGGTGAGAAAGCTGCCCGAGGGCCTCGTGCTCGAAGGCGCCGGCGACTGCGTTTGGGACGAGCGGCGCAATCTGTTCTGGATGGGCTACGGCCCGCGCTCCGACGCGGCGGCCGCGCACGCGGTCGCGGACATGTTCGGACGCGAGGTGGTGGCGCTCGAACTCGCGGACGAGCGCTTCTATCACATGGACACGGCGCTCGCTCCCCTGCCCGGCGGCGAGGTCATGTATCTGCCGAGCGCGTTCACCGCGGCCGCAAACGCGGCGATCCGCGAGCGGGTCACGCCGCAAGCGCGCATCGAGATCGCTATCGAGGACGGCCGCCGCTTTGCCGCCAACGCCGTCGGCCTCGGCGAGACGCTGATCATGTCGGGCTGCGGGCGGCGCCTGCGCGCGGAACTCAACGAGCGCGGCTACGACGTCGTGACCACGCCGCTTCCCTCCTTCCTGCGCAGCGGCGGCTCGGCCTTCTGTCTGACGCTGCGGCTCGACCGCCGCTCGGTTCCGATCGCCGCCGTCGCACGGGAGGCGGCGGTGGCGTGATATCAAATTGCCCCCCGTCGTCCCCGCGAAAGCGGGGACCCATAACCACCGACTCTGGAATATGGGTCCCCGCTTTCGCGGGGACGACAACCGTGTGAGCTGACGAGGCCGATTCACATAACGCAGCAATGTGTTCGGTGGCGCAAATGTCCCACTGACAATCGCGGCGTATTTGATCTAAGCTTCCTCCCAGTCAGGCGTGAAGCTGAACGCACCCGCGGCCGAAGGCTGCGGCAGAATCGGCGGCGCCCGGGCGGGAACCCCATGGGAGGACTGCATATGCTCAAAAGCAAAATGACGCGGCGCCGCTTTCTGGCGGCCACCTCGACGGCCGTCATCGCGATGCCGTATGTGCGCGGCGCCCACGCTGCCGGCACGCTCTCGATCGGCTTCTGGGACCATTGGGTGCCGGGCGCCAACAAGGCATCCCAGGATTTATGCGAGCAATGGGCGGTCAAGGAGAAGGTCGATGTTTCGATCGACTACATCACCTCGCAGGGCAACAAGAACCTGTTGACCATCGCGGCCGAAGCGCAGGCCCGCTCCGGCCACGACATTTTCGCCTTCCCGACTTGGCAACCCGCCGACCAAGCCAACCGGCTGGAACCTGTCGACGACATCATGGCGGACCTGATCAAGCAAAACGGCGCGGTCAACCCGACGGTCGAGTATTTGGCGCGGTCCGGCGGCCATTGGGTCGCGGTACCCGCCGCCGTGGGCAGCCAGATCAAGGGGCCATGCTCGCGCATCGACCTGATGAAAAAATATGCCGGGATCGACGTGCAGGCGATATATCCCGCGGGCGCGCCGCCGAAGGCCGACGCCTGGACGCTCGACGCGATGCTCAAGGCCGCCGAGGCTTGCCACAAGGCGGGTTATCCCTTCGGCATCGGACTCGGCGTGACCGAAGACAACGTCGACACCGCCGGGGCGATCTTCCAATCGTTCGGCGCGGATCTGGTCGACGCCAAGGGCAACGTGTCCGTCAAGTCCGACGCGGTGCGCCAAGCGCTCGAATATTACAAAAAGCTGGCGCAGTGGCTGCCGCCGGATGCCCCGGCGTGGGACAACGCGTCGAACAACAAGTACCTGATTGCCGGCAAGGGCTCGCTGATCATGAATCCGCCGAGCGCATGGGCGGTGGCCAAGCGCGATGCGCCGCAGGTCGCCGAGCAGTTGTGGACGCACGGCATGCCCGCCGGCCCGAAAGGACGCTACGCGCCGTTCCTGCCTTACTTCTACGGCATCTGGAACTTCGGCAAGAACAAATCGGCGGCCAAGAGCCTGCTCGTCTATCTGTCGCAACCAGCGGCGGTCGAGGCGATGGTCAACGCGAGCTTCGGGTACGACCTGCCGGCGTTCGAAAAGTTCACGACGTTCAAGGTTTGGGCGGAGGAAGGGCCGCCCAAAGGCACGCTCTACCACTATCCCAATCCGCACAATCACCAGATTCTGTCGGTCGCGGCCCAACCCGCCCCGCCGAAGATCGCGGTGCAGATCTATAGCCAGGCGATCCAAACCAAGATGGTGGTGCGCTTCATGCAGGGCGAGGCGCTCGAGAAGACGCTCGCTTGGGCGGAGACCGAGGTCGAAGGCTTCATGCGGACCTGAAGGCGCTCGCGGTGCTGCGCTCCGCCGACTCGTCGGATGGCAGCACCGCCGCGCGCGGCAGCGGGCTCCTTCGCCGGGTGAGGGCGCCCGCTGCCGCTTATCGGACTTGAGCCACGTGTCCCGGATGCGGCGCAGCGCGAAACGAAGTGCAGCGGTGCGCCGCTGATCCGGGACCGCCGCAGACCGGGACGGTCCACGCAAGTCGGGTTTACCCGACTTGCGCACAATAAGCGCCGATCTCGGGTAAACCCGAGATCGGTGTCTGCAGCGCACCACCATAGCCCGCGAAGACGGGCGTGAACGCCCTTGAGGTGCTGCGCTGCGCCCGGGACACATGGTCCGACAGGAGCGTGAGGATGGTCGAGGCGACGCTGCAAGCTCCTGCGATGGCCGCGAGCGGCCGCCGGCGCTTCTCGTTCCGCACGGCCATGCGGCGTAAATCGACCATCGCGTTTTTGATGACGCTTCCGCTCATCCTGCTGGTGGCGCTCCTCGTCCTCTATCCCGCGCTCTACTCCATCCATCTCGCCACGCTGAACAAGTCGATGGAGCGCTTCGTCGGCTTTGGCAATTTCCTGTTCTTGTTCAAGCGCGAGACGTTCTGGATGGTGGTGCGGCAATCCTGCATCTTCGCCATCACCGCCGTCATCTTCAAAGCGCTCATCGGCTTCATCGTCGCGCACTTCGTGCACAACATCCCGAGCCGAGGCCAGCGCAAGTGGCGCGGCATGCTGTTGGTGCCCTGGGTGATCCCGCCGGCAATGAGCTGTCTCGCCTGGCTGTGGCTGTTCGATCCCTCCTACAGCGCGTTCAACTGGCTTTTGGACCAGGTCAACATCGGTCCCGTTGCGTGGACCGGCGACGCCAATTGGGCGCGTTTTTGCGTCATTCTGGTCAATGTCTGGATCGGCGCGCCGTTCTTCATGATCATGTATCTGGCGGCGCTGAAATCGGTTCCCGAGCAGCTCTACGAGGCGGCGGCGATCGACGGCGCCAATTGGTGGCAGCGCATGTGGTACGTGACGCTGCCCATGATGCGCAACATCATGGCCATCACCGCGCTGTTTTCCCTGATCGTCACCTTCGCCAATTTCGACATCGTGCGCATCCTGACCGCGGGCGGGCCGATCGATCGCACGCATGTGTTCGCCACCTGGGCGTTCTGGATCGGCATCCAGGGCAACGACATTCCGCTCGGCGCCAGCGTCTCGCTGTTCATGGTGCCGATCCTCACCGTCGCGGCGGTGTTCATCCTGCGCGACATCCACCGCCGCGCGGGCGAAATGTCATGACCGCGGCAGCCATCACCAACGCGGCCACGCCCGCGCGCAAGCGCGGATACGGCAGCATGAGCCGCGACCGGCGGTGGGCCCTGCGCTGGTCGTATTTTTTCCTTACCGTTTTCGCGATCTTCTTTTTGATGCCGCCGGTCTACATGCTGATCACCTCGCTCAAGACCAGCGCGGAAATTTCGGCCGCGACCAACCCGTGGTGGGTCTACCATCCCACGCTCGGCAACTATGTCGAGCTCTTGACCTCGCGGCAGTACCTGACCTTCTTCCGCAACTCCGCGCTGGTCTCGGTTTTCGTCGTGGCGATCACCATGCTGATCAGCGTGCCGGCGGCGTTCGCGCTGTCGCGCATGCGGTTCTGGGGCTCGACCATGCTGGCGACCGGAATCTTTCTGACCTATCTGATTCCGGAAACGCTGCTGTTCATCCCGCTGTTCAAGATGTTCGCGCTGGTCAACGAGTACACCGGCATCCAGCTGATCAATCGCTGGTGGGTGCTGCTGCTGCTCTATCCGACGCTGACGGTGCCGTTCTGCACCTGGATCATGATCGGGTACTTCGCCTCGATCCCCAAGGAGCTCGACGAGGCGGCGCTGATGGACGCCGCCAACTATCGGCAGATTCTCACGCGCGTGTTCATACCCGTTGCGCTGCCGGGCCTCATCGCCGCGACCATTTTCGCCTTCACCGTGTCCTGGGCGCAGTTTCTTTATCCCCTCGCCTTCACCACCTCGGCCGACCAGCTGGTGCTGCCGGTCGGCATCGTCACGACGCTGATCAAGGGCGACGTGTTCAACTGGGGGCAGATTATGACCGGGGCGCTCCTCGGCGCCGCCCCGCCGCTCATCATCTACGCCTTCCTCATGGACTACTACATCGCCGGCCTCACCGCCGGCGCCACCAAAGGCTAGCGGCTCTCGCCATGGCGCAAGTCTCGCTGCGCAAGCTGGTCAAGCGCTTCGACGACACCGAGGCGGTGCGCGGCATCGATCTCGACATCGCCGACAAGGAATTCGTGGTGCTGGTCGGGCCCTCCGGCTGCGGCAAGACCACGACGCTGCGGATGATCGCCGGGCTCGAGGAGATCAGCGCCGGCGAGATCGCGGTCGACGGCGAGGTGGTCAACGACGTGCCGCCGAAGGACCGCGACATGGCCATGGTGTTTCAGAACTACGCGCTCTACCCGCACATGACCGTGTACGAGAACATGTCGTTCGGGTTGCGGCTCAAGCGCTACCCCAAGGACGAGATCGCGCGCCGGGTGCAGGAGGCCGCCCGCATCCTCGACATCACCGAGCTGCTCGACCGCAAGCCGCGGCAGCTCTCCGGCGGCCAGCGCCAGCGCGTCGCCATGGGCCGCGCGATCGTGCGCAACCCGAAGGTGTTTCTGTTCGACGAGCCGCTGTCCAACCTCGACGCCAAGCTGCGCGTGCAGATGCGCATCGAGATCAAGCGCGTGCACCAGAAGGTGCGCACCACCACGGTCTACGTCACCCATGACCAGGTCGAGGCGATGACGCTCGCCGACCGGGTGGTGGTGATGAACCGCGGCCGCATCGAGCAGATCGGGACGCCCAACGATCTCTATCACGCCCCCAAGACGCGGTTCGTCGCCGGCTTCATCGGCTCGCCGGCGATGAATTTCCTTCCCTGCCGGCTGGAGGACGCCGCTGGCGCTTTGCGCGTGCGGCTCAGCGACGACATCGTGTTGCCGGTGCCGCCATCGCATGCCGGCCGCTACCGCTCCCACGCCGGACGCCCCGGACTGACGTTCGGCCTGCGCCCTGAACATTTGACGGACGGCAAGCCCAACGGCGCGCCGCAGCCCGCCACGATCGACGCCGCGATCGAGGTCACCGAGCCGCTCGGCATGGAAACGCTGGTGTTCTTCCGCGTCAATGGCATCGACGTATGCGCACGCGTGAGCCCCGATGCCGGTGCGCGCGAAGGCGTGCGCATGCGGCTCGCCGCGAGCCTCGATCACATGCATCTGATCGACGACGCGAGCGGGTGCGTGCTGTGAGGGCGTGAGCCCATAAACGGCGCTTATTCCGCAAAACCGATCACCCGCGCCCGGACTTCCATCTCCACCTTTGATCTTTAAGGTTAACCTCCGCGCTGGGCTGGCATGTGCGGCGGTTCTATCGAACCTATCGGCAGCGAGCCCCGACCAAACAAAGAACCCGTTCCGTCATACGGGTCGGTCGATCGACTGATGTCCGCTCTCGGTCCAGGGCCGGAGAGCCCATCACAAGGCGGCGGTGCCAGCCGCGCGATAAAGCGCTTTTTTGTGATCGCCGTCACATCGCGAGGGCGACGGCCGAGGGCTTGATGTCACACCGATGTTGAACCCGGTCTGTTAGATCAGCGATTTCATGCTGTGAAATCGGGGGACGCTCATGCCCGATAACGACCTGCAGAAGCTTTCTCCCGCCTATCGGCTGCCGGCATCGGACCCGGATTTCATTCTCAGCGATTCCATGCAGGGGGTGCGCTTTCTGCTGGAATTCGCCAAGGCCGACGAACGGCTGCGCTCGTGGGGCGTCCGCACGACCATCGTGGTTTTTGGCAGCGCGCGCATCCGCGAGGCAAACGGCGACGCGCGTGGCGCTCCCGGGGCGGCGAGCATGGCGCGCTGGTATGACGAGGCGCGTCGCTTTGGCCGTATCGTGTCCGAGCGCGGGGGCGCGCTTGCGCCCATCGACGGTCAGCGCGACAACGTCATTGCGACGGGCGGCGGTCCTGGGATCATGGAGGCGGCCAACCGCGGCGCCTGCGACGTCGGCGCGCCGTCGATCGGATTCAATATCCAACTGCCGCGCGAGCAGGAGCCGAACCCCTACTCGACGCCCGAGCTGACCTTCCAATTCCACTCCTTCGCCATGCGCAAGATGCATCTGGCGATGCGCGCGGCGGGGGTGGTGGCGTTTCCCGGAGGCTTCGGCACGCTCGCCGAATTGTTCGAAGTCCTCACGCTGGTGCAGACGCGCAAGGGCCGCTTGATTCCCCTGGTTTGCGTCGACCGCAACTATTGGACGCAGGTCATCAATTTCCACGCACTCCTTCACGCCGGGGTGATCTCGCCGGCGGATTTGTCGCTGCTGCGGTTCGCCGAGGATGCGGAGGAAGCCTGGCAAGAGCTGGCCAGTAGTATCGGCGCTCCAGCGGCCCTTGCTCCCGAGCTTTGAGCAGCGACACTCGTGCGTTGATCGAGCGGGCGTCGCCCCGGCGCGGCGGCATTTCTATGATCACGCGCCCGCTCAGCGCGCGCCGAACGCCTTATCCGCAAGGGCCGCCAGTACTCGCGGTGCTCGAGGCTGGCGGTTCTATATCTGTTCGCTCTTGAAAATCCTCGCGATCCGACCAATTCCTCGAATGCCGAGCGCCGATGGGCTCGGCGCCGCGCCGGCGCGCGGGGCGAGTTGAGCCCGCCCCGGCTCGCGCCATCGTTCAAAGTTCGAGGGTAATTGCCTGCCATGACCGTCATTGATGAGACCCGCCACGAAAGCCGGGCGTTCGAGGCCGACGTTGCCAAGCTCCTCAACCTGATCGTCCATTCGGTCTATTCCGACAAGGAGGTCTTCGTCCGCGAGCTGATTTCGAACGCCGCCGACGCGTGCGAAAAGCTGCGTTACGAGGCGATCGCCAGCCCCAACCTGCTCGGCGATGACCCGACCTTGCGCATCACGCTCCTGATCGACGCCGACAACAAACGCCTCACGGTCGAAGACAACGGCATCGGCATGAGCCGCGAGGAAATGGTGCAGGGGCTCGGAACCATCGCGCATTCGGGAACCAAGGCGTTTCTCGATCGCATCGAGGCCGCGCAGAGCTCGGAAGGCGCGACGTTGATCGGCCAGTTCGGCGTGGGCTTTTACTCGGCGTTCATGGTTGCCGACCGTGTCGACGTGTTCTCCCGCCGGGCCGGAAGCGAGGAAGCGTGGCAGTGGTCCTCCGACGGCAAGGGCACGTTTTCGGTCTCGCCGGCGGCGCTTGATGCTGCTCCGCGCCGCGGCACCCGCGTGGTCCTGCATTTGATGGAAGACGCCAAGTCCTACGCCGAACGCTTCCGGCTCGAACGCATCGTGCGGACCCAATCGGGGCACGTGCCGGTTCCGATCACGTTCGTCGAGAAACCCGGTGCCGAGCCGTCCGAGCTCGCCGACGGGGCGGCGCTTTGGGCCAAGCCGAAATCCGACATTTCGACCGCGGATTATACCGACTTCTATCGCAGCCTCGCCGGGCAGCTCGACGAGCCCGACGTTACGATCCATTTCCGTGCCGAGGGTCGGCAGGAATATACCGCGCTGGCGTTCATTCCGGGCTCGCGACCTTTCGACCTGTTCGACGTCGACCGCAAAGGCCGCATCAAGCTTTATGTCAAGCGCGTCTTCATCACGGACGAAGCAGAGATATTGCCGCGCTATTTGCGCTTCGTGCGCGGGCTCGTGGACTCGGCCGACCTGCCGCTCAACATCTCGCGCGAGATGATCCAGGAAAGCCCCATCCTGACGGCGATCCGAAAGGGCGTGACGAGCCGCGTGCTGGGCGATCTCGACAAGCTCGCGGAGAAGGAGCCCGAGACCTACGCCAAGGTTTGGGACAATTTCGGCGCCGTGCTGAAGGAAGGAATCTACGGCGATTTCGAGCGCCGCGACGCGCTGCTTGCGCTGTGCCGCTTCAAGACAACGAGCTCGGCGGGATCATGGCGAAGTCTCAAAGACTACATCGCGTCGCTCAAAGACAACCAGACCGCGATCTACTATCTCGTGGGCGACGATATCGCTCGCCTCGAAGCTTCGCCGCATCTCGAGGGTTTCCGCGCCCGCGGCGTCGAGGTGCTTCTGCTGGCCGATCCGATCGACAGCTTCTGGGTGACCTCAGCCCCGTCCTTTGACGGCAAGCCGCTCAAATCGGTCACGCAAGGGGCAGCGGATTTGGCGCTCATCCCGCGCCTCGACGCCAAGCAAGAGCCCGCTCCCGAGACCGATAAGGCGGTCGCGGATTTTCTCGCCTTCATCAAGGAGACGCTGGGCGAGGCGGTGTCGGACGTTCGTGCGTCGGACCGGCTGACCGACAGCGCGGTCTGCCTGGTGGCTCCGGAACACGGCCCCGATCGTCAGTTGGAGAAGCTCCTGGCCGGCGCGGGGCGGATCAAGAGCACGGCGAAGCCGATCTTGGAGATCAACCCGCGTCACGACATTGTGGTGGCGCTCGCCGCGTTGGGCGATGACGATTTGGCCTTCAGGCAGGATGCCGCGCATCTGCTGTTTGATGAAGCGCGCGTGCTCGACGGCGACCGCCCCGCGGACGCGCGGATGTTCTGCGATCGATTGGCGCGCATCCTGACGCGGAGCCTCGGCAAGACTAGCGCTTGAGAGCAGCGCTGAGCCGGAACGAGACGCGTTGCCTCTTCGCGCCCACCGGGGCTGAGCGCTAGACCACATTCCGGTCGTCTTGACCCATTTCGTCATTGCCGGGCTTGACACCGCAAGTCGGGTTTACCCGACTTGCGGCGCTTA
>Ga0209488_10003236_pt1 | contig 13136 bp, 9 predicted proteins | sample Rivendell_Oct201_8_FD_188349 | JGI IMG/M metagenome (GOLD analysis project Ga0209488, IMG submission 188349) | Vadose zone soil microbial communities from the Eel River Critical Zone Observatory, Northern California, USA -... | ecosystem: Environmental > Terrestrial > Soil > Vadose zone >...
TATCCTCCTGACCATGAGAGAGCGATCAAGCTCTTCACAACACACCAGGAGACGACAATGACCAAGATTGCAAATATCCGGTCCGCTCTGGTCCTCACCAGCGCCGATGCGGCCGGAGTCCGCAACCAAGGCAACGGCCAGATCACGGTCGGCACCAAGAAGTCCGACCCCCAGCCGATCAAGAACGGCGTCACCGTCGCTCGGGTGATTCCGACGGGCGGCAAGAAGATCGACAACGTATTCCAGGCCGGCCAAGGCAATGTGAACGAGCCGGTTCGCGGCGGTTTCAAGCCAGTCAAGGTTCCCGCCTCCGGCAATGGCACGCAGAGCCCGGCGATCATTGGCGCTGCCGAGCCCGTGAAGCATCACATCGAGCCGATGAAGCCCATGTTGCCCATGAAGCCCGTGTTGCATGTGAAGCCGGCCGAGTATGACAACGTGATCAAAATGCTCAAGGCATCTGGCCCCCACCACATGCATGATCATGTCTACAACAACTGGTACTGGAAGGTCGGCGGCTATTACCTGGATGTCGACTATGTCAAATACTGGGACACCTACAGCTACCCGGTCTTCTACGCGGTCGAAAAAGAAGTCGAGGTCTGCGAGACTGAATACAAGTATCGGCTTCGTTACGTGCCGGGTTATGGCTACGAGCGCGTCATCGTGACGGTCTGCAAGCTGGTCTGACGCTGCATCGAACGAACATCATGGAACAAGCCAAGGCCGCCCTTAGGGCGGCCTTGGCCATTTTGCGTGTGGGGACCGGCGAGCAGACGCACATGAATGCCGGCCAACTGCAACATGACACGTTATGCAGCGGCTTGGTCGCAGGCGGCCTCCGCGGATGTTCCGCGCCGTGAGCAATGGCGCTTATTCGGCTGCAACGGCCGATATTTCGTTGCGTTTGATTTCTCGGCGGTTGTCGCGTCGAAACCAAGCTTGCATGCGGTCAAGATAGAGATAGACAACGGGCGTGGTGTAGAGTGTAAGCAACTGACTGAGTGCGAGCCCTCCAACCATCGCATATCCAAGGGGCCGGCGTAGCTCCGAACCGGTACCGGTGCCGAGTGCAAGTGGGATCCCGGCCAGCAGGGCCGCCACCGTGGTCATCAAGATTGGCCGAAAACGCAACAGGCAAGCCTTTCGGATCGCAGCAACGGGTTCGGCGTGGTGATCCCGTTCTTCAGCAATCGCAAAATCGACGAGCATAATGCCGTTTTTCTTCACAATACCAATGAGAAGAATGATGCCGATGATTCCGATCACCGACAGATCCATCCCCCCCGCATAGAGCGCCAACACTGCGCCAATCCCTGCCGAGGGAAGCGTGGACAGAATGGTGAGTGGATGGATGAAACTTTCATACAGCACCCCGAGAATGACATAAACGACAAGAAGCGCCGCAATGATCAGAACTGGAGTGCTCGACAATGAACTTTGGAATGCCTGGGCGTTTCCCTGGAATGCCCCAGTCACCGCTCCGGGCATGCGGAGATCGAACGCGGCCTGGTTGATCGCATCGACCGCCTGCCCAAGTGCGACACCGGGACGCAAGTTGAACGACAGTGTAACCGACGGGAATTGCCCTTGGTGCGTCACGGATAGCGGCCCCACCTTGGTCGTATCGACTGTCACCAGGGACGACATCGGCACGGCGGCGCCGGTCAACGGCGATTTCAGATAAATACGGTCAAGTGACGAAAAATCAGCCTGCAATTCCGGGAGGATTTCGAGGATGATGGGATAGGTGTTGAGCTGCGTAAAATACTGCGTGATCTGCCGCTGTCCGAAGGCGTCGTTGAGTGTATCGTCAATAAGCTGAGGTGATATGCCAAAGCGAGCGGCCTGGTCTCGGTTGATTGTGATTTTGATCTGTGGCGCGTTCGCCTGAAGGTCGCTCGCGACATCGGCAATCTGTGGAAGCGCGCGCATCGCGGCAAACATTTTCTGTGACCAGGCGATCAGCTCCCCGACATCAGCGCTCTGCAGCGTATACTGGAAGGTGCCGCGGGAGGCGCGACCACCGACGGTGATGTCCTGGGTCGCCTGGAGGAAGAGGTTTACGCCCTCGACCTTGGCAATTTCCGGCCGCAATCGGTTGATGACCTCGGACGCGGTGAGTGTGCGCTCCCCGCGTGGCTTCAAGACGATAGTGAAGCGGGCGGTATTTGGGGTCTGTGCGTTGCCGTTGCCGCCGGTGCTGGCGGTCTGTGAATTGAACCCCGCAACGTTGGGATCACGCAGGATGATCTCTCCGAGCACCCGCTGCAGGCGCTGCATCTCCTCTGACGACACCTCCTGCGCGGCCTCCGCGACACCCGCGATCATGCCGGTGTCTTGAATCGGAATGAATCCCTTCGGAATTTGAATCATCATGACGACAGTGATTGCGATCGTAGCGAAAAACACACCCAGGGTGACAGCCTGGTGGCGGAGCACGATATCGAGGGTCACCCGATAGCCCGCCAAAATGGCATCGAATGCGGTCTCGATACCGCGATGGAGGCGGCCATGCTCACGCGAGTGTCGCATAAAGCGAGAGCACAGCATGGGGGCGAGCGTCAGCGATACCAGCGCCGAGACGAGAATCGAAGCGGTGACCGTCAGAGCAAATTCGCGGAACATGCGACCGACTATGCCGCCCATCAACAGGAGAGGAATGAACACCGCAACCAATGACAGGCTTATGGATACCACGGTGAACGCGATTTCCTGCGAACCCTTGAGGGCCGCCTGGTAGGGGGACAGGCCCTCTTCGATATGCCGATAGATATTTTCGACAACCACGATGGCGTCGTCGACCACAAAACCGACAGCGATCGTCAGCGCCATCAGGGATATATTGTCGAGACTGAAGTTGAGAAAATACATGGCCGCAAACGAGCCGAGTAGCGATAAGATGACTGTCACGCTCGGAATGGCCGTTGCCCAAAGATTGCGAAGGAATAAGAGGACGACGAGCACGACGAGCCCGACGGTCAACAGGAGGGTGAACTCGACATCTTCTACGGATGCGCGAATTGTCGTCGTCCGGTCAAGAACGGTCTCGACCGTGATCCCCGGCGGGATATTTGCCGTCAGGCGCGGTAGTTGCGCTTTGATCTGGTCAACGGTCTCTATCACATTGGCGCCTGGCTGTTTGTTGATTGTCAGCATGATGCCGGGCGCGTTGTTTTGAAATGCAGCCGTATTCCGGTCGGCAGCGGCGGAGATCGCCCGGCCGACATCGCGGACGCGGATCGGTGCTCCCTCGCGGTAGGCAATCACAACATCGTCAAAAAGCTCAGGCTCTGTAAGCTGATCATTTGCAGTGAAAGTGAAGTTTGCTTTGGGGGTGGTGAGAGTCCCTTTCGGGGCGTTGGTGGTGGTGCTCACCAATGCGACGCGCACGTCTTCGAGAGTCAGGCCCCGAGCCGCGAGCTTTGCCGGGTCAACTTGGACCCGGATCGAGGGGCGCTGCTCGCCGCCGATGGAGACCTGCGCGACGCCGGAGACCTGCGAAATCTGTTGTGCCAGAAAGTTGTCCGCATACTCATCGACGATCGTCAGCGGCAGCGTGTCAGAACGCACCGAAAGAATGAGGATCGGGGCGTCGGCCGGATTGAGTTTGCGGTAGATCGGAGGCGATGTCATGGATTGCGGCAACGTCTTGCCCGCAGCGGTAATTGCCGCCTGCACGTCCTGCGCCGCCGAGTCGATGTTGCGATTGAGATCGAACTGGATGGTCACCGAAGTGGCCCCCAGTCCGCTGAACGACGTCATTTGCGTTACGCCGGCGATCTGCCCCAATTGCCTCTCCAGGGGCGTCGCAACCGACGATGCCATCGTCTCCGGGCTCGCTCCGGCAAGCGTGGCGGTGACCTGGACGGTGGGGAAATCGACCTGCGGAAGCGGTGCTATGGGCAGCAGCGGGAACGCGGCTACGCCGATCAATGCCAGCGCTCCCATCAGCAGCGACGTTGCGACCGGCCGCCTGATACTTGGTTCGGAAAGGTTCACCCAGCCCCCCCGGAAGCAATCGGCGACGGCACGGTGGTGGTGATCACCGGAGAATTAGGCTGCAGCTTGTATTGACCATCGGTTACGACGCGGTCAGCATCGGCCAGCCCAGACGTGATGATCGTCAGGTTGCCGGTGGCAGGCCCGATCTCGATCTTACGCACCTCGGCGGTATTCTTCTCAGTGACGACCCACGCGAAAAGTCCCTGCGGGCCGCGCTGAACGGTACTTGATGGAACGACCAGCACGTTGTTGCGGGTTTCAAGCAACAGCCGCGCATTGACAAAGTCACCCGGCCAGAGGCGCTCGTCCTCGTTCGCGAACATCGCCTTGAGTCGGATCGTGGCGGTTGTCTGGTTGATAAGATTGTCGACAAGGAGGAGCGTCCCCTCGCTCAAAGTGCGCCGGTTGTCCTGGTCAAATGCGGTGACTTCGACCGGGCCACGCACCAAGGCGTCGCGGATATCCTCCAGTACCCGTGCCGGCAGCGTGAACAAGACCGCAGAGGGACGAACCTGCACCAACGTTGCAATAGCGCCCAAGTCCGAGGCACGGACAAGGTTTCCGGGATCGACCTGGCGCACGCCGATGCGTCCGTCGCTCGGCGCGGTAATGGTGGTGTATTCAAGCTGCGTTTGGGCGGTGGCGATGGCCGCTTCATCAGCAGAGATCGACGCCTTCAATTGATCGACTTTGGCCTGCTGTTGATCGACATTCTGCTGCGACCCGGCGTTCTTGTCCGCCAAAGCTTTGGAACGTCCAAGATCTTTTTCGGCACCACCCAGCAGAGCCACATTCTGGGCGCGTTTCGCTACTGCCTGATCGAGCGCCGCCTGGAACAGGCGGGGATCAATCCTGGCCAGTACATCCCCCTTTTTGACCTGCTGGCCCTCGATAAAGTTGACTTCCTGCAGCTTTCCATCGACCTGACTATGGATCGCGACGGTATGCGACGCTTGGACCGTGCCGAGTCCCGTAAGGTAGACGGGCAGATCGCGCCGGGTTGCGACTGCAATGGTCACTGGCACGCTGGGACGCGCCGCAGGGCGGGGGGCAGGCTTGGCGGCTGGTTCTCCGAACGCATGCCACGCAAGCCAACCACCGCCGGCTAGAATCGCCAGACAAACGGCACCCAAGACTCTGATACGCCACGGATTGTGCTGGCGATCGCTAGCTTCAGTCTGCATGTTGATGTAGGCCCATTGACACCACGCGACCGTGCGATTGACCACCTGACGGTCCGGCATCCGTTCGGTTCGGGTTATCGTGCCGCGCACCTATGCGCTACGGATCATGCCATGGGCTTGCGCTGCAAACGCATTTAACTCATGCTGACCCCAAATTAAATTTGGGGTGCGCGATGGCCCGGCAGTTACCTTCCTTGAATGGATTGCGTGCCTTTGAGGCGGCCGGACGGTTTGGCAGCTTCAAGGCTGCCGCCCAGGAGTTGAATGTCACACAGACCGCCGTGAGCCACATGGTGCGACTGTTGGAACAGCGCGTCGGCTACGCGCTGTTTCGGCGTCAGCCCAATCGGCTGGAACTCACGGCTCAGGGCCAAGCATTCCTTTCAGGCCTTACGGACGCCTTTGACACGATCGCGCGGCTTGCCGAACAGGTCGCCGCCATGCGCGCGGGTCCCGTGCTGACGGTCGGCGTCGCGCCAGCCTTGGCGGTGAGTTGGCTCATTCCGCGGTTGACCGGTTTCTACCGCGCTCACTCCGATGTCGAAGTGCGGATGGCCACGGGCGGAGCGACGCGTCCGGTGCGCGATGACTGGACCTGTACAATACGACGAGCGACCGGTGCATGGCCGGGCTATGTTGCCGAAGAGCTATTCCCTGGCACGCTTGTGCCGGTCTGCACCCCGGCACTCGCTGCGAAATTGCGGCGCCTGACCGACTTTCGCAACACCACCCTCTTGGTCGTGTCTCATTTGCAGGATCACTGGCTTTGCTGGTTCAAGGCTGCTGGCATGGAGGCGCCGGTCCGTCATTCCGGTGAAGTCATGTTTGATAACAACGCCATGGCAATGCAGGCGGTACTCGATGGCGTTGGCGTAGCGATTGCGCCACTTGCCTTTGTCAGCGACGCGCTGCTCTCGGGCCGCCTTGTTGCGCCATTCCCGATTGCTGCGCAGACAAGCGAAACATGGTTCTTGCAATATCGACCAAACCGGCAGGAGGAACCGGCATTGCTGGTCTTCCGCAGTTGGCTGCACGGCGAAGCCAAGCGTCAGCGTCAAATCGAAGCCACGTTGCTGAAGCAATCTGGGAGCGGGTAAGGCAGCCAAGGACCGGGTGAGGCCGATAACAAGGTCGGGAGAACGCATGGACCCCAAGAAATATCCCCGCGTAGGAGGGCTGATCCTATTCGGAATTGGCGCGTCCACCGCTACGTGGTTCTACCAAAATACCATCGACCGGGCGGCAACGCATGAGCCAATGGCCATCGCATTGCCCTATGCATTCATGGCAATCGTCAGTCTAAGTTTCCTTGGCCTTGGCCTGATGATATTTGGCGAACGAATGCAGGCCTATTCGAGCGGTTTGAAAAATCGCAATAAAGACGCGATGGACTTCCTGATCATCGGACTGTTCTTGCTGCCGGGGATCGTCGCATTCTACTTGCTGCAACAACAGCTAAGACGATTTGGCTATCAATAGCCGGCGCTTCGGTCCATGCCCCGACATGCACTCCGCGCTGCAGCGCCATCCCCCTACGGCCCCGCCTGTCGACCAGCGATCCAATCATCGATTGCCGGCAACTGCCGATCGACAAAATCGGCATTTGCGGTGAGCCGCTCCGCAATGCGCTCGGCTACGGCACGGCCGCCGGGGGCATCGATCAGCGGCTTGAATGCCTTGATCTCTTCCGCATGGACGCGATCATTGAAATTGCCCATAAGGCTCGACAGGAAAAATCCGCGAGGCGAAGCGCCGAGCTTGTCCGAGAGCGCGGTGTAATTGTCCTTGACGAAACTCCAGGCCAATTCGGGGTGCTCCGTCGCCACGCGTAGAATGATGCCCGATACGCGATCGTTGGAAAGTTCATCGGTGAGCATGCGCGCAAGCATGTCCTTGGCAAGCGCGGGGTCGAGCGCACTTGCGGCCGCCGAGTAGTACAGCATGCTTTCTTCTGCATTCTGCGTCTTGCGCGCCTGGTCGAGAAAACTGTCATAGGTGGCGCGGTCGGCGGTGCGGCCGACAAGCTCGGTGACGGAGGAGCGCAGGTCGGGCCTAAGCCCGCCGGCATCATTCGCCAGTGCGGCAAATCGGAGTTTCGCCTCCATGTTGACGGCGTCATCGCCATACTCGCCCAGCACGCGCACGAGCCGCGCCCGCAGGATCGCGCGTTCGCTCTCTTCGCCCGCGGGAGCGTCCCAGCCGAGTCGCCCGAATATGGGACGCAATATCCCGCGCGCATAGGCATGAAACGCTGCTTGGCCGGCCCGGCCGCGCTCGGCCTGATCAATCCGTGAAAGTACGCGGATGACTTGATCCGCAACGGTGCGATGATCGTCACCCGCCAGCCTGTCGGTCAGGTCGAAGAACGCCGCGGGCGGGCTGCGATGCGATTCCACAAGCGCCCAGGCATCGGCCAGAAGATTGACGCGATCGGCAGGCAACATCGCGGGCAGCGAATGTGCCAGCGCCTGCCGCATCGCCGCATCATATTGCACGCGATAATAGCCGACATCGCCGAGATTGAGTTTGATCGTCTCCCCGCAGCGCCCGGCGGCAATCTCCGCAGACCCGTCAAGGAGCACGGCATCGGCGGGCCGCGCCTCGCCCACAGGTCCGAACGTGACCGGAACCTGCCATCGTAAGGGCTTTGCGCCCAAAGTGCCCGCAGCAGGAGCGCGCAGCGTGAACTGGTCCTGCGCCAGGATCAGACGCTGCTCGTCGCCGGCGCAGCGCACGGCTGCGGACACAAGAGGAACGCCCGCCTGATCCGTAAAGGTGGAGGCCATGCCGGAGACCGGCTTGCCCGATGCCAGGTCGAGCGCGCGCCAGAGGTCGGCGGTCGTCGCACTGCTGTAGGCATGGGTCTTCATGTATTGACGGATCGCATCGCGAAAGACGCCTTCGCCTAAGTAATTCTCCGCCATTCGCACCAGCGCCTGACCCTTGCTGTAGGTGACCGTGTCGAAAGCCGAGCGCGCCTCGCCCTCGTTGCTGATGGTCTTGCGGATGGGCCTGGAAGTGCGCTGGGCATCCTGCGACATGGCAGACTGTTTGGCGCCATTGCTGTTGAGCCAGGACTGCCATTCGGGGTGAAGGTCGGCAGCCGCCTTGTATTGCATCCAGCTCGCGAAACTCTCGTTGAGCCAAAGATCATTCCACCACGCCATGGTGACGAGATTGCCGAACCATTGATGCGCCACTTCATGCGCAATCAGGCTGAAGATACGGCGCTGCGTCGCGAGCGAGTTCGTGCCGGCGTCGTAAAGAAGGCCGCGCTCAGTGAAGGTTATACCGCCCCAATGCTCCATTGCGCCGGAACGGCCCGGCAGAGCGATCAGGTCAAGCTTAGGCAATGGGTATTTCACGCCGAAGTAATCGTTGAAATAGTTTAGAAGCGCGATGGTCTCATTGATCGCATAGCGCCCCGTCGGGCTCTTGCCGCGCGTCGTTACGATCCCGATCGTCGTTCCTTCCGCCGCCACGGTGACCCGGTCGAGTTCGCCGGCAACCACAACGAACAGATAGGTCGACATCACCGGTGTGCGCTCAAACGACACGCGCTTCATTCTGCCGCCAATTGGAACTTCATGCGTGACCGGCATATTCGATACCGCAAGGAACCGCCGCGGCACCGTCACGGTCAAATCGAAAGTGGCCTTGAATGCCGGTTCGTCGAAACCCGGAAAAATGCGTCGGGCATCGGCGGGCTCGGAATGGCTGGCCAGCATCCGCTTGCGGCCATCGGGCGTCTGATAATCCGAATAGTAGATGCCGCGACCGTTGCGATTGATCTCGCCCGTATAGGCGATCCGCAGCACGCGGCGTCCGATTTCCAATGGCTGCGCAAAGGTCAGCGTTACGGTCTGCGCGTCCGCATCGAACGCAATATCGCTCGCCGGCCCCGCGCCGTCGACCGAAGCCGAGGCGAAAGTCATGCCCAATGCATTGAGCACCAGCCTGTCCGCGGACGCGCGCACCTCGATGTCGATCGCCACATTTCCGGCGACCTTGAGCTTGTCCAGATCCGGCGCGAGCTCAAGCGCGTAGTGAATGGGCACAACGGTCTTGGGGAGCTTGCCGGGCGTTTCATTGAACACAAATGGCGCTTCAGCGCGTGCGCCGGCAATCATCAGAATCGAGACGATGAGCGCGCCCGCGATCAGGGACGCGGATTTCGCGAGAAGGTTTCCGAGCGATGAAGTCATGGCACCGCACTTTGTTTGCATAACCGGTAAAGCTTGTGGCCGTGCTCCGCACGTGGCGGCTAATTAGGCATTCTATCCGCTAATGCAAGCGTTTGGCTGCATTGTGACGGTAACATCGCGGTGAATCAATCCAGCGTGCGGCGAAAACGCGTCACCGCAATCGTCATCGCGACCAGCATCAATCCGGCCATGACCATGGCGTCATATTGCAGATCGGGCAGGATCGCGCCCTTGAGCATGATCGCCCTCACGATACGCAAATAGTGGGTGAGCGGCAGCGCTTCTCCGATCCATTGCGCCCAGACCGGCATGCCGGCGAAGGGAAACATGAACCCCGACAGCAGGATGTTAGGCAGGAAAAACATGAGGGCCATCTGCATGGCCTGCAGCTGGTTCTTCGCCAGCGTCGAGAACGTGTAGCCGATGGAGAGATTGGCCGTGATGAACAGCGTGCTCGCGACGGCAAGCAGCGACACACTGCCCAGGAGCGGGACCCCGAACAGCGCGACGCCCAATCCAATGATAAGCGACGCCTGGATGAACCCGACCAGGATATAGGGAATGATCTTGCCCAGCATGATTTCGACCGGCGAGATCGGCATCGAGAGCAGGCTTTCGAGCGTTCCGCGCTCGACCTCGCGCGTGACCGACAGAGCCGTGAAAATCAGCATGGTCATGGTGAGGATGGTGCCGACGAGACCCGGAACGATATTGAGCGCCGACTCGCCCGATGGATTGTAACGCGAATGGGTACGCACCTCGAACGGGGTGGGCGTCGTGTCAGGTATCCCCCGGTCATTGCGCAGCGCTGTCAATGCCAGCGAATTGAGCGCGGAAACCGCCGACCCGGCCGCCACCGGATCGGTGGCATCGGCCGCAACCAGCAGCGCGGGGCGGTCGCCGCGGCGGACAGCGCGCTCGAAACCACGCGGAATCTCGACCGCAAACAGCACGGTCCCGGACGCCAGCAGCCGATCGAACGTGGCCTCGTCTTCGACCACATGCGTCACCCGAAAGTATTTCGTGTTCTCCAGCGCCCGTATGATCGAGCGGCCAAGATCGCTCTGTTCCTGCAGCAAGACGGCCGTCGGCAGGTTGCGCGGATTGGTATTGATGGCATAGCCGAACATCACGAGCTGCATCAGCGGAACCATGACGATCATCGCAAACGAGACGCGGTCCCGCCTGAGCTGGATGAACTCCTTGAGCAGCATGGCGAAGGTTCTGCGCCAGAAGCCGCCGCGCTGCATCATTCCGCCAGCAGGTTGTTCACGCGATGCATTCATTGGAAATCACCCTGCTAAGTTATCCGCGAAGTTATCCTGAGCCTTGGCGAGGAGATCGATAAAAACGTCCTCGAGCGATGCCTGCGAGCGCGTCCACACGAGTTCCGGCCGTTCGTGAAACGGTGCAAGCGCCGCTTCGAGCGCCGCCTCGTCGCGGCCCGATACGTGCAGGCTCGTTCCGAACGGCGCCACCATGTCGACGCCTTGGGTGCGCCCCAGTTCTTCGGCGAGCCCGGCCAGGCCTTCACCGTTTCGATCGCCGACCGTGTAGGTGGTCAAGTGCGAGGCAGCGATCACTTGTTCGACCGTGCCATGCACGAGGAGCACCCCATAGGCGATATAGGCGATCTCGTGGCAGCGTTCGGCTTCGTCCATGTAATGGGTCGAGACCAGCACCGTGAGGCCTTGCGCCGCAAGTGCGTGAATCTCGTTCCAGAATTCGCGCCGCGCCTTGGGATCGACGCCTGCGGTCGGCTCGTCGAGCAGCAGCAATTGCGGATTTGGCAGCGTGCAGGCGCCAAGTGCGAGCCGCTGCTTCCAGCCCCCCGACAACTCGCCGGCCAATTGCGCTTCGCGGCCGCCAAGCCCGAGGCGCTTGACCATCTCGCGCGCCGCGCCGACCGGATTGGCGATCCCATAAAGACGCGCCACGAACTCGAGATTCTCGCGGACCGAAAGGTCCTGATAGAGACTGAAGCGCTGCGTCATGTAGCCGACGTGGCGTTTGATCTCGCTTGCCTGAGTGCGGATGTTGAACCCCAGGCACGTCCCCTCGCCCTGGTCCGGCGTGAGCAGCCCGGTGAGCATGCGGATCGTCGTGGTCTTGCCGGAGCCATTGGGGCCGAGGAAGCCGTAGATCGTGCCGCGCCGGACCTGCATGGAAAGATCACGCACCACCGCGCGGCCATCGAACGTTTTGGTCAACCCCTTGACGTCGATTGCAATGTCGGGTGCCCAAGTCTTGGGTGACGAAGTCTTGGGTGACGAAGTCATTGTGCCGGCCCCGGCGAAGAGGGTGATGAGGACGGAGACGGCGGCGTCGCGGAGGGCATCGTCGCAGCCCCGGGCGAAACCGTTGGAGAAGGCGAAAGTGTCGACAAAAGCGATACCGTTACTGGTTGGCCGACACGAAACTTTTCCGGCTGATCCGGCCGCGCTTCGATCATGAATACGAGCTTGTTGCGCTCCTCCAGGCTGTAGATCACGGGCGGGGTAAATTCCGATGATCTGGAGATGAAGCTGACCTTGGCCGTGAGCCCGTCCGCGCAGCCGTCGCAATACACGCCGACCACTTCGTCGATCTTGATCGCCGGCAGTTTGGCTTCCGCCACGAAAAACCGAATCTTCACGTTACCGGGCGGCAACAGCGCGATCACCGGCCGGCCGGCCGATACCATTTCGCCGACCCGGAAATAAAGCTGTTCGACGGAGCCTTCGACCGGGCTGAACATTTTGCGGCGTTCGAGGCGCGTCTTGGAAGAATTGAGCCGCGCCTGCGCGGTGCGCTGTGCCGCTTCGGCCTCGTCCATCGCCCTTTGCGTTCCGGCATTCGAGCGCACGAGCGTCACCGCGCGATCATAGGCAAGCTGTGCATTCTTCAGCGTCGCTTCCTGCACCTGCAGGTCGGCCTGCTGGAGTTCGGCGTCGAGCGTCAAGAGCGGCGCGCGCAACGTGACCTGATCGCCCTGGCGCACATTGAGGGTCTCGATGCGGCCGGCCTCGTCGGGACCGACGAAGATGAGGTCGGCCTCGACCCAGCCTTGCAGCACGGGTGGCCGCGCGGCGTTGCAGCCGGCAAGGCCGAGCCCGGCGAACAGTAGCAAGGCAAAGCGAACGGGCGTCATGTTGCGCTCCTTTCACCGAACAAGAGATCGATATGGGCCCGCAGAAGTTCGCGGATATCGAGTGGCGCAAAGCGGCCGAACAGTCCGCTCCAGACGACGGCCATGAGCGCCGGCGCGACCAGCAATTGCGGGAAGCGCGCAAGCGCGTCATGCTTGAGCTCGCCGCGCGCCACCGCGCGCGACATCAGGCCGCGCATCGCCGGCACCACACGTTCGATCACTTCGTGAAAATAGAATTCAGCGATCCTTGGAAAGCGCGGCCCCTCGGTGATGATCAGGCGCAGCAAAGCCTCGCGGCGCGTGCCGAAGATTTCATTGGCAAAAAGCGCCGCAATGGCTTCCGCGACGAAACGCGGCGGCATATCGGCCGCGCCGGCGGCTTCGATCCGCCCGACGATCGGGCTCACCATCGAGCGCACCAGTTCCTGAAACAAGCTCTCCTTGTCGCGGAAATAAAGATAGATCGTGCCTTTGGCCACACCGGCGCGCCGCGCCACATCGTCGAGCCGCGCAGAGGCAAATCCGCTGGCGGAAAACTCATCGAGCGCCGCATTGAGGATCGCGTCGCGTTTTTCGGCCTGGCGTTCGGCGAGCGAGGGCGGCGGCGAAGAC
>Ga0209488_10003237_pt1 | contig 13134 bp, 11 predicted proteins | sample Rivendell_Oct201_8_FD_188349 | JGI IMG/M metagenome (GOLD analysis project Ga0209488, IMG submission 188349) | Vadose zone soil microbial communities from the Eel River Critical Zone Observatory, Northern California, USA -... | ecosystem: Environmental > Terrestrial > Soil > Vadose zone >...
GTTCCGCCTGGATCGGTCAAGTCGTCCGAATGCGAACGCCCGCGGAAGCCATCTCGTTGCGCCTCGATCCTCCGAATTCGGATGCCGAATCCGTCGTAACGGGCCGCGAACGTCCATCTCGTTGCGCCTCGATGCTCCGAATTCGGATGCCGAATCCGTCGTAACGGGCCGCGATGGAAGTGACTTCCCGCCCCGTTCGATTCCGGACTACCGCGAGACCGACGCCAGGACGTCCTGACCGGCGATGAGCGGTCAGGCCCCGTCGAGCGGTCAACGCCCGCCGGCGGTGCCGGCGATCCCGGCGATCCCGGCGAACTCGAGAGCGAGCTCCGCGCCGCGCCCGACCTCGTCGTGGCGAAAGAAGACAAACGCATCGAGCCCGTCGGCGAGGAACGGCTCGAGTCGATCGGCCCATGCCTTCAGCTCAGCCGGGCTGTAATCGTGGCGGCGCAGCCGGAGGTACAGGAACGAGCCGGACCGCCGGATCGTGGGCGGTTCCGGGTCATCGGGCAGGTCCGTCGCACAGATGCTCGCGCCGGCCGCCGCGAGCGCCGCGTAGACCTCGTCGACGTGCCACGACGAATCCTGGAAGTCCATCGTCAACGGCAGGTCCCGCGGCCAGGCGGCGAGGAGGGCTGCGAGCCGTTCATCTGAGCGGGCCGTGCCGTCAGGGACCCGGAACAGGACGGTTCCCAGTCGGTCGCCGAAACGGCGGAGGGGATCCGTCAGCCATGGCACCGACGTGACCGGATCGACGAGCAACGATCGATAAGATCCGCCGCGCTGAGCCTTGACAGCGAACCGGAACGACGACGGCGTGGCGGCCAGCCAGGCGTCCACCTTGGCCGGAGTCGGCTGCTGGTAGTACGTGTTGTTGAGCTCGCAGGCCTCGAGCCTCGTCGCGTAGTGACGGAGCAGGTCGGCCGCTCGGAGGCCCTCCGGGTAGAAGCGGGGAGACCAGGCCGGATAGGCAAAGCCGCTCGTCCCGACTCGAAGGATCCCGGCCATCAGCCCGGGCGGTGCTCCTCGCACGGAGCGTCCGGCCCGAGGCCAGCGAGAATCGCATTCATCGCCCGATCGACGGCCTCCAGCTCGGCAGCGGTCATCGTGTCGAGGAAGTGATCGGAGATGCCACGCAAATGGGTCGGCGCTGCCTCGCGCAGGCGGTCCAGGCCGGTCGCCGTGAGGACGGCTTCGGCGCCCCGCGCGTCGGTCGAACAGTGACTCCGCTCGACCAGGCCGTCGCGGACGAGCCGGTCGATCAGGCGCGTCACGCCGCTGCGGCTCAGGATCACTCGTTCGGCGATCTCGTGCATCCGGAGCCGGTGGGTCGGGCTCTCGGCAAGCTGGAGCATCGCGTCGTACTCGGCGAGCGTCAGGTCGTGTGCCGAACGGAGATCCTCGTCGAGGAGGCGCTCGAGACGGGCGTGGGTCTTCAGGAAGAGTCGCCACGTCGCGATCCGCGGATCGCGTGCCGAGATGGTCCGACGCGGACGCGCCACGGACGGGCTGTGGGTCGTGCCGATCGCTGGCGCCGTGGAGCTCATGCCGGAATGATAGCTCATAGATCGTTGACAGTGCAACGATCTCGACGTATAGTTGCGCTCGCAACGACAACTGAGCGTCTCGATGTTGACGCTCGAGACTCCACGGAAGGAACCAATCGAGATGACCCTGGCGACCCAAGCCCAGACCACGACCGCCCCGGCCGGCGCCACCGGCCAGTTGACCGAGTGGACGATCGACCCCGCCCACACCGACGTCCTATTCTCCGCCAAGCACATGATGGTGACGACGGTTCGTGGCAAGTTCCACGACGTCGAGGGAACGCTGCACGTCGACGAGGCTAACCCGACGAATTCCAGCGCCGAAATCCGGATCGCTGCCGCGAGCCTGTCCACCGGCAATGGCCAGCGCGACGGCCACCTTCGATCACCCGACTTCTTCAGTACCGAGGTCCACCCGACGATCGCGTTTCGATCGACCGGGATCGAGCAGGTCGGGACCGCCGACTTCCGGATCACGGGCGACCTGACGATCCAGGACAGGACGCGGCCGATCGTCTTCGACGCGACCTTCCTCGGCTTTTACACGAGCATGCAGGGCACCCGCCGCTTCGGCCTGTCCGCCCGGACGATCATCAACCGCAAGGACTGGGGGCTCGGCTGGAACGTGGCTCTCGAGACCGGCGGCTGGCTTGTCGGCGAGAACGTGACGATCGAGATCGAGATCGCGGCCGACGAGGCAGCACCGGTCGCCGCCGAGGCTTCCGCCGCCAGCTGAGCGGCTGATGCAACAACGGGCGCGGTTCACGGACCGCGCCCATTTTCGTGCCCGTTTCCCGCCCACCGTCGCGCGCGCGGGGACGTCGTCGCGGGCTCATCTCGGCTAGGATCGGGGCCCACCGCCAGCCGAGGACCCGATGACCAGCTTTGACGTCGAGGCGCTCCGGCGCCGCTTTCCCGCCCTGTCGATCGAGCAGGACGGCCGCCCGATCGCCCTCTTCGACGGGCCCGGCGGTACCCAGGTCCCGGAGTCGGTCATCGACGCTGTGGCGACCTACTATCGGACGTCGAACGCCAATACCGACGGCGCGTTCCTGACGTCCAGCCGGAGCGATGCAGTCATCGCCGGAGCCCACGAAGCGATGGCCGAGATGCTCGGCGCGGCAGACCCGTCGGAGATCAAGTTCGGTGCCAACATGACGAGCCTGACGTTCCACGTCAGCCGGTCGATCGCCGCGACGATGGACCCGGGCGACGAGATCGTCGTCACCGGTCTCGATCACCACGGCAATGTCGATCCGTGGCTCCGGGTCGCCGCCGAGCGCGGGCTCACCATCCGGACCTGGGAGCCGCGTCTCGACGACTGCACCCTCGACCCGGCCGATCTCGACGCGCTCCTCGGGCCGCGGACCAGGCTGGTCGCGGTCGGCTGGGCATCGAACGCGGTCGGGACGATCAACCCGGTCGCCGAGGTCGTGAGGCGGGCCCACGCGGCCGGCGCCTTGACCTACGTCGATGCGGTTCACGCGGCGCCGCACCTGCCGATCGATGTCAGAGTGCTCGGGGCGGACTTCCTTGCCTGCTCGACTTACAAGTTCTTCGGTCCACACGCGGGCGTCCTCTACGGCCGAGCCGAGGTCATCGCATCGCTCCCGACACTCAAGCTCACCCCGGCTCACGATCGGTTCGAGACCGGCACCCAGAATCACGAGGGGATGGCCGGGGTCATCGCGGCCGTCGACTATCTCGCTGCCGTCGGCGTCAGCCATGGCGCGGCGTCGCCGTCGGCCCGGCTCGGCGAGCGAGTTCGCGCCGCGATGATGGCGATCCGGGGTTACGAGATGGAGCTCTACCGGCGCCTCGTTGACGGCCTCGAGGCCATCGACGGGTTGCGGCTGTACGGCATCACGGACCGGGGGCGATTTGCGGACCGGACGCCAACCGCCGCCCTGACCATCGACGGCCACGCGCCGCGGGCGATCAGCGAGGCCCTCGGACGGGACGGGATCGCCACGTGGGACGGCGACTTCTACGCGACCGGCCTCATCGAACGGCTCGGTCTGGCCGAGTCCGGCGGGGTCGTCCGGATCGGGCTGACCCACTACAACACGGCCGAGGAGGTCGACCGGGTCGTCGCCTCGATCGCCCGGGTTGCCGAGGCGACACCCGTCGGATGAGCCCCCCGGCGGGCCGATCCCCCGACGTCGCGGTCGTCGGGGGCGGGATCGTCGGGACGGCGGCTGCGACGTTCCTCGCCCGGGCCGGGGCCCGGGTCACGCTGTACGAGCGGGACGCCATTGCGGCCGGAGCCTCGGGGCGGAACTCGGGTGTCATCCAGCACCCACACGATCCGATCCTCGCTTCCTTGTACGAGGCCTCACTGGCGGCCTACCGCGAGCTCGATCAGGTCTCCGGGGGCGCGCTCGCACTCGATGATGAGCCCGTCGGGTTGCTGCATGTCGGCCGCAACCTAGGGCGCGTCGAGGCGATCGCCGATGCCTGGCGGGGCCCCTACCCGGCGACACGACCGGAGGTGCTCGGCGGAGCAGAGCTGCGTCGGCTCGAACCGGCGCTGGCCGAGGACCTTGTTGCCTGCCTGTTGGGGATCGGCTATCCGGTCGCTCCCGCAGCGGCGACGCTCGCCTTTGCCGCAGAGGCGGAGCGCGCGGGCGCGCAGATCGTCATCGGACAGGAGGCCCGGCTCGTCGTTCGTGATGGTGGCGTCGTCGGCGTCGAGGTTGGCGGCACCGTTCATCCGGTCGGTGCCGTGGTGATCGCAGCCGGGCCGTGGACGCCGGCGGCCGTGGATCCCACCGCCGCCTGGCAGCCTGTTCGGCCGATCTGGGGTGTCGTCGCCCAGGTCGACCTCCCGGTCGCCCCGCGCCATGTCCTCGAGGAAGCCGACATCGACATCGAGCCAGACGACGACGGTGGCGAGTTCTCGGATCCCGACCCCGACAATGGCATCGAGTTCAGCCTGGTGACCGCCGCGGGCGCCACCGGTCTCGGTTCGACGTTCCTGGCGCGGGAGCCGCGCGCCGCCGAGTTCGTCGACCGGCTCAGGGCGCGCGGCGCCCGCTACGTTCCCGGACTGGCCGCCGCGCCGCTCGTGTCCGTGCGGAGCTGCGCCCGGCCCGTGTCGCGCGATGGTCGGCCGCTCGTCGGCGCGGTTCCGTGGCTCGACCGCGCATTCGTTGCCGCCGGCCACGGACCGTGGGGCATCTCGACCGGGCCGGCGACGGCGCGGATGATCGCGGACCTCATCCTCGGGAACGAAACCGCGATCCCGGCCGCCCTCATGCCTGGGAGGTTCGGGCGCAGCGTCTGAGGAGCGGGGATCAGCGCCAGCTCTGGGGGTCGAAGAGGTAGAACGTCAACTCCGACCAGCGTTCGCGGAAGGCCGCCCAGCGGTCGATCAGTGGATCGGCGGTCCGTACGTCGACGAACTCGATGACATCCCCGTCCGCCTCGATGGTCGCCACGTTGCCATCGGTCCCTCCGCGGGCGAGCCGGGGCGAAACCCGCTCGACTCGCCCGCCCGCCGCAAAGTCGCTCATCTCGGTACCCAGACTACGCGGCGCGACAAGGGCAGCCGCGCCTGTCGGCCCGCGTATTCTTCGTCCCATGACCCTGACCGAGCGTCGTTTCGGCGCCCAGAGCATGACGGCCGACCTCCGCGAGGTCCTCGTCGCGAGGCCAGGAGCAGCCTTCGGTCGGGCGTTCGAGAACCCGGCCCACGGCTTCCTTCGACCCGTCGATCTCGGGCGAGCGCGGCGGCAGCACGACGGGCTGGTCGCGACGCTCGAGGAGCTCGGAGCGAAGGTCGAGGTCCTCGACGCCGAAACGGGCGACGCCAACGGGGACGACCCCGACCTCGTCTACACGTTCGATCCGCTCCTCGTCGGCGACCGTGGCGCCATCGCGCTGCGCCCAGGCAAGCCGAACCGGGCCGAGGAGCCACGGGTCCTGGAGGCCTGGACGACGGCCGCCCGCATCCCGACGGCGGGCCGGATCGAAGCGCCGGGCACCCTCGAGGGCGGCGATACGTTCTGGCTCCGGCCGGACCTCCTGTGCATCGGCCGGACGCTGCGGACGAACGACGCGGGCGCCCGCCAGCTCGCGGGGATCGTCGGCGGCGACGTCCGCATCCTCGACGTCCCGTACTGGCGCGGCCCGGCCGAGCTGGTCCATCTCCTGTCGGTCGTCTCGCCGGTCGCCGAGGATCTGGCGGTCGTCTTCCTGCCGCTCCTGCCGGTTGGGTTGTGGGAGCTGCTCGGCGAACTCGGCGTCCGGCTGATCGAGGTCCCGGAGGAGGAATACCCGACCCTCGGCTGCAACGTCCTCACGGTGCGGCCGGGCGTTGTCATCGTCGCCGACGGCAACCCGGTGACGCGGCGGCGCCTCGAGGCCGCTGGCGCCGAGGTCCACGCGATTCCGCTCGGCGAGATCGGCGAGAACGGCTCCGGCGGACCGACGTGCCTGACCCGGCCGATCCTGCGCGGCGCATGACGGCCCACTTGACGACGACCGCGACAACGGCTGCCGTCGCGGCCGTCGACCCGGGACGGATCGAAGCCGACCTCCGGGAGCTCATCCGGATCCCGTCGATCACCGGCTCCGAGGAAGCCATCCAGGACGCGATGGAGCGCCTGTTCGAGGAGGTCGGGCTCGAGACGAAGCGGATCGTGACCGACCCAGTCGCGTTCGCCGACGATCCGGACTTCCCCGGCGCCGAGATGCCGCGGACGTCGCTCCCGGTCGTCACCGGCCGGCTTGGTCGGTCAGGCGGTCGACGGCTCCTCCTGGTCGGTCATGTCGACGTCGTGCCGCCGGGCGATCTGTCGACCTGGTCGGTCGACCCGTGGTCAGCGGCGGTCCGCGACGGGCGGATGTATGGCCGCGGTGCCTGCGACATGAAGGGCGGGGTCGTGGCGATCCTGGCTGCCGTCAGGGCGATCGTCGCGAGCGGCGTCGCGGGCGAGCTCGACGGAGAGCTGCTCGTCGTCAGCGTTCCGTCCGAGGAGGACGGTGGACAGGGGATGCTGGCCGCGATCCGGGCGGGCTGCACCGGCGACGCGGCGATCATCACTGAGCCCACCGAGCTCGACGTCGTCATTGCCCACGCCGGAGCGATCACGTTCCGGCTCACCGTTCCCGGCCGGGCCGCGCACGCCTCGACGCGGCGAGAGGGCGTGTCGGCGCTCGAAAACCTCTACACGCTGATCCGTGCCCTCGAGGCCGACGAGACCGCGCGCAACGCCGCCGAGACCGACCCGCTCATGACCGTCCTGGAGCTGCCATACGCGACGATGATCGGCAAGGTCGAGGGAGGGGAGTGGGCCTCGACCGTCCTTGACCGGATCGTGGCCGAAGGCCGCTACGGGGTCAAGCTCGGCCAGACGTGGCGAGACGCGGAGGCCGACCTGCGAGCCTGCATCGACGCCGCCTGCGCGGCCGACCCCTTCCTTCGCGAGCATCCGGCCGAGCTGGAACTCACCGGCGGGAAGTTCTCATCCGCCCGGATCCCGGCCGATCACCCGCTGCCGGTGTCGCTCGCCGACGCGTGCGAGGCGACGCTCGGACGCCGCCCGACGCTCATCGGTGAGCCGTACGGGGCCGACATGCGCCTGCTCGTCAACGAGGGCGCCACGCCGACGGTCATCTTCGGACCGGGCAACGTCCGCGTCGCCCACAGCGCCGACGAGTTCGTGTCCCTCGCCGAGGTCGCCGATTGCGCCCGGGTACTCGCGGCCTGGGTCGTCGGGGAGCTGTCAGCCGCCCCAGTCGACTGACGGCGCAGTCATCAACGTGCGGGCGGTTCGGTGAGGACCTTCGAAAGGGTGGAGCGGACCATCTCCAGTTCGGCGGGGCTGAGCTTTGCGACGAAGTGGGTCTCGATCCCCTTGACGTGGACCGGCAGCGCAGCCTCGAGACGTTCGCGACCGGCGTTCGTGAGCTGGGCCATCGATCCACGCCGGTCCGTCTCGCAGGCGAAGCGGGAGACGTAGCCTGCCTCCTCGAGCCGATCCACCCGCCGCGTCATCCCGCTCCGTGACAGGAGGACGCTGTCCGCGAGATCCCGCATCCGGAGCGTCCCACCGGCGAAATGGAGCTGCACGAGCACGTCGAAATCGGAGAGTGCCAGGGACTGGCGTTCCTCGAGCTCGGCCTCCAGTTGCCGGATGACGTTCGCGTATGCGGTCAGGAACGTCCGCCAGGCGAGCATCCCGGCATCGTCCGGCTGGGAAAGCGGTATCGAGACACGCTCTTCGGCCACGCGCGCAGTCCTTGTTGCAATGGCCACGAGAATAGCGCCCCAGCGCCTCAGAAACCGAGGGTCAACGCCTCCACCTTGTGGGGCCCGTCGAGCGCGGGGTAGTCCGGAGGCGTCGCTTCCGCCAGCCCGCCGTCGCCGGCTCTGGCCGCGGCCATCTCGACATAACGACACAGCGCGTTGGCGAGCCGCATCTGGGCGGGTGTTCGCGCACGGACGCGAAGCAGGTCCGGCGAGGCGGCGACGATTGCGATGCAACGGGCGCGGGACGTCGCTACGTTGAGTCGATTGCGGGAATAGAGGAAGTCCATCCCGCGCGGCGCGAGCTCGGGGTTGGAGGTGGTCAGCGAGTAGATGCTGATCGGCGCCTCCTGGCCCTGGAATTTGTCGACCGTCCCGACACGAGCCTCGGACGGCAGCCGTCGCTTGATCGCCCCGACCTGCGCGTTGTACGGGGCGACGATCAGGACCTCGTTCCAGGTCACCGGCCGCAGCTCGCCCTTGTCGTTCACCCAGCTCGCGCCCGCCTCCACGATCGATCGAGCAACCCGCGCGACCTCGTCCGCCTCCTCCGGCGATTCGTTGTCCGCGCCGACGGTCGGGACCTCGAGGAGACGCGGTCCGACGCCGTCGCCGATTGGCCTCCCCGGCGCATTGACTCGCTGGACGACGAGGTGTGGCTCCGGCTCGAGTCGATCGTCGTAGAACACTTCCGAGGTGAACTCGCACAACTCGGGATGCAGCCGCCACGTCGTCTCGAGGAACAGCCCGCGATCGGGGGCCATCGTCGCCTGGCCTCCCAGGACGTGAGCGAGGGCCGACTGGTCCGCACCCGGCGGATGCGTTCCACGCATCGGCTGGTCGAGCTGCTGCGGATCGCCGAGGAGCACGACACTGTCGGTGGCCCGGGAGATCGCGACGACGTTGGCAAGCGAGATCTGCCCCGCCTCGTCCACAAAGAGGACGTCGACTGCGCCGACCATCCTGGACGACGCCCACAGCCAGGGCGTCCCGGCGGCGAGATTCGCGCGGCCGTCCTCGAGCCGTGCACGGACATCGGTGGCGTCCTTGCCGCGCGCAACCCGTTCGTCCTCGACGACTTGCTCCCTGTCCCCACGCTGGACCGGCCTGACCCCGACGTTCGGCTCCTGCTCGGCGGCCTTCAGCACGGCCTTGAGCAGGTTGCCGATGACCTTGTGGCTCGTCCCGGTGATCCCGACCCGCTTGCCCTCCCTCAGGAGCGTCAGGATCATCCGCGCGCCGCTGTACGTCTTGCCCGATCCGGGTGGGCCCTGAATCGGGAGCGTCGTCCGATCGAGGCCCAGCGCCAGCCGGCGGGCGGCGTCAAGGTCCGTCTCGCCTGAACGACAGAGCGCCTCGCCCGGAGCCTGGCCGACGCGCGGTGGGTGGCCAACGAGCAGCTCACGCGCCGCCCGATACGGGCCATCGCCGTCGATTCCGTTGGCCGCAACCCACTCGCCGATCTCGATCAGCGACGCCTGGAGATCGACGGTCCGGACCCAGTCGAGTGGGACGATTGCGCGCGGGTGGGGCTTGTCGAGGATCCGCCGGAAGTCGACGGTTCCTGCCGCCACATCGACCACGGCTCCTTCGCCGACCTGCCATGTGAAGGGGCTGTCGTTCGGGCGTTCCTGCTTCTGGGCAGGATCGTGGACGTCGCCGCGCCCGAGATCGAAGTCCTGTGCGGGGAACGCGTATCGCCACGCCTGTTTGCCGTTCTTCGGCTCGTCGAGCGGGCCGACGGGTTCGAGCAGGCCGATCGCGGCGTCTTCTTCCACGAGCTGCTCCGGCGTCAGCTCCATCAGCCGATGGAAGTCCCACCACATCGACTTGTCCTCTCGTCGATGCCAGCCGAGGAGTTGGCCGAGAAGCCAGCTGCCGTGCTGCTCGGGAGTGCGATCGGCCGGGTCGACGGGGACGACATCGGAGCCGGCGAGTCGCTCCACGATGGCCTGGACGCGGGCCTGGGCATCCGTCAGATCGGCGGGCATCGTGTCGATACGAGGGACGGGTCTCGGTACCGTCTGGCCGGTAAGGCCCGCCAATTCGCTCCGGAGCTCCTCGAGCCAGTCGCGAAGACGTTGCGTGCTGACGACGTCATCGCGGTTATAGGCCTCGATCCGGTCGAGATGGTCGGCCGCCGGCCGCTCTCCTTCGCCGAGCTCCAGCCATTGCTCGAACGCGACGATGCTCGAACCCGCATCGCGGAGGTCGATCTCGCGGACGAACCCGTAGAACTGCTCCATCTTCTTGATCGAGTAGCTCTCGACCGATGCGCGCAGCGACTGTCGCACGGCGCGCAGGAGGTCGACGAGCACCCCACCACGGAGCAGGCTGTCGACCTCGTCCTCGCGAGTCCCATAGCGCCCCATCAGCCGTTTCAGGGCGGTGGGCTCGTAGGGCGCGTAGTGGTAGACGTGGAGTGCCGGATCGGCCGCGAGTCGCTCACCGATGAAGTCCATCAGCCGTTCGAAGGCACGCTGCTCAGCCGCCAGGGTGAACTCCCCGCTCTCGTCGCGCGACCAAAAGGCGTGAAATGTGCCGTTTGCCTCGAGCACGCCGAAGAGGTAGTCGAGCCCATCGTCGAAGGCGTACGGATCTCCCTCGAGGTCGAGGAAGAGGTCGTTCTTCGATGGTGGGGGAAGCGTGGCGAGCCCGCGTTCCTGATCGAGCGTGGCGCCGGGTCCCGGGAGCAGCAGCTCGTACTTCGGGCGGCGCTCGAGGCGACCCTCCAGCTGGATGCGCGCCTGTTCGCGAATGCGCGCGAGGGCGCCGGCGCTCGTGCCTTCGAGCGGGGGATCGATCGGCAGCTCGAGGCGCCCGAGGTCGGCCAGCGTCGTCGTCCCTCGTCCGCCCAGGGCCCGCCGCTGGCGGGCCGATATTCCTGCGACTAGGCTCAAATGGTCATCCGCCCGCCGGCGAGCGACACATTCCGCGGCCCAGCGGCAGACGTCGCAGTGCTCGACCGGCTCGGGGTACGTGTCGGTTGGCGGATAGGCCGCGGCGACCTCGTCGGTCATCGTTCGAAGGAAGCGATCGCGCGCCGATCGGTAGTAGGCCATGTAGTCGTCGACCCGGAGGCGCTCGACGGCGCGTGCGCTCCCGCCGAGAGCCACGTGCATCCACTCTGGTCTGACGCCCTGGATCGCCTCGAGCAGGTCGATGTACGTACAGATCTGGAGCACGGCGCTGGCCTTGACGTGGCGCGCCAGCTTCGTATCGGCGACCTCGTAGTGATACGGCCCGAAACGAGATTGTTTCGACGCGTCATCCACTCGCAACAGGAAGTCCGCGTGGCCGCGCCATGTTCCATCGAAAAAGGTCGCCTGGTAGATCACGTCTGCGCCGGAGGCCATCGCCGCCTCTGTCTCCGCGGCCGCCGCCCGGAGCTGGTCGCCGCGGTCCTCGATCGAACCATCCAGCTCGATCGTGATTGCGGACCTTCCTTCGGCCTCGAGGCCGGCAAGGAATCGTCGCTCGTGCTCGAACCCCCGCTTGCGGATGATGTCCAGCTCCGGGTCATCCCGCATGGGCCGCGCCACCAGCCCGGCCAGCGCCCCACGCTCGAGCTGGGTCAGGTGCTCGCAGGCGAGATAGGCGACGAGATCCGTGGCCGCATAGACCGGGCGGCCGTCGATCGTCTGCACCATCCAACCTTACCCGCGAGGTGTGTCAGGTTGCCTGTCACGAGCTTGCGCATGCGACTCGTCCTGTTCCAACGCCAGGTGACGATGGTGTCGTATCGTTCGCCCACGATGACCGAGAAGCGAGAGGAACGGGACTGGAATCCGTGGCGGCCGCCCTCGCGGGAGAAGCTCATCGATCGCCAGATCCGCGAGGCCCAGGAAGCCGGCGCCTTCGACGATCTGCCGTTCCAGGGCGAGCCCTTGCCCCTCGTCGACGATTCCGCGGCGGGCGATTGGGCGCTTGCCTACCGCATGCTCAAGGGCTCGAACTTCGCGCCGCCGTGGATCGAGACGGACAAGGAGATCCGGGCCCTGCTCGGCGAGCGCGATGCGATCGTGGAACGCGCCCCGCGATCGTCCGCGATCGGCCGCCGACGCGATCGTGACGAGCTGCGTCGGGTCGTCGACGCCGCCAACCGGGCGATCACCCGGCTGAACCACGAGGCGCCGACCTTCCGCCAGCACCGTCGCCTCCTCGACCTCGAGGTCGAGCTCGAGGCGCTGGAACGAGCCCACGACACCGACGGAAAACGCTGACGTCAGGCGACGAGCGCGTCGACCGCCTCGCCGAAGACCTGGGTGTGGCGATCGACGTCGGCGGCCGTCGTGGCCGGGCTCATCAACGCCATGTTGTGGAACGGCGTCATGAGCACGCCGCGGTTCATGACCGCGAGGTGGAGGTACTTGTCGAGCAGCGGGTCGACATGGGCGATCTGCTCCGCACCGTCGCGCGGCGGCGTCGGCATGAAGTGGTACTCCGCCCGGGCACCAAGGCGCGTCACGTGCCAAGGCACGCCGCGCGACCGGATCACGTCGTTGACGCCGGCTTCCCAGCGCTCAGCGAGGGGGATCATCCGGCCGAACGCCTCGTCGTTGAGGACCTCGCCGAGCGTCGCCCGGACCGCGGCGAGCGACAGCGCGTAACCGGCCAGCGTTCCGCCGACCCCGCCGATGTCGGACCGGCCTGGCATCGACGCCCGGACCCGCTCGGCGATCGCCTCCGTCATTCCGTAGGTGCCGACTGGGATCCCGCCGCCGATCGTCTTGCCGATGACGAGCATGTCCGGCTCGAGCCCGTCCCGGCCGGTCATCCCGCCGGGGCCGGCGCAGATCGTGTGGGTCTCGTCGATGATGAGGACCGTGCCCGTCCGGCGAGTGATCTCGCGGAGCGCGTCGTGATAGCCGGGCTCCGGTAGCACGATCCCGACGTTCGTCAGGGCGGGTTCCACCAGAACGGCGGCGACCTGCTCGTCCGCCAGCGCGCGCTCGAGTGCGTCGACGTCGTTGAACGGGACGACACGGCTGGTCAGGGCGGGGTCGACCGGCGGGCCGATGTTGCCGTCGCTCGCGATGACGTGCCCATCCGGGTCGAGCGTTGCGAGCGTCTCGTCGACGGACCCGTGATAGCACTCGTCGTGGACGAGGATCTTCGACCGTCCCGTGATCTGCCGGGCGAGCCGAATCGAGAAGCGGTTGGCGTCGGTTGCCGTCATCGTGAACTGCCAGAGGGGCAGCCCGAACCTGCGGCGGAGCTCCTCGCCGGCCGCGATCGCGTCCTCAGTCGGCAGCATGTGGGTGATGCCTCGACGCATCTGGCGCTCGACGGCGGCGATCGTAACTGCCGGTCCATGGCCGGCCATCGCGCCCG
>Ga0209488_10003238_pt1 | contig 13132 bp, 11 predicted proteins | sample Rivendell_Oct201_8_FD_188349 | JGI IMG/M metagenome (GOLD analysis project Ga0209488, IMG submission 188349) | Vadose zone soil microbial communities from the Eel River Critical Zone Observatory, Northern California, USA -... | ecosystem: Environmental > Terrestrial > Soil > Vadose zone >...
AGGCAGAGCCCGAGCCGGTCCACCAGCTCGACGAAGCGAGCGGTGGGAAGATCGACGCGGAAGCCGGGAATGCTCTCCAGCTTGTCGAGCGTCCCCCCCGTGTGGCCCAGGCCGCGCCCGGACACCATCGGGACCCGCACACCGCAGACAGCGGCGAGCGGAGCGAGCGGAATGGAGATCTTGTCGCCGACGCCGCCCGTCGAATGCTTGTCGACCTTGGGCCCGGCGATGCGCGACAGGTCGAGCACTTCCCCGGAACGCAGCATGGCGTCCAGCCAGTGCGGGAGCTCGGCGCGCAGGTCCATGCCGCGGAAGAACACGGCCATCAGGAACGCCGCCAGCTGCTCGTCCGCCACCTCGCCGGTGGTGGCGCCGCGGACCAGGAACCGTAGCTCTTCCGGCGCCAGCGTGCCGCCGTCGCGCTTCTTCCGGATCAGGTCGTAAGGGCGCATGAACCGTCCTGTCGAGGGAGGGAACGCTTGGGGACACCATTTCATGGTGTCCCCGACACTGTACCGTGGATAGAACGTCGGGGTGACCATCGAGCGGGGACCTGGAGCGCAAGCATTTCCCAAGGAGCTGGAGGCGCGGCTCACCAAGGCCGTTTCGGAGCGCAAGCAGTTCCGCACGCACCACCTGCGTGAGGACGGCAGCCCCCGCTGGACGAATCGGCTGGCGCTGGAGACCTCCCCGTACCTGCTGCAGCACGCCCACAACCCGGTCGACTGGCGCGCCTGGGGAGACGATGCGTTCGCGACTGCGCGCGCGCTCGATCGACCCATCTTCCTCAGCATCGGCTACGCCACCTGCCACTGGTGCCACGTGATGGAGGAAGAGTCGTTCGAGGCCCCGGACATCGCGCAGATCCTGAACGAGCGCTTCGTGCCGGTGAAGGTCGATCGCGAGGAGCGCCCTGACGTGGACGCCATCTACATGCAGGCCGTCCAGATGCTCACCCAGCACGGCGGCTGGCCGATGAGCGTCTTCCTCACCCCGGAGGGCAAGCCGTTCTTCGCCGGCACGTACTTTCCCGCCCGCGACGGGGAACGCGGCGCCCGCGTCGGCTTCGGGAGCATCCTCCAGGAGCTGGATCGGGTCTGGCGGGAGGAGCGGCCGCGGGCCTCGCAGTCAGCGGACCAGATCGCGCAGGCCGTGCAGCAGAGCCTCGCCGCGGACGCCCCGGCCGGGTTGCCGGAGAGGCACGTCCTGCACGGCGCGATGCGCTACTACGCCGAGGTCTTCGACGGGCGCGAGGGCGGCGTGCGCCGCGCGCCGAAGTTCCCCTCCAGCATGAACGTCCGCTTCCTGCTGCGGTACTGGAAGCGCACCGGCGACGAGCAGGCGCTGCGGATGGCGCAGCTCACGCTGGAGAAGATGGCGCTGGGCGGCATCTACGATCAGGTGGGCGGCGGATTCCACCGCTACTCCACCGACGCGCAATGGCTGGTCCCTCACTTCGAGAAGATGCTCTACGACAATGCCCTGCTCGCCATCGCGTACGTCGAAGGCTGGCAGGCGACGCAGAGCCCCTTCTTTCACCGGATCGCCGTCGAGACCCTGGACGCCGTGGGCCGCGAGATGACCGATCCCTCGGGCGCGTTCTGGTCGGCGACCGATGCGGACAGCGAGGGTGCGGAGGGGTCGTTCTTCGTGTGGACCCCGGCGCAGCTCCGCGAGGTCCTCGGCGAGGAGGACGGCGCGCGCGCCGCGCGGCTCTTCCGCGCTACCGACGAAGGGAACTTCGAAGGGAGCAACGTGCTTTCGCTCGGAAGCATCCCCGACGAAGGCGAGCTGGCTTTCCTGGAATCGATCCGACTGAAGCTGTACCAGGCGCGCAAGAAGCGCCCTCCTCCGCTGACCGACACCAAGATCCTCACTTCCTGGAACGGGCTGATGATCTCCGCCTTCGCGCGGGCCGGTCTGGCATTCGCGCGCGAGGACTACGTGCAGCGCGCTGCAAAGGCAGCCGACGCGCTGTTACGCGCGCACTTTTCAGACGGGGTCCTGCGGCGCACCGGCCGCCACCCCGGCATGCTCGAGGACCACGCCTTCCTCGGGGCGGCGCTGGTCGATCTGTACGAAGCGACCGGCGAGAGGCGGTGGCTGGCCATGGCGCGCACGCTGCACGAAGCGCTCGCGCAGCGGTTCGCGCACCCGGACGGCGGCTTCTTCCGCACTCCGGCCGATCACGAGGCGCTGCTGGCGCGCGAGAAACCGGCCTACGACGGCGCGGAGCCTACCGGAAATTCGGTCGCGGCCTTGACCCTGCTGCGACTGGAGGCGCTCACGGGGGAGTCAGACTTTCGCGACCAGGCCGACAAGCTCTTGCGATCGTTCGGTGCCCTGCTGGGGGGAGCGCCGGCTGCCTTGGGGGAGATGCTGCTGGCGCTGGACTTCTACCTGGCGGAACCGCGCGAGGTCGTGCTGGTGCGCCCGGAGGGGAAGACCGATGGGGAGCTGCTCGACTCGGTGCGAACGCGCTTCGAGCCCTGGCAGGTGCTGGTGCGCCACCAGCACGGGTCCCCGCCCGCCACGCCGCTGGCGGACGATCGCCCCGCCCAGAAGGGGCTCCCGACCGCCTACGTTTGCCTGAAGGGCGCTTGCCAGCTGCCGGTGACCGACCCACACGCGCTCGCCGCTTTGCTGGATCGCACCCCGGCGCCGACTGCCGCATCGTAGAGCGACATGCTCTTCGATCCCCTGCCGCTTCGCGAAGTCACTCTGCGCAACCGGATCATCGTCTCGCCGATGTGCCAGTACTCGAGCGAGGACGGATTCGCGAACGACTGGCACCTGGTGCACCTGGGCTCGCGCGCCGTGGGCGGCTCGGCGCTGGTCTTCACCGAGGCGGCGGCGGTCACGCCGGAGGGGCGCATCTCGCCCCAGGACCTGGGAATCTGGAAGGACGAGCACGTTCCCGAGCTGACGCGGATCGTGCGCTTCATCGACGGGCAGGGTGCCGTCGCGGGAATGCAGCTCGCACACGCCGGACGGAAAGCTTCCACGCAACCGCCCTGGAAGGGCAGCCGCGTCCTCCAGCCTGGGGAGGACGGCGGCTTTCGTCCCATCTACGCGCCGAGCCCGATCCCGTTCCGCCCCGAGGATCCGGTGCCCGAGGAGCTCGACAGCAAGGGCATCGCGCGGATCGTCAACGCCTTCGGCGACGCTGCCGAGCGCGCTCTCCGCGCCGGCTTTCGCGTCCTCGAGCTGCACGCCGCGCATGGCTACCTGCTCCACGAATTCCTCTCGCCGCTCTCGAACCACCGCACGGACACTTACGGCGGCCCGTTCGAGAACCGCATCCGCATCCTGCTGGAGGTCACGCGCTCCGTGCGGGCGCGTTGGCCGGAGCGCTGGCCGCTGTTCGTGCGCATCTCGGCGACCGACTGGGTGGAAGGTGGATGGGACGTCGATCAGTCGATCGAGCTGTCGCGGCGCCTCGCGCGTGAGGGCGTGGACCTGATCGACTGCTCCTCGGGCGGGCTTCTGCCCGGCTTGAAGGTCCCCGTCGGGCCGGGTTACCAGACGACGTTCGCCGAGCGCATCCGGCGGGAAGCCGCCGTCAGGACCGGAGCAGTGGGTATGATCCGCGGCGCCGATCAGGCCGAGCACATCGTGCGCTCGGGCCAGGCAGACGCGGTGCTCCTCGCCCGCCAGCTCCTGCGAGACCCGTACTGGCCGCTGAAGGCCGCCCGCCACCTGGGCGTACAAGTTCGCTGGCCGGTGCAGTACGAGCGAGCGCGCGACTGATCGGCGGTCGTTTCATTTCTTTTCGCGGGTTCACAGACGTGCGCGCCGTGCCCAGAGTCCTCCTTCAAAGGAGGATGTGATGAGCATGAGGAACTACGCAGCAAGGATTCTGGCGGCGGGCGCGCTGGCGGCCGCCGGTGCCTTCGCGCAGACAGGCGCAACGGGCACGGGGACGAGCACCACCGGAAGCACGGGCGCGACCGGCGCCACGGCGGGCCCGACCGGCACGTCGAGTGAGGAGACGCGCACCGGAGCCTCCGGCACCGTCAGCGGATCGCCGACAGGCCAGTCTGGCACCGGCGGAACCGGCAGCTCGACGGTCGGGACCGGGACGAGCACCGACACCAACACCGGTGTGATGAGCGGCGAAACGAAGGAAAAGTCGCCCACCGGAACGTCGACCGACAATTCGGCCACTACCGGATCGTCGACCAGCACGACGCCGAACAGCACCATCGGTTCCAGCACCTCGGCGCCCGTTGGGTCCAGCCTCGATGCGGGCGTCGACAACCCGCCGTCGACCGCACCCAGCACCAACAGCTCCGACAGCAAGGCGAACGACCCGAACAATCCAAACAATCCGAAGTAGCGTACCAGTCGAAGCCTCCGGTCCGGTGTGGTAGGAGCGCCGGACCGGAGGTTTCATGTTCCTGCTCGTTGCGCTCCTCGCCGCCAGTCCCGTCGCGCTGAAAGCAGCCCGGATGTTCGACGCCCGGACGGGCGCAATCGTCCAGCCGGCGCTCGTCGTGGTCGAGGGCAAGCGCATCTCGCGGGTCGGGGGAGCACCGCCGGCGGGGGCCCAGGTGATCGATCTGGGAGACGTCACCTTGCTCCCCGGCCTGATCGACGCTCACACCCATCTCACGTTCGAGTCCGGCCCGAGTTGGTACCGCGACACGATGGATGGCATCCTCCGCTGGCCGGCGGAGCAGGCGCAGTACGCGGCCGAGTACGCCCGGCGCACGCTGGACGCGGGGTTCACCACCGTGCGCGACCTCGGCTCGGCCGAGTTCCTGGATCTCGGGCTGCGCAATGCCATCGACAGCGGGGCGGTGCCGGGGCCGCGCATGATCGTGGCCCTCTCGGCGATCGGCTCGCGCGGCGGCCATGCGGACCTGGATCCGTTTCCGCCCCACCGCGTCCCTCCCGCGGACGTCGAGCGCGGCGTCTGCAACGGCCCCGAGGAGTGTCGCGCCACCGTGCGTTGGCAGATCAAGTACGGCGCGAGCGTCGTCAAGTTCATGGCCTCCGGCGGCGTGCTGTCGCTCGGCGACCCTGTCGACAACCCCCAGCTCACCCAGGCTGAGATGGACGCGATCGTGCAGGAGGCGCATGCCTGGGGCCGCAAGGCGGCGGCGCATTGCCACGGCGACGCTCCGGCCAGGCGGGCCATCCAGGCCGGGGTCGATTCCATCGAGCACGGGACGTTCCTCAAGCCCGAGACGCTGTCGCTCATGCAAAGGAAGGGCGTGTTCCTGGTCCCGGGGCCCGTGTACAACCCCGCGGGCCCCCCGCCGGAGAAGAAGTTCCCGCCGGCGATCCTCGAGAAGGTGCTCGCGGCCACGAAGGCCTGGCCCGAGATGATCCGGAACGCGCAGAAGGCCGGCGTCCGCATCGCTTTCGGCAGCGACGCCGGAGTGGGCCTGCACGGCAAGACCAATCCCGAACAGCTCGTCTGGCTGGTCGGCTGGGGCTTCACACCCGCTCGAGCGCTGCAGAGCGCGACCGTGAGCGCCGCGCAACTCCTCGGCGTCGAGGCCGGCTCCCTGGAAGCGGGCCTGCTCGCCGACGTGATCGCGGTGCCGGGCGATCCGCTGCGCGACATCACCGCGGTGCAGAAGGTCTCGTTCGTGATGAAGGAAGGGCAGGTCTACCGCAGGGGGCCAGAGCCGCCCGCGCCGCCCAGGCTCGCGCTCCGGGCGGCGCACCTGTTCGATTCCGCGACCGGCGCCCTGATCGACGGCGCCAGCGTGCTGATCGAGGGCGAGCGCATCGTCGCGGCCGGCAGCGGAGTGCAGATCCCGGCGGACGCGCAAGTCATCGATCTCGGCGACGCCACGCTGCTCCCGGGCCTCATCGATGCGCACGTCCACCTCACCAGCGAGTCGCAGGACGACTTCGCCAAGGCGTACGTCGAGGAGGTGATGATGTTCCCGACCGAGCGGACGCTGCTCGGGCGAATGTATGCGGAGCGGACACTGCGAGGCGGAATCACCACCGCGCGAGTCCTCGGCTCGACCGATCTCGCCGACTACGGGCTGAAGCGCGGGATCGAGCTGGGATTCGCGCAGGGCCCGCGGTTGCTGGTGGCGGAGTACCCGATCGGCTCCCGCGGCGGACACGCGGACGGTTCTCCGGCCCCTCCCGCGCACCTGGTCCCGCGCGGCGTTGACCAGGGAATCTGCGCCGGGGCGGACCAGTGCCGGGACGCCGTCCGCTGGCAGCTCAAGTACGGCGCCGACGTCATCAAGCTGATGGTCTCGGGTGGCGTGCTCTCCTTGACCGACCCGGTCGACGTGCCCCAGCTCACCGCAGAGGAGGCGGCGGCGATCATCGGCGAGGCGCACGCCTGGCATCGCAAGGCAGCGGCGCATTGCCACGGCGACGAGGCCGCTAAAGTGGCGATTGCCGCGGGCGTGGACTCGATCGAGCATGGCTCCTTCCTCAAGCCGGAGACGCTCGCGGAGATGAAGCGGCGTGGCGTGGTGTACGTCCCGACGTTGATGGCGGTAGAGGACGTGGAGCGGCGTGCGAAGGAGAACAAGCTGCCTCCGCTGATCGCCGAGAAGGCGCTGGCGGCGGCGGGATCGCTCGCCAAGACCTTCCAGACCGCGGTCAAGCTGGGCGTGACCATCGGGATGGGAACCGACAGCGGCGTGTCGCACCACGGGTTCAACGCGCACGAGATCACGCTGATGGTGAAGAACGGAATGATCCCGGCTCAGGCCCTCCAGGCAGCCACGGTGGTGGACGCGCGGCTGCTGCAGATGGAGGACCGCATCGGCAAGCTCGCGCCGGGGTACATGGCGGACGTGATCGCGGTGCCGGGCAACGTCCTGCAGGATCCCTCCGCCGTGGAGCGGGTGTCGCTGGTCGTCAAGGGTGGACGGGTGGTCAAGCGGCCTTGATACGTGTGGGCATGAAGCAAACCGCCCTGTGCCTCGATCATGGATGGAGCCGCAGCCGATGCGAGAGGCCGACCAGGATCACGAAGGTGGCGAGCACCCAATGGAAGAAGATCGGAATGGTGCCGCCGAACCAGCGCGCTTCGGGGTGCAGGGCCATGCGCAGCGGATAGCGCGCGACCATCGCTGCCAGATAGACGAAGCCGAAGTACAACCAGTGCACTGCGAAGAACCGGCGCGGCGCGACGAAGAACCCCGTCCCGCGGCTGAAGTTGAGGCAGATCTTCACCATCAGGCCGATGATCAGGATTTGCGAGGGAAGCAGGTACTGGTACGCGAGAAGGCCTGAGTACCACTCCTCCATCGGCGGCAGCCACCGCAGATGGCAAAAGACGACCAGGACCTGCCCGGTCACGCGCAGGACGAAGAGCCCGAGCAGCGTCCAGAGCACCGGAGCGAGCCGGCGTGGTTCGCCGAGCGGGACCCACATCTCAGGTGGCGAACATCTTCTTGTAGTGGCGGTACCACTCGCTCTGGAACAGCTCGCCGGGGTCGTACCTGCGCTTGAGCTTCAGGAACTCTCGGAACTGCGGATAGCAGGCCTCGACCTGCCGTCGCTCGGCGTACCGGTGATAGGTCGGGTAATAGCTGCCGCCGGACTCGATGCCGAGGTCGATGAGCCGTCGAAACGCATCGGCGGCGCGGGCCACGCCTTGCTTCGTGTGCTCGACGTGCAGGTTGAAGATCACGCAAGCGTATGGCTTTTTCGCCCAGGCGAGGAAGCTCTCCCGGTCCTGCTCGATCAGGCGGATGGTGCCGTAAATGATGTTCACCTTGTTCTTGCGGGCGAGCGCGCGTGCATCGGCCATGAAGCGCTCGAGGGCGCCGCGCTCGCAGTAGATCTCGGTGATCGCCTCCGTGGACGTGTGCGGCGCGCCGAGCTTGCGGTCGAGGGCGCGGTGGTAGTTGTCGGGGTAGATGCTCATCTGGTGCTCGTCCGACCAGTACAGCTGGCCGTTGGTCGAGAGGTAATATCCGGCGTAGCGGCGGAACGCTTCGGTCTTCCCAGCGTGCGCGAGATACAGGAGGTTCACCCAGTCCGCCTCGGCAAGCTCCTTCTGGGCGGGGGGGATGGACGCACCCTCGCCGGCCGGACGGTAGCAGGAGAACACTCCGCGGCGCAGGAACTCATCGGACCCCTCGTCGATCGCGTACTGGAAGTCCCCGTAGAGGAAGCCGTCGCGGATCCGGGCGGCGAATGCGTCCGGGAGACCTTCGACCTCCCGCACTTCGACGACCCGCTCGATCTTGCGCCGCGGCACGAGCCGGAGCGTCACCGAGTAGATGAAGCCGAAGAGGCCGTAGCCGCCAATGGCCAGGCGGAAGAGATCCGGATCCTCCGAGCGGCTGCAGCTCCTGAGCTCGCCGCGGGCATCGATCAGCTTGAACGACTCGACGTCGGAGATGAAGGGCGGGAGCGTCAGGCCCCGCCCGTGCACGTTCGCCGAGAGGCATCCGCCCATGGTGAGGCGATCGGCGCCCGTCTGCTTCTGGGAGAACGCCCACTGACGGTCGCCCTCTTTCTGGGTCTCCCGGAGATGCTGGAACAGCTGCGGCCACTGGACGCCGCACTCCAGCTCGATCAGACCGCGCGCACGATCGAACGAAAGCACTCGATCGAGACCGCGGATGTCGACGAGGGTGCCGCCCTCGGCGAAGGCCTGCCCGCCCATGGCGTGACGACCGCCGGCGATGCAGATGGCGCGGTGCTCCTTACGCGCTGCGCGTAGCGCACTTCGCACCCCGTCCAGCGTCCGCGGGGAAGCGATCTGGTGGACGCGCGTCGGATTGAGCTGCGAGTGCACGTCGTTGACGAGGACGCCGGACCCCTGCGAAGCCCTGTCCGTCGCTGCCAGTGTGGCTTGGCGCGGAAAGGCAGCGGCGAGACCGGCAACACCGAGAAATCCGCGGCGGCTGATCACGCGCACAGGATTAGCAAGAATCGGACCGGCCCCCGTCACGCGATCGAGGACCGGTTTCGATGTCTCCGTGGACTAGCCCCGCTGGCCCTGGCCGACCTGGACGTTCTCGCCTTCCAACTCCAGCACGCGCTGCCGCCAGAACTCCGGCCAGGACATGCTCCGCAGGGTGGCCATCTCCACGCAGACGAGCACCGTCTCCCCGATCAGCGGCCGCAAGCCCGTGTCCACGTTGTCGACGATGTACTCGAGCCGCGCGCTGCGATTGCCCAGCTGCGCGGTGCGCACGCGGATGGCGAGGGCGTCATCGAATCGCGCCGGGGCGAGGTAATCGACCACCACGCGGCGCACCACCGCTTGCACCGGCGCGCGGGAGCCGCCTTCCAGCATCAGGCCCAGGTATCTCAGGTACTCGATCCGCCCCAACTGGAGCAGGTTGAGCCAGCTCGCATTGCCGACGATTCCCTGCGCGTCCACCTCGTCGTAGCGCACCCGGTGGCCGTGCGTGAACCGGAACAGCTTGTCGAGGACCGGCTTGTCTTCGGGCTCGTGCGGTTCGCCCATCAGGCCACCGCCCGGAGGAAGCTCTTTCCGCGAGGCGCGGCCACGCCGAAGTACTCGGCGACCGTGGCTCCCAGATCGCAGAAGCTGTCGCGCACGCCCAGGTCGGCGCCGCTGGCGCGGGACGGCGACCAGGCCAGCACCGGCACGTACTCGCGCGTGTGATCCGAGCCCGGGAACGTGGGGTCGCATCCATGGTCGGCGGTGAGGAGCAGCAGGTCGTCGCCACGCAAGCGGCCGGCGATGGCTGGGAGCGCGGCATCGATCTCCGCCATCGCGCGCGCGTATCCCGGAGCATCCCGGCGATGGCCGTAGAGCATGTCGGTGTCTACCAGGTTGACGAACAGGAATCCCGGGCCCATCCGATCGAGGATCTCGCAGGTCTTGCGAAGCCCGTCCGCGTTGCCCTCGGTGTGGATGCTTTCGGCGATCCCCTGGCCGTCGTAGATGTCCGGGATCTTGCCCAGACCGATGGTCCGCACGCCCTTCTGCGCGAGCAGGTCGAGGACGGTGCCTTTGGGCGGCGGCTGGGAGAAGTCGCGCCGGTTGTAGGTGCGCTTGAACCTGCCCCGCCCGTCGCCGACGAACGGCCGCGCGATCACCCGGGCGAGCCCGTACGGTTTTCCGACCGTGCGCGCGGCCTCGCACCAGGCGTACAACGTCTGCAGCGGGACCTTCTCCTCGTGCGCGGCGATCTGGAAGACGCTGTCGGCGCTGGTGTAGACGATGGGGAACCCCGTGCGGAGGTGCTCCTCGCCAAGCTCGTCGAGAATCGCCGTGCCGCTGGCCGGCTTGTTGCCGAGGTATCCAGGCGCTCCAGAGAGCCGCAACCACTCCTGCATGAGCTCCGGCGGGAACCCGTTGGGGAAGGTGGTGAATCCCTTCTCCAGCACGATTCCCATCATCTCCCAATGTCCGGTGGTGGTGTCCTTCCCTTGCGACTGCTCCGACATGCGCCCGAACGCGGCGCGCGGCGACGCCGCGGGCGGGCAACCCGCGATGGAGGTGATGTTCCCCAGGCCCCAGCCCTGGAACGTCGGGACCCGCAGTCCGCCGGCTTTGCGCGCGCAGTTGCCCAGCGTGTTGGCGCCTGCGTCGCCATACGCCGTGGCGTCCGGCAGCTCACCCGCGCCGCACGAATCGATCACGATGACGACGAAGCGTCCCATCTCAGGACTTTCCAGCGCGTGCGGGGCCCGACCCGGTGACGATGGCCACGCTCGCGCTCGCGCCCAACCGGTTCGCTCCCGCCTCCACCATCCTCCGCGCGTCCGCGGCCGTACGCACTCCGCCGCTCGCTTTCACCCCGACGTCGTCGCCCACGATCTGCCGCATCAGCGCCACGTCCTCCGCGGTCGCGCCGCCCGGGCCGAACCCGGTGCTCGTCTTCACGAACGCCGCGCCGGCCGCCTTGGCGAGCGCGCAGGCGATCACTTTCTCATCGCGCGTGAGCGCCCCGGTCTCCAGGATCACCTTGACCGCGCGCGGGCGAGCGGCCTGCACCACCTCGCGGATGTCCGACTCCACGTATCCGTAGTCCTTCGCCTTCAGCCGTCCGACGTGCAGGACCATGTCGATCTCGTCCGCTCCGGCGGAGATGGCCTCGCGAGTCTCCCGGACCTTGTCCGCGGTCGCCGCAGTGCCGGAGGGAAATCCCACCGCCGCGATCGGTCTGACGCCGCAACCCTCCAGAAGCCGGGCGCAGAGTGCCACGTTGCCGGAGCTGACGCAGACGGTGGCGAATCCGTACCGGCGAGCTTCGTCGCAGAGCTTGATCAGGTCTTCGTGGGTCGCGCCGGGCTTCAGCAGCGTGTGATCGATCAGCGACGCCAGCGGGGCGGGCCCATCTGCCATGGCGGGCGCGTTGTACCACGGCGCGTCGTTCACCAGGCCACCAGCGGCGGCAGGCTCATGAAGATGGCCTCGACGTTGCCCCCGCTCTTGAGGCCGAAGAGCGTGCCGCGGTCGTAGAGCAGGTTGAACTCGACGTACCGCCCGCGCCAACGGAGCTGCGCCGCCCGATCCGCCTCCGTCCAGGGCGTTTCCCGGCGGCGCTCCACCAGCGGGACGTACGCGGGCAGGAAGGCCTCACCCACCCGCTGCACGAAGTCCCGCTGCTCCGGTCCACGGAGATAGTCGAAGAAGACGCCGCCCACGCCGCGCTCCGAATTGCGGTGCGGGAGGAAGAAGTACTCGCGCGCCCACTGCGAGAACCGCGCGTATCGGTCCTTCCCGCAAGCCTGCTGGAGGACGCCGTGAAAGTGCGCGGTGTCCTCGGGGAACGCCCGGAACGGCGTCAGATCGGTACCGCCGCCAAACCAGGCCGCGTCGCCGGCTTCCAGGTAGCGCAGGTTCAGGTGCACCACCGGAACGAACGGGTTTTTGGGGTGCATCACGAGCGACACGCCGGTGGCGAAGAACGGTTTGCCGGCGAGCTCTTCGGGACGGGGCGGCCGCACGTCGTCGCCGTGCGCGGCCGGCACTGCGCCGGGCGGCGCGGCGGGGAAGCTCGGGCCGTGCACCGCCGAGAAGTTGCAGCCGCCCTTCTCGAACAGCTCCCCGCGCAGCTCGCTCATCTCTCCGCCGCCGCCACCGGGGCGCTCCCAGGGGGTGCGCCGGAACCTGGTGCCTCCCTCGCGCTCCTCGAGGCGGGCGACGATGCGGTCGCGCAGGTCGCGGAACCGCTCCTCCACCTCGGCGCGGAAGGCGGGCATGCAGAAGGCTTACTTCTTCCCGGAGACCGCCGCACTCACTTCCGCGGCGAAGTCCTTCGTTTCCTTGGTCAGGCCTTCGCCCAGGGCGTAGCGGGTATACCGGCGGACCTGGATGTTCTCACCGATTACCGCGACCGCGGCGTTGATCTCGTCCTGGACCGATCGCTTGCCGTCCGGGTCGCGGAAGAAGGCCTGATCGAGCAGGCACTTTTCCTTGTAGAACTTCTCGATCTTGCCGGGGATGATCTTGTCGAGCATCGCCTCGGGCTTGCCCTCATTGCGCAGCTTCGCCCGCTCGGTGTTCTTCTCCTTCTCGAGCTCTTCGGGCGGCACGTCCTCGCGGCGCAACCACGTCGGGTTGCTCCAGGCGATCTGCATGGCGATGTCCTTCACCAGCGCCTGGAACTTCTCGTTGCGGGCGGTGAAGTCGGTCTCGCAATTGATCTCGACCAGCACGCCGATCTTGCCGCCCAGGTGGATGTACGACCCCACCGCGCCTTCGGTGGCGCTGCGGCCCGCCTTCTTCCCCGCCGTCGCCAGACCCTTCTCGCGCAGCCAGGTGATGGCCTTCTCGACGTCGCCGCCCGACTCCAGCAGCGCCTTCTTGCAGTCCATCATCCCCGCGCCGGTCTTCTCGCGGAGGTCCTTCACCATCGCCGATGTCACTTCCGCCATTGCGAATTACTCCTCGGTCTTCTCTTCGCCGCCCTCGGGCGCGGCCTCGCCGCCGATCAGCGTCGGCTTGTGCTCCACGATGGGGCCCGGGGCCGGCTCCGCGTCGGCGCGCATCATCGGGCGCCGCTCGCCACCGCGGCCTCCGCGCGGTCCGCCGCGGCGGCCATCGCGCCGGCCGCGCCTCTCGGACGCGCCATCGCGGTCCTCGCCGTCCTCGCCTTCGGCCTGCTGCGGCTCGCCGGCGTGGTGGGCCTGGTAGCGCGCCTTGCCCTCGATGGCCGCGTCCGCGATCTTGCCGCAGAACAGCCGGATGGAGCGGATGGCGTCG
>Ga0209488_10003239_pt1 | contig 13132 bp, 21 predicted proteins | sample Rivendell_Oct201_8_FD_188349 | JGI IMG/M metagenome (GOLD analysis project Ga0209488, IMG submission 188349) | Vadose zone soil microbial communities from the Eel River Critical Zone Observatory, Northern California, USA -... | ecosystem: Environmental > Terrestrial > Soil > Vadose zone >...
ACGTTGTTTAAGATCAGGAAGCACAGCCGGCAATAGCTCCTTTAAAAAGAGCTCTGTTAAATGCATATATTCGAAAGGATTAGCTGGCATTGTCAATTGTTCAAAGCCAGTAAATAGATTTATGGACAAAACGTTGCCCGATGTAAGAAGTACTTCCGTTGTCGATGGATCAAAGACTTCTTTTTTAATAATTGGTGTTTGGGTTCTATTGAACCATAAATCAGCTTTAGAGAATTCTTTATAACCTCGACGTGGGAGTGAGCGTTGGAGTGCAGGGCAAAGATGGCTCCCTTTCGCTTACGACACCCAAAGGGCGTCTCAACTATTCAACTCGATGACACAGAGTCTGCTACGGTGCAGGATCTCCTCCATGCCATATCCTCCGCATCTGGGATCCTACCATCTGCCCAAGATCGTGCGCTAACTAACAGTTTCTTTTGCCCATCTCACACTCTCACATATTATGTAGTCAAAGTCGGATACCCACCACGGTCCCTCACAGCTGTCATCCCCGAACTCCCCCTCTCCAGTCTTGGTCTAGCGCCCGGGGATCAGCTAATTGTCGTCCAGAAGTCTGGCTCCGCGGCATCTCCGGGCGTTACATCCTCGGCGCCATCTCTACCAGTCGATCCACGCATTGTCGACGCTCCGGCCTCCCTTCCTACGTTATCGTCAAATCCAGGACGGGCGGCCTCATCAGCAGGGAATGGTGGTCCTGATTATGTAGAGGTGAATGGTGGTTATCTGGTCCACCGAGTGCGTGTCGCTTTCTGATTCGTGCCGGGAACTTTAACTAACGGAACTTTTGCAGGTCGTGCCTGACGATAACTCGTGTATGTTCTCCTCTGTCGCCCTCGTCTTTGAGCAGGACATACGAAAAGCGTCCGTGATTCGCCAGAGTATGTCACCACGTGCAGGTCTGTATCCTGCCTTCTCACCTGTCTGGCAGTCGTGGCAGAGGCGATTCGGAGGGACCTGGAAACTTGGAGTGATGCCATTCTAGGGTACGAAACGTATTTTCAATGCAGTCCACACATCACACCATCTCACTTTTTTGTGCGGTGGGTGCTTCCGAAAGGCGTCCGCGCGACGAGTACATCCGCACGATTCTCTCACCAAAATCCTGGGGCGGCGCCATCGAGCTCACCATACTCGCCGCACACTACGGGACCGAGATCGCAAGCATCGACGTGGAGACGGGCCGCATCGATCGTTACGGCCCAGACTCCAGTGACAACCGCGCTGGCGAGAGCAGCAGCAGCAGCTGCGCGCTGCTCATCTATTCTGGGATCCACTACGACGCCACGGTGCTCGCACCTACGCCGGACGCCCCGCAGGAGTTCTGCGCTAGCGTCGTCCCCGCGAGCGGGGCTGAGGGCGAGCGCGTGCTTGAAGCGCTTGGGAAACTTGCGACGAAGCTGCGGGCAAAACGGGCGTTTACGAATACTGCCACGTTCGATCTGAAGTGCGAGGTGCGTGCCGCTTCTTTCTATTCGTGTCTAGGAACGCGAATGAATGTTTGTTGGTGCTAGGTGTGTGGGCAGGGGCTTAAGGGCGAGAAGGAGGCGCGCGCGCACGCGTCTGAGACGGGGCACGCCAAGTTTGGTGAATATTGAGATATCCTCTATTTCTGATGGAACTACGTATCCGGTATAACAATCGTAGTACTGACACCTCACAATGCACACGGAGAACAAAACTTGCTGGTATCAAATGCTTTCTTCGGCTGGAACAACCTCCCCGTTCAATCTTTCCTTCACTCTGTCCACCTCCTCGTAATCCTCGTTGCTCTCGGCCCCTTTGTCTATCCATTTCCACAAGTTCTTTTTTACGAATTCATCGAAAGACCACAGCTCCTTCTCAAGCCCGCCGTCGTCAAGACGCCACACGTACGTCTGCGCTGGCAGGCGTTGCGCCAGCTCAGTGGCCGATGGGAGCGGGGGAAGCGCAGCCGGGATAAGGTTGTCCTCCACCACCTCGGAGGTTTCCGCGGCGTCCGTTGGAATGGGCGTGAATGGGCCCAGCGGATGTACGTTGACCAGCAAGCGGTCGTATTCCTAGCGAGTTGTAAGCACAGCACTCCATTCTCGAGCAAGAATTAGTTAGTTACGTACAAAACCTTCAAATATGTCGAGGAACGTGATGTCTTGCAACGTGAGGCCTGCAACTAGCGTGCCGCGGACGCTCCTTTCCTCCGCAGTTAGCTCACGTCTGAGCAGTTTCTTGCCCCGTTCGTATGGAAGGATAGCAGGGTAATCTGCGAACTGATAGGAAAATATATGTGGGTGTCATTAGAAACTCCGCTGTGAGGTGCTCCACTAAGGTGGCTTGCCGCATACCACGCAGGAGATGGCTTTGATCTAGTAGACCGACGTGACGTACTTTCACTTTGTGCCTCGTAAAGTCCTGTATTATAATTGTTTTTGGCGTGTCAATCTCGCGTGGAGAAGGTTATCGAGTGGGAAACGACGGACTGTTAGGATCGCAGGGCAGATATGCAAGTGACTGGCATCATTGTGGAGCACCCGCTTCAGAATTTTGGGATGCATGAGGGTCCCGTAAAAGAACGCAGAGGTCATGGTATCAATGAGGAGAAAGTTCTAAGTGCCAACACTCCCGGGGCCCTAATAAACGCAGTACTAGTATCTGCGGTGGTGACTCGTAAGCGATTTTATCTTATCGAAATATATTGATTAGATCAGATCGTCCCAATTCGGTGGCACAAATACACGCCCTCTTCTCCAAAATCAATCAAAGCAGAATCGTACAGGCGACAGAATAGACACAACCCCGCCTTTTCAGTTATCGGGGAAGGAACCTGTGAGTTCATCCTCCAAGTCTCCATCTCCCGGGTCCCAGGAATTCCCGATGGACCAGAATATGAGGGCGGCAATAGCGGTTGCCGCCGTTCCAACGGAGACCCAAGTCTTCCTCGTCGTGTTCTGGATGGAAAAAACCAACACGGAAGCAAAGAAAGTGAAAACCCTAGGGCAAAAAAAAGCCATCATCACTATAGATTTGTAGGCCTTAGGACGAGAGATTGAACAACGCACGACCACATCAGAAGGGCATATGTTAGGCTGAATATGATAGCTAAGGGCTCGAGATAAACGACGGGTTTCTTCATGTCATTCAGGTAATCCCACTAGATGGGAATCAGCATCGGAAGTGAAGAGAAAAGAGTCAGCGCACTGCTTTTCCGGCGCCTTGTACCGCCATCGTGCGATTGCGGCGGATTAGAAGCAGACCTGTAGTGATGCTCCCAAGGCTAAATAACAATGACGTAGTACTCGTAATCTGGGTAGGAGAAGGTTTGATCCACCCGGTCTCTGAGGGTGGGACAACGATGACGCCTTGAATAGCGAGAAAAGCGACATTTGCAGCAAGCATCACGGTCGACTGTCGAATTTGGAGGTCAAAGAGGGTCCTATTTTTGGACTTTCGAAGGCGCAACTCACATACAGAACGAATTCCTCCCATTCGGAGACTAGCTTCTGCATGAACTTCCTCCAAACTTCCTCCATGATTACCTCATCCGCCCACACCTTTCCAAGTTCTCGCAAATGGACATCCGGTGTGAAGAACAAGGCCGGGGAGAATAACCGTCGAAAGAGCATCGTCCGCTTGCGAGGACCGTCATTGTAGATGGACTTGTACCTATGCTGACGAGACGTTTCTTGTCCGTGGAAGTGCACAAACCTCCAATTGGCTAACATACGAATTTTCAGGATAGGTGACAGTGTCAGAAGGGGACCCACCGCAAACCGAGAGCAATCGAGCTAATGGAAGTGGTGTTGAGAGCCTCAGCATTTCCAAACGAACAATTCTCCGTACCTATTGAGCCTATAGAGTGAGCATTATTTCGCCCAAGCTCTACAAAGAATCATTATCACAGTTCCAAGATTAGCAGAAATTAAGTTACCTTTAGTCTCTTTTATAATAGCATACATCGTCTGCATGTCAGTCACGCTATATGGTGCAGTTGATACCGTGGAGGTCAGGGAATCTACAAGCTGTCAGCGCGTCTGAGAAAATGGAGGAAACAGATGAATCACCAATGCTGTTACTCAGCAGGGTTCCCAGTAGCTCTTCGGTTGCATCATGCGGGAATTCGCGCTGAGCATAGCCGATGGGATATAGAGACCAGTGTTCCCTTCGATTGTTGGGCAGAAGAAGACGCGACACAAAATATGGGCCCTCACCAGTAAAGAGATTCCAGACGAAGTTCTATGACATCAAATATCTATGTGAACAAGCGTAATGGAATGAAAACTACTCACTGATATGTCCAGGTTCCTTTACACCCAGTATGGTGTTCAATATACTCTTCATGTTATAAGGTTTCAACCAGAACAAAGTCCTGGTAATATGATCGACATAATAGTAATGCCAGATGGCTTCCTTATCCTTCGTCTCGACAATGTCCAAGACAAGATCATAATTGATCGCAGGGAAAGGCGCCCTATCAAGTTCCCAAAGTCCTTGCATGAGTTGTTTAGCAAATTCGTAAACTTCTGCTCTTCGACTGGGATTATACATGTATACATCGGTGAAAATCCTCTTTAAACTCTGATATTAGATACAGGGAAGCGGAAGAGAGACTAACTTACCCATGTTTTATGATAGAAATAAAGTGCGCCTCCAGGGTGGATGACGGGAACCCAATCATCAGAGTCCAGCTTGTACTCCAGTCTATATGAGCTGTCAAGGGAGGTATTTGCGAGTCATGAGATGTTCAGGCAGAGGTGGGAAGAAATTACTGGGGTAGGTGAACATCCATTGGTGCCAACTGAAAACGAGACTTTATCCTCTGCCTAAGCGCATGTCACAAAAGAAGCTACTGGCCAGCATCGCAAAAAGTACTTACACGTCACCCTTCTTCGCGTAGCGTGATACCTGCTCGGAGTGCATAGGCCTTATCTTACGCCATTCTTTTTCGGGCTGGGGACCCAATACATTGGTCGGCAAGAATATGCGTGAGACGGCGGACTCCGGCAATGAAAATACGGATTGATGGGTTCCTTGGATCGGCTGTGGAGTCAACGAACTACCATGTACACTCTCCCCGCTGTGGTGAGTGTGAATGATTCCGTGCACTGGAACCCCGTACACCGAAGGGTTATCTCCTCTCAAAGGCGAAGAGCCAGCTAATGAGCTCACGGACTCGGCAGAGGGAGAGCCATGATGTGTGGGGAACTTTTGCGTCTGACCGTGAACGGGAGCTTGGGAAGGACTGGAAGGACTGTACGGGGCTTGAGAATCCATCGTCCCTGACCTAGAGGGTGGCTGAATAGCGATCGGGAAAGCCGTAGCTTCAGGAGAACCATGTGACTCTTGTATCACGGCAGGACGTGGTGGGATGTCGACACCAATTTCAACTCCTGCAATGGAACTAGGAGGCCGGCGACGGAATAGAGATGGGGACGGAGACCGAGAACGTGTGCGTGTATACGCCCCAGTGAATTGCCTTGATGTCGCATGGAGGTGACTATAAGAAAGAGGATCGGGTGAGTGATCAATGATCAACTCCCTGGTGCCCACTGGACTTCCTGCCCGTGAAGAATGCGATGGAGTATAGACGTTTCTTGCGCGAAGCGGACTGGCTGAGTGCGGTGGAGAGTCTTGTCTCGACCGTTGCAATGACGGTGGATAACTTGAAGGGAAGGAACGTACACTGGGGGGTCGCCCGACATCGCTTCCTCGTTCAATGGACTCTTCTATGTCGCCAGATCTTGGTACTGAGTGACTCTGACTCGCCTCACCCACCCTATCAAAAGTGTGGCTAGCGCAAATTACGCTGTACCCCTCCCGCTTCGGCAACGTTCCTCTGAAAGAAGGCCCTCCAGGGTCCCCTTCCGTCTTCTTTCTGTCAGTGGCAATGGAGCCGGTCCGGAAGTACAGTGACCACAGGTTCCTTAGCTTGCGTAATATACGCGGCCAGAGGAGTAGGCAGCGCAACATGAAGGACCTGAGGTCACATCTCAAAGATCTCATGCGTTGGAGAAAAGCGATTAGGGTAAGTGACAGGGAGGGTGTCATGTTGCATGCAGGGGAGAAAAAAAGTCCCAAGAAGATAGGGCCAGGACAAGACCTAGGCGCCAATGGCATAGACAAGTAACGCCATAATCAGAAGTTGGAGCGACAGCTGGTTGACTCGAGCCTGTCACGGGTGAATGATTGGCGCCTTGGGCTCCGGCAACGGGACAGAGACAGACAAACGATCAGGGGGCTACGTCAGACTGGACTGCTGGCTGGAAACTACCTATTTTCTCCGCTGCTTTTATCTTTCGCCTCAGCAGGTGGGTTTGAGGGCCCGACCAGGATCATAGTTGGTCATGGGCGGGAAGTTTCCCGGTTGCGGAGTTTGAATTGCGTTACTTGCAGGCTTACTTTGCGTTTGGCCTGACGTTGGCCTTAAGTAGAACAGGAATTTCTATCCACCCCCGAAATTTGCTTCAAAGGGTATTACTTGGAAAACGATACAGACAGGATATCCTGCACTTTGTGTGCAACGAGATCACGGTTCACGGTCGATTACGTCACGGTCGCGTCGCGTCAATAGTAGCCGGGTGAATGGTTATCGCTATCCTTCACCACTTGGTCACTGGCACTGCTTGCGGGCGGCCTTTCCGACCACCACACTGCCTCTCCTTTCGACCTTATCTAACCCCATACGTTGTCAGCATTATGCCGCCAAAACGCTCCGTGAGCTCAGGTAAACGAAGAGCAGAGCCAGACTCGGACGGTGAAAAGCCTGAGCCCGTCGGGTCTAAGCAAACCAAAAAAGCCAAGGTCGCCGCGCCAGACACTGTGGAGCAGGATGGACTTGCTCCAAATGGACAGCCAACGAACAAAGTCCTTCCTGTCAGGATTTCTTTCCCGTCGCGTGCTGAGAACGCGACACGGATTGCCGCTTGGAATATATGTGGTCTAGCTGCCAGCCACAAGAAGGTGAAACGATAAGCCGGACGGAGCGCGCATTACAAAGGCTGAGACAATATTATACAGGGTTTCAAGTACTATGTGGAGGCCGAGGACCCAGACATCTTGATTCTTACGGAGACAAAGGCGAGTGCAAACCCAATAGCTCCTGCCCAACATGACTTACCGTGGCGACAGGTTAACGATGAGCCCGTTGACCCAGCACTTACTAGTCGATTCCCGTACCGATACTGGTCGATATCCGAAAAGAAAACATATTGTATGCTACTTTCACTATTTCACCTTGGTGACCTATGGAGCTTCTGCTAGCAGGAACGGCCATTCTATCGAAACACAAACCTCTCAGCGTTGATAAAACCTTGCCGGGCCATCCAGATCCTAGCTCCGTTAAAGGCCGCATTGTCACCCTTGAGTTCGAGGATTATTATGTCATCGGGACGTATGTCGTCAACGCAGGAGCAGGTTTGAAGGTTTGTTCCTTCACAAAAGCGTTACAAAAATTGGGCGATAGTAACGATTCTCCATAGACCCTTGATGCGAAGAAATTGTGGAACCGTCATTTCGAATCTTATATCCGCGATCTGGACAAGAAAAAGCCCGTGATATGGACTGGTGATCTCAACGTCGCGCCCACAGCCATAGGTGCGCTCCTTTTCTCTCATGTCACGACACCACGCCCATGGCATCCATAGACCTCAGTAATCCAAAGACAAACTGGAACAAAACCGCTGGTTATACAGAAGCTGAGACAACCGCGTTTGCGAACATTTTGAACCCACCAGGGGACGACGTGGGCAGGTTTGTCGATATCTGGCGAAAGCTTCACCCCACAGACCGCCATTACACGTACTTCTCGTTCCGGTTCAATTGTCGTGCGAAGGGTATAGGTTGGCGACTTGACATGTGTAAGTGGCCACAGCAGGGCACACGATTCTGGTACTGAATGTTGAATGACGCTCGCCTACGTAGTCGTTCTCAGCGAGCGGATCGTGGAGCGCGTCGACGTGTGCGAGATTCGCAGCGAGATATACGGCGCATCGGACCACTGCCCAATTGTGCTTGAGATTGCTCCAGCCAAGGCGCCCTGAAACGTGTCGAGGCATCGAAAACACCACCATGGAACTGCACAAAGTTCATATCAGTTGTGGCTGTATGTCAATACTGGTTTGATTGTCTGATGAATAAGAGGCTTCCCGAAAGATACCGAATGATGTCATGACGCTCGGTAAATGAGAGGCCGGTAATATTGTACGGCCTATTTAAACTCCCCTGGGCTATCCGGGTCAAACGTCGATACTCTTCCTCAACTATGGCAAACACCCCCATCAGGTTGAACGATAATACCACGATACCATTGTTGGGATTCGGCACTGGAACCGCCCACTTTAAGAAGGATGCCCAGGAATTGGTGACCGCCGCGATCAAGGCCGGATTCACCCATCTCGACGGAGCACAGGTATACGAAAACGAGGAATCTCTTGGTGCGGGCATTGCGGCTACGGACAAACCCCGCGAGCAGCTCTTCATCACTACGAAGTTTTTCAGGCGGCCTGAGGGTAAGACCGTGCGGGACACGCTCGTCGACTCACTCGCGAAGCTGCAGCTCGACTATGTCGACCTCTTCCTCGTACATACGCCATTGAAGTTCTACAAGGAGCCCGGGGGGCTGAAGGCGGTGTGGAAGGAAATGGAAGGGGTCAAGAAGGAGGGATTGGCGCGCAGCATCGGCGTCTCCAACTTCGCTGCGGCACAATTGCGCGAAATCATTGATGGCGCAGAGATCCTCCCTTCGATCAACCAGGTAGCTATCACGTAGCCCTCACCACGTAGTATCCCTGTGATGCTGACATCTGCCGCAGCTCGAGTTTCATCCGTATGTTTACAAGGATGTGCTACCCACGCTGGAGCTTCAAAAGGAGTATGGAATCGTGACTGCGTCGTACGGCGGGCTCTCCCCGATACTCCGCTTCAAAGGTGGGCCACTCGACCCCGTGTTGGCGTCCATCGCAAAGAGGCTGTCCGACACGACGGGAAAACCATTCAACGAAGCTCAAGTGCTATATTTGTGGCAGCGTGAGAAGGGCATCGTGATAGTGACGTGAGTGGTTGTTGAGCGCGACTGAGGGGACTGGGGCTTACCAAGTACCAAACCGCTCTAGGACGACGGCGAGAGAGTCTCGGCTGCCTGAAACTCTCAACACATTCGACTCGCCGCCAAGACTTAGTGACGAAGAGATCGCGTTGATTGACGAGACTGGGGCAAAGGAACACCACAGGTTCTTCGTGCGTGTCATCATCGTTTGGAACTGTGGCTTTGCGGAGCGCTAACATTGTCATATAGACAGTAGTTTATCCTTCGGAAGGGTGAGGTTTAGATTTAGAAATATATACGTTGTTGAGAATGGTGCTTGTATATTATCATGGGTGTACAAGTCGTGCCAATAAAGCGCCTGTGTAGCGGAATCCTAGACGCATCACATGGACTTACACTTCAACTTTTCTCGCCTTGCGCGGCTACTCCGGTAGCTACTCTTGTTTCTTTCCAGAATGCCAAGGACCCCAGTTTCGCTACCTCTATCGGGCCTCTTCGGCATAATAAAGCCGTCTGGACCAACGTCCATGCACATCGTGGGCCAATTGAAGAGGCTTGTCTGTAACTCCCGTCTTTTCGTGGACGAAGAGAAACTCGGGAAGAAGGCGGCGGGTAAAAAGAGGACGCGCCGGAGAGACGATGTGAAGATCGGACAAGGCGGCACACTGGATCCGCTCGCGGACGGTGTTCTCGGTCAGTATATTCGGTCTCGGTGTCTGATATTGTTGCGATCGACGTCTCCGCATTGCAGTGGTCGGCGTTGGCAAAGGAACGAAGAAATTGAGCGATCTCTTGGATTGCACAAAGGTGCGCATGGTGTATGGGGTGTGTGTCCTCGTTGTTCAGGCGAGCTAATACTCTGATAGGAGTATCGCACGACGTGTTTGCTCGGGTGCGAGACAGATACGTACGATAGTGAGGGTGCGCGCGTGCGCACCACACCCTGGCGACACGTCACCCGCGAAAAAGTCGAAGATGCGCTCGCGCAGTTCCGCGGCGAGATCCAACAGGCACCGCCTATGTACGTCCGGACATCCATCCATGCATCGTCATCCTATTTTCCCGATCGTGCCTACGGTTCCCAACCAACCCCCAAAAATAATATTTACATTACAGATTCTCCGCGCTCAAAATGGACGGGATGCCGCTGTACGAGTACGCACGCAAGGGGATCCCACTCCCGCGGCCGATCGAAAAGCGGCAGGTCACGGTTCACTCGCTCGAGCTCGTCGAGTGGAAGGGAGGCGACCATGCGTACCGCTGGCCTGAGAAGGCGTTCTCCGCCGAGCAGACGAGAGCGCTGGCGCAGTCGCTCTCCGGCGTGGACCCTTCCGCCGCTGCGCCCGTCGCGGACTCGGATGGCCGTGACGGTGACGGTGGCGGTGACGATGACGTGGCCGATGGCGAGGGTGCTGCTTCAGGTGGTGCGGATGGGGTCGAGGTCCCGACGGCGTTTGTGCTCCAGATGCGTGTCTCGGGTGGCACGTACGTGCGCTCGATCGTGCATGACCTCGCGCATGCGCTCGGCTCTGCGGGGCACGTCGTCAGCCTCACGCGGTCGCGACAGAAAGACTATGTCCTTGAGCCCGCGGAACTTGAAGAGGGCGATCGCAGGTGCGTGCCGTGGGAGGTGTTCGAGGCTGCGTTGGAGGATGAAGGAGAAAAAGACGTGGATGGGTGGACGGCATGGGAACGCGAGGTATTAGACAAACTCGTCGTCGTCAGCGGAGATGGAAGGAAACAATAAGTGACTCTATCTATACTGCCAGGCTTCTTAGTGTCCCTCCGGGACATCCAAGCCTCAATGAAATTATCGGTACAAGTTTTCTTCTGACTCATCAGATTGTTATCTGCTGACGACCAGGTGCACGGTTAATATTGCTGAATGTGTGGCGTGATGTTCCCACTGCATCTCTGATAGCCGATTCATGGTCAGTTCAAGTTCAACTTGTACAAACAGTACATCATGCATTATTGCATCATGGGTACTGTTGCTTCTTTGTACCTCATGAGGTCATTTCGCCCATGAGCCTAGGCCTGGTTTGGTTCAGGTCTAACAGGCGAGGCGAGATGAGGGGTCATAAGCGACGGTCCGCGCACCTCCGCCGGGCGGTCCGTGGCGGACAAGCCTTCGTATTTAATACGGTGGTGCTAGATGACTCCTTTTCCCTCCTTAATGACATCCCACGAGGCCGAGGCAACTCCTCCGCGCACACCGCGGTCAATTCAACCCGGTATCTTTGCGCCCGTTCCTACTTTCTTTCTTCCACAGAGCGAGGATCTTGGTATGACCTTCCGCGTCGCGTACATGTCCCACTCGTGCTGACACTCCCGAGGAACGCCGCAGACCTGCAGGCGCTAGAGAAGCATGTGGTGTACGTGGCCCGCGCAGGGGTGCGCCCACTTCTAGCGGGCACGTTGGGGGAGGGTATACACCTCGCGCATGGCGAGCGCGCGACAATCATTCACGCCGCTCGCAAAGCGCTTGACGCGGCGGGCTTCCAGGATGTGCCTATCATTGCAGGTGCAGGTGGCGGTAGCACCCGGGAGACGGTTGCGCTTTGCATCGAAGTTGCAGGTGCCGGCGCGGATGCCGCCATCGTCATCACGCCTGGGTACTTCGCCGGTGTGCTTGCAAACCACCCGCGCGCGGTGAGGGATTTTTACACTGAGGTTGCGGAGAAGAGCCCGGTGCCCGTTTTGCTGTATAATTGTAGGTACATGCTCATCCTCCTATCTCGATGCACTCGCCGATCCATGGGTACACCCTCGCACATAGATCCTGTAGCAAGCGCAGGGATTGACCTCGACTCTGATTTGATTCTAGAGCTGGCTTCTGCGTGTCCGAACCTGTCTGGGGTGAAGCTCTCGTGCGTTGTCTTCTTCAAAGGGCTCATCCCTGCGCTCAACACTGATCGATAAGATGTGGGAGCGTTGGTAAGCTCACGCGAATCGCGGCTACCGTGGCAGATCCTTCGTTTGATGGGGCGCATCCGCGCAAGAATCCTCTCGCACCGTTTCTGGTATTGGGGGGTTACGCAGACTTTATCACTTCGTCTGCTTTTGTCCACGGACACGGTGCCATGCCGGGCCTGGCCAATGTAGCACCGGTGAGCACCTTCACGGCGTGTACTCGGTCATATGTTGATGTCGATCAGTATACATTGGTGAAGCTCTTCGAACTATCCGAGGCAGCTAAGAAGGACCCTTCGCGGTTACACGAAGCTCAACAGTTGCAGGGGGCCGTTGCACGAGCAGATTTTACCATCGCAAAGGCATCGATCTCAGGTACGAAATTCCTCACTGAGAAATTGTACGGGTATGGTGGCTTGCCTCGGAAGCCTTTGCCCGCGATCAATCCCGAGGATGGAGAGCGCTTGTGGGGTCATCCCCACGTGCAAGAACTCATTAAGACGGAGCGGGAACTCAGCGGCAAGCCGTTGCGTTGACGAAGTTTCTTGGCAACTGTGTTCGATGAGTGCATACGTGTACAGTCGACTCTGTAATAACCCATACCGTTCGGGAAAGGTCTAAGGGTACGGGTTATGGGAGAGTATGGGTTATCTACGAGAACAGATCAAAGTCGTATTGTAATTCTTCTGATTGTCCAACATCTCCACCACCCATTCTTCATCAATCAATTTTCCACCACTGTTGAGCCAGTCCAGGTGGAGCTTCAATAGGCCCTTTTTAAAAAAATTTCAACAGTTGGGAAGCCAGGGAGTTTGCATGTCGGGCCCTTGTTGCCAACCCAAGGGACGTAACAATAGTAATTATATAATCAAAATTTCCTAATGTAGTATGTTCTCGGGTTTATCCAAGAACATGTATGGGTTATGAGGGCCAAGTCTGACGAAAAATTAGTATGGGTTATGGGGTATGGGAGAGTTATGGGTTATTCCCCGCAAACCAACTTGGGGAATGGAAAATTGTATGGGTTATTATGGGTTATCTCAGAGTCGACTGTATACAGGTAGCACACGTCGGATGTTTCCTCTTGTAAAAAATAGCAAATCGAATTACGGCATTCCAAGGACACCCCTGTCTACTAGTGCCTGTGGCCAAAATCCCGAGCCCAGAAGCAGTGAGAATATGAGG
>Ga0209488_10003241_pt1 | contig 13130 bp, 12 predicted proteins | sample Rivendell_Oct201_8_FD_188349 | JGI IMG/M metagenome (GOLD analysis project Ga0209488, IMG submission 188349) | Vadose zone soil microbial communities from the Eel River Critical Zone Observatory, Northern California, USA -... | ecosystem: Environmental > Terrestrial > Soil > Vadose zone >...
GTAGGCTTCTCCGGTGCACGCACCGCAGCAAGTGGAAGCGTCAGCGCGATCGCGACGCCCGCGACCACAATGACGGACCAAGGAGTCGCCGCCAATCGGTTCAGCGCAGGATTCAGCAGGGCGACGAGTCTTCGCTCGAGATGCGACGGCTGCGCCATGGCGAGAATCGGAGAGTGCGCGTGGCCTTCGGTTCGAAGCGCGCGCGCCAGATCCAGAAGCTCTTCGGCATAACGTGTACCGGCCGCGCCCATGCGTACGACCGTGTCGTCGCAGGCATGTTCGCTCTCGCGGCGCAGCCGGCTGTACGCGATCCAAAAAACCGGATTGAACCAGTAGATCGCCCGCGCCGCTTCCGCAAGGACCTGGACGAACCAATCGTGTCTCTTGATATGGGCAAGCTCATGGCCAAGCACCATCCATGCGCGATCATCGGACCACTCTCCGGCGTTGGAAGGAAGCAGCACTCGCGGCTTCAGGATTCCCCACGTGCCGAGAAAGTGTCCGGACTTGCAATGGAGAAGACGGACCGGCCGCCCGAGATTGAGAGAGCGGCGCACATCTTCAACAAGCGATGTCCAGCGCGGATCATGCACCGGTTCGGATCGTATCGCCACCCATGCCAGTCGAAGAGCGCCAAGCAACATCAATAGAATCCCGAAGGCCGCTCCGCCAATCCAGATGCTGGCCGCAATTCCCAGGACCGACCATCGAGCCGGCGAAGCAACGGCGGCGCCCGATTGAGTTTCCGCAACCGTGGTTGCCGCCGGCGGATTCGGTACGTTTCCGTTTCCTGAGACTTTCAATGGAATCTCTGATGGAGGGTTGAGGGTTTGTTCGCTGGTTCGGGACTGGAAGAGATTTTCGATTCTGCCAACGACGGCGTTCTGCCACGATGGCAGCGTGATGCTGCAGAGTGGGATGACCAGGGCTCCGATCAGGCCGGCCGTCCAGATCGCGTGCCGCAGCGCCGCAGACTGGCGGCGCAGGGCGCTGGCGATGATGGCGGCGACGGCAAGGAGAATCGCCGACTTGATCATGATGGAGAGGATCATTTGACGCCTCCTTTTTTCGCCTTATCGATGAGTCTGGATAATCGCTCGAGCTCGTCCTCCGAAATCTTCGCGCCGCCACCCAGCAGCGTGGCCATCATTTTTTCCGCAGAACCTTCGAAAAACGTTTCCATCATGTGACGGAGCGCCGACTGCCGGACCGTTCGCCGCGGAGCGACCGGATAGTAGACGTAGAGCATTCCCTGTTCCTCATGCCGCAGGTGTCCTTTCTCTTCAAGAACACGAAGCTGCGTGCGGACGGTCGAGGAATGCGGCTCGCCTGTCAGCCCGGCAATCACCTCGTTGGCCGTGGCGTGGCCCAGCCGATAGACAATGTCCATGATCTGCCGTTCGCGACGGCTGAATTTCGATTGTGGATTTTCGGGCATATTTTTCTATCTCGCTAGTTTTATAACAGTGTGTGGAGAAAACTAACATTGGCGCGCCAGTGCGTCAAGCAATGTTTGATGGTTTCAGCCAGGGGCGAGAGTAGTTCTGCCGGAAGAGTTCGACGAGAGGTTCGAAATCCTCGTCACCACGAATGTAGAACGTTACCCAGCCGGATTGCGGATGCAGGTAATGAAGATCCGCACGCCCCGCAGCAACCAGCTTCTCGCGAATGCGGACGGGGAAAGGGAGATCGGCCATGCGGCTGCCATGCAGGTGCCCGATCTCGCGCTGACCAACGTGGAAGAACAGCATGCCGCCGCCGTGGGATTCCACATTCACTCCGGGCCAGGAAGCAATTTCGTTTCGAATTCGGGGGACGATCGATTCGGTCGGCATTTTCAAACCCTCTCCCTGAGGGAGAAGGATCCAATTCAGTTCATCACAAACGCGTAAACCGTATCGCCAACGGCGGCAAGAACCTGCTGATGGCCGTCGATCAGGTACGTCTGCGGAGCGTTCGATATATTGCCGATGCGCGAGTGCCACAGCGGCTTTCCATTGGACGCGTCATAGGCGACAAAGTTTCCACTGCCGTCACCGGAAAAAACCACGCCACCCGCCGTCGCGAGCAATCCACCGCCTCCGCCACCCGTGTAGGTATGCCGCCACGCCACCTTTCCGGTCTTCGGGTCGATTGCGGTCAGGAAGTTCCCGCCGGAGCCGAGCTGCGACACTTGCTTTCCGCCCAACCCCATCGAGCCGCGTGGATCCGGATCCGTGAGATAGAGCATGTTGAACCCGTTGTGCTCCTGCACGTAGAACAGGCCCGTATCCGGCGAGTACGCCGGTGGCGGCCAGTTGGTGACACCGCCTTCGACAGGGGACACCAGCGATCCGGGAATTGTCGCCGCCTTGCCGGGATCGGGCTCGACAACTCCGTTCGGACGCAGTCCCGTCGACCAGTTCGTCGTCGTCCCGTACTTTGATGTGACCAGATGCTCGCCGGTCACGCGATCGAGCGTGTAGAAGTATCCGTTGCGAGCCGCAGTTGAAACCAGTTTACGTGCCCGGCCGTTGATCATCGCGTCGATGAGGACCGGAGTCTGGGCGGAATCCCAGTCGTGCGTGTCGTGAACCGAAGTCTGGAAATACCACGCCATTTTTCCGGTTTCCACATTCACGGCAATCAGCGAGCACGTGAACAGATTGTCGCCCGGCCGGCCCTGCCCCGTATAACCCGGCGTCGGATTGCCGGTTCCGAAGATGTACAGCTTCGTGTCGGGATCGTACGAACCTGGAACCCAAACCTGTCCGCCGCCGTGCCGGGCGGCTTCGAGATTCGGCCAGGTATCGAGTCCGGGATCGCCGGGATTCATCGGAACGGTGTAGAACTTCCACTGCAGTTTCCCGGTATCGGGATCGAACGACTGGAGGAATCCGGGAGAATCGATATCGTTTCCGGTCCCTACCAACAGATGATCGCCGACGACAATCGGCGCCATAGTCGAGAAGTATTGCTGATTGAAATCCGAGATCTCGACGTGCCAGCGTTCCTTGCCGGTGCGTGCGTCCAGCGAAACCAGGTAATCGTCGGGCGTTTCGAAATAAAGATAATTGTGCCAGATACCCACGCCGCGATTCGCAATGTGAGTCGAGCCCTTCGTCTTCCAGTAGTAGTGCCACAGCTCGTGACCGTCGCGGGCATCGAGCATCCAGACGTTGTCCGGAGACGTGACGTAGAGATGATCGTCCACCATCAGCATGGAGCCTTTGACGGTAACGCCGCCGCCCGCGCCAAACTCACCGCTGCCCTCACCGCCCACAATCAGATTCGCAGCGGCACCACCACGGCCGGCCGCCGGTTGACCTGCAGTGACGCGCGAGAACCATGCGAGTGAAAGGTTCTTCACCGTATTCCTGTTCGCCTGAGTCAGCGCGCTGAAACGCCGGCCGGTGTAGTCGCCGGAGTACGTGGGCCAGGTCGCCGACAGCGGTTTAAGCAGGGACGCCGGATCCAGACCGGCCTGGGCCTGAGCTCCGATCATCGCGGGCAGAGCCGGAACAACAAGAAGCGCACAAACAAAAATGAATTTTCTGATCGTCATTTTACGTTCACCAGGTAAGCCGTCACATCGTGAATGTCCTTGTCGGTGTAGCCGGGAAGAAGCTTTCGATGGGCCTCCGCTGGGTCGTGGACTTCGACCCTGGGAACATCTCCATCGCGACGGAAGGATCGCTGCGATCCGTCCGCGAGTGTCAGGACGACCATGAAATCGTCGAGTCGCTCGCGGACGCCTTCAACCTTTGGCCCATTCGGAGGCGTCACGGTGACCGTCACCGGATTTGCAGCACCGCCGCCGCGTCCACCGCCTCGGCCTCCGCCACCGGCGTTTCCACCGAGCCAGGCGTTCTGCAGCTGCGTGGGATTGGCGAGGCGCGTACCAAGTCCCGCGAGATCTCCGGTGACCGAGTGACACGAACTGCAGGTCTTCGCAAAATACGCCTCACCGGCCTTCGCATCGCCGACCAGCACATTGAGCTGGACCGGCGCACCGCGCGGCGGCGCGCCCTGTCCCTGCGATGTGGCGACGATGCTGTGGATGTACTCCGCGATGGCTTTGATGTCGTCTGCGGGTAGAGTGATTTTCGGCATGGGCGGCATGCCGGGATTGTTGCGTCCGTTCAGCACGACCGGCGCGATGAGTTCACCCGACTGATCGTCAAACACCACAGCCGATCGCAGCAGGTTCGGACCGCCCTGCTCGCCTCCGCGCAGATCCGCGCCGTGGCACAGCCGGCAATTGGCCCCATAGAGACCGTTGCCACGCGCGATCAACGCAGGATCGCCGGCCGGGCGCTGCTGCGCAGGAAAAGTCGCGTTGGGGTTTCCAACACCGGGAGTCGGTACGTTACCTCCGCGGGTTCCTCCGCGTCCCCCACCCTGAGCCGCCTGCGGCAATGGCGGGGCGCCACCGCGCTGAGCGGCGACTCCAACGACAATCGAAGCAAGCATCAAACTGGTTCCGGCGAGCAGCTGAATTCGAAGTCGCATCCATCACCTCAACGATCGGTTCGCGGTTTGAGAACGCGGAATCATAGTGCGCTTTCGGTGCCAGAAGCAACCGCGGGGGACAGTTGGAGATTGGATTTTCGCGCGACGTCGTCTTAACCGGAGCTATCAGTGGAGCTTGAACCTGATTTGCACTTTGGTATGGACAGGTACAGTCTCTCCGTCAACACGCGGTGGATCGAATCGCCACAGCGAAAGAACCCGGATAACTTGCGCATCCATTCCGGACTCCAGGCTCGTTGTGATTTCGGGGGACTGCATACGGCCGTTGGTTCCCACTACAAATGACACTACACAGTTACCTTGGACGTGGGCCTTCCGAGCTTCTTCCGTGTAAAACGGCTCTATCGCCAAGACTAAAGTCGCACGGATGCTACCTGAAGCCTGCACTGCTGTCGCGGATTCCGTCTCATCGGTTTCACGGAACTCAATCGTTTTGCCATGACGGGAGAGATATGCTTCCGGAGTTAACAGCACGCTTTTCAGTACAGAATCCAGGACGACTTCTCGATCGTTAAAGCCATGCCCGGTAATCACAAGTTTGGTGTTGTACTGTGTTCCGCTGCAGGGTTTCGAAAGAGCCAGACCGCTTGTCTTTTCGACCGATGGCGTCCCAATTGCCTCTAAGTCAAACTGCCAGTGATTTTCGTAATAGGAAGTGCCCAACACCGCTACAGCAACCGCGCATCCCTCTTTATGTTTCTTCAGTTCGGCATCGGACATTGTCACCAATTGTTCATTCTTGTGACCGAGGTAAATGAATTTCTTCCCGACAAGACTCTGCGGATTGTTTTCCACAGATTGCGCCGACACCGAGGATGAATACGAGAAGGCGATAAACAGTGTCGTTATTCTGAGTATCGATTTCATTTCTAGTGAATGTTGCCTGTCCTGGTTTCCGCGATTTTAGCGAAAATTGTGCCACCAAGATACGTCAGAGGCAATGTCGAACGACGGCTATATCTGCCTTGCCGGCCACTCGCCGCAATTGGTCTCCAGTATGTCAGGTTCGGCAGCGCGGCACGCCGAGCGCTGATAATCGGCCCGGCATACCACCACGTGCATTCCTATAAACCGGCTAGTTGACAGGCGCGCGAACCGCAGTGAAGCTCATCTCCATCAGATTCGCGGAGATGTTGCCGACCAGCGAACCGTCGGATTTAAGCGTCGCCGATCCGGCCAACACGACCGGGTGCACGTCGGTCGACGCTCCGGAAAGCGTGAGCTTTCCTTTCGAGAATTCACCGGTTAACCGGATTTCGCCGTGAGGGCTCTCGAGCGTACCGGAAATCTTCTCTCCGTTCTGAGCCAGTACGAGACGAAGCGACATTTCCTGGACCGACATGATCCATTGGCCGCTCACACTCACCTGAGCATAGAGAGCGACGGCCGACGTGGCCACGACCATCGTCATGAGCACGAAACCAACAAACAACTTCTTCATAGTTCCTCCATATTCCAGACGTATTCAAGGTTCAGATGCGCCGACTCTATGCATCTCCGTCTGAACAGGCCTTGAACGCACTGTTCATCTGGCGTTCAGCCGGGTTCCGGCTAAGATTGGCGTGGAGGCTTGCTTGAAGATTCTGGTTGTGGAGGACGAGTCGCTGCTGCGCAAACAACTCGCGAGCGCGGCGGAGGGCGCCGGATACGCGGTGGATTGCGCCGACAATGGCGAACGTGCGGATTTCCTCGGGCAAACGGAAACCTACGATGCGGCAATACTCGACCTTGGCCTTCCGGCAGTGGACGGGCTCACGGTGCTGCGACGATGGCGGGAGGCCGGCGTCCGGATGCCCGTCCTCATTCTGACGGCTCGCGGAAGCTGGCACGAAAAAGTTCAGGGCATCGACGGCGGCGCAGACGACTACATGTCGAAACCGTTCCGGATGGAAGAAGTCCTCGCGCGCCTTCGCGCTTTGATCCGCCGCGCAACCGGACAGGTCATTCCCGAACTTCAATGCGGGGCCGTCACTCTGGATCCGCGAACATCGAGGGTTGCACTGAACGGAACGCCGGTGAAACTGACCGGCCACGAATTTCGCGTGCTCTCGTATCTCATGCATCATCGCGGACGGATCGTCTCGCAGAGCGAATTGACCGAACACATCTACTCGCAGGACTTCGACCGCGACTCGAACACCGTTGAAGTCTTTATCGGGCGCCTGCGCCGCAAACTGGGTCCGGCATTTATCGAAACGGTGCGCGGCATGGGATATCGCATCGAGGTGGGCTCATGAATTCGGCTCGATCGTTCCGCTCCCGGCTGATCTGGGGCACACTGCTGGGCCTGATTGGAGTACTCGCACTGGCGTACTTGTTTGCGCTTCATGCGTTTCGATCTCCGACGAATTTTATCTTCTGGCATTCGATCTTGTTCGGAAGCCTCGCCCTCGCCTTCGTGCTCGGCGGCCTTTTGCAGATCCGAAAAGGCCTGTCGGAATTCAACGAGCTGCGCGCGCGACTCCTGGAAGTTCGCGAGGGCAAAAAGAACCAGATCGAAGGCAGCTATCCCGCAGAAGTTCAGCCGCTGGTAAACGACCTCAATGCACTCCTCGAACACCGCGAGCAGGCGGTGGGGCGCGCGCAGGCAAAGGCCGGCGATCTGGCGCATGGATTGAAAACGCCGCTGGCCGTTTTGCTGCAGGAATCGGAGCGGGCAAAGGCGTCGGGCGAGCACGAACTAGCGGCGTCGATCGCCCAACAGGTGGAACGCATGCAGAGACAAGTGAACTACCACCTCGCGCATGCGCGCGCCGCTGCGTCGGGAACCGCCCTGGGAGCATCTTGTGCGGTCGCAGCGTCTGCGGAGGGAGTCGTTCGAACACTGCTGCGGCTCCATGCCGGAGGAAGAATCACGATCGAATCGAATATTGGCGGCGATCATGCCGTACGAGCTCAGCGTGAGGACGTCGAAGAAATGCTCGGCAACCTTCTCGACAACGCCTGCAAATGGGCGAAGTCCCGGGTATCGATCATCACATCCATCGAGAACTTGAACATCGCTATCACCGTCGATGACGATGGCCTCGGCCTGGATCCGGCAAAACGTGATGTTGTCCTGAAGCGCGGAGTCCGCGCCGATGAAGCCGCACCGGGATCTGGTCTCGGGCTGGCGATCGTTCGCGATCTCGCGGAACTCTACGGTGGAACAATCGCACTGGATAGTTCGCCTCTCGGGGGCCTTCGTGCCCGCCTGCTTCTTCCAAAGGCGTAAATTCCCTCCGTGGTAGAATCGGCCCGCTAAATCCTGAAGGCGAACCGAGGCGGCCATGAAACGACAGCTGTTTTCCAAGTGGACATTTGCCCTCCTGATTTTTGCGTTTCTTCTCGTGGTTCATGCACAACAGGCTCCACTGCAATTTCCTTCTTCGAATCCCATGGATTTCACGGCGGGTCGGGTGCGAATCCACGTGGTGCCGATCGCGACGGGGCTTGCTCATCCATGGAGCCTGGCGTTTCTGCCCGACGGACGATTGCTTGTGGCCGAACAGGCCGGACGGTTGCGCGTGATCCGGAACGGAGTGCTCGATCCTCAACCCGTGTGGACGGCACCGGGATTCACCGCGGCATCGACAGACCTTCTTCATGGCGTCGATGTGCATCCAAAGTTTGCAGAGAATCATTTCGTCTACATCTCATACCCGAAAGCAGGCCCGCGCGGATTCACGCTCGCGGTTGCGCGTGGAAAACTCGAAGGCGCAACTCTGACGGACGTCACCGATATCTTCGTCGCCGACGCGTGGGAGACTTCTTCGAGTCTCGGACTTGCCGGACGCATCATGTTCGGGCCCGACAGCACGCTCTACGTGGCTGTTGGCGATCGTGACCTGCTGTACGGAACCAACGACAACAGCGGCCGGATACGCGCGCAAGCTCTCGACACGCACATCGGAAAAGTGCTTCGCATTCGAGACGATGGTGGAGTTCCCCCCAACAATCCCTTTGTTGGAAGAGCCGGCGTGAAGCCCGAGATATTCACGTATGGACACCGCAATACGTATGGCTTCGCATTCCATCCGATGACCGGCGAGTTGTGGCAGGCCGAAATCGGTCCGATGGGCGGTGATGAAGTGAACATTCTCTCGCCGGGAAATAATTACGGATGGCCGCTCGTGTCGATGGGACGCAACTACACGGGAACGCTCGTATCCGATCAGCCATGGGCGAGACCGGGAATGGAGAACCCGCGCCTGTTCTGGGTTCCGTCGATCAGTCCATCGAGCATCATGTTCTACACCGGCGACAAGTTTCCGACCTGGAAAGGCAGTCTCTTCGTCGGCGCACTCAACGGACAGCAGATCGTGCGTGTGGGTTTCAATCAACCATCCCAGGCCGAGCCGCGTGAATCGTTGCTCAATCAACTGGGCGCGCGATTCCGTGACGTTCGGCAGGGCCCAGACGGTCTGATCTATGCGGCGACCGAACAGCGCTTTGGCGGCCCGGCCACAGACGGAACTGTATTGAGAATTGAACCGGCGAACTGACGAGCGGATTTCTTCGCTGCCCTGAATTCTCGATGAAGCTCTATTGCGCGTGCTTCAGGAAGAGAAATCCCCGAGGATCGACACCACTGAGTCCTTCTTCACTCCTGTAACCAAATAGACTTCTCAAGTAAAGACGCCCCACCCAACGGTCATTCGAAGCTTCCAGGCTCAGTTTCTCCGCAGGAACTTTTTCGTGTCGGCCGTCATTCGAGGGACGGTCCAGCCCTTCCAAAATTTTCGCCAGGTTGAAAACCAGGTTGGGTTCCCCGGCTGCGGATACAACCAGGTCACCTTGCGCTATCGTCACGGTGAAATCCTTTCCTTCCATTTTGAATTCGCTATTGAATCCGATCGGCACCATCCAGTCATAGCCCTTCAAGGAAAGGACACCCCCCTCGTCATTCGACTCATAGCTAAAGTTCTCCCCCAGGAAAGTCCTTCCCGCCTGGTTCACGTGGTCAAAGCCTATGGACTTGCAGATTTCGTTGGAGACACTGGAATAGCCATAACGGCTGCGGGCCTCTTCGTCCTTCCATTTGGAAAGGTCCAGGTCGAACCATGGTTGGAGCGGGGCCACGCCGTGGTTCTGCACCATGTAATCGAGAATGGAACTGATCTCTTTGCGGTCCTCAAGAGGGACTGGATTGGCCGCCTTCACGGCCCTGGCTCCATTCCACAATCCATCCTTCACAAAAAGGGTCTTGAGCCGGTTCATTTGGCTCACTCGCGAAACCGAATAGGCGCTCCACGGTCCTAACGAGGTGGCCACAATGATGACGAAGAGTGTCATCGGGACGGCCTTGATGCTGGGCTTTTTGTGCAGCAGGAAATAGAGAGCGATGCAAAGGATCCAAACTCCGAGAACGGTTACGAAGTAGCGAGGCTCCGTCACGCCGTATTGGCCAATGCGCTTCCCGACGGCAGTAAAGAGCATGCCCAGAAGTGGGAAGAGGGCAATGTAAAAACTTCGGGCATAGACCCGGATCCAACGATTCTCCGGCTTTTCCTGAACCGGCTGGAGCAACAGCAAATTGAATACTCCGAAGACTGATACCAGCGATACCAGCCAGGTCACGGTGCCCTTGGGCCAGTTGGCAGTCAGGAGAATCTTACCGAGGTAGACGTAAAGAATAATCAGATAGAGAGTGACCAGAGGCACCAGAAGGTACTGGGTGAATATCTTCAACCCGCCGGGATAGCTGTCGTCATTTTCCAGTTCTGAAAGCTGCCTTGGAATTCCGGCGAGAAAATGCCAGGTCATCAGGACAAAAGTGGAAACGAGCCAGATATCGAAATAGAGCTTGTCGTGAATCTTTACCGCAAAAAGATAGCCCACCGCCCCCAGCGCGCTGATCAGCCCCAGGAAAAAAACCGCAGCGTAGATTGCGGAAAAGAAGAAGCGGAGGAAGAGGGTTCGATTGAATTGCCAGAAACCCCGAACCTCCCCCGCGCCCAGGAAGGGACTGAACGCCGCAAGAAGGTGCAGCGCCAGGACCCAGAGTGCGAGGTTGAGGAAGAAATTGTCCGTCGCCACCTTGCCGGTAAGAAAATAGAAACCCAACAGGACCAGGATCCCCACTCCCGAAAGAAGCAGAGAAGGCGGTCGAAATGATTGGATGGGTTTTTCGACATAGAGGTTCAAGGAAAAAAACAGCGGGATGCCCATCCCGAGGGTCATCAGGATCTTGATGAACGCAAAATTGGTGGAATCCGTTTCGACAAGAGAGATGGCCACCACCGCCGAAAGGACGGCGCAGGCAAAGACAAGTGGAAAGCGCCGCAGGGCCTCGCGGGCGTGCTGAACGACAAAGGTCAGGGAAGGGACGCCGGTCATGGCGGCATTGTAACAGCACGCCGAACCGGCGGTTGGATTGTGAGAGATTCCGGGCGGCGGATGAGGGAATCCGGATTGGCCGCCATTGATCCCCTCACCCGCCGCCCATCTGGCGATGGGCGGCACCCTCTCCCTGAGGGAGAGGGATCCGAGGATCTACGGAGTAATGTTGCGCATTGACGCGGACCACCACTTGCTTCACCGTGCACTCTGGGCTCGCACCAATCGGGGAAAAACACGCAACCTACAATATTCGCTTCGCCCGTTCGTCTTCATTAGCAGGTGGACGACGCGCTGAAAAAACAGTGGCCGATGGCAGAACAGGATCAACGGATCTCAGAAACGGTTAATCGGGAACACGCCAGGCTGCGCAACTTCATTCGCCGGCGGGTGCCCGACCCACGCGACGCCGAAGACATTCTTCAGGATGTCTTCTACAAGCTGGTGGAAGCCAACCGCCTGCTGATGCCGATCGAGCATGTCACCGGCTGGTTGTTTCGCGTGGCGCGCAACAGCATCACGGACCTCTTCCGCAAGAAGAAGCCGGAAAATCTCAGCGATACCGCCGTCGCTGATGAGGACGAGCTGCTGCAATTGGAAGACCTGCTGCCTTCGCCCGATGCCGGGCCGGAGGCGCTTTACGCCCGCAGCCTGCTGCTCGATCAACTCGAGTTGGCAATCGCGGAGTTGCCGGAGGAGCAACGCGAGGTGTTCGTGGCACACGAGCTGGAAGGGCGCAGCTTCAAGGAGTTGTCGGCTGAAAGCGGTGTGAACGTCAACACCCTGCTCTCGCGCAAGCGCTATGCGGTGCTTCAACTGCGCGAACGACTGCAGAACTTTTACGACGAGTTTTCAAGGAAGTGAGAGAAACAACATGAGAATACCGAAGTGGATGTTTGTGGCAGCGCCTGTGGGATTCGTGGTCTTCATCGCCGTTGGCGGAGAAGTCGTGAAGCTTTTGTGGAATTCACTGGCGCCGGAATTATTCGGATTGCGCCCGGTCACTTTCTGGCAGGCCCTGGGACTGCTGACCATCTGCCGAATTCTGTTCGGAGGCTTCGGCCTGGGTGGCGGCGGCTCTCATCGCTCCGGTTCCGGGCGAGGAATGGGCGAACGTTGGGTGCAGATGACACCGGAGGAGAGGGAACGCATGCGGCAAAGCTGGCGCGGACGTTTTGGATTCTGTCCGTCCGGCCCGTCCGGCCCATCCAGCAACGACAGCAATGAAGACGTAAAGTGATCTTCGCTCCCTGAATGCTAAAGTAACGGGATGATCCCTGCGGCCCTTGCACCTGCGGATCGCTCAGACAATCGATTCACATCCGGTCCGGCAATCGTGCTGTACATCGCGGCGGGCAAGCTGGCGCTGCATCTTCTGACCGTCAATCGCTACGGCATTTTCCGTGACGAAATGTACTACTGGGCCGGCTCGCTGCGCATGGCGTGGGGTTATGTCGATCATCCGCCCCTGACCGTATGGCTTGCATGGCTTGCGCGGCACACCTTCGGCGATTCGCCAATGAGCGTGCGCTTGCTGCCGGCCCTGGCCGGAGCGGCGCTGGTTTGGCTGACTGGCAAGCTGGCACGAGAGATGGGCGGCGGCCGATTTGCACAGGCGATGGCGGCGCTCGCCGTCGTCGTGGTTCCAGTCTATCTGGTCTCGCATCACTGGCTGACGGACAATGCGTGGGAACCGCTGATTTGGATGGGTTGTGTCTGGCTCATCGTTCGTGCCATCAATTCCGGCGACGCGCGTTGGTGGATCTGGTTCGGCGTGCTGGCTGGGGTTGGGTTTGAGAACAAATACTCCATCGCATTTCTGCTGCTCGGGATTCTGGTGGGCGTGCTGCTGACTCCGCATCGTGATTTCCTGAAGAGCCGCTATCTCTGGTTCGGCGCACTGGCCTGTGCAGTGATCGCTCTCCCGAATTTCCTGTGGGAGGTATGGAACCAATTTCCATTTCTGGAATTGATCCGCAATGTCCGCATGAGCAACCGCGACGTCGTGCGCGGCCCGGTGGCGTTTATCGTCGACCAGGCCACGATCATGAATCCGGCACTTCTTCCGCTGTGGGCCGGCGGAGTGATCTGGCTCTTTTTTGGTCAACACGAGCGAGGCCGCCGCGACCCCGGTGTCGTAGGGGTTGCCGAGCAGGTTGGAGAGGTAGTACCGGCCGGTGCGGTCGGCGCCTATCGTGTTGCCCGGGTGCAGGAAAATCGCCCAGCCCAGCTTCTCGCAGGTCGCGTAGACCGGAAAGAAGGACCGGTCGTCCAGGTTCTTGCCGTTGACGTTCGTCGAC
>Ga0209488_10003243_pt1 | contig 13126 bp, 20 predicted proteins | sample Rivendell_Oct201_8_FD_188349 | JGI IMG/M metagenome (GOLD analysis project Ga0209488, IMG submission 188349) | Vadose zone soil microbial communities from the Eel River Critical Zone Observatory, Northern California, USA -... | ecosystem: Environmental > Terrestrial > Soil > Vadose zone >...
GGGGGGGGGGGGGGGGGGATTCGTCACATAATCAGGCAACGGCTAGTGTTTGGTTCGGCCTTCGACGGGGCTTGACGCTCGATCTCCGCGAGACACAGCTCGAAGACTTTGGCTACCAAGTATGTTATTAATCGATGCCAGGCAACGCTCGGGTTGCAAGCGGAAAGACAACTTACCAACATTGATATTGTTCTTCGCACTGGTCTCGATCCAAGCTGCATGATTTGCCTTGGCAAGGTCCTCACCTTCTCCTGGTGACACCTGTCTGCTGACTCTTGTGAGACTAAGCGACGGAGGCGGTCAGAAGTTACTGGATGGGAAGTAGATAGCCCTACCTTTGTGAAAGGTCTATCTTGGAACCAACTATGACACAGGGGATCTCCTTCATTCCGCAAAAGTTGACAATCTTGTCGTACACGATCTGGATCATGTCGAAAGAATTCCTTGAAGTGACTGAATAGACGAGAACAAAGCCATGGATGCCAATGGCATGCTTGGAGTTAAGGATTGAATATTCGTCCTAGCCAGTGAGGCGTGGTAAGCGCGAAGCACAGGGCACAGGATACGAATACGTACCTGACCGGCGGTATCGATGATATCACAGTCGTAGTCAACACCCTTGTAGCTGACACTCTTGGTGAAAGTGTTCTCGATAGTAGGGTAGTAGGACTCGATAAACTGGTTCTCAGTGAACTGTATCACGAGGGACGACTTGCCTGTTGAAATGACGCAGAGATGAGCATAGAATCGGACATGATAAACTCGGCATATTCACCAACTGAGCGGGAGCCGAGGACAGCAATCTTTCTTTTCTTGAGGATGTCACCCGGCATGTCGAGGGAGAGGAGATTGTGGGGGGTGGGGAGAAAGGAAGGAAAGAGAGGTAGAAAAAGGACGGGAATTAGTCCGGGTGTGGTGAGCACTCGGAACTGGCGAGGCCAGACACAACAACAGCGGTCCCCTCGGCCCGGTCTCAGTTTATAGGTCACATGTTTCACTTCAAATTCAAATCGCGGGCCTCGGCCGCTCTTTAGCACACATGCAATGCATACAACGCACCTAGCAACTCCGAGGAACAGGTGGCATAATACCCCGAAGTGTAGCGGAGTAATATATCCAGTTTGCGACGTGGCAGGCAGTACATCGATACATGCTAGCATGAATAACAAGCTCTATGGTTTAAGCAACTGTGGGAAGCACCTGTTACGTGCCAAACAATGGTTAGCTTCTGAAAAACTTTCAGATTCAGATTCAGAAAAAGAGTTTGTGTTATATTTTCAAATGGCGACACGTACAACATGAACGCTCATCAGCGTTGCTCACAAATTTTTTGGGGCTACAGTAAGCTTGCCCTACTACTAATTGCCCGCGGCCGGACGACACCGCGACGCGTGACCTGGACGGTTGTTCACGTGACCCGCCGCGTCTTCACGTGCACGTGCATGTTCATTAGTTCGTGTTTGGTACGTGTCGAGGTCGACACCCTTTCCACTTCCATTCAACGTTCAACTTTCAACCCTACCACATCATGTCCGCGACTTCCACCCCAAGCGACTCTCCCGCCAGCATTCTCATCCAACCCCTTCACAATCCCCAAAACGCTGCTCACGTCGCCATCCCCCAAGCACCTCTCAGTAATGCCACCAATGGCCCAATAAACACTCGTCCAGGGATGGGCGCGAGAGCGTTTCTCGCGAAACGCATGATCAAGACGCAGTGAGCTCGCCATCTCCGCTCCCTGATGTTATCTTGTTCGGCTGACGCACTTGACACAGGAACCCATATATCTCACCAACGGACAGCATGCTAACACCAGTGACACAGAAGATAAGCGCAGTTAGAAAGAAACGCTTCAACAAGTGAGTGCATCCCCCTCCGCTGTTCTCCCTCTCCAGCTAGTTTATTGATCGATATTTTGCAGAGGCCCATCTGTGCCCATTCCTGCTCTATTTGGCGATGCGGCTGCGAACACGTCTGACGACGAGGGTGGGGACGTGGTTCCTCCAGCAAGCTCAGGAACGTCTAGCGAGCTGGCTACCACGGATGACAACCCATTCTGAGCGATCCGTTCTGAGCGATCCTGTGTCAGCAAGACTGCCCAGGTTCAGCTGAATAGACGATAGATGAGGCCACTATTTAGTTTTTGTGTTTTTTAGCTCTCGTGCGATTATACCTAGTGTTGTGTAAGCTGCGCTATGAATAGCAACGTTCTCTTTGGCTGGCTCCAATGTTCCAACCAACACCACTGCTGTTTCCCTTTCTGTTTGACCCTTTGTTTCGTTTCCATTAACGTGTGCCTCGGGGAATAAGACCCCATGTACTGTAGCACTAACAGTATATGTAATCCGTTTGTTTCTTTGATAACGTGTGTACGGACGATCTATCCTCTTTATTACGAGTCGTTAATCTAGGTACGTAAGTTACGCTCCCTTTGAAACGGATAATATCGGCTATCTCGGAGCATCATCCAATCGCAAATCGACCAAATCGTTGTCATAGCCTCCGCCAAAAACTTGCCGTCGCCCCTCGGCGCTCACTTAAGGTGCCCGTCACCAACACTCCACCGCCGTCGCCACTTACGGAGTGATCTAGGCACCGGGTACCCGGACCTGTACTTTACACTCCTCGTTGCATTGTGGAGGCTAGCCAGGGAGCACTCTAGAATCCAACTCTCTAATTATCTCCAACTCGGGGTGATATTTCGAATACACTTCAAGATCCAGGATCGCTGATTCACACCCTGCCTGTGTTGCTCTGTGTCGCGCTCGGCCTATCAACGAAGCTGCTGTTACAGAAACGCATCCTCGCAACTTGGCGACTCCAACGTCACATCCTGAACAGAGACCTGACGGCTCACGATGCCCGAGGATGTACTCGTAATAGGGGTCCATGGTATTGATGCCAGAACCAGAGATGAATATAATACTGGGCACCCACCCCTGACAAGTGATAGTCGTTAGGATGAAAAGGAAAGCTAATCAGGTAAACGTCCGTTGTATGATTGATATATGCATGATTAAAAGAGAAACACTACAACTCGGCGTTTCACGACTTCCTGCAACATCGGAAAAGGTTCCGCTTGAAGAAGTACCACAAACACTAGATGGCGTATGCTCAGAGACTTGGAATCGAGGGGGAATAGAAAACCACGTACCCCAGCAAACCTCACAGCAGCTAATCCAAACGTAGAGAAAAGAATGAACGCGAAGTAATTGTTCTGTCTATGGCGAAGGAGTTGCTCGTCCTTAGTTTCACTGCCAGTCCCCAAGCCATTGCTGAACTCAATGGCAATGACAAGCATTACGTTCGTGAGTATCCAGCACGCCACCAGACGGGTCCGGAAAGTTTTGTTCTGGTCATCTGGGGACGGTTTTTCCGGGACTTCTTTGGTCACAGTCTTGGTCACGGCGCGTGTTACTGTCTCTTTGAATACCTCATCCAAATCTTCCCGCACACGCTCGGTGTCCTGCACCACAGCAACATTTTTATCTTTAGATGACGAAACCGACGGAAGTGCTTCGGCTTTGTCGGAGCCTTTGGTACCCCACGAAACGTCATGCAAGTTGCAGAATGCGTAAACGTTGAGAACGTTCGTGAAGCTGGGAGCCAAGCACAGGTACTGGGGGAAGCTGGAGAACATGTGCCACGGATCACGCTACGTAAACCAATGAGTGGGCGGCGACAAAGTGTATAACTGGGTATGACTCACGTAGAGGAATGACGCGAAGAGATAGATACCAAATGTCGACACCATGGCTGCGATCAAGGCACCAACTGGGGGTGTAAAAAACGTGGCTATGACTTGGCCTGTTGTCTTGTTCTTCAGTTCATTGGGAATATTCTTGTAAATGGGGGGCATCAGTTTCACGTATCATCGGCTTCATACAGCTTCCAAGAACTCACCGCAAATGCTTTGACGGTAAGCGCTAGGGAACATACGAGCAGGTAAATGGCCAGGATAGCATACACCCTGACGAAGCTACCTTCAGCCGAGCGGGGAGACAGCATGCAGTGAGACGCACCATAGAGTGATGGCATATATAGTACGTTCGCCTTTCGGTCGGTTGCCTAGAGCCAAAATGAACTTCATCATGGTCAGCAGTGTTCGTTGCTCGGACGAAGGCGCTGGTTTACCTGTATGGCAAGAAAACCGAGATAAGTCCATTTGAATGCCAGATTGACCCAGTGTGTCTAGATATACGCCATTCAGCAGGATAATTTGGGTTGAGGGGAGAGACTCACGATCTCAAGTCCAGTATGGTTGTTACCACCAAAAAGAACCAAGCCCTGGCTCGGCAGGAGATCGATGATGATGCTGAATGTCAACCAGAGGTTTGCCGGGGCAAACCAAGAAAATATAAGCGAGAATATGTTGTACTGCAGAGATCTCTACATAAGTAACACAAGCGGGTAGCAGAGTTTTGACGTACTAGGGCCTGAATGTGGAAGAAGAACAAGCGGATGATGCCATGGCCAGACGAGTACAACCGGCCAAAGTGCACAAGAGCATACTAGCGAGTAGGTGAGTAACTGCGCTCAACAAGACTGGACACAAGCCTCACGATGGATGCAGCAAATGAACCATTCAGCCACCGGCGACGCTGTCCAATCAATTCTGCGGCGCTCTCGGGGACATCTGTCTCTGCCTTGGAGGGCTTGACATAAGTAAGCGTCCATCTACATTTGGCCTTTGCAACAAGTTCAAAGCAAAGAATTCGATCCTCGGCTAAGAACATGTTTTTAGTGAAGATATTCATGCCATGAATTCCCTTGGAGCCAAGACGGTCTGCAAGCGAATGGTCGCCATGGAAATATTGTTCAAGGGGTCTGCCTTGGATCGCGCGATACCGGTATGCGGAGAAAGCACCAGGCAGGACAGACACATATCCAAAGCTACTCTCGAGCGGCTTGTCCAGGATATTAGACATCTTGTATTCGAAGTTCTGTGCGGCGACAAGCGGGTTGAGCAGCTTCCTGCCCTTATTGATCATGGCGTGAATTTCACCGCAGCAACCGCCAAGGTTGGAGTCATTGTAGAATGCCTCCCAAAGATAGTAAATGGACTTGTGACCCGGCTTCGTACCAGCGTCGATGAGGACACAAATTTCGGGCTATAACCATAACACGATCGAGACTGACGCATTAGAGGGTGGTATTACACATAAAGCCACGAGAAGGCGCACCTGTAGCATTCGACCTATGGCGTTGAATAGCCAGCGATGAGAGTTGATCTTCTTCTGGTTTTTCGCCTTCAACACGAGGATGATTTGGACGGGCACAAGATTGTTAGGATCATCGCCGTGAGGTAGAATAAGCTGAGGAGTGGCATCCACCGAAATCTGGGTCGTGTACTGGCCATGACCGGTATTAGCTCAGGAGTGCAGCCAAACCCTGGGACAAACCTCGAAAATATGAGCGACAGTATCTTTACCGTCCACCTGTTTCTTCATGACACCATCTTGATATACCCCGACTGTAGCGAGAAGATCCAAAACCGTTTTGTCCATAGGCTCCAGGCCATCGACAATCAAAGCAACGGTGATCCTCTGCCAACCAGGGACACCCTCCTCCGCACTGCGGCGCCAATACTTGGACTGCTTGGTCTTGCAGATATCACGGATGTTCAGCATAACCCCATGAAGGGTGCGGGAGTACAGAGTGTTGTCTTCGTTGTACGACGTGACGGCGATAAGGAGTTCTGTCTCACGGTTATACATTTTGGTCCGAAGCGACCATCCATTCTGCTCTGAGAACTCATCCGGATCACAAGTGGCTGCGCTGTAACGCATGTGCCTGCGCAAGAGATCAATGAGACAAGGGTCAGGAAAGTGAAAAAAAAAAATACTTACGAAAACTCATTTGTTCTGACACTGGATGTCCACTTGGCCTCAACAGCGTTGGAGACGGGTGTGGGGACAGGATAATCTGTGATGAAGTTGCCATTCGTCAACTTGACAGTCCTCTGGACACCGCGTTTGATGGTCTGCCGACGACGCCATGCGGATTCGATACCATTGGAGCCAGAAGATGCAACAGATAGGGGACGGTTGTATGGGTCACCATACAAGTCGGGATTGCTGATGTGAATCAAGTGAGAGGGGGAAAATTTTGATGGGCAAAAGCTTTCACTTACACTGGAGGGTAGAAGCCTGAGACGTTACCACCTCCAGTAAGGGGTTGCTTTTCTAGCTCTTCCTCGTCATATGGACGGCCTTGACCGCCAAAGTCTTGAGGGAGAGAGACGGTAGAATCGAATGCTCTCGGAGGAGGCTCTTCGAACTGGAGTGCGCGAGGGCGGTCGGCAAAAGGATCAGATATATTAGAGGGCAATGAACCAAGCGGGGGACGGTCAGCCATGAAGGAAAGTTGTTAAGGGGAGGGGAAGAAAGAAGGGGTAAGGTAAGACAGTTGTTGCTTGGCTTGGCCTCGTTTTGTTAAGGGACCGCCGGGTAGTAACGAGGCAGTGAGTTTGTTTGATGATCCCGCGCGGCGCAGTCCACCGCCGCGCCACAGCACCAACTCGCTCAATGCTTACCCCCGGGGGTTCTACCATTCCATTCATTTATTATCGTCCTTTACGCTTGCTTTGCCGACCCTGCCAGCTCATAAACTAAACCACATATACTGTCTCTCTCTCTCGTACTGTAATTCGTACTGTTCTGTATGGTAACCATTCTGAGCGTTGATGACAGATGATGCGCCAATTCAAAAAAATTTGTATTCCTGTACAGCATTTTACTGCACTTTTCGAGGTGAGGAGATCATCCATCACTGTGTGACCGCAACCGCGGACAACTCGGGCGTGCGTGACAATCGGCCCGGTTGCACAGACCCTTCTGTGCGCTCACCACTCTAGCGCCATGTCTGCCCAAGGTACAGCTGCCGTCCCTCCAAGAAGAGCCCAGAACGCTCAAGAGGAAGAAACACCTTTTCGCAAGTTCATTGCCGTTGCACAGGTGCACTCATAATCGTCGTTCCACACAAAATTTCACATCGCTGATTCGCTAAAGCAATTACTCCTCATCTATGCAGTGTCGCAAGTCGGTAAGCACTTCTAGATCACTGTTTCACAGATAGAACTTACACAGGCTTAGCGACCAAGTTCTTTGCACCCAAGACCGCACCCACCGAATCTCCTCCGGTGACATCGGATGGTGGTCCTGGTCTTGATCCATTCCTTCTCCCCCCTGAACAAGCACATTCTGCTTGGCCGTTGGGAACCCCAGTATCCGTCCATTTTTACTTGTCGACTAGTGAGCAAGCCTTTGCCCATAACCCAGAGGATGCGGATCTGCCCCACTTTGCTTGGCATGATATCACTTTTGGTGATTGGAACGAAGTGCGAACGGCGGATCACAATATCCATCTACCAAAAGTACGTGAGCTATACTCCCTTTGTTACTCCCATGGTGCTGAACGCATTTGATCAAGTCTGTTCAAAACAATGGCACTTTATGGGCCCACATATTCCTGACAAGAAATAATGCAAACCCCGATCCATCCAGCGCATCGTATGTGAACGATTCGGTTCACCATGCTAGAAAACGTGGGTGTTACGGGCTCACTTGCACGGCTTTCTCATAAATGTCTAGTCTTGACACGTTACCTCCCGCGGCCCAAGATTCGTAAAGAGAGGAATCTCTTGCAAGATAGAGTTACTGATGGGCAAGAAAAACCTGAGGTGCGGTTGGGAACACTCGCTATTTGACTCGCCCTCACCCGGCAAACAGGAACTCGAGGTGTGGTCGGAGACACTTGCTATTTGACTCACCCTCACCCGACGGATAGGTCCCAGACACCATCGTATCCTACTGGCATCAAGTTCGTTCTTCGATTAAGTTCCACACACGGAGCTAATGATCCATTTACCACCAGAATTTTACGTTGGCTCTCGTCTCAGATGACACCGTCCTGCAATATTCCCAACTACCCCCTCCGGTTCTCGAGCGTATGTCCACGGGCCTCAGCTTGATCCCAGCGGAACTCACCATGCAAATAGATATTGATTTGGTCCCTGAACAACGGGACGAAACGGGAAGAAAGGGTTACTATAATCCAATCATCTTTCCCAACGAATTTTGGCATTTGAGATCTCAATACATCCAAATCAATGATACTACACCTACAGTCCCCTTGCGGGTCGTATTCCAGCCAATGTCATACTTCAAATTTCAAGTGTTCGCCGCTATGACATTCGGTTTCCAGGAAGCTATCAAAAAACAGGGTGGCGGTACGGCTGCGGAATTTGACGAGGTTAAGCGTATGCTAGTGGAGACAAATCCTTGGTTCTTGGCTCTGACTGGTATCGTGAGCGTGCTTCACATTGTGTCAGTCGGCAAGGCCACCATGTCTCTCTCTTTCTTACCCCTTTTTTTAGGTTTGAGATGTTAGCGTTCAAGTCGGATGTCTCACATTGGAGAAAGAAGGATGAGCTTACTGGCGTTTCCGTGCGGTATGTGTTTTCGGCCGAATCTTGTAACACGATTGTTAATTCGCCGCAGAACGGTGTGTTTCTACATTCTCGTGGCACGCTGCGCATGCCCAACTCACTTTATGATGCAGATCATCACGAACGTTTTCGTGCAGTTCGTGATTTTATTGTATCTCATTGACAACAACACGGACACGAGCTGGATGATTCTCATGGGTTCAGGCATGGGGGTACTCATAGAAGCTTGGAAGGTGCCGTTGACTTTCCCGCGAACGGATCAGACTGATTAACAACTCTATCTGAATAAGATCACAAAGGCGGTTGACATCAAGATTGTCGCCTCAGAGCCGGGTTCTATACTACCTCGGAAAGTGATATTCGCAGGTAAGTCCGTGATGCGTTGATAGCACGTCAGCAGTCATGACCTGGCTGCCCAGACAAGCACCTACTTAGTGAGGACGAAAGGAAAACAAAAGAGTATGTCGTTACTTGTCGCCGAGATTGAATCTGATTTTGTCTATGAAAGGTATGATAAATTGGCGTTCCGCTACGTTTCCTACGTTGCTATTCCCGCTCTCGCCATCTATGCTATCTATTCCCTTATGTACGAGACGCATAGAGGCTGGTACAGCTTTATCATTTCGACATTGACATCTTTCGTGTATATGTTTGGCTTTGTACGTGCATCGGATTGTTCTTCTAGTCTGGTCGATCTGACGAGGGCGATTGTTGTTGGCAGGCTCAACTCATCCCCCAACTTATTATTAACTACAAGCTCAAGGTCAGATTAGCCGGTATGTCGGTTGCGGAGCCTGACTGATATTTCAGAGCGTTGCACACATGCCTATGAAGGCGATGGTGTACAAAACGTTATCTACCGTAATTGACGACTTGTTCGCGTGAGTGACGGAAATTCTTACATCCGACGCCTGCCAATAATATGACATGGGTTAGATTCATCATCAAAATGCCGCTTTTACATCGGTTAGCTTGCTTCCGGGACGACGTTGTGTTTTTAATCTTCTTGTACCAGGTGAGTCTGTCGTCTGGACTGTCTATAAGTTTGCGCGTGACGGTGTATGGCAGCGTTGGATATATCGCATTGATCCGAAACGGGTGAATGAGTATGGGCAGGTGATGGTGGAGGAAGTGGAGAGTAAAAAGGAGCGGTAGTTCGGGTTCGGGCCGGATTGAGGGGGCGGGACGGGTATGGGACGAGCGGAGAAATCACTTGATCTTTGAGCGAAACCATGTACCATGCCTGTCTTTGCCTCAACGTTCAAATCACTCTTCATCTACCTCCCTCTCACTCTTCTCCCCCTCTCAGTGATCCTGAGTATGAGTCAGTCTACGTCGGTCAAGAGGGCATTTCAATAGTACACATATCCCCCCCCCTCCTTCATTTCTTTAATACTTATTTTCCCCCAGGTTCATCCTCAATTGACTCTTAGGAGTCGAACACATTCTAAACCACTCTCCGATTCCCAACCCTTTCTCCGCAGGCATACATCCTTGACATGTCTTATATGCCGCTTGGCCGTCTATCGTATCCTCCAGTTTATTCCACCAGACATGGATGCCACTGAAGGCCCTGTATTACCCACGGAAGGATGGGTTGAGCACCAAGTTCTGCAGAGTGAGTCTGGCTGGGTCGAGCTGGCCAAACAGCGCCTGGTAAGCCCTTTGCTCCTCTCGGCCAGTCAACGATCTGTCTCGGCCATTTTGCTCCGGCCGTCTTGAACGGTCTTTTGCTCATCTCTCCGTTTATTCAAAGACAGATGAATCTGTGACTCTGTTACGAGCTTCTGAGGCATATTCTCCCGTATTTCGCGTGGTATTACCTACGCGACTTGAGCTGAATCCACTGCTTCCGACCTCACTCTCGACTTCGCCACCAGAGGCTCCGCAGTCTGACCACCCGCTCAAAGTACTTCCCTCCTTATCTCCGTTGTTCCCACCGCCTCCGTTTACTCCATCGCATCCGACATTCGATCACCTTGCGGCTGTCGCATTGCAACGGTCCAGCCAGCTGCGGAAAGATGCCGAAGAACACCTTTCGCAGGTGATGCGGGCGCGCCATTTGGAGATTGAGAAAGAGGAAGAAGAGTTGAGGCGCCAGGTCCAGCTGCTGTGGGCGGCCTTCCGGGAAGCAGAGTCTGTTCTGACGCAGGAAACGAATCAGAGTAAACGGCCTACGGACAGTGACTCCACAGCCACGACGTCACTATCGCATGCTAACCCGTCTCCGGTTGCAATCAACAACTTTGTGCCAATCTCCACTGTCAGATCCCCCTCACCAAACCACGATCCTCACCCCTCTGCGCTCTCCACATCCCTCGCAACCTCTTCATTCCACCATCCTACAAGTTCTGCCGAAGGGAGAAGTGGCACCTCCCCTAATGCAGCGACACTATCCAGTCCCCTCCCTACCAGCCCAACGCTCGTTGGGAGCATCAATTATCGCGATCCAGTCAGACGTGATATGAACGAGAATAAGGATATTGCCACAAGCTTCAAGTATGTCGTGGACATGGAAGCGGAGAGAAGCACACGTGCGAGACAATACCAATCCCTTTCGAATGTCAAATCGTCTCGACCAAACGTGAAGCTCGCCAGCAATTCCAATCCTGTTGTATCGGATGGGGCGACGCGACATTCTGAACCAATGGCCGGTCCATCTACGTCAACAAATAAAACTCACTCGGAAGAACCACTTAGTCCTTCGGAGTCCAAAGGCAAGCGCAAGGTGACTTTTGATATCAAGCCTGTCGTTCCTGATGGAGAGAAGGAGGCCGAAGTCGATGAACGGGTCGAAGGTCAAGCTCCCTTTCATTTCCGGAGCCATCGGTCTGACTCCTTTATGCAGCCTCGGTCTTTGAATTGGAGGATGATAGCTCCGATATATCCCAAAGAGATCCTTTGGGAGGCCTAACGCTGACACTTCGTGACCCGATTGACGGCCTTTCGCGTCCTCATCGTCAACCACGAGCTAGTGGAGGCACAACTTTACCTCGGTCCCTACAAATGCTACGTCCAGCATCGCTGCCAGCCACAGTCGCCCTTCGGGCTTCTGACGTTACGCAGCCTGAGTCTCCCTCCATAAAGAATGTGACACCACCCTCTGCTAACGATGATATCGCAAGCGATGATGAATTGCTGAGCCCTCGTGACCAGCAGCTGGCGCGTCTTGTGAATGTGACTACACCCAGCCATCGAAACGCATGGAAGGCAGACAGGCAGTCATGGAAGCTCTTTGGTTCCACCAGTGCAGGAGGCGCTTCTCCCGATTCGCCTGACACTGAGACCGACGCCACCGCTGTATCGCATGGGGTTGAACCCAATGGTAAACATGGTGCGTGTGGACGTTCAATGTTAAACCTACCGCTGAGAGGTCTGGTCAATATAGCCCCGTTCAACTCTGGTGTCTCGGCATCCCTACCCATTTCTATTACTCTCACTCAAAGAGGTCATACCGAAGATGGGTCCCTCGATGAAACTGACGCCAAGGCAGAACCGACCTTGCCATCGGCAAGTTACCGTAAGGCGTCATACGCTGCACGGGATCGCAGTCGCTCTTTAGACCCCGGTACGTTGGATTTCGAAGCGGGTGATGACGAGAGCCCCGATGCCGATGACGGCGACTCTGGTTCACTAAGTCGAGGTCGGCGTCGTGCGTTGAAGATTTTGCAGGCCCGCAGTGAGCTGCCCGCTGAGGGTATGTGGAGGAGCTTAGCGACTTGAACTGCCCGGGAGCTGTGGTGATACTTTGCTGCTCGTAGCACACATCTTCCATTTATCTAATTTCACTCATTGCCATTGTCCCAAGCTGTAGCCTGTGCATTTACACATTGCTTCCACGCTCTGTAGCTCGTCGGGTGTATACACACACACAGTACACTACTTTTAATCGGTGCAACGAATTTAATGATTTAACGTAAACACGGCGGGGCTACGTATGGTCGCAAAATTTATAATGGACGAGGTGGAGTTAATCTGTTCAGGCGGCAGCTTGCGATCAATCGACCATAGCCGTGGTATCTGCGGTGGTTGGCTGATTCCGGCCCTGAGCGGCTGCGGCCTCCTCCCGGTCGACCTGAGAGACGATCGGGTCCACTTTGGACTCGTCCCTGTCCTTCAGTTCTAGTTCCGTCTCCCCAGGTCCGTCCCCTGCCCCTGCGGAGGGCGAGGAGGGAGCCTCCATGACGCAACGCTCGCACTGGCACGCGAAGCGCCATCCACGAGCGAGCTCCTTGCGACGGCGATATCTCGCCTGCACGGTGTCCTCATCGTCGCGCACGGACGCGTCGACGTACGAGACCGTTATCTCGTCACCGGCTTTGATATCGCGCGTCGCGACGAGGCGTATCTCCGAGCTGCCGCTTGGGAAGGTCGGTTGGGCGGATGGGTCGCAGGAGTGCGAGATCTAGATAATAAGAGTGATTTGTGAAAGGGAAGGGGGGGGGAAAGGGGACTCGACTCACGTAGGATGAAACGGCGTAGAATCCTGCGCCCACTTGACGCGCGGTACCGTTTGGCGTGCGCGTCAACTCGACGTCTTCGGGTCTGGCGGTTGGTTGGGGCTTTTTACATACGAATATATATATATATCATCATCACGCTCATAAGCATATATCACACGCCCCACACACCTTGTCATCTCTGCCGCCAGAGTACGAAATTCCATAAGCGTTGTAG
>Ga0209488_10003244_pt1 | contig 13121 bp, 9 predicted proteins | sample Rivendell_Oct201_8_FD_188349 | JGI IMG/M metagenome (GOLD analysis project Ga0209488, IMG submission 188349) | Vadose zone soil microbial communities from the Eel River Critical Zone Observatory, Northern California, USA -... | ecosystem: Environmental > Terrestrial > Soil > Vadose zone >...
TCAGTGGAGTAGGTCGAACAGAAGATAGGCGGGATACAACGATAAAGACGGCAGGGTGCTACGCATCCTGCCGTCTTTGCCACTTTGAGCTGACAATTTCTGGTGATCACCGCTTCGTGAGGTGGCTGTAATTCGCACTTCTTTGGTCTTAGAGGTGGTGCGAGAATTTTCCGGCCAAGTGGCGGTTTCCGACATCAACCATAAATGCGCTTTTGAAAATCTCGTTAAGGGATGTCAGGAGGCTACGGTCTGTGCAGTTTCTGGCAGCGCGCGTGCCGCTCGCGGCAACCGCACCAGAAAAGTCGTTCCGGAGTGCGAAGTGCCTTCGACGATTACGGACCCACCGTGGTCTTGAATCACTTTGCTGACGATGGCCAAGCCCAGGCCGGTTCCGTTTGATTTCCCGAAGCTGACGAATGGGTCGAAGATGGTATTGCAAATGGCCGGCGGTATTCCCGAGCCGTGATCGATCACCCGGACCTCGAACAGCTCGAGCGACGAATGGATGTCGATCTCAACTTCGCCTTCTGACTGCGCCGACGCCTCGCACGCATTCAGCACCAGATTGAAAAAGGCGCGCTCGATTTTTTGCGGATCCAAAGTGCCCGCCATCTCTCCCGAAGAGTGAATAAAGATGGCGCGGTTGCGCATTTCCGCGCGGGCGCGCACGGTATCGACCGCATGGCGGATGATCTGATCGATGGCCGCGGGCCGGGGAGAAATGCCTTGATCCCTCGACAATTCCCGCAGGGAATCAAGCAGGTCGGTCATTTGCTCCGAGGCAGTTTTGATTTCAGAGTATATTTCGTCGCGGTTGAGCTTTAACTTTTCCGCTTCGTACAGGAATTCGGCGTTGGCCACCACTGCCGCGAGATAATGCCGCAAATCATGGGAGATGGAACTGGCGGCTCTGCCAAGCGCTGCGATTCGTTCGCTGGCGAAACGTCTTTGTTCGGAAATTAGCAACTCGCCGCGCATCTTGGAAAAGGCCTTGCCAAGTTCCGCCACCTCGCTGCTGCCGCGGAGGTTTATGGAATAAGCGTAATCACCCTGGGCCAGTGCGCGAACGCCCGCTACCAGATTATCGAGGGGATGGGTGATGGTGCTGGACACAAAACTGAGCAGCACAGTCGCCAGCACGATGGCTGAAAACCCCACAATCAAGATGGTGCGATTCAGGCGCGCTAGCAAGGCGTTGGCGGGTTCGAGGGACATGAGGACGTAACATTTAACGTTGGTCGCCGGACTTTCGTGTAACAAGGCAGTAGCCGCCTGGTAGGCATTGCCGCCAAGCAGCACTTCGCGAGAGCCCGCGGAGGTGTCTCCGTCCTGGCGCATCTTGTCTTGCAGATCTTCCGCTTCGCGGGGAGAGAGCGTGCTGGCGATGATTTTGTCGTCAATGGCCAGCACGATCTGGCTTCCCGACGCCAGAGATAGCTGGGCTGCCACCGCCGAATCGATCTGATAGCCGACGGCGATGATCCCGACTTCTCTTTGGTTATTTCCGCTGCCTGCCAGGATGCTATGTAGAAATACACGGTAGAGTCGTCCGTCGCCATACCACCATGCTGCGTAGTCGCCTTGTTCCATGGATTTTTTCAGCTCGGCCTCGGCAAGACCGGCATCCCATCCGGACCCGGACGTGTGGAAGCCGAAAACCTTTCCCTCCGGACTGAAAAGCACGAACAGTTGGCTGCCGGCAAGCTTCCAGAAAGGTTCCGAGGCATCCTGAATCGTCAATGCGTGCTGCGTCGACAGTACCGCCTTCAGCGGAGGCAGTTCAGCCAACATAGCCGCAGTTCGGGAAAGTTCCAGCTCGCGCTCATGTTGAACATTTTCGAAAGCGTGCAGCGAAGAGTCGGCTCTTTGCCGCACTCCTTCGACAATCTCAGAACGCACGATATAGTGGACCACGACCAGCAGCGATCCCAGCAGAGCGCTGATGATTAGAAGGGAGGCGACAAAAAGCTGTGTGCGTAATCGCAAGCGCGCCATGAATCTCCAGGGCAGCGAGATTATTTCTCTATAGCGAGTTGCAACTGGTCGGGCGCGAATTTATACCCGGAGCCGTGCATGGTAAGAAAATAACGCGGATTTACCGGATCGGGTTCTAATTTTTGCCTGAGACGGAGCACGTGGTTATCCACCGTTCTGGTATTTGGATAATTCTCGTATCCCCAGACCTCATTCAGCAACTCCTCGCGGGAAATCACTCGCGACGGGGAATTGGCGAAGTACTTCAACAGCTTAAATTCCTGCGCGGTCAGAGTAAGGGATTTTGCGCCGCGGGTAACCACCATGCTGGTAAAGTCGATCAAATTTTCGCCGAAAGTCAATGTTTCATGGCGAGTGCCAGAAACCGCGGGGCCGGACCCTTCCGCGAGCTGGCCGGTTCGGCGCATGGCGCGTCGTACCCGCGCCAGTAATTCCTTGGGGCTAAAAGGCTTGGTCACGTAATCGTCAGCGCCAAGTTCCAGCATAAGAACTTTGTCTTCTACTTCGTTATTCGCACTTAGCACCACGACTGGGACCAACGCGGCGTGGGCCTTGAACGCACGGCAAACTTCTTTTCCCGGCATGCGCGGAAGCTTCAAGTCCAGCACCACCACGCTGGGAGTTTGCCTGCGAAAGCTTTCCAGGCCGACGATTCCGTCTCCCGCGATCTCGACCGCAAGTCCGTCCGCCTCGAACAGGCGCTGAAGCGTGCGCTGCATTGGCCGACTATCCTCGACAACGAGTACTGTTTCCATACGCTCCCTTTGACCGGATAGCAGCGGTCCAGCCGAGCTAACCCTAGAAGAATGCATTGCTTCCATTATACAACCGCCCTGCCGCGCAAGCGCCGTTTCCGCTCTCACGGTCAAACCAGCGTTCTCCAAGAGGAAAGATAAGATATCCTTGCGTCTATCGTGTCAGTTCGGGGTTGGTGAATTGTAAACAAGATGTAAAATCGGCTGATCCCGATCCAAGAAGACGTCTTGCTCGGGAATTTGCACCCCGAATTCGCTCGAGCGCCGTTAAGGGCGGTCGTAATCAGGATTGGGCGGGGGGACATAATCCAGACCGTATTTGTTTTTGTGGGCAGCCGTAAAGCTTGGATTCTGGACGATTTGAATTGGACCTATGGTACGAGAAGAGTCCGAAATCGTAACCACCCGCGTTAACTCTTTCAGCTGTTCCGGTGAACCGCGTTCGTACCATACGTTCAGTTGATATCGCCCAAGCGGAATGTCGCCAATGACCACATTTCCGTCGCGATCGGAAAGCCCAAAATAGGGCGTATCGACTGACACCACCACCGCGCTCATTTCCGCATGAATGTTACAAAACAGAAAGCTCACGCCGGGCCGGTCGAATCGCACCGAGCGCTTGGTTCCCGATTCATAGAGGCCCAGGTCGAAACGGCGTCCATCGTAGAGCGAAAAGATATTGTGGAAGAAAGGATCTTTGTTCGGGAACTCCACCATCGTTCCCACCGGCACCATCAGAATGTGCGGCTCGAACGTCTTATTCCGCTGCACCAGGCGCGGCGGATTTTGCGCCTGGGCCGGTGTTGCTGCCGCGAGGCTGGTACGGTCCAGCGGCGTAAGCCAGACAGCGACATTGGATGCATCCGGCTTGCTTGCAGGCTTCTTGGAAACGCTGGTCGCCCCCGGTTGCGAAATCACAAAATTCACAGTCACCGATTTTTCCGGCGCGGAAACCTGCACAACACTGCTGCAGGAAATCAGAAAAAACAGGCCGCTGAGAGCCTTACCAGCCATGGTCATCGTGTCGCCTGTTTCAAAACGCGTACCCCAGACTGAGGCCAAGTTGATTGGCGTTATTCGCGCCGCTGTCCAATGTCGAGGTCTGCAAGCGCCTGTATTCTATCGAAAAGAGCACATCGGAACGCACCCGGTATATGAAATTCACAAAGGGGCTCTGGTTTCGCGAAAGCGAAGAGCCATAATAAAATGCCGTGGCTGGGAAGGACCTCAGTTCGCTCGAGAACGGATTATCCTGGCCATAAGCAAAGTTTACTTCGAAATTGGCTTTCGGCTTGAATTTCAATTGCGCCCAGCCGCCCATGGAATCAAGGCCAAAAATGGACGTAGCTGGGTCACTGATGTTTCCCGACAGCACGATGTTTTGCCCGATTGCACCGCCAAATCCGCCAACTGCACGTCCGCGATAAAATTCCCCGGTCAAGCTAAAAAAGCGTCCCAACGGAAGTGTTAGGTCAGTCATGCCGACCCAGCCGTCTACATTTCTGCCGAAATCCCAGTGCTGCCGTCCATAGTAGCCACTCATCCCGAGGATCAAATCCCTGCCAAACGCGCGCCGCTGGTAGGCAATGCGAGTTGCGTAGGCCGGCTGTCCTGATTGCTCTCCCACGCTTGGGTAGCGGTAGGCTTGTTGCGGCGGGTCATCACCGGTCAGCGAATCCAGAATACCTGCTTGCAACAGCAGTTTGGAGGAATCCGAGAGTGCGATGCGATGCTCGATTCGAATCTGCGGCGTCCAACTCCATAAATTCCCGGTGTAAGAAAGCGCGGGAATTGCCAGAGACGACAGCGTGGTAGGAGCAAGTGGAGCGAAAAAGAGAGAATCTTGCCCGGCGACGATGGAAGTATTAGCCCAGTCCATACGCATGGTGCCAGTCCGCAAACGTACGAGGCCGAATGCCGCGCCATTTCCGGTGTTGGGAAATCCTCCGGCAAAATCAAATCTTATATTCGCGCTGGTACGAGCCCCAGCGATGTCCGGACCGAAGGCTTCAATTCCGATTTGCGATTGGCGAAGTGATCCCCAGAACGATCCCGACGTTCCGGAGTTATCCGGTGGAGTCGCAATTTGCGGGAAATCCAGGTTATCAACCGAGCCGCGAGTTATTCCGGTGTTCAGAAGCACGATTCCTGACAGACGCAGGCGATACTTCGAACCGCTCTCCACCTTGGTTTGACTCTGCTCGATGATTTTGTCGTTCAGCAAACCTTGATCATCTTCCAGTTTGGAGATTCGTTGCTGCCAAGAGACCTCGGGCGATTGCGGGCCGCTCGTGGCTGCGGAAACGGATGAGGATGACATGGCCTGAGCCGGCGCCGGCTCCGATGCCTGATTTGTGCTGGCTGTTTTCGCGCTTAGCTGCTCTCTGGTGCGATTGAGTTCGACGCGAAGCTGTTCAGCTTCCAGCACCGCCTGTTGCTGGGATGCGCGCAATTCAGTCATTTGCGAATTCAGCGTTTGCATCTGCGATTGCAGCTGGTTTACGGAAGTGACCAGGGATTTTAGCTCCGCAGCCACGTCAAGCGCGGGAGGGGTTGCCGCCCCGTCTTGGCATTTCGCCGGTGACGACGACAGGATCAATAGAACTGCGGGAACGAGCATCCGGAGATGTTTTTGCTGGCGCCGGATTCTATGCATGGTGTACCTCTTCGCGGAACTCTGAAGTTTTGAAATCCCGGTCATATCCGTAACGGCGATATTCGATTTACTGCCCCAGTTGGATGCGGAAAACCGCCTTGAGGCTCATTCAAATCAACGGCTAAGAGAACGTTCTGCTATCCCGTCGAAATCCAGCTTGCAGGCAGGTCGAGCCGAGATTCTGACGGTGAATGCAGGTTTTTTCAAGCAGCAGCGGAAGAACCCGGAGTTCACTGGCGCGTAGGGCAGATAGATTTCCCAAGAACCTGGACCGAGGCGTGCCTGCACAAAAATAAATCTTTCCCAAATACTTGCTATAGTGTGACCCCACATGCACATTTCCGGGGACTTGAGGATGGAATTAACACCAACCGACTCGTCTCTTTACAACGCTGACCTGGCTCCGATACCGGCAGAGAAACGCTCCTGGGGCACCTACAACTACGCGTCGCTGTGGGTGGCGATGAGCGTCTGCATTCCCACCTACATGCTGGCATCCGGCTTGATCGCCGGCGGCATGAACGCGATCGAAGCCGTGTTCACGATTTTTCTCGGAAATCTCATCGTGCTGATTCCCATGCTGCTGAATGCGCACGCTGGAACGCGCTACGGAATTCCTTTTCCGGTTTTTGTGCGCGCTTCCTTTGGAGTGCGCGGAGCGAATGTGCCCGCAATCTTGCGGGCCCTGGTGGCTTGCGGCTGGTTCGGAATTCAGGCCTGGATTGGCGGGCAGGCGATTTATTCGATGTTGCGCATCGTGTGGCCTGGCGCGGCCAGCGTTCCCGGCTGCGCTTGGATCTGTTTCTTCCTGTTCTGGGCGATCAACATGATCGTCATCTGGCGCGGACTGGAAACCATCAAATTCCTGGAAGGGATCGGCGCGCCTTTTATGCTGGTGGTGGGTTTGCTGCTGCTCTTCTGGATTACGCGCAAAGCGGGCGGATTCGGTCCGGTGCTGCACACGCCGAGCAAGTTCCACAGCAGGTCCGAGTTTGTGCGGTTCTTCATTCCAGCGCTTACCGGCATGGTCGGCTTTTGGTCCACGGTGGCGTTGAATATTCCCGATTTCACGCGCTATGCCAAGTCGCAGCGAGCACAAATGGTTGGACAGGCGCTGGGATTGCCGACGGCGATGACGCTGTACGCATTCATCGGAGTCGCGGTCACGTCTGCGTCCGCGGTAATTTTTGGCGAGGCCATCTGGGATCCCGTGGTCCTGCTTGGGCGATTCAATCAGCCCATCGTGGCGCTCATCGCCCTGGTGGCGCTGCTGCTGGCCACGCTGAACACCAACGTCGCCGCCAATGTCGTCTCTCCTTCGAATGATTTCTCCAACCTGCGGCCGAGCCTGATTTCTTTTCGCACCGGCGGACTCATCACCGGCGTGGTCGGCATTTTGCTGATGCCATGGAAATTGCTCAGTGATTTCAGCTCGTACATTTTTGGCTGGCTGGTGGGTTGTTCCGCGCTGCTCGGACCGATTGCCGGGATCATGATTTGCGATTATTACCTGGTGCGGCGGCGGGAATTGCTGCTGGAAGATTTATATCGGCGCGGTGGCGCGTACGAATATCGCAACGGCTTCAATGCCAAGGCACTGTTTGCATTGACGACTGGCATCGCCGTAGCCTTGGTCGGCTTGGCAGTACCTGCGCTCCGCTGGCTCTACGATTACGCGTGGTTTATCGGTTTTGTGGTCTCAGGCGGCTGGTACGTCCTGCTGATGAAAAGGGCGTTCGTCGAGCAGCGTGTCCCCTTGTTGAAGTGAGTTTTTGCCCTCAGAATGTCTGTTGAAGTAGGCCTGGTTGGCTTATTGAGTCTTCATTTATCAACGATGATTCAGTCCTATTCCGGATTGATGAGCAGGGGGATGGGTTGACGGTACTTCCGCAAAGCACGGCACCGGCGAATCCGTTAGGCGAATTGCTGCCGCCGTTGACGCAAAATGAAGTGGCTGTCGAATCAGCACGCTGTCTTATGTGCTTTGACGCACCATGCACACACGCTTGCCCTACACACATTGATATACCGAAATTCATCAAGAAAATTTCCACGGGAAATTTGCCCGGGTCTGCGCGGACCATCCTGGAAGCGAATCTGCTCGGAGCCAGTTGCGCGCGGGTATGCCCAGTCCAGGAATTGTGCGAAGGCGCCTGCGTGCTGGGAGCGGAGCACAAGCCCATTGCCATCGGACGGCTGCAACGACACGCCATGGACTTCGTTTATGGAAAGGGCCTGGACTTTTTTGCCCCGGCGAACCGGTCGGGTAGGAAAATTGCGGTCGTCGGTGCAGGACCGGCGGGGCTTTCTTGCGCCGGAGAACTTGCAAAACGCGGACACCGTGTAACGTTGTTCGAAAAGCGCGATCTCGCGGGCGGGCTATCCACTTACGGCATTATTGGCCTGCGCGAACCTGTCGAGGTGGCGCTGGCTGAAGTCGCAATGATCGAAAACCTTGGAGTGAAGTTGGAGACGGGCAAGGAAGTCGGAGCGGATTTATCGTTGGCTGATCTCAAAGCCAACTTTAGCGCGGTTTTTCTCAGTGTGGGTCTGGGCGCAACACCGGCTCTGGGAATTCCCGGCGAAGAGCACATCATCGACGGACTGGAATATATCGAACAAAGCAAAATGGACGCAGACAATTTGCTGATTGGCCGCAACGTGGTGGTCGTGGGGGCCGGCAATACGGCGATCGATTGCGCGACCGTCGCCAAAAGGCTGGGCGCCGACCGCGTGACCATGGTTTATCGCCGCAGCGAAAATGAAATGACGGCTTATCCGCACGAGTACGACTTCATCAAAAGCGAAGGCGTTAACTTTTCATTTTTGACGCAGCCGGTACGCGTCCATTCGGAAAATGGAACGGTGAAATCACTGGAGTGCGTTCGAATGAGTTTAGGTGCAACCGACACATCCGGACGTCCTTCGCCGCAACCCGTGGCCGCGTCCGAATTCTTTCTCGCAGCAGATCAAATCGTGAAAGCTATCGGACAACAGAAACCATCGCTGGCTGTGCAGCTAAAACTCAAAACGGAAAAAGGATTTATCCAAGTAAGCGAAAGTTTCGAAACCAGTCTGCCGGGAATTTATGCCGGCGGAGACTGCATCCGTTCGCGCGGCGCTGCTTCTACGGTGATGGCGGTAGAAGACGGCAAACTGGCGGCGCGGGCGATTCATGAAAGGCTGGTGGCAGGTGGCTGACCTCAGTATCAATTTTGCCGGGATTCGTTCGCCGAACCCGTTTTGGCTGGCTTCTGCGCCGCCCAGCAATTCCGGGATGCAAGTGCATCGCGCATTTGAGGCCGGCTGGGGCGGCGCGGTTTGGAAAACCATTGGCGCGCCGGTGCTGAATGTCTCGAACCGCTACGGAGCCTGGCACTACGGCGGCCAGAAAATGCTGGGGATTAATAACGTTGAGTTGATCTCCGACCGTCCTCTCGAAGTAAATCTGCGCGAAATCGCGGAGGTCAAGCGCGCCTGGCCGGACCGTGCCGTGGTGGTTTCCGCGATGGTGGAGTCAAAACCGGAAACCTGGCACGACATCATTCGGCAAATTCAGGATACCGGCGCGGATGGAATTGAACTGAACTACGGCTGCCCGCATGGCATGAGCGAACGCGGCATGGGCAGCGCCGTGGGACAGGTGCCGGAATATTGCGAACAGATCACGCGCTGGGTGATGGAAGTGGCGAAAATTCCAGTGATCGTGAAGCTGACGCCAAATATTTCGGACATCGTGATGCCAGCACGTGCCGCCGTCGCTGCCGGCGCAAACGCCGTGTCGCTGATCAACACGCTGAATTCCATCATCGGCGTTGACTTGGACACACTCGAAATCACTCCCAACATCGGTGGCAAAGGCGGCCATGGTGGCTACGCCGGTCCCGCGGTCAAACCAATCGCGCTGAATATGCTGGCGGCGCTTGGTAGAGATTCGATCGTGGGCGGAGCCAAGCTGCCGATTTCGGGAATGGGAGGGATTTCCACCTGGCGCGACGCTGCGGAGTTCTTGTTGCTCGGTGCGGGAAGCCTGCAAGTGTGCACCGCGGTGATGCATTACGGATTTCGCATCGTCGAGGATCTGTGCGACGGGCTGTCCAACTGGATGGATGAAAAAGGTTTCGCGAAAATTTCCGATGTTGTGGGCGGGAGCCTCGACCGCGTTTCCGACTTCAACAATTTTGATCTGTCGTTTCGCGCGGTGGCGCGCATCGATCAGCAGAAATGTATCCGCTGCAATCTTTGTTACGTCGCATGCAACGACACCGCCCACCAATGCATTGACCTGATTGGCAAAGATGGAAGTGTGGTCGAGCCACAGTCTTATGATATTCAGTCGAACGGAAAAGAAGACGCGGTCGGTACGCGTCCGAGCGTTCATGTTCGTGAAGTGGATTGTGTCGGATGCCGGCTGTGCTTTAACGTGTGCCCGGTGGAAGACTGCATTCACATGATGGAAGAGCCGTCGGGCCGGCCACCGGTTACCTGGGGACAACTCTCCGAATCCCAGCGCGACGTGACCGAAGACTGGGAGAAAATGAAGAAATATCGCGAAAAGATGGGCATCGAGATTCATTGAAAATGGTTGGTTGTTTTTGCGGGGAGTAAAGATGGCTTTGTTGATTCGAAACGGGGAAATCGTAACCGTGGGCTCGCGTGTCCACGCGGATATTTACGTTGAAAACGAAACCATTACGCAAATCGGCAAGGATCTTGAGGCGCCTCCAGACGCGGAAACGATGGATGCCAACGGCAAACTGATTTTTCCTGGGTTCATCGATCCCCATGTGCACATCTATCTTCCGTTCATGGCTACGTTTGCCAAGGACACCCATGAAACAGGAAGTATTGCGGCGTTGGTCGGCGGGACGACAACGTACATTGAAATGTGCTGCCCGAATCGCAACGACGATGCGCTCGCAGGCTACCAGCTGTGGAAATCGAAAGCCGATGGCAAAAGTGCTTGCGATTACGCGTTTCACATGTCGGTGACCAAGTTTGCCAAAGAAACGGAATCACAATTGCGGGAGATTGTGGCCGACGGAACGGCATCGTTCAAAATCTTTCTGGCGTACAAGAACTTCTTCGGCGTGGACGACGGCGAAATGTATCAAACACTCGAGCTTGCGAAACGCCTGGGAGTAATCGTGACGGCGCACTGCGAAAACGCCGAACTGGTAGCGCGTTTACAGCAGAAGTTGCTCGCGGAAGGCAAGACCGGTCCCGAGTGGCATGAGCCCAGCCGTCCCGAGTCCGTCGAAGCCGAAGGCACTGGCCGGTTCGCAACCTTCCTCGAAAATACCGGAGCGACCGGCTACGTGGTGCATCTGTCGTGCGAGAAAGCGTTGCGCGCGGCGCTCGATGCGAAATCGCGCGGTGTAAAAATCCATGTGGAATCAGTATTGCCTCATCTGCTGCTCGACAAGTCGTATGCCGCGAGGGCTGGCGTGGAAGGCATGAAGCATGTGATGTCGCCGCCGCTACGCGCGAAGCACAACCAGGAAGCGCTGTGGAAGGCGCTTTCCGCGGGATCGATCGATACGGTCGGAACGGATCATTGCCCGTTCGACACGGCGCAGAAGCTTCTCGGCAAAGATTCGTTCCTCAATATTCCCAACGGAATTCCGGGAATCGAAGACCGCGTCAATTTGTTGTACACATACGGAGTGAAACGCGGGCGGCTGGATTTCGACCGCTTCGTCGACGCAGCCAGCACCCGTGCCGCAAAACTTTTTGGACTTTTCCCGCGAAAAGGAACGATTGCGGTTGGCAGCGACGCAGATCTGGTGGTTTACGACACCAATTACCGTGGCGTCGTCTCCGCCAAGGCCCAACACACCAACAACGACTACAATGGTTTCGAAGGAATGCCTATCGAAGGCCGCGCGTCAGTGGTAACGGTGCGGGGTAAAGTACAGGTACGCGACGGAAAATTTATCGGTGAGCGCGGCCGGGGCCAGATGCTGAAGCGCGAACCCACTCATCTCTAACGAAAATTCTCATGAGCTTGAATCCAAAACGCGCCGTCGCTGAATTGAAGGAGCTTCGCGCGCTCACCGCTGACGAAAACGGCGCGCAGCGCGTCGCTTGGACCGACGTATGGTTGAAAGCGCGCCAATGGTTTGCCGCAAAAGTGAAAGAACTGCCCGTAGAACAGCACCACGACGCAGCCGGAAACAGCTGGGTAACGTTGCCGGGTGAATCCGAAAAGGCGCTGCTGATCGGCGGACATCTCGACTCGGTTCCGAACGGTGGGTGGCTTGACGGTGCACTGGATGAGCTCGCAGGCCTCGAAGTGCTGCGCCGGATTGCTTCCGAATTTAACGGACGTCCTCCAGTTACCGTTCGTCTCGTCGATTGGGCCGATGAAGAAGGCGCGCGCTTTGGCCGCAGCTTGCTGGGTTCTTCGGCATTCGCGGGAACGCATTCCATCGAAGCCGACCGCGGCCGCACCGACCGCGACGGCGTGAAATTGCAAGATGCCTTGCGGCGTTGCGGAGTCGAGATCGACAAATTTCCTGACGCTGAGAAAGAGCAGAAAGGCGCCGCCGCGTATCTCGAATTGCACATCGAACAAGGACCAGTTCTGGAGCGCATGGGCCTGCCACTGGGCGTTGTTCTGGGAACCAAAGGCGTAGAGCGGCACAACATTACCTTTCAGGGTCAGGAAGCGCACTCGGGTTCGACGCCAATGAATGAGCGACGCGACGCGCTGGCCGCCGCCGCGAAGCTGGCGCTGGAGATTCGCGCCATCGCCAGAAAACATCGCGACGCTGTTTCGACCATGGGCAGTGTGAAAACATTTCCCGGGATCGTTACAGCAGTGGTAGGACGTTGCGAAGTTACTTTGGACCAGCGCGACCTGGACGCCGGTGTGCTTGCCCAGATGTATCGCGAGGCTCAGGACGCCAGCCAGCGATTTGCCGAGGAAGAAAAGTGCACTGTCGGTTGGTCGCGCTTGTGGAACATCGAACCGGTGCCGTTCGATCCGCAGCTGGTCAAGATGTGCGAGGAAGCGATTCGGGAAACTGCCGGAAGGTCTCACTCCATGCCGTCGGGGCCGCTGCATGACGCGGCCGAAGTGTGCCGGGCGGGAATACCTACGGTCATGATGTTCGTGCAATCGCTAAAAGGCATCAGCCACAATAAAATTGAAGACACCAGGGAAGAGCACTTGGAAATGTCGGTGGTGGCGCTCGACCGTCTGGCGTCCAAGACCATGGACTGGATCGTCAAGCAGCGCTGAACTTTTGTAAGATAGCAATAGGTTTAAGGAAGGAAACGCCAGCGATGGACTCTCATTCTCTTAAAGTGGTGCAGGAAAACCGCGAGTACACGATGTTCTCGTGGTCGGTTCAAGCGACAGCGAATCCCATTCACATGAAGCGAGGTCAGGGCGTTTGGTTTTGGGACGGCGATGACAATCGCTGGCTGGATTTCAGCTCGCAGCTCATCAACTTGAACGTTGGTCATCAACATCCAAAAATGCTGGAAGCCATCAAGAAACAGGTGGACGAGTTGTGTTTTGCAGGACCAGGCTTTGCCACCGAGCCACGCGGCCAGCTGGGAAAGAAACTTGCCTCGGTTACCGGCCTGGCGAAAACATTTTTCACGCTGGGCGGCTCTGAAGCCAACGAAAACGCCATGAAGATGGCCAGACTCTCGACCGGCCGCGACAAAATCATCACTCGCTATCGTTCCTATCACGGTGCCAC